>Ga0207647_10003013_pt1 | contig 12669 bp, 10 predicted proteins | sample KBSCornC2_FD_184295 | JGI IMG/M metagenome (GOLD analysis project Ga0207647, IMG submission 184295) | Corn rhizosphere microbial communities from Kellogg Biological Station, Michigan, USA - C2 (SPAdes) (version 2) | ecosystem: Host-associated > Plants > Roots > Rhizosphere ...
CCCGCGCCGCGAATGTCGAGATCGTGGCTCGCAAGCTGAAAGCCCGCGCCCAACGTGTCCAGGTTCTGGAGGATGTGCAGGCGCTTTTCCGCTGTCTCGGTGACAATCCGGTTCGGCGGCGTGGTAAGGTAAGCGTAAGCGCGTGTCTTCGCACGGCCGACTCGCCCACGCAGCTGATAGAGCTGCGCAAGGCCGAACCGATCGGCACGATGCACAATCAACGTGTTGGCGCTGGGAATGTCGAGACCGCTTTCGACGATTGTCGTCGAGACCAGCACATCGAACTTCTTGTCGTAGAAGGCCGACATACGCTCTTCGACTTCGCCCGCGGCCATTTGGCCGTGCGCGACGACATAATGAACCTCGGGCACTTCCTTGCGCAGGAACTCCTCGATGTCGGCCAGGTCCTTGATGCGCGGCGCCACGAAAAAGCTCTGGCCGCCGCGATAATGCTCGCGCAGCAGCGCCTCACGCACCACCACCGGATCCCAGGGCGCGACATAGGTACGCACCGCGAGCCGATCCACCGGCGGCGTCTGGATCACCGATAATTCGCGCAGACCCGACATCGCCATTTGCAACGTGCGCGGAATCGGGGTGGCGGTGAGGGTGAGGACGTGGACATCGGCCTTGAGCGCCTTCAGCCGCTCCTTGTGAACCACGCCGAAGCGCTGTTCCTCATCGACGATGACGAGGCCCAGCCGTTTGAACTCCACGCCCTTGGCGAGCACCGCGTGCGTGCCGACGACGATGTCGATCGTGCCATCGGCCAACCCTTCCTTGGTCCGCTTGGCCTCGGCAGCGGGGACCAGCCGGGACAAGCGGCCCACCTCGATCGGGAAGCCACGCATCCGCTCGACGAAATTGGTATAATGCTGGCGCGCGAGCAGCGTGGTCGGGCAGACCACGGCAACCTGCATTCCGGCCATTGCGGCGACGAATGCTGCGCGCAGTGCCACTTCGGTCTTGCCGAAGCCGACGTCGCCGACCACCAATCGGTCCATTGGCCTGCCCGCCGCGAGATCATTCAGCGCGTCGTCAATCGCTCGATCCTGATCGTCCGTCTCTTCGTAGGGGAAGCGATCCGCAAAGGCGGCATAAGCGGAATCGGTCTGCGCCGCATCGGCAGCCCGCAGCGCGCGCTGTGCGGCCGTCGCGATCAGTTCGCCCGCAATCTCACGGATGCGTTCCTTCATCCGCGCCTTGCGTGTCTGCCAGGCGACGCCGCCAAGTTTGTCGAGGCTCGCGCCTTCCTCGCTGCCGTAGCGGCTCAGAACCTCGAGATTCTCGACCGGGACGTAGAGTTTGTCGCCCCCGGCATAAGAAAGGGCGACGCAGTCATGCGGCACCTTGCTCACCGGTATCTGGGTCAGCCCCTCGTAACGGCCGATGCCGTGGTCGGCGTGAACGACGAGATCGCCGGGCGAGAGCGTTGCCAGCTCGGCGAGAAAGGCATCGGCCGATTTGCGGCGCTTGGCGCGACGGATCAGCCGATCGCCGAGCATGTCCTGCTCGGTCAGCAGGGCGACCTGGGGAGTCGTGAAGCCATGATCGAGCGGCAGAACGGTGAGCGCGGTTGTACCCGGCCGGAATGCGGAACCGAGCGCGTCCTGCCAGTCATCGGCCAGCATCGCGCCATCGAGGCCATGATCGCTTAGCAGGCCTTTCAGTCGCTCGCGCGCGCCCACCGAATAGCTTGCCAGTACCACCTTGTGCTTGGTCCGACCCAGTTCGCGGATGTGGGCGACCACGGCTTCATACACGTTGGCGTTTTGCGCGCGTTCTGGTGTGAAATCGCGCGGGCCGTCCACGCCGAAGTCCACCACGCGGGCGCTTTCCGGTTCGTGGAAGGGGGTAGTCAGGTGAATGGGGCGATCGGCAATCGCGTCTTCCCATTCCTTTTGGGAGAGATAGAGCGTTGCGGGCTCGATCGGGCGGTAGCTCCCGGGGTCGCTCGACAGTGCGCGTTGGCGGTTCTCGTAATAATCGGCGATCGCTTCGAACCGCGCTTCGGCAGCACCGTCGGCGCCGCTGTCCCGCACGATCAAATCGTCGGGAGAGAGATGGTCGAACAAGGTGACCAGCCGTTCCTCGAGCAAAGGCAGCCAATGCTCCATGCCGGCGAGACGCCTGCCATCGGAGAGAGCCTGATACAGAGGATCTCCGGTGGCAGTTGCGCCGAACCGCTCACGATAGCGCGTTCGGAAGCGCTTGATCCCCTCGGGATCGAGCAGAGCTTCCGATGCGGGCAGCAGCGTGAAGCCCTTAATCGTGGCGATGGTGCGTTGATCTTCAGGCGAGAATTGGCGGACGGATTCAATCTCGTCGCCGAAGAAGTCGAGCCGCAGCGCCTGGGATTCGCCCGCGGGGAATAGGTCGACGAGCCCGCCGCGCACCGCATATTCGCCCGCTTCGTGAACTGTATCCGCGCGGACATAGCCGTTGGCCTGAAGCAGCTCCGCCAGCGCATCGCGGTCAATTCGCTCGCCGGGCGCCAGCGTTGCCGACAATTGGCGGATGCGGAACGGGGTCAGCGTGCGCTGGGTGAGCGCGTTGACCGTGGTGACCAGAAGCTGCGGCTTGTCCTGCTTGCGCTGGAGTGTGTGCAGCGCGGCCAGACGTTCGGAGGTAGAGCGGAGCGAAGGCGAGGCGCGATCATAAGGAAGACAATCCCAGGCTGGAAAGGTCAACACCTCAAGCTCTGGGGCGAAATAACGGGCGTTGTCCGTCATTGCGCGCATCGCTGCCTCGTCGGGTGCGACGAATACGGCGCGTCCCTTCGCGGCACGCGCCAGATCCGCCATCAGCCAAGGCAGGAACCCCGCTGGGGCGCCGGCCAGCGTCAGCGTCTCGCTGGCTTTGAGAATTTTTTGAATATCAGCCACTTATTTCTCGATCGGAATATAGTCTAGGACGCGCATTCGCTCGATCATCGGCCCCTGCCAGCGCTCTGGCACCGGAATGGTGCCGATCGCCCAGCCCATGATTTCGACATCCTCTTCGTTCATCAGTGCTTCGAACCAGGCGATCTCCGCCTCGCTCCAGCCGTCGGCAAACCTGTCGAAGAAGCCGCCGATCATCAGATCGGCTTCCTTCGTGCCGCGATGCCAGGCGCGGAAGCGCAGACGCTTGAGGCGGATGTCGCGGTCCATAGGGCTCCAACGGCAGAAAGCCGGCGGCTGCAAGCCGTCGGCCCAGATGAGGGTCTAATCGTCATGCCGGACTGTTCCGGCATCCACCTGTCGTCCGCACGGACGCGCGGGTCGGCCAGTGGACCCCGGAACAAGTCCGGGGAGACGGGTTGCGATATGGCCGCAGTTGCGACACGCATCTAGTGATGCGGCCCGATATTCTCAATCCGCTGTTCGCCGAGGTCGAAGCGCTGAAAGGCGTCGGTCCGCAGCTGGCCAAGCCCCTGGCCCGCCTCGGGTTGGCGCGGGCGATCGATCTGCTGTTCCATCTGCCGACCGGATGGATCGACCGCAAGGCGGTTGCCGCGCTCGACGAGGAGGATGTCGGCCGGATCATCACGGTGACGATCACGCCGACGGAGTATCGGATGTCCGGCAGCGCGCGCGCACCAGCGCGCGTGGTGGCGCGGGATGCTGCGGGCAATGCGATCAGCCTTGTCTTCTTCGGGGGATCGTCGGGCTGGGCCAAGAAGCAATTGCCGTTGGGCGAGCCAAAAGCCGTATCGGGCAAGCTCGATCGTTATGACCAATGGCTTCAGATCGTGCATCCCGAGGTAATGACGTCCGAGGAAGCCCAGGCTTTGCCTGCGCGCGAGGCGGTCTATGCTCTGTCGGAGGGGCTCACCAACAAGCGGCTCGCCGCTTTGGTGTCCCAGGCGCTCGCGCGCGCACCGGCTCTGCCCGAATGGATCGAACCGAGCCTGCTGGCCAAACATGGCTGGCCGGATTGGCGGGACGCACTCGCCCGCATCCATGCCGATCCGGCCGATGTGCAAGCGCGCGAGCGCCTGGCCTATGATGAATTGTTCGCCAATCAGCTCGCCTTGATGCTTGTGCGTGCCTCATCACGCGCACGACGTGGTACGCCGCTGCAGGGCGACGGGCGGCTGCGGGCAGCGCTCAAACTGCCTTACCAACTCACGGGAGCACAGCGTCGGACCGTCGCCGAAATCGAAGGCGACCTGGCCCAGTCGGCCCCGATGCTGCGGCTGCTCCAGGGCGATGTGGGTGCGGGCAAGACGCTGGTCGCGCTGATGGCGCTGCTGATCGCGGTGGAAGCGGGCGCCCAGGGCGCCCTGCTTGCACCCACGGAGATTCTTGCGCGGCAGCATTACGAGAATCTGTCGCGGCTGCTTGCCGGCGTGCCGGTCAATCTCGCTATTCTCACCGGTCGTGACAAAGGGCGCGTCCGCGAAGCCACGCTGATGGGCCTGGCCGACGGTTCGATCGACATACTAGTCGGCACACATGCCATTTTTCAGCAGGCCGTCACCTACAAGAGGCTGGGATTGGCCGTGGTCGACGAACAGCATCGCTTCGGCGTCGCGCAGCGCATGCTGCTGACGCAAAAAGCGGAGCGGCCGCCACATCTTCTGGCGATGACCGCTACGCCCATCCCGCGCACACTGACGCTCAGCCAATATGGCGAGATGGATTCCAGCCGACTCGACGAGATGCCCCCTGGCCGTCACCCGATCGAGACCCGCGTCATTTCGGACGATCGGCTGGGGGAGGTGGTCGACGGACTCGCACGCCACCTGTCTAGCGGGAACCAAGCTTATTGGGTTTGCCCGCTCGTCGAGGAAAGTGAGACCAGCGACCTTGCCGCCGCCGAGGAACGCGCGGCGGTGCTTCGCGCGCGCTTCGGGGAACAAGTCGGCTTGGTTCATGGCCGAATGAAAGGGCCCGAGAAGGATGCCGTGATGGACGCCTTCCAGCGCGGCGCCATTGGTGTGCTGGTGGCAACCACCGTTATCGAGGTGGGCGTGGATGTTCCCAACGCCACCCTGATGATCGTCGAGCATGCCGATCGCTTCGGGCTGGCTCAATTGCATCAGCTTCGCGGCCGGGTCGGACGGGGCGAGGGGCGTTCGATCTGTCTGCTGTTGCGTACCGCCGGCCCTCTCAGCGACACAGCGCGAGCCCGTCTTGCCCTGCTGCGGGATACCAATGACGGCTTCCGCATCGCCGAGGAGGATCTGCGTTTGCGCGGAGCGGGCGAGATTCTGGGCACGCGTCAGTCGGGCGAAGCCGCCTTCCGATTGGCAACGCCTGAGCAGACGGCCGAGCTAATCGAGAGCGCCACGCAAGATGCGCGCCTGCTGGTCGATCGTGATGGCGGCCTGCAGGCTGTGCGCGGGCAGGCGGCGCGTACCGCGCTCTACCTGTTCGAGCGCGACGCGGCGGTAAACCTGATTCGATCTGGATAAAGCCAGCCGGCAGGGTGGCCGACCTTTGTCGGGGCTATCGCGTCCCGGGGCTCGGACTATTCTGGCGGAAATGGGCGCAGCCCAAAATAGGGGAGAGGTTCGATGCGGGCTCTGGCAGCGGTCTTGGTCGCCGGCGCTTTGGCGAGCGCGGCCTGTGCGGAGACGGCGCGGCCGCCGATCACCGGCATCTCGCATATCGCGGTCTACACCGCCGATGCGGCGGCTTCGGAAGATTATTACGTCCGCATTCTCGGCGCGCGGAAGGCGCCCGATCCGGAGGACGCGCATGGCGTGCGCTATTATTTCAGCCCGCAGCAATTCGTGGAGGTCCTGCCGATCGGCCCCAATCCTGGCCTGAGCCGGTTGGCGCATGTGGGCTGGAACACCAAGGATGCGAATGCGCTGCGGGCTTTCCTGCTCGCACGTAAATATCCGGGTGTGTCACCGCTGCGGCGCGGGGCGGACGGCAGCCTGTGGTTTGCGACACAGGATCCCGAGGGGAATGAGGTTCAGTTCGTCCAGCCTGCCAGCGTGGATGCCCGGGCCGAGCCCGGTGCGATCAGCGGGCGGATCATCCATGTCGGCTACATGGTTCGCAGCCGTGAAGCCGAAGATCGCTTCTATCGCGATCTGCTCGGTTTCCGTCCCTATTGGCATGGCGCGATGAAGCCGGAGGCAACCGACTGGATTTCGCAGCAAGTGCCGGACGGGCGGGATTGGCTGGAATATATGATGGTTGGTCCGGGATCGACCACGCCGCTCGACCGCCTGGACGCACGCGAACTGGGCGTGCTCAATCACTTCTCGCTCGGCGTCAAAAATATGGAGGCCGCGGTTACGACACTGATCGCGGGCAATCGCCTCAGCCCACGCCATGACGGGCCGAGCATGGGTCTCGACGGCAAATGGCAGGCAAATCTCTACGATCCGGACGGGACCCGCGCCGAGCTGATGGAATTCAAACCGGTGACAAAACCCTGCTGCTCCGCCTTCACAGCGGAGAGTCCGAGCGAATAAGCTGCGCCCTACAAGAATGGGGGTAGGGGACGATGCTAGGACTGATGGCTATGGCAGCGGCGACGGCCACGCAATGTCGCCCAGTTGCGGGAGCGGAGCGGCTTTGGGATAAGCCCGAAACCCAGTGGGTGATGATCGGTGAGATGCACGGCACCGCAGAGATGCCCGCCACCTTCGCCGACCTGGTTTGCCAGGCGGCCGCCACCAGCCACCGCCCAGTAACGATAGCGCTGGAACAAGACGTCGAGATGCAGCCTGCAATCGATGCCTTCCTGACTTCGGACGGCGGCGCTGTCGCGCGCAACGCCTTCCTCGCCGCCCCGATGTGGAGAGGGAAAATGCAGGATGGGCGGTCAAGTCAGGCGATGCTCCTATTGTATGACCGCCTCCGCGTGATGAGGCAGGCAGGCCAGATCCGGGCCGTCTATGCGTTCATTCCTCGCATCACGGCGTGGACGGGTGATGGCCCTTACAACGCCTTGATGGCGGGCCGGCTGAAGGAATTGGCGGCCGGCCGGAAAGACGTTGTCCTGGCATATATGGGCAGCCTTCACGCGGCAAAAAGCAGCGCCGGGCAGGGTGCTGACGCCTTCCTCCCGGCCGCCGCGGACCTGCCGTCCGAACGGACTGTCAGCGTCTACGTGAATAGTAATGGGGGTGAAGCCTGGAACTGTATGCCAGATGGCTGCGGGCCGCACCCAATGCAGGCGCGCGATGCCAGGCGGGGATTTGCGCCAGCCGACGGGTTGCCCTGGCGCTATGACTGGATTTTTGAACTGGGCGAAAAAGCCAGCGCTTCTCCGCCGGCGGTTCCCGCTCAATGAATCAGCCCCGCTCGAGTAGTCCGTGGCGCTTTTTCCCAAGGCTGATCTTTAGCGGTGCATCCTGGTCGAGGATGATCTCGTAACGCTCGTCCTTGATCGGCAAATCGTTGAGGCGCACTGCGCCCTCGGCGATCTTGCGGCGCGCCTCACCATTTGATGTCGCGAAGCCCAGCACCGTCAAGGCAGTGACGATACCAATACTGCCGCCCGTCACACGCAGGCGCGGCAGGCCCTCGCCGGCGCGGCCTTGCTCGAACAGTTCCTGGGCAGTGACCTGCGCCTGGACGGCAGCCTCGGCGCCGCGGCACAGCTTGGTCGCCTCCGTCGCCAGCACGACCTTGGCATGGTTGATCTCTGCGCCCTCCAGCGCTTCCAGCCGTGCGATCTCGTCGAGCGGTAGGTCGGTGAAGAGGCGCAGGAACCGGCCGACGTCGCCATCATGCGTGTTCCGCCAGAACTGCCAATAATCATAGGCCGAAAGCTGCTCGTCATTGAGCCACACCGCGCCTGCAGCGGTCTTGCCCATCTTCGCGCCGTCGGCGGTGGTGATGAGTGGGGTGGTCAGCCCGAACACTTCAGTTCCGTCGACACGCCGCGCCAGCTCGATTCCGTTGACGATATTGCCCCATTGATCCGATCCGCCCATCTGCAGGCGGCAGCGAGCACGGCGCGACAGCTCCAGGAAATCATAGCCCTGGAGGATCATGTAATTGAATTCGAGGAAGGTCAGCGGCTGCTCGCGATCGAGCCGGAGCTTCACGCTGTCGAAGGTCAGCATCCGGTTGATCGTGAAGTGCCGGCCGATGTCCCGCAGAAAAGGGATATAAGCGAGCTGATCCAGCCAGTCGGCATTGTCGACCATGATCGCGTCGGTCGGGCCGTCGCCGAACTTGAGGAAACGCTCGAACACGCGGCGGATCGACTTGATATTCTCCCCGATCGCCTCGTCGGTGAGCAGCTTGCGGCTCTCGTCCTTGCCTGACGGGTCACCGACCTTGGTCGTGCCGCCGCCCATCAGCACGATCGGCTTATGCCCAGTCTGCTGCAGCCGGCGCAGCATCATGATCTGCACCATCGAGCCGACATGCAGAGACGGCGCGGTCGCGTCGAAGCCGATATAGCCGGGCACCACCTGTTGCGCCGCCAGCGCATCGAGCGCTGCCGCATCGGTGACCTGGTGGATATAGCCGCGCGTCGAAAGCGTGCGCAGCAGTTCGGACTTGTATTCCATCATGATGAGCCGGCGCTTAGCATAGTCTTCTCCAGATGCGAGGGCGAAGGCGTGCCGAAACTGTTGCTCCGTAACCATCCCGACAGTCCTTCGCCGGTGGAGCGCATCGAGGTCGACGTGGTGCGCACAGCGCCGAACATGCTGCGCCTGATCTATTCGATCGTCGGCGGCCTGGATGAAGTGGCCATTCCACCTGTGCGACCCGCGGCGCGTACCGATGGTCTATGGAAGCATAGCTGCTTCGAGGCGTTCCTGGGCGCAACGCCGGGCTATTACGAGTTCAACTTCTCGCCATCGTCCCAATGGGCAGCCTACCGTTTTGAAGCGCATCGCCAGGGGATGCATGAGGTGGCGACCGCCGAACCCTCGATCGGCTGGCATGCCGGAACGCTTGTCGCGACGTTCGGCCTGCCCGCTGATGTAACAGGCCGGCTCGGCCTGTCGGCGGTCATCGAGGATCATGACGGCACCCGATCGTTCTGGGCGCTCGCCCATCCTCCCGGTCCCCCCGATTTTCATCATGCCGCTTGCTTCGCGGCCGAACTGCCGCCAGCGGAATAACCCATGGATTTCGGTATCGACCGGCTGCTCGCCGACCCTTCGCTTTTGGCGCAACTCAAGGGGCGACGCGTCGCGTTGCTCGCGCATCCGGCCTCTGTCACTGCGGAACTTACCCATTCGCTCGATGCGCTCGTTGCGGCGGGCGTGAATGTCACGGCAGCGTTCGGCCCGCAGCATGGTCTGCGCGGCGACAAGCAGGATAATATGGTGGAATCGCCCGATTTCACCGATCCCGTGCATGGCGTGCCCGTCTTCAGCCTTTACGGAGAGGTACGCCGGCCTACCGGTCAGTCGATGGGCACGTTCGATCTGTTGCTGGTCGATCTGCAGGACCTTGGCTGCCGCATCTACACGTTCATCACCACCTTGCTCTACGTCCTTGAGGCGGCTGCCGAGCATGGCAAGGAAGTCTGGGTGCTTGACCGTCCCAATCCAGCAGGGCGGCCAATCGAGGGCACGAGACTGCAAGCGGGTTGGGAGAGTTTCGTCGGGGCTGGCCCGATGCCGATGCGCCATGGCCTTACCTTGGGCGAGCTTGGCCGCTGGTTCGTCAACACATGGAAACTCGACGTCGCCTATCGCGTGGTGGAAATAGCGGGCTACGACCCCGAAGCGGCGCCGGGCTATGGCTGGCCGCTCGGCGAGCGCGTATGGATCAACCCGAGCCCTAACGCGCCTAATCTCTGGATGGCGCGCGCTTATCCCGGCACGGTGATGCTCGAAGGCACGACCTTGTCGGAGGGGCGGGGGACGACGCGGCCGCTCGAACTGTTCGGTGCGCCGGACATCGTCGCGCGCGACGTTTTGGCGGAGATGCGGCGCCTCGCGCCGGATTGGCTGGAAGGCTGCGCGCTTCGGGAGATCATGTTCGAACCCACCTTCCACAAGCATGTTCATCAGCTTTGTGCCGGCATTCATATCCATGCCGAGGGCCGCTGGTACGACCACCACGCCTTTCGGCCCTGGCGACTGCAGGCGCTCGCCTTCAAGGCGATCCGCGCACTCTATCCGAATTATCCGCTTTGGCGCGATTTCCCGTACGAATATGCCTTCGGCAAGTTGCCGATCGACGTGATCAATGGTGGGCCGGGCCTGCGCGAGTGGGTCGACGATGCGGCCGCGGCGCCCGGGGATATCGATGCGCTCGCCCGTGCGGACGAGTCAGCCTGGAGCGAAGAGCGCCGGCCGTATCTGCTTTACTGATGGAGAAGACGGGATGCTGAGCCGCGCGATCGGAAAGACGGGACCGTTTGGTGCGGCCCTCGTTCCCCTCCTGGTGGCTGTGCCGTCCCAGGCGTCGACCGATGTGGCCTGGAAGGCGTCCGTCAGGAGCGGCCGTGCCGCATGTATCGCAGCGGCCAATCTCCTCCACCCTACTATATCGGCCCCGGTAGGTTTCAGCGATCGTACTGGCTATGATGCGATGCTGGTACGCGGAACCTACAAACAGAGGTTCATGAAGGGCGCCAAGGGTACGATGCTCTGCCTTTATAACCGGCGCACGCATCGCGCGGAGGCGGTTGAGGCGAAAGATTGGAACGTCCCCATGAATCGCCGTTCGCCCTGAGCTTGTCGAGCGGCGGCTTATTTTTACCGGCTGAAGTGCGAAGCTTGATGTCGCCCCGGCCGAACTGGGAGCTCTCGTCAAATGAAGACCGATCGGCTGCAGGCGTTCACCGACGGTGTGGTGGCCATCATCATCACAATCACGGTGTTGGAATTGCCGGTACCGCACCATGCCGATTTAGCCTCCGTGAAGGCGGTAACTCCGATCCTGCTCGCTTATGCGCTGAGCTTCGCCAATGTTGGCGTCTATTGGAACAACCACCATCACATGTTTCAGGCGACCGAGCGTGTTGATGGGAGCGTGCTCTGGGCCAATCTGTTCATGCTGTTCTGGATGAGCCTGGCGCCGTGGGTGATACGCTGGCTCGACGAGAGCGATTTCGCGCCCATGCCGGTCGCGGCCTATGGCTTGGTCTTCCTGCTGACCTCGATCGGCTATCTGTGGACGCAGGCCCGGATCATAAGGATCAACGGGCGAGATTCGGTCGTTGGGCGCGCGGTCGGAAGCGATCTCAAGGGCAAGCTCAGCCTGGCCGGTTATGCGATGGGCGCGGCCCTCGCCTTCGTTCTTCCCTGGCTCGCCATCGCCCTCTATCTGGTGATTACGTTGAGCTGGCTCATCCCCGATCGTCGCATCGAGGATGAGCTGAGCAAGAGGCTTTAGCGCAAACCCTTAGCGGGCGAGACGCGCGTCCTTGCGCGCCTCGAGCAGGTCCCACACCCCGCGATGCTGAACGAGCAATTGGCGTGCGCCGAACATCACCGATCGATCGAGTCGCGGATGGTCCGGGAGTTTTGCCAGGACATCGGCGCTCGCCATGTCGCTTGGCAGCAGGCTGATCGGAACAGGAATGCCGATACGCGTCGCGGCGGTATCCAGTACGGCACGGATCGCTTGCCAGTCGAGCAATAGGGCCGCGATCGCGCCGATGGCGCAACCGAAGCGATCGGAGCAGACGATCGTGTCCATCGCGCGGCGCAGATCCAGGATCACGGCGGCGGTGTCGGCCTCGCCCGGCGTGCTCGGCGCGGGGCCGGCAGCGACGATCAGCTGCGTTAGATAATGGCGCTCGGCGGCGAATCCGGCCGCTGCCTCGCGGAACCAGTCGGTTGCTTCGGGCAGGACGTTGCGCTCGCCGGCCAGTTCGATCAGCCCGGGCTGCGGCCCATGCAGCATCGACAGCAGATGGAGCACGTCGGCAAGGTTGCGGGTCGCCAGCGGATCCGCGTTGAGTTCATAGGAATGGGTATAAGGGTGGCTCGCGCTGCCTTCAGAGGCAGCGAGCGCGACCAGCATCTCGCCGAAATCAGCGGGTGCGGTTTGCAATGCGACGAACGACATGATCGGCTCCCGAAGTAGCACCAAGCGGTACACACTTCCCCCTTGCGCTCATCCTCTAACCCAAGGACGTAAAGATGAGGTTTATGCGGCGTTAGCCGTAACGGTCTGGGTAGCGCGAAGTAGCCGAAACCAAAGGAAAAGCCGCCGTTTCGGAGGAAACGGCGGCTTTTTATGGTTAATGTTTTGACCGTTACTGGTCGAGGAAGCTTCGCATCTTTCGGCTGCGGCTCGGATGCTTGAGCTTCCGGAGTGCCTTCGCCTCGATCTGACGAATTCGTTCGCGGGTCACGCTGAACTGCTGGCCCACTTCCTCGAGAGTATGGTCGGTGTTCATCCCGATGCCGAAGCGCATGCGCAGCACGCGCTCTTCGCGCGGCGTTAGGCTGGCAAGCACGCGGGTGACGGTTTCCTTGAGGTTCGCCTGGATTGCCGCGTCGACGGGGATCACCGCATTCTTGTCCTCGATGAAGTCACCCAGGTGCGAATCCTCTTCATCGCCGATCGGCGTCTCGAGGCTGATCGGCTCCTTGGCGATCTTCATCACCTTGCGAACCTTTTCGAGCGGCATGCTCAATCGCTCAGCCAGCTCTTCCGGCGTCGGCTCGCGGCCGGTCTCATGCAGGAACTGGCGGCTGGTCCGCACCAACTTGTTGATCGTCTCGATCATGTGGACCGGGATACGGATCGTGCGCGCCTGGTCTGCGATCGAGCGGGTGATTGCCTGCCG
>Ga0207647_10003014_pt1 | contig 12669 bp, 13 predicted proteins | sample KBSCornC2_FD_184295 | JGI IMG/M metagenome (GOLD analysis project Ga0207647, IMG submission 184295) | Corn rhizosphere microbial communities from Kellogg Biological Station, Michigan, USA - C2 (SPAdes) (version 2) | ecosystem: Host-associated > Plants > Roots > Rhizosphere ...
CTCGAAGTCGTCCCCCAAATTCCAGACGGCCTCGCCCACCGCGCCACGCCTGCATTCGACGTCGCCGTCGTTTACGAAAAGCCTGTCGATACCAAAGCCGAGCGTGAACGCCTGTCCAAGGACCTCGCGAAACTAGAAAAAGAAAAAGAAAACAGCGATCGTCAGCTCGCGAACGAATCGTTCCTCGCCAAAGCTCCCGCCTCTGTCGTCGAAGGCATTCGCCGTCGCAACGCCGAGTTGACCACGCTCATCGAGCGCAGCCGCACCGCGCTCGACAGCCTGCCACTACCGGAATAACTCGACTCAGCCTCTATCTAATGGCTGAAGTTATAGGACAGCTGCATGCCCCGCCCGTTCGGTGTATCCACCATGGAGAAGGTAAAGCTCCTGCTCGGCTCGCCGCGCTTTCTCACTACATAGCCGCCGATCAGATAGCCCAGCGTGCTGCCTACCACCACGTCCGAAGGAAAATGCTGCCGTGCCATCACGCGTGATGCGCTCACGGTTGTCGCCAACCCATAGGCCACCAGCCGTACGCGCCAGCCCGGATAGCGTGCGGCCACTACATGCGCCATGCTCCATGCTGTCAACGAATGGCCGGATGGCATTGATTGGCCATCGGGCCATGTGCTGGGGCCATGCGGCCAGAAGCGCCCCGTGCCGTCGCCCTGGTTAGGTGACTGTCGATCCAGAGCATATTTCAACGGCAGGTTAATGATCTGCGCGTCAAGGATCGCCTCTGCGGAGAGCACCGCGGTCTGCTGAAGGTAATCGTCCTTCCGCCATGCGCCGGCCGCATACCCACCGACGATCGCCGCAATCGGCACATATACCGCGCCCACATTTGAGATCGTGTCGAAAGTATCCTGCTGACTGGGGTGATAACCCAGCGTACTCAGCGCCTCCGCGTCATAGTGCAGGGCGACGCCGGTCGCGACACCAAACGGCGCAATCCACAGCAGGTCCTTGGTCCGCATATGCAGCGGGCTGGTCAGGATGCCGACTTCGTCCCCGAGAACGTGCCGCGCACATACTCCGGGCTGGGTCAGCATGCATTCGTCCTGTTTCGACTGCGTCTGTGCCTGCAATGCCAACGGCATCGCCGCGGTAAGAAATAGCAAGATCCCTCGAACAAACATCTGCTTATCCTAACTGGCGCTTTATGAAGGTACCCTCAAGGTTTGTGTCTGCCGCGGCGTATCATGAAGGAAGCGTATGGACTGGAAGAGTAAGCGAGTTGAGGCCATCCTGGAACACGCCCTGATGGAAGACCAGGCGCTCAAAGACATCACAACTGCCTACACCATCGATCCCAAGCTGCGCGCCTCCGGCACCATCGTTGCCAAGGAAGATTGTGTCGTAGCCGGTCTTGGTTGTATTCCCCGCTTTCTGGAGATCTATTCGCGCCTGAGCCAGGCATCCGGCCGGTCGAGTCCGGTCCGTTATGAAGTGGTACATCATCCTGAGATCTTCGACGGCGTGCGCGTCAAGCGTGGGCAATCGATCGCGGTTATCCGCTCCACCGCGCAAGTCCTGCTCTCCTGCGAGCGCGTCATCCTGAATCTGATGCAGCGCATGAGCGGCATCGCCACTATAACGCGCCGTTATGTCGACCAGGTGAACGGCACCAAAGCAAAGGTTCTTGACACACGCAAGACTGTGCCGGGCCTTCGTCTGCTGGACAAATACGCGGTCTCCTGCGGGGGCGGTGAGAATCATCGGCTCGATCTCTCCGATAGCATTCTCATCAAGAACAATCACGTCGCGCTCGGCGGAGGCATACCCAAGGTGGTTGCAGCCGCACTTGCGGCGCGCAAGCCAGGTCAGCGCGTGCAGGTAGAGGTGCGCAACCGAGAGGAGCTCGAGCAGGCGCTCCAGGGCGGCGCCGAGGCCATCCTGCTCGACAATATGTCACCCGCTGACGTAGCCTCCTCCGTCAAGTTCATCCATGCGCGTAGCCGCAACGTGCCCATTGAAGCTTCAGGTGGCATTCAGTTGGATTCCATCCGCAAATACGCCGAAGCTGGCGTCGACTTCATCTCCTCCGGCGCCCTGACGCACTCCGCCACTGCCATTGACCTCAGCATGCGCATCGTGGCAGAGAACTGAAGGCAGAGAACAGCGCGATGAACTTTATCTCCGCTCCGATCGCCGACGCCTTCGAGCTCGATACGCTCAATCGCGAGCTCGCCGGCACACCATTCGCTGGGAGAGTCCGTCACTTCCCCTCCATAGAGTCCACCAACACGCTGGCCATGCGCGAAGCCGAACAGGCACAGGAGAGCGGCACCGTCTACCTTGCTGACGAGCAGACCGGCGGCCGCGGGCGCGGTGCGCACGAATGGCACTCCGCTGCAGGCTCCGGCCTTTACGTCAGCATCCTGCTGCGGCCGAAGATCGCGCCGGCCGACGCTCTCTGGCTCTCGCTGGCTGCAGGGCTCGCTGTGCAGGACGCCGTCCGCGACATCACCTCGCTCACGCCCGACATTCGATGGCCCAACGATTTGCTGCTCTCCGGCCGCAAGATGGGAGGCATCCTCACCGAGCTCAACGCCGAGGTCACACGCATTCGCCACGCTGTCATCGGAATAGGACTCAACGTACATCAGCCATCGTTCCCGCCGGAGCTGACATCACTCGCGACCTCGCTCAAAATCGAAACCGGCCAAGACTGGTCTCGTCACGATCTGTTGGTGGCGCTCCTGCATCACCTGAACCAGGAGGTGGAGCGGCTGACCACCGTGCATAACCTTGATGTGGCAACCGCAGATATTCGTGACCGGTTAGCCGCAGGCTCCACGTGGATTCAGGGTAAGCCGGTAACTGTTACCGATACTGATACATTCTCGGGAATCACGGACGGGCTCGACGCCCGCGGCTTTCTTCGTGTGCGTACGCCCCACGGCATCCGCGTTGTGCTCTCCGGCGGCGTGCGGGAAGGAGCGCGCTAACCATGTTACTGGCCATCGATGTCGGCAACACCAACACAGTGCTCGGCCTCTACAACCATGATTCCTCAGAGCTCGTCGCCGACTGGCGCATCACCACCCACAAAAACCAGACCTCCGACGAATACGGCGTGCTCTTCCTGAATCTGTTCGCAATGCGTCAGATCGACGTCTCGAAAATCTCTGCGATCGTCGTCTCGTCGGTGGTTCCGCCCCTCGATACCACGATCCGCCGCCTATGCGAGCGCTACTTCGGTATCCGTCCGCTGTTCGTCGAACCCGGCATCAAGACCGGCATGCCGCTTCTCGTCGACAATCCCGCCGAACTTGGCGCGGACCGCATCGTCAATGGCGTCGCAGCCTTCGCGCGCTACGGCGGTCCCATCATCATCGTCGACTTCGGCACAGCAACCACCTTCGATGTCATCTCGGCGCGGGGCGAATACATCGGCGGCGTCATCGCTCCCGGACTCGGCATCTCGGCGGACGCTCTCTTTTCACGCGCCGCCAAGCTCTCGCGGGTCGATGTCAAGCGGCCCGCGCGTACCATCGGGACCAATACCATCGCTCACCTGCAAAGCGGCCTTTTCTACGGCTACATCGGCCTGGTCGATGGCATCCTCGAGCGTATGCTGGCAGAAATTCAGACCAGCCAGCCCAATGGAACCGCACCAGCTCCGAAGGTGATCGCCACCGGCGGTCTCGCCCACATGCTCCACGAAGACTCGAAATACATCACCGCCATCGATGACATGCTGACGCTCGACGGCCTGCGTTTGCTCTACGAGCGGAACCGCACACCACGATCGCGCGGCGCATCACCTCCGGCCACGGCGACCTAAGTGCAAAACAACTACATCAACTACTTCACGGAAATCGAAGAGCATTTTCAGCGTCGTCGCGGATCCATCTTGCTTCTTTCCACCCTGGACTGGGCCCTCATTGACACCTGGCGCGAGGCGGGGGTGCCGCTGGCCGCGGTTTTGCGCGGTATCGACGTTGCCTTCGACAAATATGAGGCGCGCAAGACGAGGGCCCGCATGCGCAAGGTCAACGGTCTCGCCTGGTGCGCGCAGGCTGTCATGGAAGCCATTGAAATCATGCAGGATGCCGCGGTCGGCGGCTCGCCCGTGCAGATGGATGCCACCGGACTCGAACACGATCGCATCGCAAAGCACTTGCAGGCCGCGGCTACGACCTTCAGCCGCGTCGCCAGCACCCTCCCGGCGCTGCGGGAGATCGCGGAGCGCCTGGAATATTTCGCGCAACGGAAGTTCAGCAACGAAGAACTCGAGCGCCACCTGAGCACGCTTGAAGAGAAGCTCTTCGCGCTGCTCCTCACCGACATGCCTGCGGAAGAGCTGGAGCTGATGCGCCAGCAGGCCGGGCGCGAGCTTGCACCCTATCGCAGCCGCATGCAGGCGGTGCAAATCCGGCAGATTGAGCAGCAGTTCCTGCGCCGCCGCCTGCTCGAACGATTCGATCTGCCGCGCATCAGCCTCTTCTATATGAAACAGAGCGAGTGACATGAAGCTACGTATCGAAAAGGCGATCTACGGGGGCGCGTCACTCGCCCGCGTCCCGCCTGATGGCCCGTTAGATATCGCCGGCAAAGCGGTCTTCGTTCCCCTCTCGCTTCCCGGTGAGTTGGTGGAAGCCACCATCGTCAGCGACCGCCGCAGCTACATCACCGCCGCACTCGACTCCGTACTCGAGCCAGCACCCAGCCGCACCACTCCCGGCTGCGAATACTACGGCCGGTGCGGCGGCTGCCATTATCAACATGCCGACTACTCCGCGCAGCCCGCTATGAAAAAAAACATTCTTATCGAGGCGCTCGAGCGCGCGCACGTAGCGATCCCTGGCGAGTTCAACGTTCTGTCGGCCGATCCGTGGGGTTACCGTAACCGTATTCGCCTCCATGTCACGAAGACCGCGCTCAGTTATCGCGAGGCCGCCTCCCATCGTGATCTTCCCGTCACTCACTGCCCCGTCGCCGCCCCCATCCTGCAGCGCGTCATCCGCGCCTTCAATGAGCTTCTCCAGAAGCAACCCTCCCTCGCGCAAAGCGTCTCCGAAGTTGAGTTCTTCACCGCTACCAACGAATCGGCGCTGCTTATCTCGCTCTTCACACAGCAAGGCAAATCATCCGAGCATCTTCCCCGATCTGTAGCCGACGCACTTCTCACCACCCTGCCCGCGCTCCAGGGCGTGCGCACTTTCTCTCTCGATCCCAGGACGCGCCGCATGCAGTCATCCGCCGCGTGGGGCCGGCCTTCGCTCGACTACACCGTTGGCTCGCTCCGTTATCAAGTCAGCGCCGGCGCCTTTTTCCAGGTGAACCGCTATCTCATCCCGGCGCTCGTTGACGAGGTCGTCGCAAAACGAAGCGGAAACATTGCGTGGGACCTCTATGCCGGCGTCGGCCTCTTCGCGCGGGCGCTCGCACAGCGATTCGACCAAGTCATCGCCGTCGAGTCCTCGCCATCGTCCACGGCCGATCTCGTTCACAACCTCCGTGGCCCTGCCCACAAGCACGTATCGCGGGACACCCTTCACTTCCTCCAATCGCCTCCCGCCCAAACTCCCGATCTTGCCGTAGTCGACCCGCCACGCGCTGGTCTAGGCAGCGACGTCTGCCACCGGCTCGCCGCCGTGCAGCCGCGCCAAATTGTCTACGTTTCCTGCGACCCCTCTACCCTCGCCCGCGACCTGCGCGCGCTGCAACCATCCGGGTATCGACCCGTCGCTCTCACCCTGATAGATCTGTTTCCACAGACATTCCATCTGGAGACCGTCGCCACACTCGAACGCGAGTAAAAAACTGATGGCACGGCTCAGGGCTACCAATTCATGGCCACCATCGTCGCTCCGCCGCCCCAGTCACCTTCACAGCGACCGGCCAGAGGCCATTCCTCCAAAGAACTCCTCGCCAAGCCCCAAATCGGATCCATCGAGCACGAGCCGGTGCGCTTCACGCGCGCCCCGCTTCTCTTCGCAGCCGTAGCCTTCGCCGCAGGCATCCTCATCTGCAGCCGTTACTGGTTCATGCCTGCGTGGCTCGCCATCGCGACTCTCCTCGAGGGCCTGCTCGCCGCCGTAGCAGCGCGCTGGCGGTCCCGCATCGTGCTCTGGCCGCTCGCCGCAACATGGCTACTTCTCGGCGGATTCGCCGCAGAGATGCAACCCCGTCCCGCACCACAGACGGAGCTTCGCCACATGGCCCAGAACCAGCCCGTCACGCTCACCGGCACGGTCGAGCGCGTCAGCCCCATCCGCCACATCGTCTCGTTTCGCCCCTTTTCGAGCGACCAGATCGCTGAGCAGATGCAGTCCATCGACCTGCACGTCGGCGCTGCTGCGCCGCCTGGCGATCTCCTCCAGCCGGTCGAGGGCGGCCTGCGTCTCTCGCTCTACGCACCCGCAGACGCCACGATGACGCCGCTCGGCTGCGGCGATACTGTCGCCGTTACGGCCACGATTAAGCCACCCGATCGTTACCGCGATCCCGGGGTCTGGGACAGCTCTGCGTGGCTGCTGAGCCAGGGCATTGGCATCATTGGATCCGCGAAAGCCGAGAAGCTCCATATGCACGCGCCTAACAGCCGCCGTAGTTTCGCATGCCTGCAACACGCGCTCCAAACCGGAGCCAGCGACCGCCTGGTGCAATTCGCGGACACGCCGCGACCCGGCGCCCTGCCTGACTGGCTTACCCTAAGCCACGATGATGTCGCTATGCTCTCCGCAATGGTCACCGGCGACCGCTCTTACCTCGGCAGCGCTCTGCGCACACCATTCGAGCGCACTGGCTCCTTCCATCTTCTCGTCGTATCTGGCCTGCATCTCGGCATCTTCGCAACATTTGTTTTCGCAATCGGCCGCAGGCTTCACATCGGCCGCCTTCCGCTCACCGCTATCACGCTCTCGCTTTCTCTCGCGTATGCACTGTTTACTGGATTCGGCCAGCCAGTCCAGCGCGCCTACGCTATGCTGGCACTCTACCTAATCGGCAGGCTTTTCTATCGTGATCGCGGCCGCCTTAACAGCCTAGGGTTCGCCGCGCTCTGCCTGCTCGTCCTCGATCCCCATGCACTCTTCGACGCCGGCCTTGAGATGACTCTGCTCACCGTCGTCGCCGCCGCCGGCATCGCTGTCCCCGCTATGCGGCGCACCAGCACCCCGTTTCTTATCGCCTCCCGCTTCATCAACGCCGTCGGCATGGACACCGCATTCGAGCCGCGTCTCGCCCAATTCCGCGTGACGCTACGCCTCCTCGGTGAGCACCTCGAACCGTTCTTCAGCAGCCGCCCGCGTCGCACACGCCGCGCCCAGAATGTGCTTGCATTCGGCATCCGCGCGAGCCTTCTGCTCGTCGACCTCTGCCTTGTCTCCACCATCATCGAGCTCGTCATGGTACTGCCCATGACAGCCTACTTCCATCGCGTCACTACATTCGGGCTCTTCGTCAATATCCTCATCGTTCCCGCCCTCACGGTGCTGCTGCCTGCCGCGCTGCTTACCATGCTCGCGCTCCTCTTATCGCCGCACATCGCGTGGCTGCCCGCAGCGGTTACCGCCGCCCTGTTGCATGCCGTCGTCGCCATCGTTCGCATCTCGAGCGCGTTGCGCATGAGCGAATGGCGCCTTCCCGGTCCGACCATCACCGTAACCCTGGCCTGTCTCGCGCTGCTCGTCTTCGCCGTCTGGATTGTCCGCACGCGAAGCCGCGTAGCACTTCCGATGAGTGCCGCAGCGCTCCTCACAGCCGTTGTGTGCATCCTTGCTCCGCCTGGTGTTTCGCGCCAAGCAGGCGTGCTCGAGATCAGCGCCATCGATGTCGGTCAGGGCGATTCCATCTTCGTCGTCTCACCCGATGGTCGCACCATGCTCGTCGATGCCGGAGGTCCCACAGGGGGTTCGACCCGCCAGGGCAACTTTGATATCGGTGAGGATGTCGTCTCGCCTTATCTGTGGAGCCGGCACATTCAGCGCCTTGACGTGGTAGCCCTTACGCATGCGCACAGCGACCACATGGGGGGCATGCCCGCCGTGCTGCGCAACTTCCGTCCGCGCGAGCTCTGGGTCGGCCACAATCCACCCACTCCCGCTTATCAGCAACTACTTCGCGAAGCCGCATCGCTCGGCGTCCGAGTCCGCTCCTTCTCTGCTGGCGACAGCGTGGCCTTTGGCGCCGCAACTGCCAGAGTTGTCGCCCCATCGCCCAGTTACCAACCCGGCGACTCTGCCAGCAATGACGACTCACTGGTGCTTCACCTCAGCTACGCCGGACATTCCGCTTTGCTCGAGGGCGATGCCGAAGCGTCCAGCGAAACCGCCATGCTGTCACTGCCCGGTGATGAACTTGCCTCTGACTTGCTCAAGGTGGCCCACCACGGCAGTAAGAGTTCTACGACTCCGGCCTTCCTCGCGCGCGTCCAGCCGCATCTCGCCGTCATCTCGGTCGGTCCTTACAATAGCTACCACCATCCGCGCTGGGAAACGTTGGAAAAATTGCAGGTTGAAGGCGTGCATACGTGGCGCACGGACCTGCTTGGCGTCTCTACCTTCTACATCGACGGTACCGGCGTTCACGCCGCGCACTTACCTTGATACCGGCCGGGATCGTTTTTCTCGTGCGTAGCATCCTTATCAGGTATAGAGTCTGCGAAACATCGCAGTCCGGAGGGTCCACGCATGCAGTCAGAGGAAACCGGGGACAGAGGGCACACACAGCCCGCGGAAGCACGCTCCGTGCTCGAGCAGCAGCAGGAAGAGAAGAACCTACGCCGCCTCCAGCTCATGATGAACATGGTGATGTCGGTCATAGCGCAGGACAGCACACTCACCTACGAAGCAGCATCGGAGATGATTGCGGACAGCCGTCGCGCCGCACTCGCCATGTTTCCGGATAAGGAGCTGGCCTACGAGCTGATTTACCAGCCGAAGTTGCAGCGCCTGATGCGCGATCGCTTTCGACTGCAATAGAACTGCCCACACCTTCAGGAGAAGTACTCTAACCGCGCATTCTTGTATTCGTGGTGCAGGCACCTATCCGGCTTCGCGGTGAAGCACTCCTGGAACAGGATACGATTGTGCAGGTCTAGATAATCGATCTCCAGCAATGTGCCATTGCAGGCCACGTTCACAAATCCATTCCAGCCTGCGCACGCTGCTCCCTCGCCCACTTTGTAATCGCCTCGCGCGTCATAGAACTTCAATCCTGCCTTCTTTCGTGGCCGTTCCCCACATTCCACTGGCATGCCACCATGCCCAATGCATCGCCCATACGCGCCAAAAGCGCCAGGAGTCGCTCGGAATTTATAGATCGCCAATCGGTGCTCATGACCCCAGAGCCACACTACCTCCTGGCCGGCAAAGAACTCCGCAAGCTGTCGTGCCGGTCGTGGAAACACTTCGTCCGTGAAAGCCGTCGCATACTGATGATGCGTTAGGATCAGCGTAGCCTTTGGTCTCTCCTGCGGCTTCACCGTGTCACACAACCACGCGATCAAGCCGTCTTCCATCCGACAGTCCGCATGTACCCAGCGCAATTGGTTCACGCCCGGTATGGCCGCGAGCAGCGGCAATCCGGCGGAGTTGTAGCCCGTGTCGAGTCCTAGAATTCGCCAGTGCTCTGATTCGAGACAGAAGTAGCTCGCCCTCTGCGGCCCTCCGTCGCCGGTCTCGCAGTAGTCCAGTACCGCTGTAAAGTATGATCCGCCGCCAGCGTACATCTCGTGATTGCCCGGGAGCGCAAAGGTGCCCACCGCACCCTTCGGCCACATCACCGGCGAATATTGATTCACCATTGTTCCGAGAAAGTTCTCTCGCACTTCCGTCTCATCGCCAACGTAGTAGATGTCGCCGAGATGGATCGTGTAATCCGGCGCGCCCGCTGCCATCGACTCGGCCACCTGCGCCGCTTCTTGCGTGCCGGTTCCCCAGTCGCTTGCGATCGAGATGCGCACCGCGCCCTTGCCGTTCACGTTACGCAGCGCATAGATGCCGCTCTCCCCCGTGCCCGCGTAGCTCGGATACGGAGCGTAACGCCGTCGCAACATCTGCCGTGCATAGCTTGAAATCCATCGCCAGCTTTGGTGCGGCAGGAACGCCGCCAGCTCCGGCCGAGGCAGCGTGGGAGCCAGTCGCGTGGCACGCCGTTGATAAAACGACATCAGCCGCGACCTGCCCAACAACGGCATGTTGCTGCGCCGTGCGATTGAGGATGGCTTGCGGATTCCGCTCATCGAACACTGCTCTCGAATCGAGTCTCTGCTACGGCTACTTCGGATCCACGCTCGTCAGCCGCAGCGTGATGGTGCCCCAGAACAGTCGAGCGCGCATTTGCACGGGCAGGTGCCGGTTGTCCTCCGAATACCAGATCCAGATGTTGCCGCGGTTCTTCACCACGCCTGCATCTGCCGTGGGTTCTACCCGGATCGTCTGAAAGGTGCCCGCAGTCGTCTTGATCTCCTCACGCGCCTCCGGCTTGAAGGTTACCGTCACGACGCGCATTGCATCTGCAACCGGCATCACAAAGTTCTGTCCCAGTTCCAGTGGCTGCGCACCGGCAATGAAGATCGATGACATCAGATCCGTCACGCACGCGGGAATCGGCGACTCCAAATGTCGGCTCGTGCCCTTCACCAGATTCTTCTCGTCCAACACCTGCTTGTGTGCCCCATACTGGAATTGCAGCGTGCTCACAATCTGACGCCGCCCTTCCTGGAGTTGCTTGGCAAAGGTCTGCGAGCAACCGGTGCGCCGGTCAAAGGATGATTGAAAACGGTCCACCACCTTGAATAGCAGGCTCACCGCACCGATCGAATCTCCATTCGCCTGCACCCGCTGCGTCGTTCCGTCGCTTTCCAAGTGGAAGGTCGCCGTCCCCGCTGGAAACACCCGCCAGTCTACGGCGTAGGAGAGCGTCTGGCGCTGCGGCAGATACTGCTGCTGCGGCGCGGGCAACACTGCCGTCTGCTGAGAATCAGCGGCGGCCGCCAGGAGCAGACTCAGAAAAAGCCAAGGCAGTCGTCTCAAATACATCCCTCACGCATATTGTTTTTCTCAACCGCAAAAATCACAACGGGAGAAATGGTGTTCTGTGCCAGACAAACAATTTCAGCAACAGTACCCCATAGATAGCGATTGTGCCTAGCACGGCGTTGTACTCACGGTGCTTGCCATAGAGGGCACCGGAGAAGCCCCCAGTGTTGACACCCTCATCTTTAGTCGAGACCGCCGGCCTCAGCCGCGGAATCAGCCGAGGAACGCGTTTCGTATACTCGTCGTACTCGCTGAATCGTTCCCGCAGGAATGCCTCTTCCGAACGAACCGTTGGAAGATAGATCAGAGTAAATAAGACCGCCAGAGCCAGCGCGGTCCACCAGCTATGAGCGGCCACAGCGAATCCAAACGCAATCAGCATCGAGCCCAAGTACAGCGGATTTCGCGTGTACGCATAAGGCCCAGTCGTCGTCAGCTCCGTGTTCTTCGTGACGTAGCCCGAAGCATACGCGCGCAGCGCCACACCGGGTACGGTCCCCAGCAGACTCCACAGCAGCGAGTGCACCGAAGGATGTGCTGCCAGCAGGAAGAAGAGCGCAAACACAAATCCCATCGGCACCCGGATGCGGCGCGCGATGCGCGTCCACCACGTGCTCAAGCCTGCACCGCCGCGCGTCCCGCCGAATTTCCTGCACCGCCCATCAGCTCGTCCACCGCGTCCAGCACTTCCTCAGGCTCAATCGTCAACAGCCCGACTTCGGGAGCGTTTCGTCGCGCATGATCGCGCCGGCTCTCCGGATGCCGCAGCACACGGAACGGCACGCCCCACGGCCCATTGCGTGCCGGATCGGTAGGCCCGTAGATGCCGACCACAGGTTTGCCCAAAGCGCACGCCAGATGCGCGGGCCCCGTATCACCCCCGATCACCAACGCACAACGCCTCGTCATTGCGATCAACTCTGCCATGTCTGTTCGAATATCCTGGGCAGCCCCGCCGCTGCTCTGCGCCACATTTGCTGCCAGCGCCTCTTCCCCCGGCGCGCGGTTCACGACCACACTGTATCCGCGACTCGCAAGCCCCGCCGCGACTCTGCCGTAGCGATCCGCAGGCCAGCGCTTGGCGCCCCAGCCCGCGCCCGGATGCACCAGCACCAACGGCTTCGTATCCGGCATCATCACATCCACCCGTGCCTCCGCTCCACAATCCACCGGTAGCGGCGGCAATCTAGGCGTCAGATGCAATCCCGTGGCTCCCGCCACCACCTCCGTCGCCTGCTCGATCACATGAACGCTCCGCGTCGGCACCAGACGCTGGAAGAACCACTTGGCCGGCCCCTCGCGCGGCTCGAGCAGCACCTCGGAGCCCACAGATTGCCCGCTCAACTCTGGATCGACGGCGCGGGCCGGCTGCGCCGCATGTCGGTCGGACTGCCCGGCGGGTCAGCGTCGGGGCAGATCACGTTCACGCTGTCGCACTTCGGCACGCCGGTGCACGTCAGCGCGCCGCCCGCGGGTCAGACCACGGACATCACCGCGATGATCGACGGCGGCCACTGACCGCAGGGCTCAGCCCGCGCGCGCCGGTGCGGACGTGCCGAGCACGTGGCCGGCCTGGTCCAGGGCCTGCACCTCGACCACGGAGCCGAGTCGCGACACCGGGATCGTGGTCTCGAACCCCTGCCGAGGTGCGGTCGACACCTCTGCCAGTCCGCCG
>Ga0207647_10003015_pt1 | contig 12668 bp, 10 predicted proteins | sample KBSCornC2_FD_184295 | JGI IMG/M metagenome (GOLD analysis project Ga0207647, IMG submission 184295) | Corn rhizosphere microbial communities from Kellogg Biological Station, Michigan, USA - C2 (SPAdes) (version 2) | ecosystem: Host-associated > Plants > Roots > Rhizosphere ...
CCGCCACCTTCGCGAAGCGCATCAGGCCATTCGAGTTGTACATGTTGTCCATCTTGTTGTCCTCAAGCATCCGTAGCCGGCACGCCCGAACCCGACGCGCCCGACGGCGACACGCCATAGCCGGCGGAGTCCTTCCCGGCGACGTGGATCTTGCCGCCCGCGAGCGTGCGCAGCACCACGTAGAACACCGGCGTCAGCATCAGCCCGAACAGCGTCACGCCGAGCATCCCGAAGAACACCGCGATACCCATCGCATGCCGCATCTCCGAGCCCGCGCCTGTCGACGTGACGAGCGGCACGACGCCCATGATGAATGCGATCGACGTCATCAGGATCGGGCGCAGCCGCAGCCGGCTCGCCTCGATCGCGGCCTCGAGCGGCGTCCTGCCGTCATGCTCCAGTTCGCGTGCGAATTCGACGATCAGGATCGCGTTCTTCGCCGACAGCCCCACCAGCACCATCAAGCCGATCTGCGTGAAGATGTTGTTGTCGCCCTGCGTGAGCCACACGCCCGTGAGCGCCGACAGAATGCTCATCGGCACGATCAGGATCACCGCGAGCGGCAGCGTCAGGCTTTCATACAGCGCGGCGAGCACCAGGAACACGAGCAGCACGCTGATCGGGAACACCCACATCGCCGAATCGCCCGCAAGAATCTGCTGGTACGTGAGGTCGGTCCACTCGAACCGCACGCCGCGTGGCAGCGTTTCATGCGCGATGCGCTCGACCGCGGCCTGCGCCTGACCCGACGAGAAGCCCGGCGCCGGGCCGCCGTTGATGTCGGCCGCCGTGTAGCCGTTGTAGCGCACGACCATTTCCGGGCCGAACGTCGGCGTCACCGTGACGAGCGACGACAGCGGCACCATCTCGCCCTTGTCGTTACGCGTCTTCAGTTGCAGGATGTCGTCCGCGCGCTGGCGGAACGGCGCATCGGCCTGCACGCGCACCTGGTACACGCGCCCGAAGCGGTTGAAGTCGTTCACGTACAGCGAGCCGAGATACACCTGCATCGTGTTGAACACGTCGGTGACCGGCACGCCGAGCTGCTTCGCCTTCACGCGGTCGAGATCGACGTTGAGCTGCGGCACGTTGATCTGGTAGCTCGTAAACAACGGGCCCAGTTCAGGCGCCTGCTGCGCGCGCTTGATGAAGTCGTTGGTCGCGTCCGACAGCTTCGCGTAGCCCACTGCCCCACGATCCTCGATCTGCATCTTGAACCCGCCGAGCGTGCCGAGGCCGAGCACCGGCGGCGGCGGGAACACCGCGACGAACGAGTCCTTGATCGCGCCGTACTGCTGGTTCAGCGCACCGGCGATCGCACCGGCCGACAGCGCCTTGCCGTGCCGTTCCGAGAACGGCTTCAGCGTGACGAACACGATGCCCGCGCTCGAGCTGTTCGTGAAGCCGTTCACCGACAGCCCCGGGAACGCGACCGCGCTCTCGACGCCCGGCTGCTTCAGCGCGATCGAGCCCATGTCGCGGATCACCTTCTCGGTGCGGTCGAGCGACGCGCCGTTCGGCAGCTGCGCGAACGCGATCAGGTATTCCTTGTCCTGCGCGGGCACGAAACCGCCCGGCACGACCTTCGACACCAGCACGGTCGCGCCCACCAGCACGAGGTACACGCCGAGCATCAGCGTCTTGCGCGACAGCACGCCGCGCACGCCGCGGCCGTAGTTCTCCGCGCCGCGATGGAACACCTTGTTGAAGCGCTTGAAGAAACCGCCGAGCACGCGGTTCATCACGCGCGTGAGCCAGTCCTCCTTGTCGCCGTGACCCTTCAGCAGGATCGCGGACAGCGCCGGCGACAGCGTCAGCGAGTTGAACGCCGAGATCACCGTCGAGATCGCGATCGTCATCGCGAACTGCTTGTAGAACTGGCCGGTCAGGCCCGACATGAACGCGAGCGGCACGAACACGGCGACGAGCGTCAGCGCGATCGCGATGATCGGCCCGCTCACTTCCTGCATCGCCTTGTAGGTCGCCTGCCGCGCGTTCATCCCGCTTTCGATGTTGCGCTCGACGTTCTCGACCACCACGATCGCATCGTCGACCACGATACCGATCGCGAGCACCATCCCGAACAACGACAACGCGTTGATCGAATAGCCGAAGCCGAGCAGCAGCGAGAACGTGCCGATGATCGACACCGGCACCGCGATCAGCGGAATCAGCGACGCGCGCCAGGTCTGCAGGAACACGATCACGACGATCACGACCAGCGCGATCGCCTCGAGCAGCGTATGCACGACGGCCTTGATCGACGAACGCACGAACTGCGTCGGGTCATAGACGATCTTGTAGTCGATACCGGCCGGCATGTCCTGCTTCAGCTCGGCCATCGTCTTGCGCACTTCGTCGGAGATCTGCAGCGAGTTCGCGCCCGGCGACTGGTTGATCGCCATCGCGACGGCCGGCTTGTTGTCGAGCAGCGAGCGCAGCCCGTACTCGGACGCGTCGAGCTCGATTCGCGCGATGTCGCGCAGGTGCGTGACGCCGCCGTCCGGCGTCGTCTTCACGACGATGTCGCCGAACTCGTCTTCCGTCTGCAGACGGCCGCGCGCGTTCACCGACAGCTGCAGCGGCGTGCCCGGCAACGACGGCGACGCGCCGATCACGCCGGCCGCGACCTGCACGTTCTGCTCGCGGATCGACTGCACGACGTCCTCGGCGGACAGCCCGCGCTGCGCGACCTTCTGCGGATCGAGCCACACGCGCATCGCGTAGTCGCCCGAACCCCACAGCTGCACCTGGCCGACGCCCTGGATCCGCGACAGGCGATCCTTCACGTTGATCAGCGCGTAGTTGCGCAGGTAGGTCATGTCGTAGCGGTTGTCCGGCGAGATCAGGTGGACCACCATCGTCAGCGTAGGCGAGCTCTTCACCGTGGTGATGCCGAGCCGCTGCACGTCTTCCGGCAGGCGCGGCAGCGCCTGGTTCACGCGGTTCTGCACGAGCTGCGTGGCCTTGTCCGGATCGGTGCCGAGCTTGAACGTGACGGTGATCGTCATGTTGCCGTCGCTGTTCGCCTGCGACTGCATGTAGAGCATGTCCTCGACGCCGTTGATCTGCTCTTCCAGCGGCGACGCGACCGTCTCGGCGATCACTTTCGGGTTCGCGCCCGGGTATTGCGCCTTCACGATCACGGAAGGCGGCACGACTTCCGGATACTCCGAAATCGGCAACAGGAACATCGCGATCACCCCGCCGAGCAGGATGATCACCGATAGGACTCCTGCAAAGATCGGCCGGTCGATAAAGAATTTGGAAATATTCATGGGTTGCTCTGTCTGGTTGAACGCGGAAGCGAAGCGGCGGGCCGCTTACGAATCCGCCTTCGCCGGTGCGGCCGGCTTCGCGGTGCTCGCGAGCGGCGCGGACGGCGCATCGCCGCCCGTCATCGGGACCATGTGCGGCTTCACCTGCTCGCCGGGTCGTACGCGCTGCGTGCCGTTCACGATCACGCGGTCGCCGGCGGAAAGCCCGCTCACGATGACGCGCCGGTTGCCGTGCTGCATCCCCTGCTGCACTTCGCGATACGACACGCGGCCCTGCTGGTCGACGACGAACACGAACTTCTTGTCCTGGTCCGTGTTGATCGCCGCGTCGTCGACGAGCAATGCCTGGTGCGGCGCGCTGCCGCCCACCTTCACGCGTGCGTAAAGGCCGGGCACGAGCGCACCGTCCGCATTGTCGAAGCGTGCGCGCACGCGGATCGTCCCGGACGACGTGTCGAGCCGGTTGTCGACCGAATCGATCTCGCCGCTGCGCGAGTAGCCGGTTTCGTTCGCGAGACCGAGCTCGACCGGCACCTTGCGGCCGTTGCGCGCGCCGTTGATGTATTGCAGGTAGGTCTGCTCGTCCGCGTCGAACGATGCGTAGATCGGCGACACCGACACCAGCGTCGTCAGCGGCGCGGCCGACGCACCGGCCGACACGACGTTGCCGAGCGTGATTTCCGCGCGCGACACGCGGCCCGAGACCGGCGCCGTGATCCGCGTATAGCCGAGGTTGATGCGTGCCGTTTCCAGCGCGGCTTCGGCGGCCTTCAGGTTCGCGCTCGCCTCGCGCGCGGCGTTCTGCTTCTCGTCGTAGTCGCGCTTGGCGATCGCGTTGTCGCCGATCAGCCGCTGCGCGCGCTGCCAGTCGCTCTGCGCGTAGCCGTTGCGTGCCTGCGCGCCGGCGAGCTGTGCCGCGGCACGGTCGACTTCCGCCTGATACGGGCGCGGATCGATCACGAACAGCACGTCGCCTTTCTTCACGAGCGCGCCGTCCTTGAAGTTCACCGCGACGATCGTGCCCGACACCTGCGGGCGCACGTCGACTTTCTCGACCGCCTCGAGGCGGCCCGAATAGCTTTGCCAGTCGGTGACGGTCTGCGGCACGACGGTCGCGACGTCGACTTCGGGCAGCGGCGCCGCCGCCTTTTCGGGCGCGTTCGCGCTCACGCGCATCGCGCCGAACGTGCCGAGGCCGACGACGGCGAGCGTCACGATCGCCGCGGTGGCGATTCGGGAACGGGAGGTGCGTAGGATGGCCATGTGGATCTCCAGTAAGCGTGGATTGGTCTGGTTATTCGGAACGGTTCGGCTGGCGCGCCTGGAAGCGGCACTGGAAGAAGCGCACGGCTTCCTCGAGCGCGGCTTCGTGCGTCGCGAGCGCCGCGTGCGTGACGTCCGGGTAGCGGATCACCTGCGTGAGCACGCCCGATGAAATCAGGCAGCCCGCATATTTCTCCGCTTCGACGTGCAGCACGTCGTTCTGCGCGGTGACGACGAGCGTCGGCGGCAGGCCCGCGAGGCGCACCGATTCGAGCGGCGCCGCATACGGGTGCATGCGCTGCGCCGCCTGCGGCAGATAGGCGCGATAACAGGCCGCGCATTCGCGCGCGGTGATGTCGGATGACAGGCGTTCGGCGTCGCCGATGCGCGTCATGCTCGGGTCGAGCATCGGCCCGAACAGCGCCTGCGCGACGATCGACACTTCGCCGCGATCGCGCGCGATGAACGCGAGACAGTTCGCGAGCTGGCCGCCCGCGTCATGGCCCGCGACGCCGATCTTCTTCGGATTGCCGCCGAACGCGCGGGCGCGCGTCGCGGCCCACACGGCGGCGCGATACGCATCCTCCGGCGCGGCCGGAAAGGGAAAAGCCGGCGCGAGCGAATAATCGACCGACACTACGAGAGCTGGTAAGCGTTCTGCTAAAAAGCGCGCGGCGAAATCGGCGTCGTCGAGCGAGCCGCGCACGAAACCGCCGCCGTGGAAGTAAAGCACTACCGGCAGTCCGGTTTTGTCCGCGCGCCGATAGAGGCGCAGCGAGATGTCCTGCGCGTAGCCGGGGATTTCCACCTCCGCGACCGTCAGTGCCGCGCCGGCTCTGGCTTCGGCGGGCAATGCGGCTTTCAGGAATTTGCTGAATTCAGAAGCGTCCATGACGATGCAGGATCCATTTCGAGATGGAACGAATTCTGGGTCCGGCAGACATCGGGATAAATGCCTATAATCCGGCAACACAATTCAACACCCCCGAACAATCCCAGGCTGCGTTTACCCATGAGGTAGCGCAGCCTTGTTGTTCCGGTCATAAGATTGCGGAGGTTGTGATGGACCGGCTTCAGGCCATGCAGGTGTTTACTCGCGTCGTCGATACAAGCAGCTTCACCAAGGCAGCAGAAACGCTCGGCCTGCCGCGGGCGTCCGTCACGACGATCATCCAGAATCTGGAAGCTTTCCTCGGCGTGCGCCTGATGCACCGGACCACGCGCCGGCTGTCGCTCACGCCTGACGGCGCCGCGTACTACGAAAGGTGCGTGCGGATCCTCGCCGATGTCGAGGAAACCGAAGCGAGCTTCCAGGCGAACAATCGCAAGCCGCACGGAAAGTTGCGTATCGACATGCCGGGCTCGATCGGACGGCTGCTCGTGATCCCGTCCCTATGCGAATTCCATACGCGCTATCCGGACATCGATCTGCAGCTCGGCCTGTCCGACCGGCCGGTCGACCTGCTGCAGGAAGGCGTCGACTGCGTGATCCGCGTCGGTGCGCTGCAGGACTCGTCGCTCGTCGCGCGCCGCGTCGGCCTGTTCGAATGCGTTTCGGTCGCGGCGCCCGCGTATCTGGAGAAGTACGGCGAACCGCAGACGATCGAGGACCTGAGCGATCACAAGGCCGTCAATTACTTCTCGAGCCGCACGGGCCGCACGATCGACTGGACGTTCCTGACCGACGGCAAGGAAGTCGAGGTCAAGATGAACGCGATCGTGTCGGTCAACGACGCCGACGCGTACGTGACCTGCGGGCTCGAAGGCTTCGGGCTGATCCAGCCGCCGCTGTTCATGGTGCTGCCGCACCTGCGCGACGGCCGGCTCAAGGAAGTGCTGCCCGGCCTGAAGCCGCTGCCGATGCCGATCTCGGTCGTGTATCCGCACAGCCGCCACCTGTCGCCGAAGGTGCGCGTGTTCGTCGACTGGATCGCCGAAGTGTTCGACCGCTGCCCGCTGCTGAGCGGCAAGGGCAGCCTCGACGCGACGTGCAGCAAGCGTACGTTCGAGGAAGCCGAGCGCGCGCCGGTGCTCGACACGCCGGTCATCAACGAGTGGGTCGCGTAAAGAGCAACGGTGGGGCAAGCGCTCCGCTTGCCCTCTACGCTTCATCCGCGCGCTCACCGGCCTGACGAGCGCGCGGCGCGGCCGGACCGCCTCACGACCCGCGCGAGCGCCCTCGCCGCGCCGACGCGTTGCCCGCGCACCTGCCGTCCACAGTGACGTTCGACCACGCCGATCTGGCTGCTGAGGAACGCAATGGTCTGCTCGATCCCGCCGCGCACGCTCGGGTGGCATCGAGCCAGAAGCTGGTATTCCGCCATCAGCGTGCGCGCGAGTTGCCGCCGGCGCTGCACCAGCGCCTGGACATGCTGCAGTTGCGGGTCGGCAAGCGGCTCGGCAAACCGGGCGCTCGACGGCGCGTCATCGAGCATGCACGCCAGCTCCGTCATCATGCGCGCATGGGCGCCTTTCCCCTCGAGCGGCAAGTCCAGCGAGCGCGCGATGAACGCACGGGCCTGATGCAGGTGAACGACCGCCACCGGCAAGCGTGCCGCCTGCAGCGCGCACGCCGCTTCGCACTCGTAGCCGCCGGCCGATTCCACCACCACGAGCGCCGGTGACCACTCGGCAATCGCATCGGTCAACGATTCGATGCCGAACGTCTCGTTCCGGTAGCCGAACACGAGTCGCATCGACGAAGCGCACACTTCGATGATCTCGCGCGTCACGCCGACGCCGACACAAATGCGCTCGGGCATGAGGTCCCCGCCGTCCGGCGGGTTCACGTCCCCGATCATCGACGCCCCCTTCCCGTGCGCCGGGAGCAGCAACCGGGGTGACCATTGCGAGAACTGATATAATCAAACTGTAATCTCTGGAACCGGTTCCATTTTCGACGAGGTTCCGTCGATCGCGCGGCCGATCTCCGCCCCCGGGCGTTAAATTGCCAACGATTCGCAGCCGCATCGAACCGGCAAGCGGCGCGGGCACCCTCGATGGCCATTCGATGTTTTTTTATCGACTTCACGATCAGGATTCCTCATCTTCAGGTTGCTCATGCGATTCCGAGTCGATCAGAAACCGGTCTCGATCCTGACCGCGCAACCATACCGGTTCCCGCCCCACTCCCGACCAGGCCTGCCCCGTTTCCGGGTTGAAGTATTTCACCCGTCGCCGCTTCCCCGGCGCACCGCTCTGGGCGGGAAACACGTCCTTGACGCCAAATCCGAATTCCTCGATGCACTGCCGGATTTCGAGCAACACCATGGTCGCAATCGCGAGTCGCTCCCGAACCAGTTGCTCCTCGAGCAGCGCCTTCTTTTCCATGAACGACTTGTACACCAGCATGACCATCCTCCCCGAGCAACTCCTCCAGAATCCCATTGATTTGGATTACTAAAATGCTACGACACTCGATCCGAAGCTTCCATGTTCATGGCCGCCGCGTTCAGAATTGTTGACAATTTCCCGAATCGGACCCATGCGAACATGCGCCGCGGATCGCCGGCCAACATCCGGCGCCAAGCCGGGCGCGAATCCGCGCTATCCGCGTTGCGTCCGGCTCGATATCACCACACGCGACAAATAGGTGCACCCACCATGCACGTTCTATATCTCGAGGACGACACGACGTATGTCGAACTCATCAATTCGATACTGGGAGAGGCGGGACACAGCGTGCATTCCGTCGGCAACGGCCATGAGGCGATTCGCCATCTCGAACGCACGGTCGTCGATCTGCTGATCCTGGACTGGGAGGTACCGGGCCTGTCCGGCTTCGAAGTGCTCAAATGGGCACGCGAACGGATCGGCGGCACGCTGCCGATCCTGTTCCTGACGATCCGCGCGCACGAAAACGAGGTTTTTTCCGCGATCACGGCGGGCGCCGACGACTACATGATCAAGCCGATCAATCATTTCGAATTGCTGGCGCGCATCAACGCATTGCTGCGCCGCGCCTATCAGGGCGGCGATATCCAGCAGGACGTGCTGGACATCGGCATCTACCGGATCGATACGAAGGCGCGCGAGATATGGGTGAACGGCACCCCGGTGAAGCTGACGCCGCGCGAATTCGAACTCGCCGTCCTGCTGTTTCGCCATTTCGGCCGCATCATGCCGCGCGAAGCGCTGATCCGTTCGCTATGGGGACGCGACATGGCCGGCGCGTCCCGCAGCCTCGACACGCACATCTACCGACTGCGCACGAAACTCGCGCTTCAGCCGTCGAACGGCGTGCGTCTCAGCGCGGTCTACACGCTCGGCTACCGGATCGAAGCGGTCTGACGCGCGAGCATTCGATGCGCGGCACAGAAGAGACCTTTGCGCCGGCAAGGACAATCGCATCAGCCAACGCGCGATACGCGTCGCACCGCTGTCGCCCTTGCGGCATGGGGCCGCGGCGCGGTTCGCCGCCCTGATGGCCGTGTGGAATGCGATTGTTCCGCGCTGACGACAATTCAATTCGCGGCTGTGCCATTTATCGCAACCGGGCGGACACCTAGAGTAAACCCTGTCGCGCACCTCGTTGCGCATCGAACAGCCCCGTTTGACGGGACCGGAGCCAGCGCCCGCGCGCCAACTCCGACCAACACAGGAGTTACGTCATGAACCGCCGCCATCTTCTCTCCGCCGTCGCCCTCGCACTCGCCGTGTCCGCACCGGCCTTCGCCGATACGAACACCCCGCAAGCCGGCGATTACGGCAACGCGTCGTCGTACACGCAGCACAACAATGGTCCGCGCACCCGCGCCGAAGTCAGCGCGGAAGTCGCGCAGGCCCGCCGCGACGGCACGCTGGCCTGGCTGCGCAAGGCGAATTCGTATCCGCAAGGGCTCGAACTCGCGCAAGGCCCGTATCGCTCGATGCCGGAAAGCAACCAGCTCGCTGGCGGGGGCCGGTAAACGTGCAACGCCGCGCAGCGGTTGATCCGGTGCGCGGCGTCGTGACATCGCTGTCGAACACGCGATGAGTGAGTCAATTAGCTAGTCAGTTGCAGGAGCCTGTGATGAACGATCAACTTCCTTCGCCGCTCGATCATTGGGACGACACCACGCCGGTCTGGACACCGTTCCGTTCGGCGCCGCGGTCGTCGCACTGATCGCCACGTCGACGTCCCGCTGATGCCGTCGTGCTGCCGTCAACGGCGCGGCACGCCGTCACGCCACTCGCCCCAGTGCGTGACGATGTCCTGAACGAGCGGATTACCCGCGCGGTAGAGGTTCTCGGTCGCCGGCGCGAAGCCGCCCTGGTCCGCATAGTTCAGCAGGTTGTCCGCGCTCGTCTGCCCCGCATACGGCCGGTCGAAGTCGGACCCCGTGCGCAGCACCGCGACGCGCGACAGGTCGACCCGCTTCATGCTCGCCGCGCGCTTGAGCGCTTCAAACGTCGCGTTGTCTTCCTGCGCGGTCATGCAGTAGGTGCCCTTGCCGTCGGTCAGGATTTTCGTCCACTGGCGCGCGCGCTCGCCGATCAACGTGCCCGAGAACCACGTGTTGCCCGATGACGTGTCGCACTGGATCACCGTCGGCGGCCGGTTCGCCGGCGCATACGTGAACTTCGCGCGCGCGGCCTGAGCCTGCGCGCTGTCGGCGAGCACGACGTTGCGCGACAGCGCATACGCGGCATCGGTCAGCTGCGGGTTGAGCTGGAACACTTCGGTGCGGTAGTCGAGCGGCGGCTTGTCGTTCGGACTCTTCGTGTTGATGCCGAGAAAGCCCGTGTTCCAGCCGGCCGGAATCTCGCGCGCATCGAGCTCCCACTGCAGGCTGAAATCCACCAGGTATTTCGACCATGCGGCAGAGCCGACGGTGCCTTGTGCGGGGTCGACGCCCGCGATGCCCGAGATCAGGAAATACGTGCGGCGCAGGTCGAAGCGCTGCGAGAACGTGAGCGCCATGATCGTCGCCGACGCGTTCGCATAGCCCATGCCGGTCGTGACCACGCACACGTCCTGCTTGTTGCAGTGGACGTTCGGGTAGTCGGGCGACAGGCCCGGCACGGCGATGTCGCGCCACGGGCCGATACGGTCGAGCCACGCCTGGCCCTCCGGACCGAACATCGTGATGATCATGACCTTGACCGGGCGGCCCTGTGCACCGGTCTCGGCGAATGCGGCGTTGCCCGCGTTGTTGCCGGGGTTGTCCTGCGCGATCGACGGCGCGGTCGCACAGGCCGCGAGCGAGAAGGCGGCAGCGGAAAGGATGGAGCGAGTCAGCATCGGCGTTCCTTGTTTCGGGATGTTGGGTGAGAACGGCTGTCGGAGACTGCGCGAGGAGTATAGAACGCGCCTGCGTGATGCGGAACCCGACTACGAAACGGCGGGCGGTGTTTCGTGCGAAGAGATGCGTGTTGCGTGATGGAAACCGCACGATCGCCGCTGCACCACAAACGTCAGGAATGCTATCGGATTGGCGGCCATGTGCGACGTCGGCCACCTCTCGCCGTTACACGCGTACGAGCCCTGCCACACCATAGCCGAGCACGACCAGCGCGGCGAGCACATGGCTTGCCGCCAGCCACGCCGGCGACTTCACGAAACGCCCGATCGCGCTGCCACCGAACGCGAACACGAGCTGCCCCGCGAGGCTGCCCGCAAATACGCACGCGGCACTCGTCAGCCAGTGCCGATGCGCACCGGCGGCGACCGCTGCATAGCCGTAGAAGAGCAGGATGGTCAGTGGATTCGCGAGCGTGACGACAAACATCGACGTGAACGGACGAATGCCCGGCGGCGGCGCATCGCCGTCGAGCGTGCGGCGCCGGTCCCGTAACGCGTGCCACAGCATGCGGGCGCCCATCGCGAGCAGCACGAGCGCGCCGACGGTGCGAAACAGCCACAGCTGCGATGCGAGCGTACTCGCGAGCAGCGCGCCGAGCGTGAACGCAAGGACCGCATAGCAGCCGTCGGCAGCGGCAACGCCCACCGCCGCGCGCACGCCGGTGGCCGTACCGGCACGCATGCCGTAGTTCGCGATCATCAGCGCAACGGGCCCAACCGACAGCGCGATCGTCAGCCCGAACAGGAAATCGTTCACCGGTCCTCGATGCCTTCGACGGAAGGCATCGATTCTAACCACGTCAAAATGATCCGCGGTATGAATGCGGCGTCAGGCAACGTCGACGCGTGAAGGCCCGTCCACCATCTCGCCGATCACGGCCGCGCGGTCGAAACCGTCGGCGCGGAAGCAAGCGAGCACGTCATCCACCGCTTCCGGCGCACACGCGACCAGCAGCCCGCCTGATGTCTGCGGATCGGTCAGCAGTGCCTGCGCGACGGGCGGCAGCCCGTCGGCGAGCCGGACATCGGTGCCGTACGCGGCCCAGTTGCGGCCCGACGCACCGGTGAACACGCCGTCGGCGACGAACGCCTCGACGCCCGCGAGCCACGGCAGCGACGCGTAATGCACGCGTGCGGTGAGGTTCGCGCCGCGGGCGAGCTCGAGCGTGTGCCCGAGCAGCCCGAAGCCCGTGACGTCGGTCAGCGCGTGCACGCCCGGCAGCGCGGCGAGCTCGGCGCCCGGCCGGTTCAGCTTGGTGGTGGTGGCGACCATCTGCGCGTAGCCCGCGGCATCGAGCTGGTTCTTCTTCAGCGCGGCCGACAGCACGCCGACGCCGAGCGGCTTGCCGAGCACGAGCACGTCGCCCGCGCGCGCGGCCGCGTTGCGCTTCACGCGCGACGGATGCACGACGCCGATCGCCGCGAGTCCGTAGATCGGCTCGACCGAATCGATCGAATGGCCGCCCGCGACCGGAATGCCGGCCTCCGCGCACACCGATTCACCGCCGCGCAGGATCGCCGCGATCGTCTCGTGCGGCAGCACGTTGATCGGCATCCCGACCAGCGCGAGCGCGAGAATCGGCTTGCCGCCCATCGCGTAGACGTCCGACAGCGCGTTGGTCGCCGCGATGCGGCCGAAGTCGAACGGATCGTCGACGATCGGCATGAAGAAGTCGGTCGTCGCGACGATCGCCTGCTCGTCGTTCAGCCGGTAGACGGCCGCGTCGTCGGAGGTCTCGGTGCCGACCAGCAGATCCGGAAACAGCGCCGGCGGCGTCGCGCGCTTCAGCAGCTCGGACAGCACGCCCGGCGCGATCTTGCAGCCGCAGCCGCCCCCGTGCGAC
>Ga0207647_10003016_pt1 | contig 12665 bp, 15 predicted proteins | sample KBSCornC2_FD_184295 | JGI IMG/M metagenome (GOLD analysis project Ga0207647, IMG submission 184295) | Corn rhizosphere microbial communities from Kellogg Biological Station, Michigan, USA - C2 (SPAdes) (version 2) | ecosystem: Host-associated > Plants > Roots > Rhizosphere ...
CCACCGGCGCGGCGAGGGAGCCGGCCTCCAGGCCCGCGCCCGCGAGAAACTGGCCGACGTGGAAGCCAAGCTCGCCGACCTCACCGTGATCGCCGAAACCCTCCGAGCCGCCGTCGCCGCCGGCTGCGAAGACCTGGAAACCTGCGCCGGCAACCCCGACTGCCCGATCCCGTTCCCGGAGATCGCCCCGTGACGGTCCTGAAGTCCGTCGCCCTCTTCGTCCTCGCGGCCGTCGCCGAGATCGGCGGCGCCTGGCTGATCTGGCAAGGCTGGCGCGAGCACCGCGGCCTGCTCTGGATCGCCGGCGGAATAGTTGCCCTAGGCGCCTACGGCTTCGTCGCCACCTTCCAGCCCGACCCCCACTTCGGCCGAATCCTCGCCGCCTACGGCGGCATCTTCGTCGCCGGCTCCCTCGCCTGGGGAGTCCTGATAGACCACTTCAAACCCGACCGCTACGACCTCCTGGGCGCCACCATCTGCCTCCTCGGCGTCCTCGTCATCATGTACGCCCCAAGGAGCTCCTGAGCCTCGTGCGCTGCTGTGGTGAAGTGCTGGCGGTGGCGTATCGGGAGGACTTTCTCGGCATTCGTCGACGACCGGGCGGTCTGCTCCGCGTTGTTGCAGACCGACGGATCGTTGGAGACTCGGATGCTGCGACTATTGGGCGAGTGACCATGGATGCGCTGTACCCGGATCCGCCGCATCTGACGATCGCGGTGTGGGTGGCCGAGAACGAGGAACTGACCTTCGGACGAGCCTGTGACACCGTAGGTGAATTGGGGCTTGTGCCGTCGGGCGTGGTCGAGGTGGCGCCGCGCGGGCGGCGGTTCGGGATGGTGCAGGATCTGGCGGACCGCTCGACCGTGCGGCTCGGGCCTGTGGAGCTCGAGTCGATGCTGCACGGAGGGGATCCGGTCTCGCGCTCGTTGAAGGCCGGGTATCGCGGCGGGCGCCTGGGCACGGTGGTCGTGGAGCACCTGTTCGGGACGGACGGGGAGGCGCATCCGGTGGCGGTCTCGGTGTCGGCCGACGCGCTGGGACTGCCGGAGGAGCTGTGGAAGGCGAAGGACCGGAAGGCGGCGTACAAGCTGGCTGGTTGGGCGACGGATGTACTGCGGCGGCTAGCCGGGCGCACCGGAGCGGTCTATGGAGCGATCGCCGTCGAGGAGACACTGCCGACTCCCAGCGCTCTGCGCACTGGCGCTTCGATCGCCGGCCTTCCGTTCCTCTCGGCTGAGCTTCCGGCGAGCGTCCTGGACAAGTTCCACGCCGCGTTCGGCCGAACCCAGCCCGTCCACTGGGCGGAGGGCACCCTCTTCCCCGGCTGGAAGCCCTTCGCCCAGGGGAATCCGGCGGCCGTTGACCGGGCCGCTCTGGCGGCAGCCTCAGCCGCACTCGGCAACGCGCTCACAGTCGGAGAGTTGTGGTGAAGAAACTGGATCCCTACCTCGTGCTGGCCGAGGCAGTGTCGGAGGGACGGTTGACGGCCGGTGAGTTCATGCGCTTGTGTCTGCCGTTGTTCACGATGACGCCGGGGTGGTTCGAGTCGGAGGAGCATTGGGAAGCCGCGAAGGACCTGTTCTTTGTGGCGGATGACTATTGGGAGAGTCCGGGGGAGACGCCGTCGGATCTGTTGACGGCGGAGCAGGTGCGGGACAAGGCTGCGGCGATCGCCGTACGGATGCGGTCGGTGATGGCAGCCGACGAGGAGAGAATCCGGCTATTGGAAGCCGCGGATGGGGATTGAGCGTGTCCTGAGCGGAGGGCAGGTGGACATCGAGGAGTTGTGGGCCCGACTGGGTGAGGCCGGAGCGTCCGCAAAGGTGGCGATTGACCACGAGAGGCTCGCGGAACATGGTCGGCCGTGGACCTTGGTCGTGTCGGGACCGGCGCTCGGCGACGGCGTCTTCGTTCGTGCCGAGGAGGGCTCGCTCGATCGGTGTCTCGAGGTCGGCCTGTCCCGGCTGATCGGTCGTAGCGACGAGTGGGCCTGGCTGTCCGAGTACCTACCCGGCTCTTCAGGCCGATGATGCAGATTCGGGCGAGGAACCGGCTTCTGATGTGGAAGTCGATCGTCGCCGCTAGGAGGGTTTGTGGTTCCGCGGACAACGAGTCGTGGGCCTGGGTGATTCCGCTGAAGGCCGGGAACTTCAGGATCCGGGCGTTCGACGTACGTCGCGAGCTGCTGGCCAACGCCGACGACCTCTGGGACGGCAACCTGTCGATCGTGCACGACGAGTTCGTCGCGACGATCGACGAGGTTGATGACGCCGTCAGGCGGGCCGGAGTTGATCCGGAGGAGTTGGATGCGCCGTGGAAGTGTGACTTCCCCTTGTGAGCAGAACGACTTTGCCGGTGGTGGCTCGGGTTTCCAGGGCTTTGTGGGCGGCTGCGGCTTCGGACAGGGGGAAGGTTGTGGTGAGGGCCTTCCAGCGGCCGGTGGTGGTTTCTTCCAGGGCGGCTGATTCGAGGGCTCGGAGGTGGCGGGTCAGTTTGGCGCCGATGGCCCAGCCGGCTGTCAGGCCTCTTGTCATCAGGTCTTCGTGGGTGAATTCGATGGGGCCGCCGCCGGACCAGCCGAACATCAGGGCTCGGCCGCCGGTGCCGAGGAGGTTGAAGGCTTGCTGGCCGTTGGGGCCGCCGACGCCGTCGAGGAGCAGGGTGATCTCGCGGTCGCCCAGCTCGGCCTTCAGGAGAGTCGGCCAGTCGGGGTCGCGGTAGTCGATCGCGTGCTGCGCGCCTAGCGAGCGGACGATCTCCACCTTCTGCGGCCCGCCCGCCAGCCCGACGGCCGTGGCGCCGGCGTTGCGGGCGGATTGGATCAGGTAGCTGCCGATTCCGCCCGCCGCGGAGGTGACGAGTACGACGTCGTCCGCGGTGAGATGCGCCTGGTTGAGGATTCCGGCGGTGGTCCGGCCGGTGCCGATCGCGGCGACCGCCTGCGCGGCTTCGACGTGGTCCGCCAGTTCGTACAGTGACTCGACCTTCGCCGCCGCGCGTTCGGCGTACCCGCCCGGCACCATGCCCAGATGGACCACGACCCGCTTGCCGATCCACGACGGGTCGACGTCGGGGCCGACCGCGCTGACCCGGCCCGCCACCTCGCGGCCCGGTACGGTCGGCAACGAAGGCACCGGGATCGGGCTGTCGTCGTTCGTGCCGGCGCGGATCATCGTGTCGACGAGATGGACCCCGGCCGCCTCCACCTCGACGAGCACCGTGCCGCTGCCCACAACGGGATCCGGCACCTCCTCGTACACCAGGTTCTCCGCCGGACCGAATGCATGCAATCTGATCGCTTTCACAACCGTCACGCTAGAACCTCAAGAATGATTGAGGTCAACCACTGCCACTTCCTTACGCGTTGTGTACCAAAGTTCGCTCCGAGGGAGGGCGATGTGCTTGTGCGGCGGGCAGGGCTGCCTGGAGAGTCTGGCGGCCCCCGCGGCGGTGGTCGCGCGGGCCGGTGAGGACGCGGCGCTGGCCGACAAGCTCGGTCTGCGCGGTCGCCAACTCTCGGCCCGCTCCGACTTTGCCAAGATCGCGCGGCTGGCCGCGGGCGGGGATGCGCGGTGCCTGGAGTTGATCGAGGAGTCCGCGACGTACCTGGCGAAGGCGCTGCTCTCCATCACCAACCTGCTCGACCTTGACCAGATCATCCTGGCCGGTCCCGGTTTCAGTGAGGCCGGCGACATCTACGCCTGCGTCGCGGCCCAGGAGATCAACCGCCTCTCCTACGTCCGGGCCATGCGCCCGACCCGTGTAGAGCTCTCCAAGCTAGGCCCGAGCGCCGCGGCGCTGGGCGCCGCCTCCCTGGTACTCCACAGCAACTAACCCCCACCAAACGCACGAGCCTGACCAGGGGGGTCCCGGCTTCTTCGAGGGTCGTGCTGGCCTGCAGATCCCGAGGGCGGACGTGGGTCACTCAGTAACCGGGCGGTTCGGGGCCCTGGGGACGCGACACGCCGTGGTTCGGTGGGTTTGGTGAGTGCTGGGGGTCCGCGGGTGTGAGTGCGGTGGTCGGTGCGTCGAGGATGCGGACCGCCAGGCCAACACAATCGGCCCCAGACCACTGGTCCTACGCGGGCTGGGGGCCTTTCTGGCCGATTGTGATGGCCTGCAGATCCGGACGGCGGACGTGGGTCACTCAGCAACCGGGCGGTTGGGGGCCTCGGGTACGCGACACGCCGTGGTTCGGTGGGGTTAGTGAGTGCTGGCGGTCCGCGTGCGTGAGTGCGGCGGTCGCAGCCTCAGGGGCGCGACATGCCGTGGTTGGAGTTGGAGGGAGTGCTGGCGGGGACGTCAGTCGTGAGTGAGGAAGTTTTCCAGCCAGCGGCCGCTCTTCTTGACGATGCGTTGCTGGGTTTCGTAGTCGACGTACACGATGCCGAAGCGGCGGCTGTAGCCCCAGGACCATTCGAAGTTGTCCAGGAGTGACCAGGCGAAGTAGCCCTTGAGCGGGAAGCCTTCGGTGACCAGGTCCTGGCAGACGGCGACGTGTTGCTGGAGGTAGTCGGTGCGCTCGTCGTCCTCGACCGCACCGTCCGCGTTCACGAAGTCCGGGTACGCCGACCCGTTCTCGGTCACGTACAACGGCAGGCCCGGGGCCATCTTGTTGATCGTCACGAGGATGTCGCGCAGCCCGCTCGCCTGGATCGGCCAGCCCATCTGGGTGACCGGGAGACCGGTGTCGACGGCAACAACGTTCTCACTGCCGGGTTGCGTGGATGCGACCGGCGACGAGATCGCCCCGTCCGGCGCGGCGACAGTGGTCGGGCAGTAGTAGTTGACACCGATGAAGTCGAGCGGTGCCGAGATCACCGAAAGGTCGGCGGACTGCTCAGCGAACCACGCGGTCGTGCCGGTGTCTTCCAGTACGTCGGCCGGGTACGCGCCGGACAGCAACGGCTCCAGGAACAGCCGGTTCCGCAGCCCGTCGACCCGGCGGGCGGCGTCGCGATCAGCAGGGGAGTCGGTCGCGGCGTGGATCGGCGCCGGGTTCAACGCGATCCCGTACGTCCCGCCCTCGGACCGGATCGCGTCGAGCGCCAGCCCGTGACCGAGCAACAAGTGATGTACAGCCTTCAACGCCCCGGCGCCCTCGGTCCGCCCCGGCGCGTGCTCGCCGTTGCCGTACCCGAGGAACGCCGAGCACCACGGCTCGTTCAGCGTCATCCAGTGCTTGACCACGTCCGACAGTGCGTCGTGCGTGACGGCGGCGTAGTCGCGGAATCGCTCGGCCGTGTCGCGCACCAGCCAGCCGCCGGCGTCCTCCAGCGGCTGCGGCAGATCCCAGTGGTAGAGCGTCGCGTACGGGGTGATGCCGTTCGCGAGACATGTCTCGGCGAGCCGCCGGTAGAAGTCCAGTCCGGCGGCGTTCACCGAGCCGGACCCGTCCGGGACGATCCGCGGCCAGGCGATCGAGAAGCGGTACGCGTTCAGCCCGAGGTCCGCCAGCAGCCGGATGTCCTCGGCGAACCGGTGGTAGTGGTCGTCCGCCACATCACCGTTGGTGCCGTCCGCGATCCGGCCGGGCGTGTGCGCGAACGTGTCCCAGATGCTCGGACCCCGCCCGTCCGCGGCGACCGCGCCCTCGACCTGGTACGACGCGGTCGCCGCGCCCCACGTGAATCCGCTCGGGAAGCCGTTCGTCACGTCGTCTCCTTCTCCACCCAGTACTGCTTGCTCGGCAACAGGCTACCTAACCGGTTAAGCAACTCCTGGGGCAGGTCCGCATCGCGGGCCGCGAGCAGCGCGTCGACGCGGGCCGGCTTGGTGATGCCGACGACCGTCCCGGCGATGCCCGGGTCGTCCATCGAGTGCCGGAGCGCGGCAGTCGCGAGGTCGATCCCGTACTCGCCGCACGCCTTGTCCAGCTCCGCCACCGCCTCGAGCAGCGCGGGCGGCGCCTCACGGTAGGCGTACTTCGTGGCGCCGGCCGGGTTGGCGAGAATCCCGCCGCCGTAGATCGCGGCGTTCACCACCGCGATGCCTTCCGAACGGGCGCGCTCGAAGATCCTGCCGGCCGAGTGGTCGACGAGGCTCCACCGGTTGTGCACGAGCAGTACCTCGAAACCGCCGAGATCGAGGTAGCGGGACAGCTCCCGGGTGTCGCCGCCCGCGAGCCCGACGTGCCCGATCTCCCCGTCGGCACGCAGCTGCATCAAGGAGTCCACGGCATCCCGCATGGACTCGAAGTCATGGGCCTCCGGATCGTGCAGGTACACCAGTGGCAGCTCGTCCAGCCCCAGCCGTTCCTTGCTCTCGGCAACACTCGCCCGGACTCGCGCGCCCGAGTAGTCGCCGTCCTTCGCGTCCACCTTCGTCGCGACGAGAAAGCCGGACGGCAGACCGCCGTACTCGCGGATCGCCTGGCCGATCCGGGTTTCGCTGGTGCCGTCGCCGTACCCGTTGGAGGTGTCGATCCAGGTGAGCGGGCTGTCGAACACCCGCAGTACCAGGTCGATCGCCTCCTGCGAGGTGACGTCGTACCCGAACACCGCGGGCATCCCCGCGATGCCGCTGCCGCCCGCACAGACGGCCGAAACGGTCAGACCGGTGGAACCAAGGGGCCGCAGCCAGTTGTCAGTCATGCGCCGGAGCCTACGGCGAACGCGTCAGGGTCACACGAGGCTTCCATTCCTTGGCCTGGCTTAGGGTGGGGCGCATGGTGGTGCGGTTGAGTGAGCGGACGCCGGTCGTGAGTTCGGATCGGTTGTTGTCGGAGTGTGTGCCGCCGCCGCGATTCGCGGACGTCAGGTTCAGTACGTATCGCCCGGACCCGGAGGAGCCGTCCCAGGCCGAGGTGCTGACCGTCCTGACCGAACGCGCCGCGTACCTTGCAACGCCCCGACCCGCTCCGGCCCGTTCCCTCTGGTCCCGGTTCCGGCCCGCCCCGGCAGCCCCAGGCAAACCGGGCATCTATCTGGACGGCGGATTCGGCGTCGGCAAGACTCATCTCCTCGCATCGCTGTGGCACGAGGCGGCCGGCCCGAAGATGTACTGCACGTTCGTCGAGCTCACCAACCTGGTCGGCGCGCTCGGATTGCGCACCGCGGTCGAGGTGCTGTCGTCGTACCGGCTGATCTGCATCGACGAGTTCGAGCTCGACGATCCCGGCGACACGATGCTGATCTCCCGGCTGCTCGGTCAACTGGTCGAGGCAGGCGTGGAGCTCGCCGCCACCTCGAACACGCTGCCCGACAAGCTCGGCGAAGGCCGGTTCCAAGCGGTCGATTTCCTCCGCGAGATCCAGAGTCTCGCCGCGCGGTTCGACGTACGTCGGGTGGACGGCCCGGACTATCGGCATCGCGGTCTTCCGGTGGCGCCGGACCCGTGGCCGGACGAGAAGGTCGAGCAGGAGGCCGCGCTCCGGGCGAACGCGTCCTGCGACCATTTCGTCGACCTGCACCGGCATCTGGCCGAGCTGCACCCGAGCAAGTACGGCGCGCTGCTGGACGGGGTCGAGACCGTCGCGATCACCGACGTCCGGCCGCTGACCGACGAGAACGTGGCGCTGCGGATCGTGGTGCTGGCCGACCGGATGTACGACCGGAACCTGCCGCTGCTCGCCGGCGGCGTCCCGCTCGACCAGCTGTTCTCGGCCGAGATGCTGAAGGGCGGCTATCGCAAAAAGTACCTGCGCGCCCTGTCGAGGTTGATCGCGTTGGCCCGTGCCGCATGATTCCCTGAGGGCATGCGTACGGTCCGGCTCGGCGTAGGCGTTGTCCTGGCGGTCTTCTTCGCCTGGCTGGTCTGGCGTGCGTCGACCGACGATGGCTTCCGCTTCATCTGGAACCGCGACGAAGGCGAGTTCGTGGTCTTCGCCGCAGCTGTAGGTCTCGCCGCCCTCACGCTGATCGCGACCGCTGTCCAGCCGTCGCGTTCAAGGGCCGATGCGGATGCGGGCGGCGGGCGATGGCTGGTCCGTGCGGCCGGTTATCTGTGTGCGGCCGCGGTCCTGATGTTGATCGCGCTCGGCGTCGGCACGGCGTACTACGACGCCACCGACTGCCCCGCCGGTGGCGGGGACTGCCTGTCCTTGCTCGGCGGCATGATGTGGAGCCTCGCCTCGCTGGCGATCAGCGCGGTCGTCGTCGTGGTCGTCGAGCTGGTGCTGCTGCGCCGCCGGCGGCAACGTCGTGCCGGAAGCCGGTGAACGTCCGCCGATCTCGGGATCCGATGAGGCAGGATGAGCAGATGGCGAAGCAGAAGAAGGGCCAGAAGGCGGCCGGTGGGGGACTGCGGGAGCAGCTGCGGGTGCCGGTCGGCGAAGTGGACCTGACGACCTACGACACCCGCGCGACGCCGGGGTTCAGCGGCACCAAGGACGACGGCAAGCTCGCGCTGGAGAACCTCGGCGCCGAGGTCTCGGACTGGCAGGAGCGGCTGTTCGCCGAGGGACGCACCGGCGGTGAGCGGAGCGTCCTGCTGGTGCTTCAGGGGATGGACACCTCGGGCAAGGGCGGGGTGATCCGGCACGGCGCGGGGCTGATGGACCCGCAGGGCCTGAAGATCACGTCGTTCAAGGCGCCGACGCCGGCCGAGAAGCGCCGCGGGTTCCTGTGGCGGATCCGGCAGGCGGTGCCGGACCAGGGGATGATCGGGATCTTCGACCGGTCGCACTACGAGGACGTGCTGATCGCCCGGGTGCGCGAGCTGGTCACGCCGAACGTGTGGACCCGGCGGTACGACCAGATCAACGACTTCGAGGCTGAGCTGACCGCGAGCGGCGTGACGATCGTGAAGTGCTACCTGCACATCTCGCCGCAGGAGCAGCGAGTCCGGCTGCAGGCCCGGCTCGACGACCCGACCAAGCACTGGAAGTACAACCCCGGCGATGTCGACGAGCGGCAGCTGTGGCCCGACTACATGGACGCGTACCACGCCGCGATCGAGCGCTGTAACACGGCGGACGCGCCCTGGTACGTCATCCCGAGCGACCGCAAGTGGTACCGCAACTGGGCCGTCACGACGATCCTCCTCGAGACCCTCGCGGAGCTGAACCCGCAATGGCCGGCGGCCGATTTCGACGTCGCCAAGGAGAAGAAGCGGCTCGCCGCGACCTGAGCCAGGGTCGGTGAGCTGCTCAGCCGTCGGGGTCGATGTGGTGGCGCCGGAGCAGTTCGCGGAGCGTGGCCACCTGTTCGTGCAGGCGTTCGTTCTCGTCGAGGACGGCGTTGAGTTCCGCGAGCAGGTGATGCCGGCGGCCGTACGTCGTCCAGGTGCTGCCGGGGTCCTCGGCCAGCATGCCGGTGACGAGTGACTCCGACCGCTGCCGCCAGTTCATCCGCTTCTCGAGCTTGCGGCGGACCTCGTCGGTGCTCTCGGCGAGCTTGGTGATGATCTGCCCGCCGACGCCGTCGCCGTCATGGAGGACGCCGAGCAGCAGGTGCTCGGGGCCGACCTGCTCCGCGCCACGGGCCCGCGCCTCGCCCCAGGCGAACTCGAAGGTGCTCTTGGCGCGTGGCGTGAACGGGATCGCTCCGGCGGACGCCCCGCTGCGGCCGCGGCCGATGATCTCCACGACCAGATCCCGCACCGCCGGCGCGGTGATCCCCAGGTCGGCGAGCACGCGCGCCGCGACGCCCTGCCCCGACGTGATCAGCCCGAGCAGCAGATGCTCGGTGCCGACGTACACATGGTCGAGGCTGCGCGCCTCCTCCTGGGCCAGCACGATCACGTGCCGCGCCGCTTCGCTGAACTGCTCGTACATCGGATCTCCCCTCCACCAGTCCTGTAGCAGGTCACCGAGACCATCGAGCAACTCGATCTGCAAGTGCTCCTGCAGGTCCTCGGGTGTGACCGGGTGATGCTCGAGCCGGCTGCGGACGAAGGCCGCGGCCTCGTCGCTGCCGGCCTCGCCCGCTGCGATGCGGTCGAGGAACTCGTCCACGTCGGTCACCGGCTCGAGCTGCAGGTCGGCCCGGTTCAGCGACACGAACTGCAGCACCACGGCCACCGCCACGACCCGGTTGGCCCCGTCGAACGGTCGGGCCCGCACCAGCCCGGCGAGCAGTGCCCCCGCCGCCTCGGCCAGCCCGCCGGTCGCCCGTACGTCGTCCAGCACCCGGTCGATCGCGTCGAGGTCCGACCGCCGTACGACGTCGTCGGAGGCGCAGCGCAGCACGCGCGCGGCGACGGCGAGAACGTCGTACCGCCCGAGGTGGCGCATCAGTCGTCCCCGCGCAGCCGGCGTAACGACTCCTCGTGCCGCACGAGGTTCTCCTCGAGCAGCGCGCTGAACCGGTCGTCCTGACGGCGCTGGTCCACCAGCGCCGCGATCGCCTCGCGCGCCACGTCCGACACCGAGCGACCCTCCACCGCGGCCACGGTCTGCAGCCGGTCGGCGAGCTCCGGGTCGAGCCGGAGCAGGATGTTCTTGGTCGCGTCCTTCGCCATAGCTAGCAAGATATCACGCTATCGCCGAGAGGCACTGCCAGTACCTGGACCGAGAGGGTCTCCCTGCCGGTGGGCCTCCACTCCTACGGTGAAGCCAACAGCATCCGGCCTGAGGAGACACCATGCATGTGCGTACGCTCGGTCAAGGTCTGCAGGTGTCCGCGGTCGGTCTCGGCTGCATGGGCATGTCGCAGAGCTACGGCCCCAACCCCGGTGACCGCGACGACATGATCGGCGTGATCCGGTACGCCGTCGAGCACGCCGGCGTCACCTTCTTCGACACCGCCGAGGTGTACGGGCCGTACGTCAACGAGGAACTGGTCGGCGAGGCACTGGCGCCGTTGCGCGACCAGGTGGTGATCGCGACCAAGTTCGGGTGGGACATCCAGGACGGCAAGATGGTCGGGACGAACTCGCGCCCGGAGCAGATCCGGCGGGTCGCGGACGAGTCCCTGCAACGGCTCGGGATCGACGTCATCGACCTCTTCTACCAGCACCGGGTGGATCCCGAGGTGCCGATCGAGGACGTCGCCGGGGCGGTCGCCGAGCTGGTGCGGGCCGGGAAGGTGCGTCACTTCGGCCTGTCCGAAGCGGGCGCCGCGACGATCCGCCGGGCCCACGCCGTACATCCCGTCACGGCCGTGCAGAGCGAGTACTCGCTGTGGACCCGAGACCCCGAGCCGGAGGTGCTGCCCACGTGTGCCGAACTCGGCATCGGGTTCGTGCCGTTCAGTCCACTGGGCAAGGGCTTCCTGACCGGCACGGTCGGTACGTCGACCGAGTTCACCGCCGGCGACATCCGCACCAGGGTGCCGCGGTTCGAGGCCGGCAACCTGAGCGCCAACGAGGCCCTGGTGAGCTACGTCCGGTCCCTCGCGGAGCCGAAGGGCTGTACGCCGGGGCAGGTGGCGCTGGCCTGGCTGCTCGCCCAGCAGCCGTGGATCGTTCCGATTCCCGGCACCCGTCGCCGCGGCCGGGTCGACGAGAACACCGGCGCGACCGGGATCGCGCTGTCGGCCGACGAGATCGCCGACCTCGATGCACTGGCCGCCCGCGTCGGTGTCCAAGGCGACCGCTACAACCCCGCAGGCATGGCGATGGTCGGTCTCTGAGAACTCCCCGGCCCGACCGTCGGTCGGGTCATAGGGTGACCGCATGACGAGTCTGCGGGCGGACGTGGTGGTCGTCGGGTTGGGTGCGTTCGGGTCGGCGGCGCTGTGGCGGCTGGCGGCGCGCGGGGTCGACGTGGTCGGGATCGAGCGGCAGGCGATCGGGCACGCGTTCGGCTCGTCGCACGGGACGACGCGGCTGTTCCGCGTGGCGTGTATGGAGCATCCCGGGCTGACCGCGATCGCGCGGACGTCGCTGGCGTTGTGGACCGAGCTGGGGGAGCGGACCGGCGAGACGTACGTCCGCCAGACCGGCTCGCTGAACGTCGGCGCTCCGGCGAGCCGCCCGGTGACCGGTGCCCGGCGGGCCGCGGGCGCACGGACGACGGATCTCTCGCACGACGAGCTGGCCGAGCGCTTCCCGCAGTACGCACTCGCGGACGACGACATCGCCGTCTGGGATCCGGACGCGGGGATCTGCTACGCGGAGCCGGCCGTACGAGCACACGTCGCGGAGGCTCAGCGGTTGGGGGCGACCGTCTATCCGCACACGATGGTGACGGCGATCGACGTCCGCCCGGACGGGGTGACGGTGCGGACGCCGACGACCAGCATCACCGCCGAGCAGGTCGTCGTCAGCACCGGCGCCTGGCTGAGCAAGCTCGTCCCGGGGCTGCCGCTGTCACCGCGCCGGACGCCGTTGTTCTGGTTCCAGCCGAAGGATCCGGCCTCGGAGGCGTTCCAGCTGCGGAACTTCCCGTCGTTCATCTGGGAGTTCGCCGACGGCCGCGGACTGTGGGGGCACGGGTCCGACGAGGACTTCCTCGTGAAGGTCGGCCTCGACGGCGCCGAGCGCGACCGGGATGTCGACCCCGACGAGCTCGACCGCTACATCCACCCGCGCAAGGACATCGCCGAGCTGTCCGCCGCGATCGCGCAGCACTTCCCGGAGCTCGATCCCGAGCCGGTGAAGGTGATGCCGTGCATGGTCACGGACTCGCCCGACGGGCAGTTCCTGGCCGGGCGGTACGACGAGCGCGTGGTGATCGCCGGCGGCGACAGCGGGCACGGCTTCAAGCACTGCGCCGGCCTCGGCGAGCTGCTGGCGCAGATCACGACGAAGGAGACGCCCTCCACTGACGTCTCCTTCGTCGA
>Ga0207647_10003017_pt1 | contig 12664 bp, 15 predicted proteins | sample KBSCornC2_FD_184295 | JGI IMG/M metagenome (GOLD analysis project Ga0207647, IMG submission 184295) | Corn rhizosphere microbial communities from Kellogg Biological Station, Michigan, USA - C2 (SPAdes) (version 2) | ecosystem: Host-associated > Plants > Roots > Rhizosphere ...
CGGCGGAGGCGGCGATGGCGGCCGCATCGCGCTGTGGATAGTGGTCGGTCTTGTCATCCTCGCGGTCGCCTTTGGCTCCTTCGTCCTGTGGCAGCGCCACCGCGCGTCCAATGCCGACATCGGTCAGATCATCCGCGCCCAACCTGGACCCTATAAGGTTAAGCCCACGAACCCAGGCGGCCTGGAGGTGAAGGAGAGCGACGTGATCGCCTCCCGTATGGGCACGGGCAACGATATCGACAGCCCGATTGACCTGTCGCGAATCCCCGAACAGCCGGTGACGGGGCCGGGTAGCGATCAGAACGCAGCGGCATCGCCGGAGGCTGCCGCGCCGGGCGCGACTGGCACTCCTGCGGCCCCGCCCGCCGCGAAGGTGCCCGCCAAGCCGACGCTGCCTTATGCACCGCCGTCTGCCGCATCGGCTCCGGTGGTAAAGGCGCCTCCGCCGGCGGTCGCGGCCAAGGCGCCGCCCGTCGCGCTCAAGCCTCCCGTAATTAGCGGTGGCGGCACCATCCAGCTCGGCGCGCTCGCGAGCGAGGCCAAAGCGCGGCAGGTGTGGAAGACTCTCTCCACGCGCTTCGGCTTCCTCGCGCCGCTCAACATGTCGATCACGCCGGTCAAGGTGGGCAAGAATACGCTCTACCGTCTGCGCGCGAGCGGCGGCGATGCGCGCCGGTTGTGCGCGCAGCTCCGCGTCGCGGGGGAATCCTGCAACGTGGTCGACTGATGACGCCTTTGATCCTGGGTCTGGCCGGCCCGAGCCTGACCGATGACGAGCGGGCTTTCTTCCGGGAGGTTGAGCCCGCAGGCTTCATCCTCTTCAAACGCAACGTGGTCGGCCGCGCGCAGATGCGGGCGTTGACCGACGAATTGCGCGCGATTGCGGGCCGGGCGGATGTGCCGATCCTGATCGACCAGGAAGGTGGCCGCGTCGCCCGCATGCAGCCGCCCGAATGGCCGGCCTTTCCCCCGGGCGTGGCGTTCGATCGACTTTATGACGTCGCGCCTATGTCCGCGATCGAGGCGATCCGGGCCAATTGCCGGGCGCTCGCTCTCATGGTGCGCGATGTCGGCGTGAATGTGGATTGCCTGCCCTTGCTCGATGTTCGGCAGCCGGGCGCGCACGACATTATTGGCGATCGCGCGCTCGGCAGCGAGCCGCTGCGCGTCGCCGCGCTCGGCCGCGCCACGCTCGAAGGCCTGAAAGCGGGCGGGGCGGTTGGCGTGATCAAGCATGTACCGGGCCACGGGCGCGCCATGGCGGATAGCCATATCGAGCTGCCCATCGTCGATGTGCCGGCGGAGGAATTGGAAACCGATCTGCAGCCGTTCATGATGCTGAATTGGGCACCGATGGCGATGACCGCGCACGTCGTCTACACCGCCTGGGACGTCGACCAGTGCGCCAGCCTGTCGCCCAAGATCATCGGCGAAATCATCCGTGGCCGCATCGGCTATGACGGGCTGCTGATGTCCGATGACCTCGGCATGCATGCGCTGAAGGGTAACTTCACCGATCGCACCGCGGGCGTGATCGCGGCGGGCTGCGATATCGGTCTCCATTGCTCGGGCGACATGGCGGAGATGCAAGCCTGCGTGAGGGGCGTAAGCGAGATCGCGCCGCGCGCCCGTGAACGGCTGGATGCCGCGATGGCAACGATTGCGGAGGAGACGGATGGCGTTTCGTTCGACAGTCTCATTGCTACGCGCGATGCGCTGCTCGCCTTGGGATAACCCGGAGCGTTCGATCATCATCCGCACGGCGATCATTGCCTCGATCGCGTGCATCGGGAGCGCGGCACTATCCGCTGCTCCGATCACCTTTCATGTCGCTCTGGATGAGCGAGCGCCGTCAAGCGCTGCTTTGGAGCTCGATCTGCCACCCGGCCGGACCGGCGATCTGGTGCTGACCGCGGGCCCGCGAGCCGCCGCGACCCTCGTGGGGCAGCCGGAATGCGATGGCGCGGCGATCAGCGTGAAAGGGCCAAGGCGATGGGTCGCGCTCGCTGCCTGCCGAAAGTTAAGATGGACGGTCGCGTTGTGCGATCCGGATGGGCAGGGCGTCGATGCCTCGGATCCCACCGGCGCCTGGAGTGAGCGCGGGCGCTGGTGGCTGCTGACCGACCACCTCGCTTTTCTCGCCCCGGCCGGCGGCTGGGATGATGCGCGCGTTGAAATCAGGGTTCGCTGGCGCAGCGGCAGAGCCAATGAATCGATCCAGCCCTTTCCGCACCATGGACAATTACCCTTTTACGCCATCGTTTCAGCAGCGCCGCCGCAGGTCTATCGCGAAGGCAGTTTCGGCCTGCATGTCTATGGCGATATTCCGCCCGAGGCAGGGCCTGATCAGATGCGCTTCGTCGCCAATGTCTTGGATCGATGGCGGCGCGACGTCATTCCCACCGACATATCGGCACCCAACAGGCTCGATATACTCTGGATTCCGCCCGTGCCGCAGGCAGAACCCACGTTTCTCGCCTCCGCCGGCATGCGGGCCGTGCTGATGCAGAATATTCCCGGTCCCGATCGCGAGGCGACGAACGCAAAGCTCCGTGCCGCGATCCTGATGGGGGGGCATGAAGGTTTCCACACGCTGGTCGGCACGATACCGCAGAAAGCCCTGCCGACCTGGGCCAATGAAAGCTGGGCCAGCTATTTCGCCTTCCGGGCGGCGAAACCATGGCTTGATGCGCAAGCCTTGGAAATGGTGCGGGCTCTGATCGACGCGCCATCGCCAGCCGGCCTGCTGGAGGTTCAGGCCCAAGTCGATCACGGCGATGGAAGCAATTATAACGTCTTTTATGGCAAGGGCGCCCGCTTCTGGGACGCAATCGATGCCGTCCTGGTGACGCGGAGCAATCCGTCAGGGCGGCTGGCGGCGCTGATACAGGATACGCATGGGCTGCGTGGATTGGATTGGTCGAAAGCCGATGCCATCGCGGCCTATCTGGACGCACGAAGCAACGGCCGCGCATCCGATATCGTGCGCTGTTATCTCGTAAAGCCGGATTGTGGCTGAGTTCGTCCGTCCGGCTTGAGGGCGCGCGCCAGGGAACTTCATTAAATGGGCACGATTACGCATATCGTGATCGCGCGCCTCATCCGTATTGAAGGGAGGGTCCAGGGCGTTTTCTTTCGTGACTGGACGATCGAGGTGGCGCGCGTGCTCGGCGTGTCCGGCTGGGTCCGTAACCGGCGGGACGGCAGCGTGGAAGTTTATGCGGTTGGAGAGCCGGAGCGGGTGGATCGTTTCATCGATCGACTGCGCGAAGGCTCACCTGCTTCCGAGGTAGGGCGCATCGATCCCGCCGAGGCGGAGCTGCACGCGGTCGACGGATTCACGCGACGCCCCACGGCCTGAGACCAGAGGGCCGGCCGCATAGGCGCTCTTTGGCGCAGTGATTGGTACATTACCAGCGCCTCGACATAGCCGAGGCCCGCGTCCCCTCAACAATGACGTCGAGGACGATCGACGCCGCGCGTACGACCGGTTCGGAGCCGCCCCTACGCGCGATAGTCGGGCCTTGTGTTGGAGAGTGCCCAAAAGCGCGTCAGGCCGGTGTCCTGCATCAGCTTTTCGAACCGGCTGTCGGCACGCATGCCCGCCGTGGAAGGAGCAAAGAGGAAGAAGGTGTACCGTTCCCTACGCGGCGTGTAGCCCCCCTGCTCGACCGTGAAACGGATCTCCGGCACGTCGAAGCCGCGCCCGAAATAATAAGCATCGGCTACGGCAAAGGCGTCGTCGATGCGGCCCAAAGCGGATGCGAACTGGATCGCATTTTCCGCGTAGCCCGCAGCCTGCCGCGCCCGCCCCACTTGTTCCTCGACGACGGCGCTGACGTCCTTCGGCGCGCGCGTTTCCATCGCCCGGGCGACGCGCAGGATGGATTCGAATTCCTCGGATGGAATACCGGTCGGGCGACCTTCGCGATTCTCTCCCAGCGCGATCGCCTCCGCCGCCCGGCCCGAATAGAGCAGGATGTAAAAGCGCGCGAACCAGATGGCGAAATGCGTCGGGAAGGTCGCCGCCGCATCGGCGATCAGTTGATCGGCCTCTTCCAGGCGATTGGCCGTCCAGAGCGCCATGAGGCGCCAGAAATAAAGGCCGGGCGTGCGATTGGCGGGATTCTTCGCGATCCGGTCATACGAGGCCACCGCTTCATTCAGTCGGCCGGTTGCGCTCATCGTCGTGCCCAGCGGCGAGAGCAGGCAGGGATCATCCGGAAGCTGGTGAAGGGCCTGTCGCAATCCCCGCTCGATGATTTGCCAGCCGCCGAAGCGGGGTGCGATCAATGCCAGGGCCGCATGGCCGCGGGCATTGTCCGGTTCGATCGCCATCGCGCGTTGGGCAGCTTCGGAGCATCGCGCCCGCATGGTCGCGCCTTCCGTGCTCCGCCGGCAGGGCGCGGCGCTCGCATAGGCGAGGGCGAGTGCGGCCCAATTGCCGGCATGATCGGGCTGCAGGGCGACGGCGCGGCGGGAGAGGCCAATCGCCTGGTTCTGCCCTTCGCGCGTTCCCTGCCAAAGGGCGTCATTCGCCTGCTTGAGCAGCATTGCGACTTCGCTCGAAGGTGCTGAAGCGAACAGGCGCGAAAGCCGAGGCATGAGATAGGCGACCCCGGCCGTGCCAAGCACCGCGACCGCTCCGCCCATCCAGGACCGCCGGTCGAGCCCGGACTCCAGCCGTTCGGCGGGCAATTGACGCGAGGGGGCGAGCCGGTCGCCGGGCGGCATGTCGCTGTCGCAGGATTGGGGCTGGAGATTCAGCAATCGATATCCGACTTTCGTCACCGTCTCGATCCGAAAGCTGCCCCGACCGACGCCTTCCGCAACGCGGCGCAACCGCGAGATGACGCGATTGATCGCATCTTCGCTGACGATGCGCCCCTCCCAGCACTGGTCGGTCAGATCGTGCCGGCCCAGGATCGTGCCGGGCGTTCGGGCGAGGGCCACGAAAACCTGCATCACGCGCGGCTCGAGTATTTCGCGCGCGCCGTCGTCGCGGACGACCTCGCGCGTGGATGGGCAGACCTGAAGCGGGCCCAGCCAGAAGTCGGCCGCATGCGCCAAATCGACCCGTGCCCCGTTCATCACTGAGATATAGCACGACATTCGGACTTAATCATCCGCCGGTCGGCGCCTCATCAGCAATTGATCAGCTCGTCATCCTGTTGCGTAATCGGCGCTTCGGTGAAGATCGGAACAACCGATGCACTTCATGTCGGTTGTTCTGAAGGATATTGGAAATGAAGACTTTATCAGCCGCGCTCGCCGCCATTGCGATATTCGCGGCCACGCCCGCCACAACGCGGGAGCTCACCGCGACCGTTCGCTTGTCGGATCTTGATCTCGGCAATCCTCGCGATGCGGCACGACTGCATCGCCGGCTCGCGTCGGCGATTGAGCGGGTGTGCGGTTCCTATGCCACCGTCGAGTATTATGATGACGATAGCATCACACGCTGCCGGCGTGCGGCGCAGAAGGATATCGCGCGCCAGCTCCCCGCTGAACGCGCTCCGCGAAGCCCGCAACTCGCACGCAACTGACAAGGGAGAAGGCCCAGGCGCAAATCGCGGGACTTATCCACCGGCTTTTGGGCGGCACAGCTCGACTCCGCCGTAACCTGGGCTAGTCTCGCCTCCGATGGAGGAGGAATTCGACTTTCCCGCGCCCGGCCAGGCCGAGGTGCTGACAATCGCCGTCGACGGGTGGGAAGGGCCGCTCGACCTGCTGCTCGCGCTCGCCCGCACGCAGAAGGTCGATCTCAAGCAGATCTCGATCCTGGCGCTGGTCGATCAATATATCGCCTTCATCAATGAAGCCCGCGCGCTCAAGCTGGAGCTGGCGGCTGACTATCTCGTGATGGCCGCGTGGCTGGCTTATCTCAAATCCGCGCTGCTGCTGCCGCGCGATCCCGAAGTCGAGCCCTCGCCCGAAGAACTGGCGCTAAGGCTCCAGTTGCGGCTGCAGCGACTGCAGGCGATGCGCGAGGCGGGCGCGCGGCTGATGGGCCGCGACCGGATCGGGCGCGACGTCTTTCTGCGTGGCCGGCCCGAGGGGCTGCGCGTGGTGCGCAAGCCGAAATGGGAGGCGACGCTCTACGAACTGATTGCCGCTTACGGAGTGGTCAAGGCCCGGACCCAGCCCGCTTTCCACGTCGTCTCTCGGCGCAAGGTGATGACGCTCGAAGAGGCGCTGGATCTGGTGGCGCGAATGGTGGGGCAGCGGCTCGAATGGGCCAGCCTGGAAAGCTTTCTGCCGCAGGGGCTGGAACCCGATCATCATCGATCGGCGGTCGCCTCCAGCTTCGTCGCCGCGCTCGAACTTGCCCGCCAAGGCCGATTGCAGATCGCGCAGGAAGAGGCGTTCGCGCCCTTGATGGTGAAGGCGGCATGACGTCTGGTCAGGATATATCGCGGGTCGGGGATCATCTGCGCGCGCTCGAAGCCGCCTTGTTCGCGGCAGAGGCGCCGATGACCCCCGCCGAATTGACGGCCGCGACGGGTGTCGAGAACAGCAAGGCGGCGCTCGCCGAGCTGGCTGCGCTGTACGAGGGCCGCGGAATCGAGCTGGTCGAGCGCGGCGGGCGTTGGCGGATGCAGACCGCGCCCGATCTTGCGCATATCCTCCGGCGCGAGCGGGAGGAGCCGCGCAAGCTTTCGCGGGCGGCGATCGAGACGCTTGCCATCATCGCCTATCACGAGCCGGTCAGCCGCGCCGAGATCGAGGCGATACGCGGCGTCCAGATCTCCAAAGGCACGCTCGACACCCTGATCGAGGCGGGCTGGGTCAAGCCGGCTGGCCGTCGCGAGGTGCCGGGTCGCCCGCTCACCTACGCCACCACGCCGGGCTTCCTCGACCATTTCGGCCTGGCCTCGCGCAAGGACCTGCCCGGTATCGAGGATCTGCGCGCGGCCGGTCTGCTCGACCCCATCGACCTGGCCATGGAGCAGCGTCAGCTCGGATTCGACGGGGATGAGCAGCTATTGGTGGAAAATGACGAGGTTGAGGACTAGATACCTACTCGAATACGTCTTCGGAGAGTAATAATGGGCGGCCTGTCCTTCATCCATATCCTCATTTTCGCGGTGATCGCGGTGCTGCTGCTTGGCGGCGGCCGCTTCTCGGCGATGATGGGTGACGTCGCCAAGGGTGTGAAGCAATTCAAGAAGGGAATGGCGGAGGATGACGACACATCCGTCAAGCCTACGCCGCGCCTCAATGCGCAACCGCCGGTCGATCCCAATCCTGACCAGCACCTTCAGCCGATGAAGGATGATCGTCCCGCCCAGTAAGGCAGACGCGTGTTCGACGTAGCCTCTACCGAATTGCTGTTATTGGGTGCGGTGGCCGTCGCGGTCATCCCGCCCAAGGATTTGCCGCGCGCGATGCGTTTCGCCGGCCAGTGGATCGGCAAGGCGCGCGGTATGGCGCGCCACTTCCGTTCGGGCCTGGACGAGATGATCCGTCAGGCCGAGCTGGAAGAGATCGAGAAAAAATGGCGCGAGGAAAATGAGCGGATCATGCGCGAGCATCCGCTGTACGATGCTATCGAGCATCCGGCGGAAGAACCGGCGATGACCGCGCTGGCTGCGCCAGCCGAGCCTGCGCCGGCTGAGGTTGCGGCCGTCCCCGCCGCGACCGAAACCGAGCCGTTTCCGCGCGCATCGGAAAGCGATCCGGCGCCACTGCCAGTCGAGCGGGTTGCCGACGAGGAGAATGGCCCAGAACTCCCGCTCGGTCTGCCGCCCAAACAATGATCGACGAAGATAACGAAATCGACGACAGCCGCGCGCCGTTGATGGATCACATCATCGAGCTCCGCAAACGGTTGATCTGGTCGTTCGCGGCGCTCGGGCTGTCCTTTTTCATCTGCCTTTATTTCGCGCATCCGATCCTCGCCTTCCTCGTCCATCCGCTCAAGGCGGCGGGGCAGGAGCGGATCGTCTATACGCAGGTATTCGGCGGGTTCATCACAGAGGTTAAGGTCGCCTTTTTCGCGGGGCTGATGCTCGCATTTCCGGTGATCGCCAATCAACTCTGGCAGTTCGTCGCGCCCGGACTGTATCGCAAGGAAAAGAAGGCGCTTCTGCCATTTCTGCTCGCCACCCCGGTCTTGTTCATATTGGGGGCCAGTCTCGCCTATTTCATCGCGATCCCGCTGGCGCTCAAATATCTGTACGGTTTCTCCGGCGATCTTGGGGGCATCAAGCAAGAGGCTCTGCCCGAGCTTTCCAACTATCTCAGCTTCATCATGCAGTTTCTGTTCGGCTTCGGCGCGGCCTTCCTGCTGCCGGTCCTGCTGATGCTGCTGGAACGCGCCGGGATCGTCACCCGCACGCAGCTCATCAAGTTCCGGCGCTACGCGATCGTCGTGAATTTTGGCATCGCGATGGTGTTGAGTCCGCCCGATGCCGGCTCGATGCTGCTGATGGCGCTGCCGCTGGTCGTGCTTTATGAGCTGGCGATCGTCGGCATCTGGTTCACCGAACGCAAGCGCGAGAAGGGGGAGGAGGCCACCTCCACCTCTGACGTTCCTCAGGTCATAAAAAAGGGCGACGCACCTTTTTAGGTGCGCCGCCCTTTCCTCTCCCAAGCCTTCAAGGGCCTATTTCGCTTCCTCAGCGGCATTGCTCACCGCCTTGCCAGCGGACGACACGTCCTTGCCGGCACCGGATACGGTGTTGCATGCCGCCAGCAACAATGTGCCGGCTATCAGGGTGATTTCCAAAGCCTTACGAACCATAGGATTACTCCCTCCTCTTAGCGCGTCGGGGCACGGAAGCGCCCGTTGTGAATGTGCCGTCGAGGGATTGGTTCCGCCCGCGATCCAAATAGCCAACCGATGTGGCTCAAATGCAATTTGGGCCCGGACGCGCCACCGGGGGGGAGGATCGGCGCTTCCGGGCCCATGTGTTCGGACAGCGAGAGCGGGGGGGCAAAAGGTCGCTATCCGAGGGGCAGAACGACGCTGGGCGACATCGGTTCCGGCGTCGGAAAACTTTTTTCAGCTTTTTTTCGGCGCGAGCGAGTCCGGTGTGATTGCAATCTCCAGCTGGTAACGACCGATCGAGCCTTCATAGTCCAGATTGGAACGGAGCTGGCGCGCAAGACCGGTCACAATCCGCTCGAACCGCGCGCGGCCGGGATGCATTTCGCATATATCCTCGCCCAGCCGCTTGGATACGATCGACAGCAAGGCGCGGTCGGAGGTACTGCCCGGTCCGAGCGTCACCGCGACCGTGCCGGTGGGATCGCAACTCATCACCAGTTCGACAATCTCGGTTACCAGGAAGGCCACCGGCACTGCGACATCCTGCGTAATGAATGCCGGAATCATGTCGAGCGTGATCACCATATGCTGGGCGCCGGGCGGCGCGGTGGCGCGCAGATTGGCGGTCAGCTCCGCGACGATAGAGCGCAAAAGGACGCCGCGATTTTCCTCGAGCTCCGCATAATGATTGCGGTGGACCACGGCCAGCGCATCGACTCTGCGCTGGATCGAGGCATAAGCCGCGGCAACGTCGCCGTCGGTCCCGCGCGCATGCAGATTGATCAGGCTCGCGACGACCTGCAGGTTGTTCTTCACCCGATGATGGACCTCGCGCGTCAGGCGCACCTGATGGCTCAGGCCCTCCTCCAGCTCCAGCTCGCGCGCGACTAGCTGGGCCGCGGTCGATTCCAGTGCTTCGCCGAGCAGTCGTATCTCCTCCGACGGTGTGAGGATGCGCGGCAGCGTAAGCGGCCCATCGCCTGGTTGATAAATGGCGATCGCGCGCTGCATCTCCCGCAACGGCCGGACCAGCGCCTGGTCGAGCACGATCCAGCAGATCGCTGCCGCCGCCGCCCACATCAACAAGGGCAGCAACACCAGCAGGATCTCGACCGCGCTGATCGGGTTGGCGAGCGTGTTGAGCTGCAGCTGGATCTGACCGCTGGCCGCCGGCGCATTTACCCGCACATGGCGCACCAGGGGCGGGCTATTGCCGATACTGGAGATGATGAGCTGCTCGTCGCCCTGGCTCAGCACAATGCCCTGATTGCCCTCCGTCACCAGCACCCGGCGCAGCAACACGGCCGGAAGCTCGCCCACGCCGTAAGCGCCGTTCTGAGCCGGCACGACGAAGCGCAGGCCGGCCTCGCCCGGTAACAATGTCACCTCCACGCCGGGCATGCGGGGGCGGGGCAATCGGTCGGCCGCGAACCCGCGCGTCGCGCAGGCCAGCCTCCCGTCCGCGTGGAATAGCGCTAGACGGATCGGCGCATCCAGCGCTGCCTGATCGCGTTGCAGCAGTGTACGGCACGTGATGGGATCGGGCTCCGGACCGGTCAGATTGGCGCGTATCATGCCGGCACCACGCAGCAACAGAATGTCGATCTGGCGCGCTTCGGCCGTGGCGACCACGCGCGCATCGGCTTCGCGCTGTGCCTGCTTGGCGCGCGCGGATTGGATCGAGGCGAACAAGGCTATCAATCCCAACGGCAGCAACGCCACCGTCAAGATGATCAGCATCTTGGTTCCCGTGGAAAAACGGCTCGGGGCGAGGCGGGCAAAAAAAGGTACCGCTGAAGGGGTCGATGCCATTGCGCTATCGTCCCCCGCCTAATGCGCTTTCACGCCCGTCAGGTGAGCTTGCCGAGCAGATCGATAAACTCCTGCGGAACATCTTCGCGAACCGCTTCCTCGTAGGCGCTGCGAAGCGCGTTCGCAACGTGAGGGTCATGCCCGCGCGCGTTGCGTTTGCCCGTTCCAGATGCCTGCTTGTCGCGTCCGGTACTTACTTTGGATGTCTGGTCGGCTGTCAAACCGAACGCCCCCCGCTGAATGTCATCGTCCAGCCGCACTTCAATCCCGTTGCCCTCAAAACTTCACCTCGGGAAGACCTTTATTTCTGGCACCTCGATATAGGGCGCAAGCGGAACGAATCCCAGGATTGTCCCGGCGGAAAGACCCGCGCGACCGTGAAACCAAAACCCCGCATGTTTGTTCCGCAGCCGGGCTAAAGATTCAGGCGCCGCCTGTACCGGGGGTTTTCGCCAAGTGCGCTAGGCTTTCGGTTGCAACGGCTCTGCTGCTTGCCCACAAAGACATGAACTTTTTCAGGAGCAGTTGACCCTTATGTCGCTCGGCCAGGACCTCGCACCGCACCTTCCGTTCCTGCGTCGCTATGCCCGCGCGCTCACGGGCAGCCAGAAACATGGTGACGCCTATGTGCGGCAGGCGCTGGAGGCGATCGTCGCCGCGCCGAATGAATTTCCGCGCGACGTAGACGTTCGGCTCGGCCTCTACCGCACCTTCCAGCGCATCTGGCAGTCCACTCATACGGCGCGCGATGCCGCTGATGCGGAGGCGGGGGACGATGCGGCCCATGTTGCCGATGCGCGCCTTTCGCGCATCACGCCGCGCTCGCGCCAGGCGCTGTTGCTCACCCAACTCGAAGGCTTCACGCCCGAGGATGCGGCTTATCTTATGGAGACGAGCCCTGACGAGGTCGAAAGTCTCGTCGCCGAAGCGATCGCGGAAATCGAGCGCCAGACCCACGCTGACGTGCTGATCATCGAGGATGAGCCGATCATCGCGATGGATTTGGAGACGATCGTGCGTGATCTTGGCCACAATGTTACCGGAGTTGCTGTCACGCGTGACGAGGCGGTGAGCCAGGCGCGCGCGCATCGCCCCGGCCTGGTGCTGGCCGACATCCAGCTCGCCGACGACAGCTCGGGCATCGATGCGGTCAAGGACATATTGGTCGAATTCCAGGTACCGGTGATCTTCATCACCGCTTTTCCCGAGCGGCTGCTCACCGGCGAACGGCCCGAACCAACCTTCCTGATCACCAAGCCTTTCCAGCGTTCCACGGTCAAGGCGGCGATCAGCCAGGCTCTATTCTTCGACGCGGCCACCGTTCCGGCCTGACATCGGGCAGCATTGCTGCCCCGATGGAACTCGGGCGCGTGGCGGCCGTTGGCTGGCTGTAACGATCACGGGGTCCGGGCAATGGCCGAAGAGGAAACGCATCTTACGCGGACGGAGGCGCGAGCCGGATCGTCCAACCATATGACCCGCTACATCTTGCCGGCATCGATCACGTTGGTGGTGATCCTGTTCATCGTCATCGTCTGGCTGTGGCACTGAGGACCTTTGAAGCGCATGACGGCTTGCAGTCGGGGATTACGTCCCCATTTCACTCTGCGCGCGAGGCTCGCGCACGGAGACATGGCTTGACCGGGCCGACCGCCAACGAAGATGAGGGCGAAAAGATCGGGGAAGCGAGCGAACATGTCTCGCTGTCCGACGAGGAGTTCCGTACCGAGCTCGCCCGCGTCATCCCGCACCTGCGCGCCTTCGGGCGTTCGCTATCGGGCAATCGCGACCTCGCCGATGATCTGGTGCAGGAAACCTTGCTCAAGGCCTGGGCGGCGCGTCGGCGTTTCCAGGCGGGCACCAATATGCGCGCCTGGACCTTTATCATCCTGCGCAACCTGTTCCTGAGCCAGATGCGTCGCGCCCGCTTCAAGGGGGAATGGGACGATATCACCGCCAGCAAGATCCTTGCCGCGCCGGCCAGCCAGGAACGTCATGTCGATCTGGGCGACCTTCAGCGCGCGTTGCTTCATCTGCCCCAGCCCCAGCGCGAGGCGCTGATCCTGGTTGGCGCGGGCG
>Ga0207647_10003018_pt1 | contig 12664 bp, 10 predicted proteins | sample KBSCornC2_FD_184295 | JGI IMG/M metagenome (GOLD analysis project Ga0207647, IMG submission 184295) | Corn rhizosphere microbial communities from Kellogg Biological Station, Michigan, USA - C2 (SPAdes) (version 2) | ecosystem: Host-associated > Plants > Roots > Rhizosphere ...
TCCCGTGCTCGCCGGACAGCGAGCCGCCGAGGGCGACGCAGAGCTCTGCGATATCCGCCGCGAGGGTCTCGGCGGCGGGTCCCTCGCCCTCGGCTTCGCGGTACAGAACCAGCGGATGCAGGTTGCCGTCGCCGGCGTGGAACACATTGGCAACACGCAACCCCGCGGCCGCCGACAGGTCCGCGATCCCGGCGAGCGCCTCGGCCAGACGGGTCCTCGGTACGACGCCGTCCTGCAGCAGGAACTCCGGCGACAGCCGGCCCATCGCGGCGAACGCGGCCTTGCGGCCGGCCCAGATCGCGGCGCGCTCGGCGGCATCGCGAGCGATGCGCAGCCGGGTGCAGGCGTGCTCGGAACACAGGGCACTGACCTGCTCGAACAGCTCCGCGCACTCCTGCGCGGGGCCGTCCAGTTCGATGATCAGACAGGCGGCGGCCTCGCGGTCGTAGCCGGCGTGCACGGCGTCCTCGCAGGCCCGGATCGCCAGGTTGTCCATCATCTCGATGGCCGCCGGCACGATCCCGGCGGCGATCACCGCGCTGACCGTCTCGCAGGCCGAGGGGACGTCGGGAAAGTCCGCGACCAGCGTGCGGACCGCTTCGGGCTTGCGGAGCAGGCGGACGGCTATTCGGGTGCTGACACCGCACGTGCCCTCGGCGCCGACGAAGACGCCGCGCAGGTCGTACCCGGGGGCGTCGTAGCAGGGTGCTTCGATGTCGTCCGAGCCCAGGACGACTGTGCTCCCGTCCGGCAGCACGGTCTCCACGGCCAGCACGTGATGCGAGGTGAAGCCGTACTTCAGACAGTGCGCGCCGCCGGAGTTCTCCGCGACGTTGCCGCCGATCGTGCAGACCACCTGGGAGGAGGGGTCCGGAGCGTAGTAGAGCCCGAACTCACCCGCGGCGGCGCTGATGGACAGGTTGGTGGCCCCGGGCTCCACGATCGCCACCCGGCGGTCGGGGTCCACATCAAGTATCCGGTTGAGCTTCGCCAGAGCGATGACGACCCCTGATTCAGTCGGCAGGGCGCCGCCGGACAGGCCCGTTCCGGCGCCCCGTGCGACGTACGGGACGCCGTGCTTCACACAGGCGCGCACGATGGGGGCGACCTGGGAGCGGTCGGCCGGGAGCAGGACCAGGCCGGGCAGGACGCGGTGCGCGGTGAGCGCGTCGGTCTCGTAGGCCCGGCGTTCGGCCTCGCCGGACAGAACGCGCAGGCCGGGGCCGCATTCGGCCCGCACGTCACGCAGGACCGCCTCCAGTGCCCGCCGCCGGTCCGTGCGGGTTCGCCCATCCACGCGCTGTGCCCCCTTCCCGCCGTCCCCCGTGCCGGTGTGTCCCCCTGCCGATCCTGAAACAGATCGTCACAGGTTATTAGTAGGTGGGTACGAGATTTTAATAGATCAACACAGATCACCACTGTGCGCCACCGGGGCGAGGGGCGCGCGCGGCGCCGGGCGCGGGTGGACACCCGTGCCCCGATCATGTATGTGTTCTGATAATCACCGGCCCGGCACGGCTTCCGCTCCAAGTCGCTTTTGCCTTTGCGCACAAAGGAAAATGGCTCGTTCCGACGATCCATCTGGACCAGAGAGGTCAGCCCGCGCCAATGACACTGACTGCCCCCCGCCCGCGCCTGGCTCCCACGCGCGACCGGGGTACCGTCGCCGTCCTGCTCTTCCGGGACGCTCCCCTGTTCGAGTCCTCGATACCGATCTCGGTGTTCGGCGTCGACCGGCGCGTCATGGGCCTGCCGTACTACCGGTTACTGGTCTGCGCCGGCGAGGCCGGGCCGCTGGCCACGACCGGATCGCTGCGGGTGTCCACGCCGTTCGGCCTGTCCGGCGCCGACCAGGCCGGGACGGTGATCGTGCCGGCCTGGCGGGCGCCGGGGGAGCGTCCCCCGGAACCGGCGCTGGCCGCGGTGCGCAAGGCCCACAAGGAGGGCGCGCGGCTGGCCGCGTTCGACTCGGGGGTCTTCGTGCTGGCCGCGGCCGGCGTCCTCGACGGCCGCGGGGCCACCACGCACTGGATGTACGCGCCGGCCCTGGCCCGCCACCACCGCCGGGTGAAGGTGGACGCCCGCTCGATGCAGATCGACCACGGCGACGTGGTCACCGGGGCCGGCGCCGCGGCCGGCCTGGACCTGTGTCTGTACCTGGTCCGGATGGACCACGGCGCCGAGGCCGCCAGCGCCCTGGCCCGCCGCCTGGTGGTGGGCCCGGGGCGGCGCAGCGGCCAGGCGGCGTACTTCGACCGCCACCTGCCCAGCGAACTCGGCGCCGGCACCCCGATCGGGGACGCCATGAGCTGGGCGCTGGACCACCTGGCCGAGCCGTTCGACGTCGACGAGTTCGCGAAGCACTCGGCGATGTCCCGCCGCACCTTCGACCGCCGCTTCCTGGAGGTCACCGGCACCACCCCGCTCAGATGGGTGAACTCCCAGCGGGTGATCGCCGCGCAGCGCATCCTGGAGTCCACCGACCTGCCGGTGGACGAGGTGGCCCGCCGCTCGGGCTTCGCCTCCGGGCCGGCGATGCGCGCCAACTTCCTGCGGGTGCTCGGCACCCAGCCCGCGCGGTACCGCGAGGCGTACCTCGCGTCCCGGGCCAGAGGCGGCCGTGAGGGCCGCGAGGGATAAGCCGCGCAGGGATTCTCGACGACCGGGTCGCGCCGGCGCGGTGTGACCCCGGTCGATCTCCGTGTGCCCTACTGGGCCCACGGCGGCGTGAAGAGCGCGCCGCCGACGAGGGCCCGCATCCCCACTGACGTGGCCGCGGTCAGCCGTGCGGGATGCTCGGCGCTGGCGTTGCGGATCTGCAGCGCCGCGTGCGCCGGCACGATGATCGCATCGCCCGGACCGGCGCTCACCTCGCGGTCGGCGACCGTGGCCGAGACCGCGCCGCTGACCACGACGAACACCTCTTCGCGGTCCATGCTGTGGGTCTCGCTGCAGGCGGCGGGCGCCACCTCCAGCGCCCAGATCGCGAGCTCGGCGCTGCCGCGCGAGGGCACGGCGAGCGGGCGGAACGTGAAGCCGTCGCGGGCGAAGGAGGGCGCGTCGGCGAGGGTGGACAAGGGCATGGCGGGCTCCGATTCCTGAGGTCTTCCCCGATATTTCGACAATATGGTTGTCGATCTCAGCCTAGGATCCCGCCGCCCTCATGGTCAACCCAGTTGTCGATCCCGCTTTCCGCCACGCCCCCACTAGGGTGGATCCATGAGTGACAGGCTGGTGTGGATCGACTGCGAGATGACCGGGCTCGACCTGGACAAGGACGCTCTGATCGAGGTGGCCGTCCTGGTCACGGACTCGGAGTTGAACGTCCTGGGGGACGGGGTCGACGTGGTGATCGCACCACCGGCCGCAGACCTGCCCGGCCTGCTCGGCGGGATGGTCGACGTGGTGCGCGAGATGCACACCGTCTCCGGCCTGCTGGAGGAGCTGGCCGGCGGGATCCCCATGGCCGAGGCGCAGGAGCGGGTCCTGGCGTACGTGCGCGAGCACGTGCCCGAGGCCGGCAAGGCGCAGCTGGCCGGCAACTCGGTCGGCACCGACCGCGGCTTCCTGGCCCGCGACATGCCGGAGCTGGAGCAGCACCTGCACTACCGCATCGTCGACGTCTCCTCGATCAAGGAGCTGGCGCGCCGCTGGTACCCGCGCGTCTACTTCAACTCCCCGAAGAAGACCGGCAACCACCGGGCCCTTGGCGACATCCGGGACTCGATCGCGGAGCTGCGCTACTACCGCGACGCGATCTTCGTCCCGCAGCCCGGCCCGGACTCGGAGACCGCGCGGACCCTCGCGGGCCGGATCGAGGCCGAGGAGGCCGCCGCGACCGCGGCGCGCGCGGAGTCCTGACCTCGCGCTCAGGCCTTGCGGGACCCGGGCTGAAAGGTTGTGCATCGCACTGCCGGATCCATGTATGCTTGGCGGTGCCAGCGCGGCGCGAGGCCCGGGAAACCGAAGGTCGACGTCCGTGCCGGACATGGTGGGCGTAGCTCAGTTGGTAGAGTCCTGGGTTGTGATCCCAGTTGTCGCGGGTTCGAGCCCCGTCGCTCACCCTCCATGGAACGGCCTCTGATCTCGCTGAGCGAGAGCAGGGGCCGTTTTGCTGTGGACTGCGATCTCTCTAGATCCGATAAGGCGGCGATCAGTACACTCCGGGCCATGGGCGAGAACCTGGACGACCTGACCTCCAAATGCGTCCACTGCGGGTTCTGCCTCCCCGCGTGCCCGACCTACGCGCTCACCGGCGACGAGAACGACTCGCCGCGCGGCCGCATCCACCTGATGCGCCAGGTGATCGAGGGCAAGGCCGAGCTCGACGACGCGGTGGCCGAGCACGTCGACTCCTGCCTGGGCTGTCTGTCCTGCGTGAGCGCGTGCCCCTCCGGCGTCGAGTACGACAAGATCATCGAGGAGTTCCGGCCCCAGGTCGAGGACGCCTACGCCGACAGCCGCGGCGACAAGGCCTTCCGGGAGCTCGTGTTCGGCCTGTTCCCGCACCCGGCCCGGCTGCGGGTGGCGGCCCTCGGCGCGGTGGCCTACCGCCGGTCCGGCGGCGCGGCGCTGGTGCGTTCCAGCGGCCTGCTTCGCCGCTTCCCCAAGCTCGGCGCCATGGAGGCGCTCATGCCGCAGACCACGCTGCGCAAGGCGTGGAGCTCGATGCCGGCCGACACCTACCCGCGCGGGGAGCAGCGCGCCACGGTGGCCCTGCTCTCCGGCTGCGTGCAGCGGGTCTTCTTCGGCGACGTCAACGCCGCGACCGCCCGGGTTCTGCAGGCCGAGGGCTGCCGCGTCGTGGTGCCGGAGCAGGGCTGCTGCGGCGCGCTGTCGCTGCACGCGGGTCGCGACGAGGAGGCCAAACGGTACGCGCGGCGGCTGATCGACGCCTTCCGGCGCCCGCCGTCGTCCGGCCGCGTGCCGCTGAGCGAGCTGGACGCGATCGTGGTCAACGTCGCGGGCTGCGGCTCCACGCTGAAGCAGTACGGCGAGCTCCTCGCCGACGACCCGGACTACGCCGAACCGGCCGCGCGGTTCGCGGCGAAGGTGCGCGACGTCTCCGAAATCCTGGCCGACCTCGAACCCCGCGCCGAACGCCACCGGATCCAGGCCCGGGTCGCCTACCACGACGCCTGCCACCTGGCGCACGGCCAGGGCGTGCGGGCCCAGCCGCGCGAGCTGCTCGGCGGCATCCCCGGCCTGGAGCTGGTCGAACCGGCCGAGGCCGCCTTCTGCTGCGGCTCGGCGGGAGTGCACAACCTGGTGCGGCCCGAGGCGGCCGAGGAGCTGGGCCGGCGCAAGGCCGAGCGGATCCGGGCGACCGAGCCGGACCTGGTCGCGACCGGGAACCCCGGCTGCCTGCTGCAGATCCGGCGGCACCTGGGGGACGACACGCCGGTCGTGCATCCGATCGAGATCATCGACGCCTCGATCAGAGGGCTGACGCTGAACCCGGCCCGGATGCGGCAGCGCGCGGCCGGGAGCGATTCAGGCGGCTGATCAGCGGTTCATCGGCCGTCCGGGGCGTCGACCCACTTCGTGACATCCTTCTGCTTCGACCGGAAGGTCTTGCCCTGCGCGCGGAACACCAGCTGCGCGATCGCCCGGCCGTTGTCCTGCCGCACGGTCTCCCATTCGTGGTCCGCCGGCGGCCGGTCGTAGTTCGGCTCCAGCTTCTTCACCGCCAGCTCGTTGAGCTCGACCCGGGCGTCCGGATTCAGCTCGTGCGTCAGCTGGATCGCCGTCGCGATGTCCTGAAGGCGCAACCGGGCCCGCGATCCGTCGCCGAACACGAGGCTCACATCCGCGCCTCCGCTGCCGAACGCGTGTTTCACCACCGAGGCGAGCGCGTCGCGCGGCGCCTCCCACAGCACCTCGGGGTGCTCCAGCCCGCCGTCGGCGACGGTCCCCAGGATCACCAGCCGCCGGTCCGTCACGGCCAGGTCGGTGCGGTACAGCTTGGCCCGCCGGTCCGGGTCGAGCTGGTGGGGGAGCGTGCGCGCGATCGTTCCGGGGGCCGCGACCAGCACCGGGAAGTCCTCGACCTCGCGCGCCGGGTCGGTCGGCCGGGCGCCGTCGCCGAGGTCCACGTTCGGATTGGCGTTGCTCACCGCGTTGATCGCCATCGCCGCCACCACGACGACCGCCTTGCCGATGCCCCAGACCGTCTTGTTGGTGCGGGCCGCGGCGTCCGAGAGCGGCGTGTACGCCGGCGCCTCGGGCCAGCCGGGCAGTTCGGCGGCGATGTCGCGGCCGGTCTCGTCGCGGAACCAGCGCATGCCCTCGACTTTGGCGGCGCGGCCGGTGGCGAAGCTCGCGGGGCCGCGGTGGACGAGCGTCTCGTCGGGTTCGGGATACCAGCTCATAGGACGAGCAGCTTATTGCGACACGCCTCAGTCCGACGTCGCCCGCTCGATCCGCCGCCGCCTCCACGCCGGCCACCAGCGGTCCAGCAGGAAGTACGTCACGATGCCCAGGCTGATCGCCACCAGGTGCTCGCGCCCGGCCAGGTTCGGCAGGATCGCCGCCTCGCCGCCCATCGACACCGCGGTCAGCGCCACCACCCAGTACGTCCGCAGCCGCAGCGCCAGGTAGATCAGCAGCGCCACCACCGCGACCGAGGGGCCGGTGTCGACCTGGAAGTTGTCGATCTGCGGGGTGCCGATGTGCAGCCAGTTGCTGGCGTAGACCATCAGCCGGGCGGCCATCGAGGTCACCGCGCTGGTGATCATCGCGATCCCGATCATCTTCCGCCAGCCCAGCCAGCACTCCGCGATCCCGAAGGCGATCAGCACCTGGGCCATCGCGCCCCAGGCCGGCAGGTCCGGCGCCGGCGCGAACAGGGACAGCGGGAGCTGCGGGAGCAGCTGCCAGATCGGCTCGCCCTGGCGCACCCCGGCGATGTCGATGACGAACGCCAGCCCGCCGGGCCGGATCATCTCCAGGATCCACAGCACCCCGATGGTCAGGACGCACACCAGCGTGGCCGGGATCGCCATCAGCTTCTTCGTCCGGACTTCGCGGACCGGAACGGAGAAGAAGACCACCATGTCGTGCACGAACGTGCGGGCCACCGCCACGGCGGCGCGGACCAGCGGATTGCGGTGCGGACCAGTGGCGGGATCGAGCGGATCGCGCGGAGCGAACGGATCCACCGGATCGGCCGGCTCCACCGGCGTGAGCGCGGCCTCCAAGGGGTCGCCCCCGGGCGGCGCGTGCGGGTCGAGGGGATCCAGCGGGTCGAGCGGGTCCGGCGGGGTGATCGGCACGCCCACTGGGTCCCCTGGTACGGGATCGGACGGGCCGCCGTCCTCGACGGGGTCGTGCGCCCTGTCGGTCACGGTCTCGTTCGCCATCGTCGTCCCCCCGGATCGGTAGCCGTGGCGTCCGGCATGGGCGGATGAGCTGGAACACCGCCTCCGCCCCCGATGGTAGCAACGTCGGAAGATCGGCCGGCGTCGCGGGCGGGCGTGCAGATCACGGGGTACCCCTGCCCGCCGGCGGATCCCACTACTCGACGTCGCACGGGCGTCACCCGCTCGTCGTATAGGTTTGGCTCAGCGCGGCAGGTTCTACATACGGCGAGGAGTGGCACGGCACATGTGCGGTATCGCGGGCGTCTTCGGGGCCCATGACGAGGCCATGCTCAAAAGGATGGGCGATGCTATCGCCCACCGGGGACCCGACGGCGAGGGCGTCTACAGCGACGGAGCGAACGTCGGCTACGCCCACCGCCGCCTGGCCATCATCGACCGGGCCCACGGCGACCAGCCCTTCCTCACCGAGGACGGCCGCTACGCCGCCGTCTACAACGGCGAGGTCTACAACTACCGGGAGCTGATGGCCGAGCTGGAAGCCCTCGGCCACACCTTCCGCACGGTCTGCGACACCGAGGTCGTGGTGCGGGCCTTCGCCGAGTGGGGCGAGGCGGCCTTCGACCGGTTCAACGGCATGTTCGCGGTGGCGATCCACGACACCGAGACCGGCAAGAGCTACCTGGCGCGCGACCACTTCGGCATCAAGCCCCTCTACCTGGCCTCGGTGAGCGGCGCCGACGGCAGCCACCGGCTGGTCTTCGGCTCCGAGATCAAGGCGATCCTGGCCTCGGGCCTGGTCGAGGCGGCGCCGGACGACGCCACGCTCTACCGCTACCTGCGCTTCCGCATCCATGAGGACTCCGACCGCACCTTCTTCGCCGGGATCGAGAAGGTCCGCCCCGGCGAGGTCGTCATCGTCGAGGGCTCCGACGTGCAGCGCCACATGTTCACCTCGCTGCGCGAGGACCTGCTCGCCTCCGGCGCGAACTCGCCGTTCACCAAGGACACCACCAAGGAGTTCAAGGAGCGGCTGACCGAGTCGATCCGGATGCGCCTGGTCGGTGAGGTTCCGGTCGGCACCGCGTTGTCCGGCGGCCTGGACTCCTCCACCGTGGTCGCTGTCATCAGCAAGCTGATGAAGCAGCACGCGAAGGACGTGGAGTCGGTCGGCTCGGAGCAGAACAGCTTCTCCGCGGTCTTCCCCGGCAGCGTCAACGACGAGGAGCGCTACGTCGACGCGGTCCTGGCCAAGGCCGACGGCCCGGTGAACTGCCACAAGATCCACCCGAACCCGGACGAGTTCCTGGAGGACCTCGCCGACTTCGTGCGGACCCAGGAGGAGCCGACCATCTCCACCGGCCCCTACGCGCAGTACAAGGTGATGCAGGAGGCCACCAAGCACGTCACCGTCCTGCTCGACGGCCAGGGCGCGGACGAGATGATGGCCGGCTACCTGCCGTACTACTTCGTCTACCTGCGCCAGCTGCGCAAGGAGAAGCAGTACGCGAAGCTGATGCGCGAGGTCGTGTCCTCCACCGACGTGCTGTCCCGCTACGGCAAGCAGGTCGTGCGCGGCAAGCTCGGCCTGGACAAGCCGGTGGACATCCGGCAGATGCTGGACAAGGGCTTCGCCAAGCAGCACAAGGCCGAGACGTTCAGCCCCGTGCCGGACGACCTGAAGGCGCGCCTGGTCGAGGACATCTTCGCCAACTCGCTGCCCTCGCTGCTGCGCTACGAGGACCGCAACACCATGCGCTTCTCGCTGGAGGGCCGCGTGCCCTTCCTGGACTTCAACCTGGTCCGCTACTTGTTCACGCTGGAGCCCGAGGCCATCATCAAGGGCGGCTGGAACAAGAGGATCCTGCGCGACGCGGTCCGGGGCCTGCTGCCGGACCAGATCGTCGACCGGCGCAACAAGATCGGCTTCACCACGCCCGAGCGCGAGTGGTTCCTGCGCATCAAGAACCACGTGCACACGGTGTTCCGCTCGGACTCCTTCGGCTCGCGCCCGTACTTCGACCAGGCCTCGGTGCTGCGCGCGTTCGAGGAGTTCATCAGCGGCAAGAACAGCGACACCATGCTGTTCTGGCGGCTGCTGAACGTCGAGCTGTGGTTGCGCACCTTCGTGGACGCCCCGGGCACCCACATCGACTCCACGACCTCGGCGGCCAAGGAGTACTTCGCGGCCAACCCCGGCAAGGAGATCGCGATCAGCACCCCGTCCAGCGGGCAGGTGCTGCGCTTCCCGATCCAGACCGACGCCTTCGCCAAGGGCGACGACTTCCACACGAAGATCTCCGAGTACGGCGCCGAGTTCGCCACCCGGGCCGCGGAGTCCGGCGACCACGCCGAGGCGCTGAACAGCCCGTGGTTCCTGGCGGTCAGCGAGAAGGTCGTCGCCATCTCGCAGGGGCGCTCCTACTTCCTGTGGGAGATCAAGCCCTCCTTCGCGGCGCGCAAGCTGCAGAAGTTCGTGGTGCGCACCCCCGCCGGGATCGGCCTGGGCTCCCCGGAGACCATGCAGCTGGCGATCCAGGAGGCGGGCCTGGCGCGGATCGTCGCGGCCTCGGCGGCCGGCGCGGTCGGCAAGGTCGTGGGTCGCAAGGGCCTGTTCTACCAGCTGGCCGGCCCCGCGGTGCGGGCGATCGACGGCCCGACGCAGTACTCGCTGTACCCGTCGAACGTCTCGGCGAAGCTGGCCCCGGCCGACCCGGGGAAGGCCGCCGCGGAGCTCGCCGACCGGCTGCGCAAGGTGCTGCCGGCGCAGGCCGCCGGGACGTTCCAGGGCGTGGCCATCATCGACGCCAACGACCTGGGCTGCAACATCCTTGGGCAGGCCACCACGGTCGCCGAGGAGAAGATCGCGGAGATCTTCAAGGACAACCCGCTGGGGCAGGGCGCGCAGCGCACGCCGCTGGCGGTGGTGGTGCTGCCGCAGCAGAAGTAGCGGCTCAGCAGCCTCCGGTCGGCAGGCCCGGTTCCCTCGCGTCGAGCAGGGGGGCCGGGCCTTCGGCGTTCCGCCGTGCGTCAGCCGATCTCGTGGAATGCGTGGTAGTGGCTCTCAGCCCACTGCTGGGCTTCTTCGTGCGTCCGCTGCCCCGGGGAGCGCGTGGTGCATTCCTCGCACTGCGCCCGCCACGGCCAGCCGCCCCAGGTGCGGACGATGGTGACCGGGCCCCACTCGTTGCCTTGACGCTCGCGTTCGATGACGGTGTTCATCGACACCCCTCCCTCGCGCCTCGCAACCCATTTCACCAGGACGGCGCACAGCGGCGCCATCGGATATACCCCTAGGGAGCCCGCCACGTTGAGACGCTCCCCGTGACGCTGGAGTAGAACGCCCGCGCGCGGCTAATCTACGGCTCGTGACTATCGAAGACGACGACGACCTCGCCCTGCCCGCGGCGCTGGCCGCGATAGCCGCGATCGGCTTCCCCGTGGAAGCCGACGAGGACGAGCAGAGCGACGACGAGCCCGAGGAGGGCGAGGCCCCCGAGCACCCCCCGGTGGACTTCGAGCCCTTCGAGGAGTTCCTGGACCCGGACGACACCGCCGACTGGTTCCGCGGCTGGACCGGCAACCCGGAGGCCGACGCGGACCAGTTCCGGGTCTTCGGCCAGACCGCCGACGGCGGCTACGCGGCCTTCTGGCTCGTCCGCGAGGACGCGCCGCTGGCCGAGCAGCCGATCGTGTTCCTGGGCTCGGACGGGGAGACCGGCGTGGTGGCCTGCGACCTGCCCTCGTTCCTGTGGCTGGTGGCCGACGGCTCGGGCCCCTACGAGGCGGTCGAGCACCCGACCCACCGCTCCAGCCCGCACCCGGAGTTCACGGCCGTCGCCGAGAAGCACGCCGGGACCGAGCGGATGACGGCGCGCCAGGTGGTCGCCGCGGCCCGGGACGAGTTCCCGGACTTCGAGGACACCATGGTGGAGCTTTCCCGCTGAGGGGTTTCGCGCCGAGGGGATTTTCGCGCGGACGATGCGGACGGCAACGGCGCCGCCGCATCGCCCCGCCGGTGCTCGTCAGTGTCCTGGCAGCACGCACACCGCGTCGATCCCCAGCACGTGGTTGAGCCGCCCGAACGCCAGCCACGACCCCAGGCACATCGTCAGCTCCACCACCTCGGCCTGCGAATACGCCGCCAGCATCCGGTCCCAGAACTCTTCGTCCAGGTTGTGGTGGTCCAGCGCGTACCGCTCGGCGTACTCGGCGGCGAGCCGCGTCCGCTCGTCGAGGACCACGGCGGCTTCGCCGGCTCCGCCGGTTCCGGTGGGCCCGCCGCCCTCGCCGCCCTCGGTGGTCCGCCAGTCGGCCACCGCCGCGTCGAAGCCGTCCTCGACCTTCGCCCCGTCGCGCTCGGTGCGCCAGTCCAGGCAGAACAGACAGCCGTTGATCTGCGCGATCCGCAGCCGCGCCGCCTCGAACTCGCGCAGGCCCAGCGTCGTGTGCTCGTACACCGCCATCGAGAACGCCGCCGCCGCGGGGCCGATGCGGGGCACCATCTCGCCCCAGACGTAGCCGATCGGCTCCTTGCCCTCGGGCATGTCGATGATCACCGCGATCCGTCTCCCCACACTCCGGTCGCCGGCCGCATCGGCACGTCCAGCGCGTCGTACAGCCCCGGCTCCTGTCCGGCCAGCCACTCGATCGCGCCGACGAGCCGTCCGACCGCGGTGGCGTTGCCGCCGGCCGACCGGTTGCCGCCCTCGTCCTCGGCCTCCAGCGTGACCTCGATGCGCGGCCGGCCCGCGATCACCACGCGGTGCGCCCCGACGCGGTCCGGTGCCTGCGGCCACTCCGGCGCCACCGAGGCGTGGACGCGCGTCACGTGCTCGATCACGATCCGAGGCACGCCCCCGATCTCGCCGCGCACCTCGAACCGCACTCCGCCCTGCGTTCCGGCCGCGAACCGGCCCATCGTCGCGGTCGAGGCGTCCTCTTCCAGCGCCGCGCGCTCGACGTGCTCGGTGATCGCGGACAGCTCGGCTCCCAGCGCCCGGGCCATCAGCCGCAGCTGCCCGCCCCACACCATCGTGGGCACGCCCGGCGCGGTCATCGGCGGCTCGTAGTCCATCGGCTGCCCCATGCCGACCAGGTACCGGACCACGTCCTCCTGGTCGTACGTCGAGTAGTCGAAGATCTCCTGGCACCGCACCGCCGAGATCTGCGCGCCGAGCCCGGTCAGCATCAGCGGCAGCACGTCGTTGGCCCAGCCCGGATCGACGCCCGAGGCGAACAGCGACCCGCCGCCCTCGGCCACCGCGGCGAGCACGCGCTCGCGCTGTTCGGCCGGGGCGCTGTGCGGATCGTAGAACGCGTACAACGCCGGCGTGACCACGATC
>Ga0207647_10003020_pt1 | contig 12658 bp, 8 predicted proteins | sample KBSCornC2_FD_184295 | JGI IMG/M metagenome (GOLD analysis project Ga0207647, IMG submission 184295) | Corn rhizosphere microbial communities from Kellogg Biological Station, Michigan, USA - C2 (SPAdes) (version 2) | ecosystem: Host-associated > Plants > Roots > Rhizosphere ...
TGATCGCGGCGTGCAACGAAGCTTCAACACTTCGCGCCGGCTTACTGTTTGTGCCTGACTAATTCCTGCAACTCATATCAATCTGGAACCTTCCTACAATGGTCCAATCACTTGACGAGTTGCTTTGGCGTCGGTAGCTCCGACTGGTTCCAACCGCCGCCGAGGGCTTTGATCAGTTCGACGCTTGCAGTCATTTGTTGCATTTGTAGAGTCACTGCCGTGCGTTGATTGTTCAGGAGTGTGGTTTGGGCGGTGATGACGTTGAGATAGCTGTCGATGCCGGACTTGTAGCGTTCGGTGGCCACTGACAGCGCTCGCTGCGATGAGGCGACCGCGTCGTTCTGTTCGTCGAGTTCGCGGGAGAGAATTCGCAGCGTGGCAAGGTTGTCTTCAACTTCCTGAAAAGCAGTCAGGACGGTCTGGCGATAGCTCGCAACTGTTCCTTCATACTGCGCGCGTGCAACTTCTGTTGCCGCCTTCCGCCTTCCTTTATCAAAAAGCGTTTGACTTAACGTTGGCCCAAGTGAAAAGAAGCGCGCGGGCCACGTGAACCAGCTCGCGATCGAGGTGCTCTCGAGTCCTGCCGTCGCGCTGAGCGTGAGCGATGGAAAGAATGCCGCTCGCGTAATACCAATCTCCGCATTACTTTCTGCCACACGCCTTTCAGCCGCAGCGATGTCCGGACGACGTTCCAACAGTTGCGACGGTAGACCAACCGGGATCACGGGTGGCTGTCCGTCGGACGATGCGGCTGCAAGTGAGAACCCCGCAGGTGGTTGACCGGCCAACACCGCAACTGCGTGTTCAAACTGCGCGCGTGCAATACCGAGATCGGTCGCCTGCGCTTCAGTTGTTTTCAACTGCGTTTCTGCCTGGGCCACGTCTTCATCGGACGCGATGCCTGTTTGAAAACGGACGCGCGTGAGCTCGAGTTGTTGTTGATAGGCTGCAATCGTCGTGTCGAGCAAACGTTTCTCAGTATCGAGCGAGCGAAGCTGGTAGTAATCAAACGCGAGCTCGGCTTCGACACTCAGTCGCACGTTTTGCAGATCAGCTGCGCTTGCCTGTGCTTCGGAAGCGCTCGCGACGACTGTGTTGCGGATGCGGCCCCAGAAGTCGGGTTCCCAGGTTGCGTCAAACGGAAGGGTGTAATTCACGCTCTGCCGTCCTGGTGAAACGTTCGAATGTGTGGACGCCGCTGATTGGCGCGAGACGATGATTGATGGACTGGTGGTTACAGTCGGGAAATATTGTGAACGAGATTCCTTGACGAGAGCACGCGCGGCGCGGAAGTTTGCGTCGGCGATGGCGATATTCTGATTGGCCGTGTGCAACTGCTCCTCGAGACTGTTGAGTTGCGGGTCGTTGAACATCTCCCACCACTTGCTACGAATCACCGCATCGTTGGGCCGCGCGAATTTCCAGTCGTTCGTTTCCTTGAACGTGTCGGGCACGAGTTCTTTGTACGCGGGCGGCGTCGCGACCGTGGGCGTCGCATACTTCGGCGCCTTGTCACACCCTTTGAACAGAATGAGAGCGATCAGTGTTAATCCCAATATTTGAAAATGACTAGGCACTTTTTACCTCTATCCGTGTCATCCGTGGCTTACTAAACCAGGCACGCAGGCGATCCAGGTACAAATACACGACCGGCGTCGTGAATAACGTCAACATCTGACTCACCAGCAACCCACCAATAATCGAAATCCCCAACGGCCTTCTAAGCTCTGATCCCGTTCCGGTTCCCAACGCGAGCGGCAGCGCACCGAGCAGCGCGGCCATCGTCGTCATCATGATCGGCCGAAACCGCAACATACACGCCTGAAAGATCGCGTCGCGTGAACTCTTCCCTTCTCCACGCTCGGCCGCAAGCGCGAAGTCGATCATCATGATCGCGTTCTTCTTCACGATCCCAATCAGCAGGATGATGCCAATCAACGCAATCAAGCTGAGGTCCATGTGCGTCAACAGAAGCGCCAGCACAGCCCCAACACCAGCCGACGGCAACGTCGACAAAATCGTGATGGGATGGATGTAGCTCTCGTAAAGAATCCCCAGCACGATGTAGACAGCCACGAGCGCCGCCGCGATTAGAAACGGCTCGCTTGCCAGCGACGATTGAAACGCCTGCGCAGTTCCGGCAAAACTGCCGTGAATCGTCACCGGCATTCCCATGCTCTGTTCGGTCCGATTGATTGCCTGAACTGCGTCGCTGAGCGCGACACCCGGCGCGAGATTGAACGAGAACGTCACCGCCGGAAACTGGCCCTGATGGTTCACTGCCAACGGCGCAGTTGCCGGCGCATAACGCGCGACCGCACTCAACGGCACGACACCACCGCTCGACGAATGAAGATAGATCTCCTTCAATCCTTCCGGACTCTGCCAGTATCGCGGCTCAACCTCCATCACGACGTGATACTGATTCAACTGCGTGAACATCGTCGACACCTGCCGCTGTCCGAATGCGTCGTAAAGCGTCGCGTCAATCTCCTGCGGTGTGATGCCGAGCCTTTCCGCAGTTGCACGGTCGTAATCGAGCGATGCCTGCAGACCGCTGTTTTGCTGATCGCTGTTGACGTCAGTCAGGGCCGGAACTTTGCGTAACTCCTGCAACAGCATCGGTCCCCACTTAACGAGATCATCGAGATTTTCACTCTGAATCGTGTACTGGTATTGCGCATTACCACCGCGGCCGCCGACGCGCAGATCCTGTGTCGCCTGCAGGAAGAGCGACGCGCCTTCCACCGTTGCGAGTTGCCGGCGCAAACGACGAATGATTTCGTCAGCGCTGAACTTTCGTTCCTCGAGTGGTTTCAGTGAGATGAACATTCGACCCGTGTTCGTCGTCGTGCCGCCACCGCTCCCAGTGAACGCAACCACATTCGCCACGCCTGGATCGGCTTTGACGATATCGACGAACCGCACCATTCGTTGCCGCATCGCCGTAAACGAGGAGTCCTGCGCGCCCTGAATGCCGCCCGTAAGCCGGCCCGTGTCCTGCTGCGGAAAGAATCCTTTCGGCACGATCACGAGCAAATAAATATTCACGCCAATCGTGATCAGCAGCAGTAGCAACATCGGCGCCGGGTGTCGCAGCACCCAGGTCAAACTCCGTTCATACAAGCTCAGAATCCACGCAAACACTCGCTCGCTGGCGCGATAGAGACGCCCGTGCTCTTGCCTCTCTTTCAAGAGCCGCGAACACATCATCGGCGTTGTCGTCAACGAGATGACGAGCGAAACGAGGATCGCCACTGAAAGCGTTACCGCAAATTCACGGAACAGCCGACCGACGATGCCGCCCATCAACAACAACGGCGTGAATACGGCGACGAGCGAAATGCTGATCGAAAGCACCGTGAACCCGATCTCTTTCGCGCCGAGCAACGCGGCCTGCAGCGGACGCATTCCCTGTTCGAGATGGCGCGTCACGTTTTCAATCACGACGATCGCATCATCGACGACGAACCCGGTCGAGATCGTTAAAGCCATCAGCGACAGGTTGTCGAGACTGTAGTGACAGAGATACATCACGCCGAAAGTCCCGATGAGAGAAACAGGTACTACGACCGCGGGAATGATGAGCGTGCGTGGATTTCTCAGGAAAACGAACACCACGAGAATCACAAGGCCAATTGAGACAATCAGCGTGCGTTCCACGTCTCTTACTGACGCGCGAATGGTGGTCGTCTGGTCCGTTACCACCGTGAGATCGATTGCTGAAGGAATGGAGGCTTTCAATTCCGGGAGGGCGGCGCGAACGCCGTCAACCGTATCGATGATGTTTGCGCCGGGCTGGCGAAAGATGATCACGAGCGCGCACGGTTTTCCATTCGCGAGTCCTGCGGAGCGAAGATTCTCGACAGAGTCCTGCACGTTGGCGATGTCCGACAGCCGGATGGCGGCGCCGTTGCTGTAACCGACGATCAACGACCGGTAGTCTGCGGCTTTCAAAAGTTGATCGTTAGTCGCGAGGTCGGCAGTCGTGCTGTTGTTTGCGAGTTGGCCCTTTGCGATGTTCGCATTTTGCTGTGAGAGCATGTTGCGAACGTCTTCGAGACCGAGCCCCGTAGCATTCAACTGCGTCGGGTTCACATCGACGCGAACTGCAGGTAGTGAACTTCCGCCCACGACGACCTGGCCCACGCCCTGAATCTGTGAAAGCTTCTGCTGCAGAATCGTAGACGCCGCATCGTAAAGCTTCCCCTGGTCGTAAACATCGGAAGTGAGCGCCACGATCATGATCGGCGCGTCGGCCGGATTCACTTTTCGGTACGTGGGATTGTTGGGCAGATTTGCGGGCAAGTAACCCCGGGCCGCATTGATGGCCGCTTGCACATCGCGCGCCGCGGCATCGATGTCGCGATTCAACTCAAACTGCAACGTCACGCTGGTCGAGCCGAGATAACTCGCGGACGTCATTTCGGTCACACCTGCGATATGGCCCAACTGGCGTTCGAGTGGCGTAGCCACCGACGACGCCATGATCTCCGGACTCGCACCGGGCAGATTCGCCTGCACCGAGATCGTTGGGAAGTCGATCTGCGGCAGTGGCGAAACCGGCAACAGCTTGAACGCCACCGCCCCGGCGAGCGCAATCGCCGCCGTCAAAAGCACGGTCGCAACAGGCCGATGAATAAATGGCGACGAAAGACTCATAACGGCTCCGCCCAAGCCTCATTGTTGGACACGGTCAGTACCGCCCGCGGTAGCGGGTGGGTCGATCCATCCGAACGTTGAATCAATAGAGTCATTTGTTGACCACAGACCCACCCGCTACCGCGGGCGGTACTGACCGTGTCCAAGTACGACCTTTAATTCTTCTGGCTGCGGAGTCGAAGAAGAGATAAATCACGGGGGTGGTATACAAGGTGAGCAGTTGGCTCAACATAAGACCACCCACGAGTGTGATTCCCAGCGGTCGCCGCAACTCAGATCCCGTTCCCGAACCAAACGCCAGCGGCAGAGCGCCCAACAGTGCCGCCATCGTCGTCATCATGATTGGACGAAAGCGAAGCAGACACGCCTGGTAGATCGCTTCTTCAGGTTGCTTGCCGTGATTGCGTTCCGCGTCGAGTGCGAAGTCGATCATCATGATCGCGTTCTTCTTCACGATACCGATGAGCAGGATGATGCCGATGATGGCAACAACTGTGAGCTCTGATCGAAATAACAGTAGCGCCAGGATCGCACCGACGCCGGCTGATGGGAGGGTCGATAAAATCGTCAGCGGGTGAATGTAGCTTTCGTATAAAACACCGAGCACGATGTAGACGGTGATGATCGCGGCGAGAATCAGGAGGGGCTCGTTGGTTAACGAATTCTTGAAAGCCTGGGCCGTGCCCTGGAACGAACCCTGAACACTCGCCGGCATGTTCAACTCTCTTTCTACGCCCTCAATCGCGCTCGTGGCCTCGCCGAGCGATGCTCCATGCGCAAGGTTGAATGAGATCGTGACGACCGGAAATTGTCCCTGGCGGTTTACTGCAAGAGCTGTGGTCCCCGGTTCGAAATGGCTGAACGTGCTGAGCGGAACTGAAGTCCCATTCGCCGAACGTACGTAGATGTCCTGCAACTTTGCCGGATTGTTTTGAAAGTTCGGGAGGGTTTCGAGGATCACGTGATACTGGTTCGATTGCGTAAAGAGCGTCGAGATCTGTCGCTGCCCGAATGCGTCGTAAAGTGTCTGATCGATTGCCAGTGGCGTGATTCCGAGTCGCGACGCAGTTACGCGATCGATGACGAGCGTCGTTTCCGCCGCCCCCGTTTGCTGATCGGTGGCGACGTCCTGAAGCTGCGGCAGCGTTTTCAGCTTCGCAACGAGGCGCCCTGTCCACGTATTCAACTCGTCCGCGTTCGGGGATTCCAAAGTGTATTGATACTGCGTGCGGCTCACGCGATCCTCGACCGTCAAATCCTGCACGGGCTGCATGTAGAGCGTGATGCCGTCGACGAGGGCGAGCGACGCTTGCAGTCGATTCATGATGGCAGTTGCATCGATCTTCCGCTCGTCGAGTGGCTTCAGATTGATGAGGATGCGCCCGGTGTTGAGCGTTGTATTCGTGCCATCGACACCGATGAACGACGAAAGACTCTCAACCGCGGGATCTTGGAGAATGACCTGGGCCAACTCCTGCTGCTTCTGCGCCATTGCTGGAAACGAAATTCGCTGCGACGCTTCCGAAATGCCTTGAATCACGCCGGTGTCCTGCACCGGAAAGAAACCCTTCGGCACGACGAGGTAGAGCCAGATGATGAGCACAAGCGTGCCCACGGCAACCAGCAAAGTGATCGCGCGAAACTTCAGCACCCAACGCAGCGTCACGCCATAAAAGTCGATCACTGTTTGAAAGACTCGCTCCGACGCGCGATAGAAACGTCCCTCTTCTCTATGCGATCGTTCGCGGAGCAGTCTCGAGCACATCATCGGCGTGAGTGTGAGGGAAACAACTGCTGACACGAGGATGGTCACACTCAACGTGATCGCAAATTCGCGAAACAGTCGCCCGACGATGTCGCCCATGAACAACAGCGGGATCAGCACCGCGATCAGCGAGATCGTGAGCGACACGATCGTGAACCCAATCTGCTCTGCGCCTTTCAATGCCGCCTGCAAAGGCTTCTCACCTTCTTCGAGATAACGAACGATGTTCTCGATCATCACGATCGCATCGTCGACGACGAAACCCGTCGCAATCGTGAGCGCCATGAGCGTCAGGTTGTTCAGGCTGTAACCCGCGAGATACATCACCGCGAGGGTGCCCACGAGGGAAAGCGGCACTGCGACACTCGGAATGATCGTGGCGGGAATGTTTCTGAGAAAAAGAAAGATCACCATCACCACGAGAGCGACAGTCAACAGCAGCGAGAACTGCACGTCTTTAACTGACGCTCGAATCGTTACGGTGCGATCGGTCAGTACTGAAACCTGAATCGCGGGCGGCAGCGTGGTTTGCAATTGTGGCAACAAAGCCTTGATGCGATCGACAACTTGAATGATATTGGCGCCCGGTTGTCGCTGAATATTGACGATCACCGCTGGAACGTTGTTCATCCACGCCGCCTGCTTCACGTTTTCCGCGCCGTTAACAACCGAGGCAACATCCGACAGCACAACCGGCGCGCCGTTGCGATAGGCAACGACAATCTTGCTGTAGTCCTTGTCGGAAAGTATCTGATCGTTGGCGTCGATCTGATACGACTGTTGTGGCCCATCGAAGTTGCCCTTGGCCTGATTGACACTCGTTTGCTGGAGAGCCGTCCTTACGTCTTCGAGACTGAGCCCGTACGACGAGAGCGCAGTGGGATTCGCCTGAATCCGCACCGCAGGCTTTTGGCCACCACTAATACTCACGAGGCCAACACCGGGTAATTGCGAGATCTTCTGCGCGAGGCGCGTGTCAGCAAGATCTTCAACCTGCGTTAGCGGAATCGAGTTTGATGTCAGCGCGAGGGTCATTACCGGCGCATCAGCCGGATTCGATTTGCTGTAAATCGGCGGCGCCGGCAGATCGTTCGGCAGAAAGTTTGAAGCACCATTGATTGCTGCCTGAACTTCCTGTTCCGCGACGTCGATGTTCAGGTCTAGCGCAAATTGGAGCGTGATGATCGAAGCTCCACCTGAGCTGGTCGACGTCATCTGGTTCAGACCAGGCACTTGTCCGAATTGTCTTTCGAGTGGTGCGGTGACTGCCGACGCAACCACATCAGGGCTCGCGCCCGGATAAAACGTGATCACCTGGATGGTTGGATAGTCGACTTCGGGTAAAGCTGAGACTGGCAATTGCCGGTAAGCAACAACACCCGCCAGCAGGATCGCAGCCATCAACAGCGACGTCGCGACGGGCCGGAGAATGAATGGCCGCGACGGACTCATGGAGCGCTCCTCCGGCCTGTCGACATTGCTAATTGCCGATTGCCGATTGTCGATTTGTCAGGTGATCCACGGACTACGACCTTCACTCCGTTTTGCAGCTTGTCGAATCCATCAACGGCAATCACGTCGCCGGCTTTTATTCCTTCAACCGCGGTGACGTTTCCATCAGTTGTGCCTACGGATACCGTTTGCATGGCAACCGTCTGATCAGGTTTCACGACATACACAAACGAATCCTGCGCATTGCGTTGAATTGCAACTGTCGGAATGAGGATCACTCCGCGCTGTGTCGAAACCAGCAAACGCGCATTGACGAATTGGTTCGGAAACAGCGCGCTGTCGTTGTTTGGGAAGATTGCTTTGAGTTTGATCGTGCCGGTGGTGGTGTCGATTTCGTTATCGAAAGTCAGGAGGGTGCCTGACGAGAGCTTCGTCTGCTGCGTGCGATCAAACGCATCGACCGCGAGCCGGTTACCACGACGCAACTGCTGCCGGATCTGCGGCAGATAATCTTCGGCGACGCTGAACAGCACGTCGATTGGTTGCAGTTGAGTGATGACCAGCATGCCGTTGGGATCGGCGGCATGAACGATGTTGCCCGGATCGACCAGACGCAAACCGACTCGTCCGGTGATCGGCGAAGTGATGCGGCAATAGGCCACCTGAACTTTGGCGTTGTCGATCTGTCCCTGATCGATGTTTACGACGCCCTCATATTGATGGACCGTGGCGACTTGTGTGTCGAGTTGTTGCTTCGGGATCGCATTCTTGCTATAGGCGATCTGGTAACGGTTGAGATCGATCTTTGCGTTTTCAAGCAGCGCTTGATCGCGTTGAAGCTGTCCCTGGGCCTGGGCCAGTTGCGCCTCAAACGGACGCGAATCGATCTGCGCCAGCAGCTCGCCCTGTTTGACCATCTGACCTTCACGATAATTGACACTCATCAACTGACCATCCACACGGCTTTTGACAGTCACCGTGTAGAGAGGCGCAACCGAACCGAGTGCATTGATGTACACGCCGATGTTGCCTTCCTGAGCAACGGCCGTAGATATCGCGACACCTGGAGGAGGCGGCGGCGTTTTGGCGGCAGCGACAGTTCCCTTTTGTCGGTGTTGAGTGATCAGAAAACCGATGAGACCTGCGAGGAGAAGCAGAGCGAGCATGAACCATGGCTTTCGTCTTCGCCTGCGCGGAGCGGGTGGGGGTACATCGTCCTCTTCAACAAGGGGCTCGTCCATTCACGAGATCTTACGGAAGACGGCCACATTCTTCTTTTAGCTGTTTGCTCAGCTTGTCAGCCTATTGCCATATAAGGCACAAAAGGCACATAAAGCACAAAAAGATCATTGAAGCAGACCGCAAAACTGAACTGCTCTTTTGTGCTTTTGTGCCTTTTGTGGCTAAAAAAAGAGTGTGGCCAGGACCATCATGGAGCCCGTATTTTGGTCCCAACCACACTCGAAACACAGGGAAGTTTCCCCTCGCTTTATTATCAACCCTGTGTGTATGAAGAAGGTCTCTAGTTACAACGTGTGTGCATACTAATCTCTTGCAACTTCTCGTTCTTTCAGTTTGTTGTCACTTTTATCAGCTATTTGCTGTAGCGAGATGCCATGGTCCAGATCGTCGTAGAACTCCTTCTCACCACCTTCAAAGTGATGACCGGTAGCTTTCACCGCATAGAAATATTTTGCACCCGTTGTCGCGTCGTAGAGCGACTGTGCTTCGCGGAACGGCGCATTCTTGTCGCTCGTTGCTGCCAGAAAAATGATCGGTGTCTGTTGGAGCGACTTCAGAAAGGGATGAATATCAAAAACCTTTTCGTGTGGTGTTCCGTGTGTAATGTAAATGATGGAATCAGCAGGTCTCCACGCGAGCTCACCATATTCGGGCAGGCTGATCGCCACAACGCGACTTACCGGATGACCGAACTCCGGTTGCGAGGCTGCAATCACGCTGTAGCCCGCGCCCAGTGACCAGCCTGCCAGAACCAGCGGCGCTTTGGTATCGACACCCGGTTGCGCGATTGCCTGTTTGGCGATTGCGTCGTAGTCACGAGTCAGTTCCTCGATCGAAAGCGGTTTCTGCGGCGTCGCGAAACTCACGAGATAACTCTTCGCGTCGATACCGGCGACTGTGACGCCGGTCGCTGCGATGTGCGCCGCAATATCAGCACAGAACGGACTCCAACCGCCATCGCCGCTCGTGAACAGTACGAGCGGTTGATTCGTCGCATGCTCCTGTTGATAGAGCTGCAGATCGAGAGGTGAACCGCTGCGGATTGTGACCTGAAACGTCGAGTGTCTGACTTCGTGCGACAGCTCCTCGTGAGTAACGTGATGATAAAAGCCTCGATACCACCTCACTGCATACACGGATGCCGCACAACAAACCAGAACCAGCCCGATGATCAGAGTCTTAATCCGCATTTTTTCCACGTCTATCTGCTGTCCTCATCCACGTGACGGCATTGGCGAGCGCCGCATAAAACTCCTCACGCGCGCCGCTAAACCGGTGATTACTCGCCTTTATAAGCACGTATTTCTTCGGATCTCTCGCAGTCGCAAACAACGCATTACCAACCTTCTGCGGGCTCGCAGTATCGGAAGTGCTCTGGATCATCACGAGCGGCACAGGCGCAATCTGGCCCATCACGTCCTCACTTCGAAATCCATAAAGCGCGTTGCTTTCAACGTGCAGGTTGGCATGATTTGCGCCGAGACCACTGACGAGTTGGTTCTGTTTCGGCAACCCGATGGAAATCACACCGGCCCAATTAGCTCGCGTCTGTTCATCTGAACCGACTGCGATTGCAAACCCAGCGCCGAGTGACCAGCCGTAAACATAAACAGGCGCTTCGCCATCCACCTTCGCGTAACTTCGCAGGGCTACGGCAACGTCAGTGTAATCGCGCGCCAGTTGGCTGATAGTCAGTGGCATATTGACGGACGAAAACTGTCGCAGGTAAACCTTCGAATCAATCCCGGCAACTGCGAAACCCATGTGGGCCAATTCCTGGGCCGTGCGCGGCGCGAGACCTCGCCAGCCACCGTCTCCACACGCATATATCGCCGGCGTCGCCGGCTTGTCGCCTTGTGGACGATAAAAGTGAACTCTGAATTGCTGCCCTCGGACGACGACGTCGCGATCTTCAGTCGCCACGTCCGCCCACGTTTTCGTGTCGTCAGGGTCGTAGTGATCGGGATCCTGCGCGGCTGCACGCGTCGCCGGCGTCACGATGACGACGAGAGCAAGGCCCAACAGAATCCAATGATGAATGAGGCAGCGTGTCTCCATGTTTTGATCTTTTCCGGAAAACCTCTTCGGCCGATTAGCATCTCGAGCCTGAGCGCGTTGCGAACCTGAATCACCGCGTACAGCATGCTGAGAGAGAGGCGGCGTTGATTGAAACAAAAATAGCGCGGCTCCCACGTGTGTGGGTGATACTTCGCTTTGTAGCGATACAGGAGCTTGAAGTCGTAGTTGATGTTGACGCGCTCGTAGACGAATCGCATGAGTCGCGCGAGTACTGGATGGTCCAGCAGGTCGGGATCGTCGAGCAGTGCGAGTGGCGCCAGACCCATCGACGCCATTTCGCAGCCTTCTTCACGCAACAAACGAAGGATTTCGGCCGTCAGCAGTTCCATCGTTCCGCGCACAGCGTCCTGCCTGCGCCGTGTGACGTCGAGGTAATAACCACTGCGGCCGAAAATGGGTTCACAAACGACAAAGCCCTCGATCCGTCCTGTTCCCTTCTCTGCTCGCGCAACGAAATATCGCTTTGCGGATCGACGGTCGAGCCCGAGCGAGCCGAGCACAAATCCCAGTTCGTGAGTTCCTTTGCACTTCAGCCAGGCTGCGGAAATCTCGCGTAGCTCGTCGTTGATTGTCTCGGCGCCTTTGGCGAATGGATGGTGTTCGCTGACAACAAGTCCTTCGCGTCGCGCCTTGTTAGTCGCGGCGCGCACCAATTCCATCCTGCCACCGGCGAGGGTGAAGCGGTTCAGATCGAAGATTGCTTCTTTACCGATCTGTACGTCCGCAAAACCCTCCTCCCGGAATGCGTCCAACATCGGAGGCGAAACCTGGTAAGCGCCAACCGGCTTCGACATGGCAGCAGTGAAATCGCGGATGAGCCGGCTTGCGTCCTGTGGTGCACATACGGGATCGCCGGCGATCAAAGCGACACCGCCGCTAACCTGGTAAGCGAGAAATCCGTCCACGTGCGGTGACGTGAAGTAGGATTTCGGACCCTCGAGCAACACGTACGAGCTCGAGCTTGCGCCGTACTGGCGGACCCACGAATCGAGTTTCGCTGGCTGCACTTGCATGAGCGTTAGTAACTCAGGTGGTTTTTGTAGTGCCGGTGATGTTTGTGATGACGGTGGTGATGGTGCTTCCAGTAATTCTTGTCGTGCTTGTCCTTGGCGTTAGCTGTGGCTGACTGCAAACCGAAGGTCGCCGCACCGAATAGAACTGCGGCGCCGAGGGCGAATGAAACGAGTTTCTTCATAGTTAGTTTTCCTTTCAAAAGACATCCGAGCGAAAGGGTAGGTGGCAACGGTCATGCCAGCCACAAAAACAGAGGATGTGCGGCCAAAATGGACCACGCCGAGCGTGACACCTTTGCCGCCGCCACAAGAACGCCACAATTTATTAGGCGTCGTGGGACGTACTGGAAACTGGTCGAAACGGCACGACGCTGTGGAATGTGTTGGGGCCACGGGACGTACTGTAGGGGCGGCCCTCCGTGGCCGCCCGGCGTGGAATTCGATC
>Ga0207647_10003022_pt1 | contig 12657 bp, 7 predicted proteins | sample KBSCornC2_FD_184295 | JGI IMG/M metagenome (GOLD analysis project Ga0207647, IMG submission 184295) | Corn rhizosphere microbial communities from Kellogg Biological Station, Michigan, USA - C2 (SPAdes) (version 2) | ecosystem: Host-associated > Plants > Roots > Rhizosphere ...
GGCCGCAAGGGCCTCTGCCCGCGCCTTGACCGGCGCCAGCAGGCTCGCAGGGTCGACGCCAGGTATGGCGCGTGCCTCCAGGTCCAGAGTGCAGGTGTCGGGGATGATGTTGACCTGATGTCCGCCCGCCACCACGCCCGCCTGGAGCGAGGAGTAGGCCGGTTCGAAGGCAGGGTCGAACGGACCGTGTGTCAGCCGTTCGGCCTCGTTCACGGCCGCGCTCAGCGCGACGGCCATGGCGTGGATGGCGTTGAGCCCGAGATCGGGCCGCGAGGAATGGCCGGAGCGCCCGTTGATGATCACGCGGGCGGCTGCCTTGCCCTTGTGGCCGCGCACGGCGCGCATGCCGCTCGGCTCACCGACGATGACGCCGAGCGGTTTCGCGCAAAGTTCGGGAAGGCGGGCGATCAAATGCGGCACGCCGCGGCATCCCACCTCCTCGTCATAGGAGAAGGCGAGGTGGATTGGCCTGGCGAGGCGCAGCCCCGCCAACGCAGGCACGGTCGCGAGTGCCGCGGCAAGAAACCCCTTCATGTCCGTGGCGCCACGTCCGTAGAGCCGTTCGCCCTCCCGGCGTAGCGCGAAAGGGTTCGAACTCCATTGCGGCTCGCCGGCGGGAACAACGTCCATATGGCCGGACAGGATGTAGCCCGGGACATTGGCGGGGCCGATCGTCGCGAAAAGATTGGAACGATCGCCTTCCGGCCCTGGAAGCACGGTGACCTGGGTTCCGTGCTCCGCGAGATAGGCCTCGATCCAGCCGGCGATATCGCCATTCGGCCTGCCGGCGACCGATGGAAAGGCGACGAGACGGTCGAGGATGTCGAAGACGTCCATTCCAGCCCTCAAGGCATTTTCGGGTTTGCGGGTCCGGTCCCGCTGGCCATAACTGCAGAATTGCCGGAAAGCATGGGCGCGTTCTTTCGCGATTGCGTGCCGAAAGCGGAAGTGTTTCAGTCGAATCTTGCGTTGGCACGCGGCATTCGAGCAAATCGTATCGGGCTGGTTGTTTAGCGTTGGCAGGTCAGGGGCGTTGAATGTCGCCCGTTACGCAATCTTTCAGAGGCAAGGAATTGAAGCCGTCCGAAAGCTTGAAAATCGATGCTTTCTCGATGCGCATCGCCGACATCGAAGCTGTCGAACTGGATCGTTTGCATGCGCTCTCCTTATCGGTGGGGTGGCCGCATCGGGCTGAGGACTGGCAATTCCTGCGCCAAACCGGACAAGGCTTGGTGGCGCTCGATGAGATCGGCCGTGTTCTAGGTTCCGCCATGTGGTTCGGGCATGGCGCCGGTTTCGCGACCGTCGGCATGGTCATCACGTCGCCTAGGCTTCAGACGCTGGGGGCGGCGCAGTGGCTGATGAAGCGGATCTTCGACAAGATCCCTGGGCGCGACCTGCGCCTCAACGCTACACGCGCCGCGCGGCGGCTCTATCTCTCGCTCGACTTCCAGCCGGAGAAGACCGTCTACCAATGCCAAGGCATCGCCCGCGTGCCGACAACGAGGAGCCTAGCGGAGGTGCCAGCCGACATCCGATCTTTGGACGCAAGGGATATTCCCGCTGCGATCGCGCTCGACGCGGCAGGTTTTGGCGTGAGGCGGGCGGCGCTCATCGAAAAGCTTTTCGCGCACTCGGTCGGCTATGGTCTTTTCAAGGGTGACACGCTGACTGCCTTCGCGCTCTGTCGGCCGTTCGGGCGGGGCCATGTCGTGGGGCCGGTCGTGGCGCTAAGCGACGCCGACGCCGTGGCGGTCGTCAGGCCGCACGTGGCTGACCATTCGGGGTCTTTCCTGCGGATCGACACCCACATGGACAATGGCGAGTTCGCCGCCTTTCTGTCGCACAGCGGAATGCCGGTTTTCGACACGGTGCTCACTATGTCGCTGGGCAAACGCCTCTCCGATTTTTTCGTCGGCGGCACTGCCACTCCGATGACCTTTGCCCTCGCCAGTCAGACACTCGGGTAGTTCAGTTCAGGACGTGAGGATGTTGGAGCGGTGACGGTACTTTTTGAGACGGCTTGAGTACGCCGTCGAACGCCGCAAGGTGCAAGAAATCGCCCGATTGTCCCCGATCGCTGGTGAAACCTCAAAATATTTTTCGCGGCGATTTTCCGTTTAAAATCAAAAGCGTAACTTTTTGACAGATCATGCGTCGGCATTTCAATGCTGCAAGCGAGAAAAAACCCATCTAGATCAACGACCTAGCTGGGCTGGAAACCATGGAGTGGGAGTAGGGAAACCGGCGGCAACAGCAAATCTGTGGCGGCGATTTTCGCCGTCGTGTCAATTGCTTTCGTGTCAGGCCTTACTTCCGATGAGCCGGTATTCTTCATCGCTGCTCTGGTAAGTCTGATCTGCACCCACATCCCTCTTGAAGTAAAGCCCTTTCAAAAGGGGGGAGGGCTATGGGGTAGAAAGGCGTGCACAGAGGCGGGTCTGCTTCGCGCCTCATGCCAGTAACTGCGTCGGCACGCCGAGTGCCGGACCAGCCTCGGCAAGCCGCTGGTCGAGCGTATGCACCGTAGCGCCGTGCTCCGATGCGATCGCGAGATGGAGCGCGTCGCCGGCACGAAGCCCCAGAGTATGCTGATCCGCGAATTTCGCCGCAGCCCGGAACTGCCCGCCTGTCACCGGCAGGGCTGTGAAGCTTTCGGCGACCAACTTGTTGAACGTCGCGAGCGCCGCGGCCCGTTGCTCCAGGCTGATCTGTCCGGTCCGCAGCTTGATCGCCATGGCAGAGGACATCTCGGTGACTGTCCAGTCGCTGATCAGAAGCCGCGCCGGATCCTGTTGTGCCAGCCAGATCTGGACGCGCTGCGTCACCGTTTCGTTGGATAGAGCCGCAACGATCAACGATGTGTCGAGATAAAGCATCAGTAGCGATCGCCGTCCCGCATCGAGCGCACCAGATCGGCGGCGGTCTGGGCCTGCGGCGACATGGTCAACGACAGCGACCGCAGCAGAGCGAGATCGATCGGGTTCCTGGGCTTGGCAACGGCTGTGAGCCGCGCGACCGGCTTGCCGCGCCTGGTAATGTCGATCGAATCGCCCGCCTCAACCCGGTCGACCAACTCGCTCAGATGGGCTTTGGCGTCCGCCAGACTGATAGCATTCATGTCACGCTCCTCACCTCTTATGCTTCTGACCATCTGGATGGTCATATAGCATACCGGGCTTGAGATTTCCAACGCGGCGTCTACGTTGCGTCACTTCAGCGGGCGAACTCCCGGAGCAAGTCATTCGGTATCGATCAGAAGTCATCCGAATTGCATGCTCGTCGTCCACGTCCTGATTACTCGCCGGCACAAGGCTCGTGAGTTTTTAGGAGATGCAATATGAAGCGTTCACGATTCACGCAGCTTCATCGATCATCGAGATCCCGCAACAACGAGTCGACCAAAGCCTCCTCGGCGATGGCGATGCGGTGTTCACACATGGCGGGCGCCAGTGCCCCATCCCAGGATGCTTCCACCGCCTTTCCTGCAAGTGGGTGGGCAAGGCCACGCACCGTTCGCAGGGCGGCAATATAATCAACCGCGCCAAAACGCCATGGCCTTGCACCGTGCTCGCGCATGATGTGGTTGCCGATGCGTAATCCGGGCCAGTCAAAATCGCCGTGATAGTGGAGTTGCGCGCCCGCCTGGGCCAGTTGGGCCAGAAGGCATCGCTGCGCAGCCGCTGGCATACCATCGGTACAGACCAGCGGGGCGCAGCCAGCTCCCCATCGGTCTGCGGCGATGGCGAGCAGGTTGGGATTTTCGCATACGTAGACGTCGCGGGCGGCCGCATCCCATCTGGGCGGCGAGCGCAGCAGTGATCGCAGCGATGCATAGGCCGGTTCTCCCACGGGCCAAAGGCCGCTTCTGATCCCGGTTGTAGGCAGGTTCAGGAACAGTACAGGGCGTGCCAGCTCGTTGACCAGAACGCCTGCTTTGGCCCATGTGTCGCGTACTCGCTCCGCACTGCCGGCCAGTTCCTGATCGACATCCTCTCTCGATTTCCGCACGGTGTCGCCATCTTCGTCGGCAACGGGTGTGATGGCGTCAGGAGCGGGCGTGGCGGTCTGGCGCCAGACCGCCAGCACGAGTGCCGCGACTCCGCGGCCGTTGTCGAGCGCATGGGCATCGCCCAGCACATCTGCCGCCAGTTGCGAACGCGTTTTGCCTTTCGCCGGCAGATGCCGCAGCACCTCTTCGGCGCGTCGGCAAAGCTCCGCTGCCGCGTTGGCATCCTGCCGAGTGAGCCGCTTGAGCAGACCGATGCCCTCCGATGACAGGAGCAAGCTGGCCAAGCCGGGATGGCTGCAACCATCAATGACGCCAGACCACAGTGTTTGCAGATGAAGACGCATGCCGGCAAGATGAACGATGGGGCCGTCGAGCTTTTCCAGCGCGTCGCGCAGGGACGTGGCGATGCCGGAGCGCCGCAGGTCGGCATCGACCTGCCGAACGTCGATCCGAAGGGACTTGGAGCGGCGTTGCGGGCGGCCGAGCAGCGAGGCCAGTGTCGCGTGTTCTTCTGCGCTGAGTTCGCCGACGCGAATGTATTCCATGGCCTCGTTGAGCGGCGCGCGCTGGAAACGTTGGCGCAGCCGCTGGCGCAGCGAGGCGAGATGCTCGCCGCCGAGCAGGCGTTGAAGACGCGGGTCGAGCTGGTCGTTCATGCCGGCGCAAATCGGCGATCGGGATCAGCCTCGGACGTCTTTTCCCGGCCGTCCCAGCTCCATCGCGACACGAACACGGCGTCGATGCCTTCGCGCCGCTGCAACTGGCAGATGGCGACGCCCGGCAACTCGGCATAACACGCCCACTCGCGCTCGCTGGTGATGACGAAGTCCAGGTCGAATTCGCGGATCAGCCCCATGCAGTGTGCGCGCGCCGTGTCGTCGATGCCGGCAAAGGCTTCGTCGAGCAGCATCAGCCGTGGTGCCAGGGCATAGCTGCCCTGGCTGTAGAAGCTGGCGACTGCGGCAAACAGCGGCACCGTCAGGCCGAGTGCCCGTTCGCCGCTCGAGGCGGGGCCGGAAAGCTTGCGCCAATGCCCCTCCTGCCAGCGTTCAACGCGAAAACGGTGCCAATGGCGATAATCAAGGGCGCGGGCGAGTTGATCGAGCAGGGTGCCGCTGTCCTTTCCGTTGCTGGAATCGGCACGCTCCCGCTCGGCGGAGATGCGTTGCTGCAGCATCGCTCCAACGAAACGCCTGTCTTCCGCCGACCAGAGATCCGAGCTGGTGCTGAGCAGGCGCTTGCGCGCCATGTCGAGGTCCGCCGGCGCACCTTCCTCCTCGGACAGGGGCTGCCACAGGAGGCGGTAGCGCACGCCGGTGGAGGTGGGGCGCTTGTGCAGCTCGCTGTTGATGGCATCGACCTGCCGTTCGGCGGCTTGCAGCAGACGCTGGATTTCAGCGGCGATCTCGGCCTGCAGATGGTTCTCCAGGACGGTCCGCTCGTTAGCGGTCAGCAATTCGCTGCGCTGGGCGATTTCTTCGGCGAGTCGGCCGGCGAGGCGGTCTGGTCGTTCACGCCGATTCTGGTAGACGATGTCGACGCTAAATCCCCAATCGCTGGGGTCGGCCTGGGCCTGGTGGCCCAGCGCGCCGAGCGTGCGCTGCAGCTCGGTCAGTTCCTCGGCGATCTGCCGCTGCACGCGCGCCCATGCCTCGTCATCGTCCTTGAGGTTCGACAGTTCCTGCTCCGCCCGCCTGGCCAGCGTCAGCGCCGGGTCGATCGTCCACTGGCCCCCTATGTCCGGCAGCTCAACACGCGGCAGCGCCGCCGACAGCAGGCCGGTGCCGGTGAACTGCTGCAATTTGGAGATCGCCTGGGCGCGCGCTTCGCCGCGCTCGTGCAAGACGTTGGTCGCCGTCTCCGCCTGCTGGTTCGCGACCGCCCGCGTCTCTCCCGCCTTACGCAGGATGTCGCCAGCGAGCTTCAGCGCAGTTTCACCGGCTTCGACCGCGACGCGGGCTTCGGCGAGTTGCCGCTGCAACTCCTCGACCTTGGCGCCGACCATGTCGCGCAGCACTTCGAGCCGGGCAAGGGCCTCCTCCGCTTCGACGCGGGCCGCGGCGGACTCCTGTTCGCGCTGCTGAAGATCGCCGCGCGCTTCGTTTTCCCGGGCAAGTTGGCGCTGCCATTCAGGCAGCGCCAGGCGTAGCTCGTGGGCGGCCTGTTCAAGCCGGACCTGCGTATCGCGGTAATGATCCAGTTCCGTTTCGACGGCGGGCAGGGCCTCGGGCGATTCGGGCAGGCGCAGGTCGGCGGCATCCGCCGCGAGCTGTTCGCGCACCGTCTTGAGCGCCTGTTCGGCCCCGCGGCACCGCACATCTGCTTCGGCCAGCCTTTCACTGGCGAGACGCGCGGCGCGGGCGCCAGCGACGGCGGCCAGATGGGCGCCTCGCAGCATCTCGTCGGCGGGCGCCCGGCGCCACTCTTCGTCGGTCTGCCCGCGATCCAGCGCGAGCTGCCCGGCCATGGCCTCCACTGCGGCCAGCTCGTCGGAAAGCTGCGCCAGGCGCTCGGCTATCTCGGCCAGCCGTCGCGCGCGGGCGGCGGCGCGGGCCGCATGGCCGATATAGACCGCCGCCGGCTTGCCCCAGGCGCCGGACAGGGCGCCGAGACGATATCGGCCGTCGGCGGCGATCCAGGCGTCGGTATCGACCGGGTCGTCATTCGCGCAGGCGATTCCGGACAGCACGCGTTCGACGATATCGGCCGGCACGGTACAGCCGGCCGGCACGGTGACTTCCATGAAGTCGGCAAGCGATGGAGAAGACTTTCGCCGCTCCAGCACCTGCGTGTCGTATAGCGGTGCGCCATCGTCGCCGGGCTGAAGGCTGCCGTCCGGCGAGATCCACGCATCGAGCAACCCGGCGGCTTCGAGTGCTGCTTCCAGGCCAGCACGTTGCGGCGCAGTCACCGCATCGCGAAAATCCACCACTTGCCAGAGCGGCGCGCCTTGGCGCGCGTCCCGGACGGCGGCGTCACGCGTGTAGGGCAGGGGCGGCGCCATGTCGTCGCCGGCTTCCAGGCGTCGGCGTTCGTCTTCGAGGCCCTCGCGTTCCGCCTCCAACGTTTGCCGTTGGCCGTCGAGCGTCGCGCGACGCTGTGTCAGCGCGAAGCTGGCCGCTTCATGTGCCGATTGCAGCAGGTGCCGGGCGGGATTGTCGCCTTGCAGCGTGGCTGCCCATTCCGCCAGCGCGGTCAAGGCCGCGAACCTCGCGTCCGGATCGACTCGTAGCTGTTTCAGGTCGGTGAAATGGCGATCCCAGCTTTCCGCCAGGTTCCGGCCTTGACGTTCGACCTCGGTATCGGCCTGCGTGCGACGTTCGGCGGCCTCTTCGGCTTCGACTTGCCGCTCGTCCTGGACCTCGCGGCGTCGGGCATAGTCCGCCTCGGCACGTGCGACTTCGCTGTGACGGCGACGCAAAAGGGCGATCTGCTCGCGCCGGCCGGCGACAAGGTTGCGGAGCTCGGCGCAGGCTCTGTCGAAGGCAGGCTGCGTCAACTCGACCAGCGCGGAAGCTTCCAATGCGGCGAGCGGGCTTCCGGTGTGCTGGGCGGCGATCCCCGCGGCATCGCCGTGCAAGGCGCTTCGCCGGCGCAGCTCGGCCAAGGCGCGTTCCGCCTGTTCGGCGCGCCGGGCGGTACGCCCGGTTTCCTCGGTGCTCAGTCCCAGCCGCCGGCCCGCCTGCTCAACCGCCACGGCGGCTTTCTGCGTCGCTTGCCGGCGCGCCGTCATCTCTTTCTCGGCGCTTTCGAGGCGGTTGGCGTCCTGCATCGTCGGGTCGGAGCGCAAGGCTTCGAGCCGCGCCCGCCCACGCGCCAGCGTGATTTCCGAATCGTCATGTGCCGTCTGGGCGAGCGCTTCCCGTGCTTGCGCTTCGTCGAAACGGGCCTGCGCTTCGCCGCGTGCCCGGCTGGCATTGTCGAATTCCGTCTGGGCCTGACGCAGCAGGCGCGCCTGCCTGCGGGTCTGCGTGCCGGCATAGACCCGATAACGCTCCTCGAAGCGGCCGACGGCCTTGGCGAGCGCCTGATACTCGTCGAGCTGGCGGCGGTCTTCATCGAGTTGCCCGAGCGCCTCGGCGACGTCGCCGAGCAGTTCGGGTGCCAGCGGCGGCAGCGCTTCCGTCAGCGCGTTCGACAGCGCGGTTTCGTCGGGTTTCCTGGAGAGCTGCGGCTGGCGAAGCTGGATCAGCGTATCCATCAGCGCGTCGTAGCGCTTGGCGCCCAGGCGGAACAGGCGCTCGTCGACCGCGCGGCGGTAGCTGGCGGCGGTGTCGAACACCTGGCCGCGGCCCTCCAGCGCGTCGCGCAGGCGCTCCTTGGTCAGCACGATCCGATGCTCGCTCGTCAGCCACAGATCCTGGTTGATGCGCGGCGCGCTGTCGGCGTCCTCCAGCAGGAAGAACCAACTGTCGACTTGCGGGCGGGCGGCCGTTGCCGAGAGGCCGACGCCGAGCGAGAGATAATGCGGCGTGCCGTCTTCAGCGAGGCGACCGAACTCGATCCACGCATAACCGTTGCGCCGGTCGTGGCTGTTCATCAGCAGGTTCCAAGCCATCTTCTTGCCGGCGTCGCCGTCGGGCTCGATGCGCGAGGATTTGAGCTGAGCGTCGAGCAGGAACGGCAGGGTCAGCGACAGCACCTTGGATTTGCCGGTGCCGTTGTTGCCGCGCAGCAAAAGATGGCCGTCGCGGAACCAGAATTCCTCGCTGTCGTAGTGATAGAGCTCCACCAGACCCAGGCGCAGAGGCTGCCAGCGCTGCCGCGTCGGCGTCGGCAGCGCTGGCTTTTCCAATGGCGAAACGAACAGGTTCAAGCGGTCGTTCATGTCGGTCCGAACAGAGAGCCGGTGGCCTGGGCTGGCGCATTGCGGGTTTCACGAATTTCGGCCTCCCCGAGCGCAAAGCGGGCGAGCGCCGGCAGAGAGTGCACGGCGCCGGCCTTTCGCACCGCCAATTGCAGCTTTTCCAACCGATCGATTGCGATTGCCGCGAGTTCGCTTTCGGCGCCGGGCTCTCGCGCCGATTTGCGCCAGTAGCGCCCGTACTTGCCTTTGGCTTCGTGCAGGAAGTCGGCAATGTCATGCTCCCGCATAACGGGAGTTTGCGCCGTGTCGGCGCCATCCTCTCGCCGTTGTCTTTGGCTGGCGGCCAGATGCTCGGCGACGAGCAGCGTCACATGGGCGTCGGTGCCCTCAGCGGGCATTGCCACATCGGTCAGCAGGCCGCCTTCGTCGACCAGCGCCAAACCTTCCGCGCGCTGTTCCGCCACCAGGCCGGCGGCATCGCACAGGCGGGCGGCCATCGTTCCGCGCTGGTTGAAGAAATAGGCGCGGGCTTCCGGATCCAGCGTTTCGACATAGACGACCGGGTCGTCGAGAAGCCGGCGCGCGAGTTGGTGGCGCAACGCCGTGCGCCGGCCTTCCTCGCTGTCCGCTACATGTTCGTCGACCATGGCGTGTAGTCGCGCTTCGAGCGTCACGGGCGCTTCTTCCGGCGTCCAGGTGGACGGGCCACGCACCGCCGCCAACATGCCGGCGAGCATGCGTCGCTGCACGTCGTAGAGCGCATCGGCCTGATCGCTTCCGGCCTGCACGAACGTCTCTTCGTCGCCGGCGACGCGGTGCAGCACTCCAAGACCCAGCAAGGTGCGGCACACCGACACGAGTTCGCGCCGCTCGTGTTGCGCCTCGAGCGTGAAGGTGAAGCCGAGCGTCGGCTCGGCGGCGAGCTCCAGCAGCCTCTCACCCAGCAGCCGCAAGGTGATCTGCGGGTCGGCGCGTTCGAGCACCGCGCAGGCGAGGCAAAGCAGCACGTAGCGGCGACGGTCGTAGTCGGGAAGGCCGCGCATCGCGTCGGTCAGGTTTCCCGGACGCTTGTAGAGACGCGCCCCCTCGCGCTCGACCTGCAATACCCAGCCCGCCTCGCGCGAAAACCATTCGCGCAGGGCTTCGGCCTGGCGGCGCACGGCCGCGAAATCCTCATTCGCCGGGCTCATCAAGGGCGTCATCAGCAGCGCGCGCACGCAGGCGCGAAACTCCTCGCGCTGGAAACGTTGTTGCTGCAGGCCGATGTTGCGGCCGTCGTATAGCCTGGTTGCCGCTTTCATCGGCCGTCCTGCAAGGGCGTGATGGTGATCAGATGGTCGCGCCCGGCGAAGACGCCGTGTGGCGTGTCGATCCTGGCTCGGCTGCCGGCGGCAAGCGGCCTCAGGTGAATGTGCAACAGGCCGTCGCCGGTCTGCCGTTCTACCGGAGTCTCCGGCCCAGCCTGTTCGCTCAGCGCTTCTCCAAGCAGCCCCAAGAACAGGCCGAAGGCGTGCGTGTCGAGTTCGCCCAGATCTGAAAGCCGCGCGGGCTGGCTGGTGGCGAGGCGCTTGCGCGCCGCCTCCACCTGTCGGGATTCTTCCACGAACTGCCGTGCCAGCAACGCGCGGTCCTCGGCGCGATCCCGCACACGGGGCGGCGGTCCGCGGGGGGCGGCTTCGCCATATTCGCGCAGGCGCGGGTGAATCCGGAGCGGCGCCGCGTCGGCCCAGGAGGTGCTGGCCGGCAAGTCGGCATCCGCATCGGCGTTGAGCGAGAAATGCCGCGCCGGATGGAGGGCGAAGGCGGCGCGCGCCAGCCGGTGCGCTTCGCCATTGTCGGCACAGGCGGCGAACCAGCCTGCGAGCAGGCGGAAATCGGCGGAGCGATCACTGCGGCCGCTGCGCCGCTCGTTGAGGGCTGCGATCGCGGCTAGGAGCTGCGGGATGGCCGAGCGTGCCCGCGCCCGCAACAGTTCGGCTTGCGGCGGCTCGTGGCCGGTGCTGAGGAACCAGCCGCGCAGGCCTGTCCATCGCTCGCGCCAGGCTTGCAGGGCGCTGTCGCGCGCATCGGATTGGTCCGGCGCCCCGCCGGGAGCCGCATCGCGCGATTCGCGCTCGGCCACCTGGCCAAGCAGCGTGTCGATGCTCGGCTCCAGGGCGAGGATGAAGCGCGCGATTGCGTCCGAGCGGCGCACCAGATCGCCCATGAAGCGTTCCAGATAGTCGATCAGCCGCTTCTTGTAGTTGGCGACCGCGTCGGCCTCGGCCTGCTGCAACTCGATGCTCCGCGCGACCCCGGCCATGAAAGCTTGTGCGTTCTCGGCCAGGCCTTCGAAGACGCGCACAAGATCCCGCAGCGTTTCGTGGATCTTGGCCGCGTCGGGCTCGGAAGCGTCAGCCAGCGCCTGGAGGGCCTGCAACCGGCTCGCTATGTCTTCGAGCGCCACGGTTTGCAACTCGGCGCGCCGTTGCAAGGTCTGCACGAAGACCGCCAATGCCGATTCCACCGCTTCGCCGCCCTGCGACAGCCGGTAGAGGAAGCGGGCGCGATAGAAGTCGCTGAGGCTGGAAACCCGTGCGGTGTCGGGATGCGATTCGAGATTTCCCCATTCCGCAAGCTGGCCGAGCGCCACGTTCACTTCCTCGATGCGCGGCGGCCCTTCTGGCCATCGGGCCTCGGCAAACACTTCGTCCGGCCGCAACTGCAGACGATATTGCCGCTTGGCCGCCGCGAAGACATCCATGATGCAGCGGTAGAACGCAGCCTTCTCGGCACTCACGTGACGAAATAGATCAGCCAGGTCATTCGCAATGTGCTTGGGCAATCGCTGCCTCCCAACCCAATTTGAATGTTTTCGCTTTGTTCTTGTGCCCCGTCAAGACGGCGTGTTGATCGTTGAGCACATGGACCTGTGGACAGGCCCTTCAAGTGCCGATGACCAGGTTCATGCTCGCCGGGGAGGCGCCTCGAGCCTGCATGATAGGAAGGTCCAGCTTTCCTATTCGCCCTGTTGACGAACCGGCGCCGATTTTGGCACGCATGCCAACAAACGGCGAAGGGGTATCGGCCGCTCGGTCGAGTCGGGGCGTCTGCGATTGACCCCTCGTAAGCAATGAACGGATCATACTTCGATGAAATCCAAGCGCCAAAGCCTGAATTCCACGAACACGACCAAGCCCCAGCCGAATAAAGAACCCAAGCTCTCGCGCACTCACGCGCCCGCCGATCTATCGCCGATGGACTGGCAGCGTGGCTTGCGCCGCCAGTTCGGTGAGGAGCAGGATTTCGGGCTTGAAAATCTGACTAGCGAACCGTTTTTCTCCGAATTTCGGGTCAGCAATCCTGCTTCGAAATCCAGCTACCGCGTGGCGATCCGAGGCCTGGGGCCGGGTGGCAATTTCTGTTCATGCCCCGATTATGCCACCAGCGAGTTGGGAACCTGCAAGCACCTCGAATTCACGCTTGCCCGCCTGAAGAAAAAGCGCGGCGCTAGGACGGCGTTCGCGCGCGGCTACCAGTCGGCATTTTCCGAGCTGTATTTGCGCAATGATGGCAAACGCCGCGTTCATTTTCGCGCCGGAACGGACTGCCCGCCGGCGGTGAGCGAGGCCGCCGGAGGTTTGTTCGACGCCGAACGCAACGGGATGCTGCGCTGGGGTGCGATCGAGGCGCAATGCCCCGCTCCGGATGGCAAGGTCCGCTTCATGCTCGGCCCCATCTACTGGATTGAAAAGCCTTGGTTGCCCGGCATGCTCATGGCCTGGCAATCGACTTACGCGAACAAACACCCGAAATCTGCCTATCCCGAGGACTATGCATTCGTCACGATCAACGGACG
>Ga0207647_10003025_pt1 | contig 12655 bp, 16 predicted proteins | sample KBSCornC2_FD_184295 | JGI IMG/M metagenome (GOLD analysis project Ga0207647, IMG submission 184295) | Corn rhizosphere microbial communities from Kellogg Biological Station, Michigan, USA - C2 (SPAdes) (version 2) | ecosystem: Host-associated > Plants > Roots > Rhizosphere ...
GATCGAGAAAGCAGGTTATGGCGCGATCTGGCACGGCCAGGAGCGGTGGAACGGTGTTGCCATCCTCGCGCGCGGGCAGCAGCCGATCGAGACGCGCCGCGGGCTGCCGGGCGATCCGGACGATGCGCATAGCCGTTATATCGAAGCGGCGGTGGACGGCGTGCTGATCGGCGGGCTCTACCTGCCCAATGGCAATCCGCGTCCCGGCCCTCGCTTCGATTACAAGATGCAGTGGATCGCGCGATTGACCCGCCACGCCGACGAATTGCTCGCAGCCGGATTGCCCGCGGTGCTGGCTGGTGATTTCAACATTATCCCGACCGAGCGCGACGTCTATGTGCCCGAACGTTGGCTGGACGATGCCTTGTTCGCGCCCGAGGCGCGTGCGGCCTATGCCGCGATGCTCGCGCGCGGCTGGACCGACGCGCTCAGGCATTATCATCCGGAGACGATCTATACTTTCTGGAAATATCTGCGGAACGCCTATGCGCGTGATGCGGGTCTGCGCATCGACCATCTGTTGCTGAGTCCGGTCGCGGCGGAGCGGATGAAGAGTGCCGGCGTCGACCGGCACGTACGTGGTTGGGACAAGAGCAGCGATCACGCGCCGGTTTGGGTTGAAATGGCGCCGATCGACTAAAGTTGATTCCGGTTAGATTGAACCGTTCACTCCGAGCGAAGTCGAGGGGTATCGCCGAGCACAGCCGAGGCTTCTCGACTTCGCTCGACACGAACGGGGATTCAGCCTCCGTGGAACGTGCTCTAGGGGGAATCGCCCGGGGTCGACGGTCAATCAGTGACCAAATTGTTTCAAATAAAGCAGCGGCTTGTTCTGGTAACGACTCGTTGACTCTTTTTCAGGTCCATGATTTCTTCCGCGTGTGGGGGGCAGTCTAACAAGGGGACTGTCATGAACATGGGTCATATTGGCTTTGCGTCCGCCGTGGCGATCGCCTGCTGCGCCACATCAGCCTCAGCCAGCTCATTCTACTATCCGGATTTCACTAATACCTCCGGCTTGACGATGGTGGGAAGCACGTCGACGGCGGTCACTGGCGACGGAACCGTGCTCCGCATCATCCCCGCTTCGGGCAACCAATCGGGTGCTGCCTACAGCACCGCGCCGGTCACATTGGGATCAGGCGCGACGTTCAGCACGCAGTTTCAATTCCGATTCACGGATGCGGGTGGGGTCGATCCGGCAGATGGCATCACCTTCGTCGTGGCGGCGAGCCCGGGCGGATTGGGGACGGCCGGGTACGGCATGGGCTATGAAGGCGTCACCAACAGCATCGCGATTGAGCTCGACACCTACAATAACGGCATCCCGGGGGGCAGCCTCGGCTATTTCCCAGCCGAGCCGAATAGCAGCAATCATGTGGCGCTCAACGTCAACGGCGTGCTGACCAACTCCTTCGCCAGCAACGTCTATGGCAACGGCTCGTGCGGCTTTGCGGGTGGGACGCCCGCACAGAATCCCAACAGTGCCGGGGGCTGCATGTCCAACGGCAATCTCTGGACGGCGACGATCACTTACGACGGATCGCTGCTCAACGTCTCGCTGCGTGATCCGGGGATGGGGACAACCTTCAACGCCTTGGTTGACGTACCGCTCGACCTCGCGACCATATTAGGCACCAACACGGCCTATGTCGGCTTCACCGGCAGCAGCGGCGCCGGCTGGGAGAATGAGGATATCGTCAACTGGCGCTTCTCGAATACGCGGGTGCTTCCGGGCGTGCCGGAGCCGGCGAGCTGGGCGATGATGCTCGGCGGCTTCGGGCTCATAGGCGGCACGCTGCGCACGCGGCGTAGAGCGATCGTGTCCTTCAGCTAATCTTCGGAAAAGCGGCAAGGCGCCGTCGCACTTCGGGTGTGGCGGCGCTTTGATTTTCTGCCCTCGGAGTCCTTTGTTTTTGCTGGGGCGGATCGAGTTTTAGTCTCAGGCTTTCCTGCGCGGAGCGACCGTATGGCCACAATCCGTCATCAGATCGATATTGCGGTGTCCGCCGCGCGCGTCTGGGATGCGGCACGCGACATAACTGCGCTCCACACGCGCCTCGTACCCGGCTTCGTCACTGCGACTAGGATATTGCCCGACAATGAGGTGCCCACCAGGCGCGTAACTTTTGCGAGCGGCGCGGTGCTGGATGAGAAAATCATCACGATCGACGACGATCGGCGCCGGCTCGTTTGGAGCATCCAGGGTGTGGAGCATCACAATGGCGCATTGGAAATCGTGGACACGGGCGGTGGCGCCCGGGTGATCTGGACTGCGGATGTGCTTCCGGCCGAGCTTGCCGACCGTTTCTCCCCGCTGATGGCGGAGGCGCTTCGCATCATGAAAAAGACCTTTGAGGGCGGTGGCACCGCGCCGGAGTGAGCTTGCCCTCGCCGAACGCCGCTTAGCAGCCGGTTAGACACGAGGCGCAAGCCTCCTGATCAAGCTCGCCACCCAGCCTTTGCGTATTGGCCGCCCTTCATTCTGGAGCTCGCGTGTGCGTTCCAGCAGGCTTAGATTGAAACGGTAGACCGCCAGGCGCAGCGTTTCGACTTCGGCGAGGGAGCGCTCATAACCCGCGCGATCGAGTGTGGCACGTGTCTGGTAGAGATGCTCGGCCCGCTTGCCGGCCGCGACGAAGGCCGCGCCGACACCGGTGTCGAGTTCGTTGCGATAGGTTTCGCCGAAGAAGACCTGCAGCATCGCCAGGTTGCGGTTGATGGTTTCGTTCCAATCGCGAACCGCCCTCCGATAATGCGAGAGCGAGGTTCTGAGCCGTTCGGCGTCGGAGCGGGACAGCCAGGTCAGGAACTGGGTGAGCCAGTACAGACGGCGGTCGAGCAACCGGCTGATCTCCTGATACGTATCCTGCGCCTGGCGGAGCTCCTCGGCGGCCTTTTGGGCCTTCCACTGGTGCGCCCACGTCCGTTGCTGCACGAGTCCGGCCAGAAAAGTGCCGATGACCGTGGTGAGGACGAAGCCGGCGAGAAGATTGATCACAGTGGGAGACAGACCCGCGATCGTCTCCGACTGGCCACCTCCCCACGTAATCGTCAGCTGAGGCATCAGACATCACCTCGCCGCCCGATGCGGTCCGTCTTCATAACACCGAAGGAGGCGGAGGGGTGAGTCTCCTGATCTAGGCTCGTGATACGGTAGACCGGAGATGGGCCTGCTGACGCAAATCTTTCCCGAAGATCTCATGATCGCAACGAGATGGGGAACCCGGAAGACGCGCCGCGCGCTTTCCCGCGAGCTTCCGCAGCCTCGGCTGCATGATGGAGAAGAACTATGTCGCACATCCAAGCGGGCCGTATGCCCCACGCTTATGCTCCGGCCGAAGACCAGGATCCGACGCTGCGCGAGACCATGTCAGATGCGGCCAAGCGCGCCGGACATGCGGTTCAAAGCGTTACCCCACTCGGGTGGGTGCTCGGCCTCGTTGGTGCGGGCGCGGTCGGGGCGGGCATTTACGCAACTTTTTTCCGCGACGAAGGCCGCAGCCGTCCCACCGCGCGTCGTCGTACGCCGCAGCAGAGGAGGAAACCGCGCACTGCAGCTACCGCCCGTAAGCCGCGCGCCAAGGCGGCCGCTTCGCAATAGAGGGAGCGATGCCGCGCCGGCCTCGCGACTGTACGCCCTCAATCCCGAGTTTGGGCTCTGACGGCCTCGGTGAGCTGGGCCGGCTGGTAGGGTTTGGGCAAGTAGACGCCATCGTCGGGAAGGCGGGACTCGTCGATCCATTCGCGACCAGAGGTGACGACCACCTTCACCTCCGGTCGGCGGGCGGCGACGATTTCGGCAAGCTCCAGCCCGTTGATCGGCCCCGGCATGTTGACGTCGGTAAACAGGACCGCAACTTGGTTCCGATCGAGCAAGTCCAGCGCCTCATCGGCGTCCTGCGCTTCGAGCACGGTGAAGCCGCTTTCGGACAGGCTGTCGGCGGCGATCATCCTGACGAGGAATTCGTCCTCGACGATCAGCACAGTAGGGCTGTTGCTGGTCATGGCGCGTCCTAAATGGGAGACAAAGGGAACGCCGATCTCTTCTTAGGGTTGCGAGCTAAGTCATTGCGAAAGCGTGATAAAGTTGAATTATCGAGCGCTGCTGGAGGGTTAGCGCTCGCCCAACATCGCCGCTATGTCCGATGGATCGAGATGGATCTCGCCATCCACGGTTTCGATATACGCGCCCGCTCGGCCTAGGTCGGATCGCTCACTCACCGTCCTTAGGCAATCCGCGAGCGTGCCATGGAACAGCCGGGTTGTGGTGAAGCTCACGCCCAGCGGGTCGGCGGTATCGGTGTAGACGCCCGCCTCGCGAGCAAGAATTTCCTGGTGCATCATCTCAGTCCGGCCGCCGGCAAAAGGGGAAGTCCGGCGACCGGATTTGTCGTTATAGGCGCCCCAACATTAACTCGCGATTTCGGCCGACAGTGCGGTAGGGCGCCCGGCCGCTTTTATTTGCCTTTCGAGCGAATTTTTTTCGGATGATGCCAAGAAAATCCCGAGCGCCGATCCGGATGTCCTCGTTGTCGATCTTCTGCAGCGAGCACGCTGATGGCCATTCACGGCAGGAAAACCGTGCGCCGCCGTCAGCCAATTCCGAGCGTGGCGCCCTTCTGGTAAAAAGAGCGGCTGGAGTCGGACGGCTCTGTCGCGATGCCGGTGCACGGCGGATGCCTTTCCGCCCCCAAATATCGGGAGCTGGCCATGAGCGATGTTGCCGAAATCTTCAGACCGAAGGAAGACGATGCGATTGCTGCTGCGGTCGACATGAAACTCGAAGCGATCGTGCTGCCGGTGTCGGACGTCGATCGCGCCTTCGCCTTTTACAGCAAGCTCGAATGGCGGGTGGACGCGGACATAGCGACGCCCGGCGGAGGACGGATCCTGCAGTTCACGCCGCCCGGGTCGCCCTGCTCGGTTCTGATGGGCACGGAGCTGACGCCGTCCGCACCGGGAAGCGCGCAATTCATTCACCTGATCGTTTCCGACATTGTCGCCGCGCGCGCCGAGCTGGTCGCGAAAGGCGTGGAGGCGAGCGAGGTCTTCCACGACGCCGGGGGCGGCTATAACCGGTTCGATCCCGCGGCGCGTGCGAGCGGCCCCGATCCGGAGCGGCGCAGCTATGCCTCTTTCGTGACCTTCGCCGATCCGGACGGCAATGGCTGGGTCTTGCAGGAGATTACCACGCGCTTCCCGGGCCGGGTCGATTCCGCCGAGACAGGCTTCGCGTCGGTGCGTGACCTGGCGGACGCGATGCGGCGCGCGGAGGCGGCGCATGGGGCGCATGAGAAGCGCACGGGCGTGCGGGACGAGAATTGGCCCGAATGGTACGCGACCTATATGATGGCCGAGCAAGCAGGGAAGCCGTTGCCCGTGTGACAGGTGAGCCCGCGGTTGGCGATCCTAGCGCGTCTCCAGCGCGGGGGATGATGGAGGCGGCGCTTGCCCGCGCGTGCTCGCCACGTGGGAGCTGGCCCATCAAAAGGTGAAAGTCGGGCTTCGCCCTCGCCCCCCTCACCCTAACCCTCTCCCCTGGGGGAGAGGGAATGGGCGGTGGCCCTGACGCGCTTCCGAAGGCGGAAGGGATGTATGCCGCCTCGGATGTGCCGGGTCACATGTTGGCGGCGGTGGGCCGCACGATCACTTCGTTGATATCGACATTGTCGGGCTGTTCGAGTGCGTAGCGGATCGCACGCGCGATCGCGTCGGGAGTCAGCGACTTCTGCCGCCAGTCCTTCAGCGCCGCGGCAATGTTCGGATCGCTGATGTCGTCGCCCAACTCGGTCGCGGTCACGCCAGGGGAGATGATCGTGGTGCGGATATCGTCATGCTCCTGGCGCAGCCCCTCGGTGATCGCCCAGACCGCATATTTGGTGCCGCAATAAACGGCGGCACTGGGCAGCACGATGTGCGCGGCGATGGACGCCACGTTGATGACATGGCCGCTTTTCTGCGCAACAAAGCGTGGCAGCACGGCGGCGATGCCATTCAGCACGCCATGGATGTTGACGTCGATCATCCGTTTCCATTCGTCGCGCTTGAGTGAAGCGAGCGGCGAAAGCGGCATCACGCCGGCATTGTTGACGAGTACTTCGACACGCCCGAACCGATCCTGCGCCGCCGCTACGAACGCGTCGAAATCCGCTGCGTCGGTCACATCGAGGACGCGCCAAGCAACTGCGTCACCAAGCTCGTCCGCCAGCGCCTGCAGCCGATCACCGCGACGCGCGCCAATGAACAACTTGGCGCCGGTCCCGGCAAGTTCGCGCACGGTTGCTTCGCCAATCCCGCTCGAGGCACCGGTGATGAGTACGGTCTTTTTGCTGATGTTCGTCATGGTCTTACCCTTCCGACTGGTTTGACCCGACGCAGATGGAGGCGAGACGCCTGGCACCGTTAGAGCTATTGTCCGGATGATTTGCACGATCCTCCAAAATCCGATGTCGCAGCTTGCGAGATCGGGCGCGGCGGTGGATGAGCGCAGCATGGACAAGACTGCCGAACTCGCGGAGATTGTGGCGCGTCACACTAAGGAACCGGGTATCTCGGCCACGACCCTGCCGCGCCTGTCGCTGATCCGGGCCGATCGACCCAGCGTTCCCACACCGGCTGTATATGAGGCGTCGCTTTGCCTGATCGTCCAGGGATCGAAGCACGTTTCCTTGGGCGAGCATAGCCTGCTCTACGATAGCGCGCGCTATTTGCTGGTTTCGGTCGACCTGCCGCTGGTCGGCCATGTGATCGAGGCCAGCCCCGACAGGCCCTATCTATGCTGCAAGGTCGACATCGATCTTCCGGCGGTTGCCGACCTGTTGGTAACGCATGGCGGCCGGGTGTCGCGCGGGCATGTGCCCGCGCTCGCGATACAACCGATCGATGCCGAGCTGGTCGATGCCGTGTGTCGGCTGGTGCGGCTGCTCGACCGGCCGGACGATATCGATGCGCTTTCGCCGCTGATCGAGCGCGAAATACTCTATCGGCTGCTCACCGGCCCGCTCGGCGCTATGCTGCGCCACGTTGCCACGTCGGGCAATCCGCTCAACCAGGTCAGTCGCGCGATCGCCGCCATTCGCAAGCGCTATGACCAGCAATTGCGGATCGAGGAGATTGCCGCCGAAGCCGGGATGAGCCCGTCCTCGCTGCACGCGCATTTCAAGGCGGTAACGCGGATGACGCCGATCGAATATCAGAAGCAGCTTCGCCTACAGGAAGCCCGGCGGTTGATGATGGCGGCCGGCGCGAGTGCCAGCACGGCGGGTTTTGCGGTGGGCTATGGCAGCCCCTCGCAGTTCAGCCGCGAATATCGCCGATTGTTCGGTGCGCCGCCGCGCGAGGATATCGGACGCCTGCAGACCGCGCCGGAGCAACGCATGGCGCTCTAGCGCATCACTGGAAGCCGACACGGGATCGCCTAGATTGGCGCGGTGCTGCACGTGGTTCATCACCCCGATTATGTCGCGCCGGGGGCACCAGGGAGCAGCTTTCCGCATGACAAATATGGCTTGGTAATGCTGGCGCTCGGGGAAAGTGACGCAGACATCGAACTGCACGAACCGGAGGTGATGCCGCGGCGTTGGATCGAGGCGGTGCATGATCCGGATTATGTCGATGAGGTGCTGCGTGCTGCGGTGCCGGCAGACAAGGAAAGACGGATCGGCTTTCCGGTAAGCCCGCGGGTTGCGCGGCGATCGCAATTGTCGCTCGGCGGTACCTGGCTGGCCGGGCGGCTGGCGCTGGAGCACGGCTTCGCCGCCAACAGCGCTGGGGGCAGCCACCATGCGTTGACCGATACGGGTGCGGGCTATTGCGTATTCAACGACCTGGCGATTGCGGCCAACCGGCTGATCGCCGAAGGCGCGGTGACGCGAATCCTGATCCTCGACCTGGATGTCCACCAGGGCGACGGCACCGCAGCACTAACCGAGGGGCGCGACGACATCTTCACGCTTTCGATCCACGCGGAGAAGAATTTCCCCGTCCGTAAGGCGCGATCGACGATCGACATCGGCTTGCCCGACGGGGTGGGCGACGCGGACTATCTGGCAGTGCTGGCTGAGACAGTCCCGCGGGCGCTGGACGATTTCGCACCGGAGCTGATCCTGTTTCAGGCAGGGGTGGACACGCACGCGGAAGACCGGCTGGGGCGGCTGGCGCTGACCGACGCGGGGCTGGAGGCGCGCGATCGGTTCGTCGCGCGTGCGGCGCGGGAACGGGGCGTTCCGATCGCGAGCGCGCTCGGCGGCGGCTATGGCGCGGACCGGATGGCGGTGGCGCGGCGCCATGCGCGAACGATGGTGACGCTTGCGACGGAATATGAAGCGTGGCTAACGCCGTGAGCGGGTCTTGCCCGTGAAAGGTGGAGGCCGGGCCTAGACTAAAGCCGTCTATGTCAAAACCTAGGGTCAACGCTAAAACGCTCGGAATTCCTCTTGCTGGAGTGATGCGATGGCAATGATGCGTGCGATGGCCTTTCCGCAACCCAATGCGCCGCTGCAGCTGGTCGAGCGCGAACTTCCCGTGCCGGGTCCGCACGAAGTGCGGCTGAAGGTGCAGGCGTGCGGCGTCTGCCACAGCGATGTCGTCACCGCTCAGGCGCTATTCCCCGGCATCGAATATCCGCGCGTGCCGGGGCATGAGGTGATCGGCATCATCGACGCGCTCGGCCCGGATACGGAGGGCTGGCAGGTCGGCGATCGCGTCGGCGTCGGCTGGTTTCCGGGATCGTGCGGCTATTGCCGCCATTGCCGGCGCGGCGAGGCCTATGCTTGCGACAATGTCCATGGTGCGACCGGCGTGTCGCGCGATGGCGGCTATGCGACGCACATGATCGCGGACAAATCAGCGCTGGCGCACATCCCGGCAGCGCTCGATGCGGTCGAATCCGCGCCCTTGATGTGCGCGGGCGTGACCACCTTCAACGCGATCCGCAACGCGGGCGCGAAGGCGGGCGATCTGGTGGCCGTGCAGGGGATTGGGGGGCTCGGTCATCTCGGCATCCAGTTCGCGGCCAAGCTCGGTTTCCGCACGGTCGCGGTCAATCGCGGACGCGACAAGGAAGCGCTCGCCCGCCAATTGGGTGCGCACGATTATATCGACAGCGCGGCCGAAGACCCAGCGCAGGCGCTGCAGGCGATGGGCGGGGCCAAGGCGATCATCGCCACGGTGACCAATGCCGAAGCGATGCAGGCGATCGTCGGCGGTCTAGGCGCGGGCGGGACGATGATGCTGATCGGCGCGACTGGCCCGATCAGCATCAATCCGGTCGAGCTGATCCTCAAGAGCGGCGGGGTGCGCGGCTGGTATTCGGGCGTGGCCGCGGATTCGGAGGATACGTTGCTGTTCAGCGAACTGCACAAGATCGCGTCGATGAACGAGATCTACCCCTTCGCTGAGGCACAAGCGGCCTATGATCGGATGGTGAGCGGCAAAGCGCGGTTCCGTGTCGTGCTGAAGATGGATTGAGGCGGCGCGCGCGAAGGCGCGCTTCTCATGATCGTCGTCGCGAGGCGCGCGAGCGAAGATTTTTTACACGCTCATCACCCCGGACCTGTTCCGGGTCCACTTCGAAACTACACCTTTGCCGGCCGGTGGATGCCGGCACAAGTCCGGCATAACGGTGGGACAATGGGCGTGTGGCACCTGGTAAGCGGCTTTTCCGCGTTGCCATTCGTTCTTATTATGTTCTAACCAATGGCCATGTCGCCCACGGGGCGAGTCGTAACCAGTGGAGTAGATCATGCAGCATGACGTGCCGCTGCGCGAAGCCGTGCGGGCGATCTTCGACGCCTGTTATCCGTCCGATGACTGGTCGCCGATCCGTTTCGAGGAAGCCGAGCGGTTCGGGACGGTCCATTATCGTCAGGCGGTGGAGGCAGCATTGCGCGCGCGGGCGAGCTTCACCGCGGCGCATGGCGCGCAGCTGGAGCTGATCTGACATGGCCTCGGCCCCGCCGGATCAGCTTAGGCCACAGCAGCAATGGCTGGACATCGCCCGGCCGATCCTGCCTCGCCAGCCGAGCGAGCGCGCAGCGCCAAGGCCCAAGCGGCTGCGGGATGATGCTTTGGCCACGCGGCAGATGGAATTGCGGATGAGCGCGCCCGTATTGGCGAGGGCCGCGGCGGCTGCCCCCCTTGCTGTGCGGGCCACCACTATTCAACGCGCGGAGCTAAGCGATGCGATGCTCCTGCCGACCCGCCCCGCCGCTGCCCTCGAACCGCCCCGCCGTTGTTTCGTCGCGTGGCTGCGGGAGCAGGCCAAAAGCGGCGGCGCAATCGGTGAACTCGCCAAGGCCGCGCGGCTCGACCCGTCCTTTCCGAAGAAGGGCAGCGCCGATGACGTGCGCGCGCGGTTCGGCAGGTTTGGCGCGGATGGTGATGCTTATGCCGCGCTGGAAGATGCGGAGCGGGCATATGATAGGCTGAAGTAGCGCAGGTCAGGCGAAAACCTCGGCATGACGAACCGTCCTCTGCCCATCCCTGATCTGCTTCATCAGTTTCATCAGGATTAGGTTTAGGGGCACACCCATCACGCCGGTGACAAGACCTAAGGCAGGCACCTCGGCGCCCAGGCGCCATTCGAAATTGCCGATAAAGTTGCTCAAGATCCAAAGGCCCCACCACCAATTGAGCAAATCCGTCGCGTCGCCTCGGTCCCACTCGCTGCCATAATGGCTTGCCAGCCACGTTTCCTTCATAGCCTGGAACGGCTTCACCAGATTGGCGAACGGTACGAAATACCAGCCGACCGCCCACCCAGGCGTGATGGTCAGTTCACCGCCGATTGCGTGAGCATTGGCGTTGGCTCGATATATCCACAATCCGACCAGAATGAGGGCGGCAGCCAATACCAGCAGGTTGAGGATCGCGGTCAAACCCATCGCTTCGGATATGCCGGGATCGAGGGGAATGGATGCCATGCTCCTCGCGTAAAAAGTGACGCTTTGGAATAAGAGCCGGGTGAACATAAGGGCCCAAAGCGTTCCCACAGCGACGCGCGTCAGCGTCGAAATATCTCTATACTGGTACATTTGCCGGTTTCCCCCGAGACCATCCCCCGATGGCCATTTGGATCAGACTAAAGCGGCGGCGGATCGCGTAGCAAGCGGACCGGAAATGACGGCACCCAAAACGGATATTGTTTCGTAGGGTCACGCGGCCCGCTTCATTTGGACAGCGAAAGTCCGGAGTCGATGGCTTGGCGCTCCGCCAACGCGGATCGAAACGCCGGCCCAGCCTTTATCCGCGCAGGCAAGGAGAGGGGCATGGCGCGGATCTTCATCACCGGTAGCACGGATGGGCTAGGGTTGGCCGCGGCGCGATCACTGATCGCGGATGGGCATGAGGTGGTGCTGCACGCGCGCAGGACGGAGCGGCGCGCGGCAATCGGCGAGGTGGCGGATCAGGTGAGGGGCGTGCTGATCGGCGATCTCAGTCGCGCCAAGGACGTGCGATCGATCGCCGCGCAGGCCAATGCGATCGGGCGGATGGATGCGGTGATCCACAATGCCGGCATCTACCACGCGCCCGTACGCGGTCAGACTTCCGAAGGCCATGCGGTGACGATCGCGGTGAACCTGCTCGCGCCTTACATGCTGACCGCGCTGATGGAGCGGCCGGATCGGCTCATCTACATAAGCAGCGGCCTGCATCGCGGCGGCGGCGACGGTGCGCTGAACGATATCGACTGGACCGAGCGCGCCTGGGATGCGGGCGGCGCTTATGCGGAGAGCAAGCTGTACGTGACCGCGCTTGCCTTCACGCTGGCGCGGCGCTGGCCGAAAGTGCTGAGCAACGCGGTCGACCCCGGCTGGGTGCGGACGAAAATGGGCGGGGCTTCGGCTCCGGTGGATATTGCCACCGGCGCGCGGACGCAGACCTGGCTCGCCGGGAGCGGTAATCCCGCCGCGAAGGTGAGCGGGCGTTATTGGCACCATATGCGGCAGGAGGAGTCCGCGCCGGCCGCGATGGATGCAGGCGTGCAGGATCGGCTGATCGGCAAGCTGAAAGAGCTTACCGGCGTAGATCTGTTCTGAGCCTCAGCCTATTATCGGACCTTATCGAATTCGCGTCTCGGAAGTTCGATCGAGAGGGCTGCGCACGCATCGCTGCGGCACGGCGCGCTTCATTGTGCTGCCGAAACTGAAGCTAGTTCAATAAGGATCGATTGCGGCTGCTCGGAGCGAACGCTAGTTGTCGCAGGTGGTATTGCCGATGCGCGCCAGGAAGGCTCTGCTGAGCCTCACCCAAATGCTGGGTGTGATGGCGTTCGGCGCGTTCGCGACCGTCAGCTATTTGAGCTGGTCCAGGCCCGCACTGAAGGAAAGTCTCCGCGACTTAAACGACGGGTTCCGCTTTACTATGATGGCGCTGCTCCTCGTGTCGTCCTTATTGGAGCGGGGAATTACGCCGGAGCGCCCAATGCGCCATCCGTCGCCCGCGTGGAGTGGAACGAGTGTGGTGCTGGTCACGGGCGTGATGGCGGCGATCATGTTCTATCAAGCGAGCGCCGTAGCCGCGGGCATCATCATGACCGGCACGTTCTGCGGTGCCGTTTTCGTCTGGCGTTTCGCGAAGCGGCAAGTCCACCCTCCTGCATCTGCTCGCGCTAATCGATGATGTGACGCGGGGCTGGTTTGTCTTCTGTGGA
>Ga0207647_10003027_pt1 | contig 12651 bp, 8 predicted proteins | sample KBSCornC2_FD_184295 | JGI IMG/M metagenome (GOLD analysis project Ga0207647, IMG submission 184295) | Corn rhizosphere microbial communities from Kellogg Biological Station, Michigan, USA - C2 (SPAdes) (version 2) | ecosystem: Host-associated > Plants > Roots > Rhizosphere ...
GGCAGCCCGTCGATCCTCAATGCCTCGCCCGAGGCGGCCGCCAATGGCGGCCTGGCGTTATTGCGCACCGGCGATCGGGTGCGGATCGACCTGCGGCAAGGTCGCGCGGACATGCTGGTGGATGATACCGAGCTGGCCCGCCGTCGTGCGGAACTGGACGCTCAAGGTGGCTATGCCTACCCTGAATCTCAGACGCCTTGGCAGGAGATACAGCGCGCCGTGGTCGGCCAGATGAATACGGGTGCGATCCTGGAAGGCAGCGAAAAATACCAGCGCATTGCACAGACCAAGGGCCTGCCGCGCGACAATCACTAGACGATTAAGCTCTGGCTGCCTGTTGAAAATGTATCCGTCATTCCGGCGCAGGCGGGAATCCGTAATCTCTGACGATGTGCGTCTGTCGGAACGTCGAGCTTATGGATCCCCGCCTGCGCGGAGATGACCAAGAGCAATTGGTGATTGGGCCTTTTTCAACAGCCCGCTAAGCGCGTAGCGATAACTCCGTATCCTCGAGCGCCAGCCTGACCAGTTCGGTCATCGCCTTTCGGGCCGCAGCAGGATTTCCTTCCGCGATCGCATCATAAAGGATCCGATGATCGGGCAATGGATCCCGCGGCAGCTTGCGCTTGCGCTGTTTGAAGATGGTCGTCCAACTCACCGCGGCCGCGATCGAGCTCGACAGCGCGATCAGCGGCGCGTTGCGTGCCGCTTCCAATATTGCATGGTGGAATTGCTGATCGGCGGCGCGCCCCTCCTCTGTCGCGAGCCCCAGCCGCGCCATTTCGCCTAGCGCATGGCCCATGTGCGCGAGATCCGCTCCGTTGCGGCGGATCGCCGCCAGCTCCGCTGCGGCGGGTTCGACGATCATCCGCAGCTCGAATAGGTCTCGGATGAATTCCTCACTGGGTTCGGATGCAAAGCTCCAACCCAGAACGTCCGGATCGAGCACGTTCCAGCGGCTGCGATCGCTGACGCGCGTGCCGGTCTTGGGGCGGCTTTCAACCAGACCTTTCGCCGCAAGAATGCGGACGGCTTCCCGATAAGCACTGCGCGATACCTTGAGCTGCTCGCTGAACTCGATCTCGCCGGGAAGCCGGTCGCCAGGCGCATATTGCCCTGTCAGAATCGCCACGCCCAGGTCATGCGCGATCGAGCCGTGCACGCGTTTCGATCCTTTGCGCGGAATCGGTAAAGCGATCGTCTCGGACTTGTCTCGCTGCGCCACGTCTGTCCCCCTCTCCCGGAAACTTAATGCGAAGTGCGCGCTCTTTTGTCGAGCGGTTGTCGCTTGATCAGCCTTTGCTCCCACGCTACGCGAATTGTCCGACAAGTAAACGCCTGTCTTATAATCAAGTAAAGGGAGGGCCGTATGGGCAGCTATTTACGTGGAATTCTGCGAGCATCGGTTGGCGGCGCGCTCATCGCAGCGGCACTCGCCAGCGGCGCGGCCGCACAAGCGCCCGCGGCGGAGCCGGCCAGCATCACCATCCATGCCGACCAGCCGGGCGCGCATGTCAACCGTGAGGTCTTCAGCCAGTTCGCCGAACATCTCGGCCATGGCATTTATGAAGGTATTTGGGTCGGCCCCGGCTCGAAAATTCCCAACGTGCGCGGCTACCGCACCGATGTCGTGAATGCACTCAAGGCGCTCAGCGTGCCCGTGGTTCGCTGGCCGGGCGGCTGCTTCGCCGACGAATATCACTGGCGCGAAGGCATCGGCCCGCGCGCGAAGCGGCCAGTCAAGGTCAACACCCATTGGGGCGGTGTGACCGAGCCGAACAGCTTCGGCACGCACGAATATATGGACTTCGTCGATCTGATCGGGGCGCAGCCTTACGTTTCAGGGAATGTCGGTAACGCACCTCCGCGCGAAATGGCGGAGTGGATCGAGTATATGACCTCCCCGACCGGCTCGACCCTGGCAAAGGAGCGCGCCGCCAACGGCCACCCGGCTGCTTGGAAGCTGCCTTATTTCGGCATCGGCAACGAATTGTGGGGCTGCGGCGGCGAGATGCGCGCCGAATATGCGGCCGACGTCACGCGCCGCTATGCCACCTTTATCAAGGCGCCCGCCGGTACGCGCATCATGAAGTTCGCCAGCGGCGCGAATAGCGACGATTATGAGTGGACCGACACGATGATGCGCCTCGCCGGCAAGCAGATCGACGGCATCACGCTCCATTACTACACTGTCCCACAGAGCTGGGCGCATAAAGGCTCCGCCACCCAGTTCGAAGAGAATGACTGGGCGATGACGCTCAGCAAGACGCTCAAGATGGAAGAGCTGATCAGCAAACATTCCGCGGTCATGGACAAATATGATCCGCAAAAGCGTGTCTGGCTGGTCGTCGACGAATGGGGCACCTGGTATGATGTCGAACCCGGCACCAATCCGGGCTTCCTGTTCCAGCAGAACAGCCTGCGCGATGCGCTTGTCGCGGCGATCAACCTCAACATCTTCGCCAAGCATGCTGATCGCGTGAAGATGACCGCCATCGCGCAGATGGTGAATGTGCTGCAGGCGATGATCCTGACCGATGGGCCGAAGATGGTGCTGACGCCCACCTATCACGTCTTCAAGATGTACAAGCCCTGGCAGGACGCAACCAGCCTGCCGATCGAGCTCAAGTCACCCTGGTACAATCATGGCGAGTGGACGATGCCGTCGGTCAGCGCTTCGGCGGTGCGCGACAGCGCGGGCCAGGTCCATGTCGGCCTCGCCAATCTCGATCCGAACAAGGCTGTAACGGTGAGCGCCACCTTGGCCGGCCTGACCGCCACCAGCGCGGGTGGTACGATCCTCACCGCTCCGGTGATGAATGCCTATAACAGCTTCGATCGTCCCAATACGCTTACGCCACAGCCCTTCTCGGGCGCTGACGTAAAGGGCGACACGCTGACCGTGACGCTGCCGGCCAAGTCCGTGGTCGTGCTCGATCTCAAATAAGCTAAGGGCGGGCGATTGCCCGCCCTTAAGTCTTATTACTCGGCGGCCCGCGCAATGCGCGGGCCGTTTTCATATCTTACGAACAGCAACCGGCGCCGGTGCGTCGATCGCGATAGGATTGCGTACCGGCAGCGTGAAAGGCGCCGCCTCGATCTCGAAGATGTCGCCGGCTTGCGTGCGCACCCCATCGCTGAACGACAGGGTCGCGGTGCCAAAGAAATGGACGTGGATGTCACCCGGCCGACGGAACAGCCCATATTTGAAATGGTGATGCTCCAGATTGGCGATCGAATGCGACATGTTCGCCTCTCCTGAAAGGAAGGGCTTTTCCCAGATTGTTTCGCCGTCGCGCAGGATCCTGCTGGCCCCGCGAACATCCGCGGGCAGGTCGCCCAGCAGCAGTTCGGGACCGAGTGCCGCGTTGCGCAGCTTCGAATGCGCCAGCCACAGATAATTGCCGCGTTCGGTGACGTGATCCGAAAATTCGTTAGCCAGCGCGAAGCCAAGCCGCACCGGCATGCCGTCCGCGTCGATCAGATAGATGCCGGCAATCTCAGGCTCCTCGCCTGCGTCGAGCGCGAATTCGGGCGAGCGCAGCGGCTGGTTCGGCGCGACCAGGCTCGAGCCGTCACCCTTGTAGAACCATTCGGGCTGAACGCCGACCGCATCAGCGCCGGGCTTTCCGCCCTCAACCCCCATCAGGAACATCTTCATCGAATCGGTCGGCGCGGGATTCTCGACGGCGGCGCGATGCATCTTGTCGCGCCCCTCGGCCGAGCCAAGATGCGTAAGACCGGTTCCGGTCAGGTACAGATGCGCGGGATCGGGATGATCGATCGGCGCCAGCAAGCGAACCGAAGCGAGATCGACCGCTTCCCCCAACCCCTGCGCCGCCACCTGCTCCGCAATCGTATGGCGAGCTGCCAGCGCGGCCTGGGCCAGTTCGAGCACGGTCGCGACCGACTGCACCTGCCGTGCGGCTGCGCCGTCGCTGATCGCCGCGACATGCCGTGCCCCCTGCGCGTCGGCATATTGAACCAGCGATAGGGGCATTCATTCTCTCCATGGCTTGCGAAGCGCAGCGCGCTTTACTCAGACATATGGGTAGCAGGGCAGTGCGCGCGCCGCAATCAGCGCCGCTTCGCTCTTCACTCCTTTCCTGCAGGGCTTGCAGCAGCCTGTCACCTATGATACTTGTCCGACAATACAGGTGCAAAGCGCTCGCAGGAGTAAAAACCAGCGAGGAGTATCGGACTGGCCGCGCTATCACTCGCACGGCCTCCGCGCTCCGCTCGGCGCCCGTTTCGATTTACACTGATCCTCCCTTGGGGTTCGCGCGGCTTGTCCAAGCGAACCTCTTTTTTTGCCGCCCTACCCGTCGAGCGGGTTCATGTGGGACGGACGCGCCCCTGCTCCAGACGGGATATACGCTGCTGCACCTCATCGAGCAGGCTGAGGACAGCATCGCCTCGCCCTCCGCCGGCGGATGCAATCCGTAACGCCTCTGCAATCGGCGCCGCCGCGGCCGAAAGCGCTGTAAGCTCGGACTTCGGAAAGCGCGTGCCGTCTTCGCGTGGCGAGAGGATAAGCCAGCCGGCCAGCCCGTCCTGGTTCTCAAGATGAACGACATGAGCCCCGACGGGCGTCCCGGTTGCCGCCGATCCGACCAGATCATCGTCGACGCCCTTGGCGCTGCGGCTGGCAAGAAGATCGCGCCCCGTTGGAGTGCGCACAAACACCGCGCCGGCGGAGGCGTGGAGCGCCCGCATCGCAACGTCCAACGTTCGCGCGGCTAGCTCGGCCGGATCGCAATGCTCGCGCCAGATCCGCAGCCGCTCAGGCAACCGATCCAGGTCGGCGCTCGAGGGATTGAAGCGCCGCTTCGACCAGCGCTGCACCAACTTCTGCGTCGGACCGAATACCCCCGCCGCCACGATCGCACCCAACGCCAGGCCGATCATCGAGTGGCCCTCCCCGAATAGCGAAGCGACAATCTGCTTTGCGACGTCGGAGAGCAGCGCCCACAACAACCCGATAGCCCCGCTTACCAAAGCATAGGAGACCGAGCGCGATATGATCCGGTCCACATCCCATAAGCGAAATCGCATGAGCGAGATGAGAAGCCCGAGCGGGAGAATGGCGAAGCCCAGGTTGAAGAGGGTTACAGTGGCCAGCAGCCATATTCCCCGCGCCGCCGCCGCCCAAGTATCATAATGGACGAGCGACATGGCGAGCGCTGCGCCCACCAACAGAAAGCCGGCCACGAAACCCAGCGCAGCCCACTTGATCTGCTGCCTTTTTGCGCCGGGCTCCAGGCGGCGATAACGTAAGATCTGCCCTGCGAGCAGCATCAGCGGCACGGCCACGCCGACGATCAGGCCGATAAAGTCTCCTAGGCCATCGAATGCCAGGATAAGCCCGAGCAGCGGCGCCCCCAGCAGCGACCAACGCAGCCAGTGCGGCGTGAAGCGCCCATCCGGAAAGGCGGCGAAGGCGATCGTCATCGCCATCCACCAGATGCCCGTGAAGACATTCACGACCCATCCGGTCCCGACCGACATCCACATCAGCAGCGGTGGATCGACCGCCGCCGCGGCCGCGAGGAAACCCAAGCCGAACAGCACCGCTTCAGGATCGCGAGGACGGCGCAGCAACAGCACCAGGCTCGACGCGAGCAGTGCGGCCGAAGACAGCAGCGTGGAGACCAACCGCACCGCCATGCGCAGGTTCACCGAGAGGGGATTTGGCTCCACGATGAAGGGGGCGCGAGAGGAGCGACTGAGCCGCACCGACAAGGCACGCCCGTCGGGTTTGCGGACGCCTATGGTCACTAAGTCGCCACGGACCGCAAGAAGCGCGCGTGCAATCGAAAATGCGCTGGGATCGGGACCCACGGACTTGCCGGAAACGGACGTGATCCGGTCACCCTCACTTAAGCCCGCGGCCGCCGCATCAGCGCGCACCGGCTTTACTTCGGGCCGATCGTGATCATCGAAGTCGGTTGAGAGGCCTATTGCCCGGTAGGCAGGATTGACCCGGTACGCGTCGAAAAGGACGTAGCCGAGCCCCATCAGCTGCACCACCACGACGCACGCAAGAAGGGTCAGCCAGACAGTTCTCACCTTCTCCGCCGCGAACGGCAGCGACGCGGGAAGCGCGGCCGGAAGCCGCCACTTGCTCTCAGTCTCCCCTGCCCCCGTCATCGCGGTCGGCCTCACTGGTGTGCGGAAGCTTGCTCACCGCCAAACTATCATGGCCGGGACCGCAGTTAAAGAAGTCCCCCGCTACGCACTTCCCTGACGATGCTTTCAGCGCCTTTGGATCCTCTGTCGTTGAACGAAGGCCTGCCGTGACAGTTGAGAGTAGCCAATCGGTAATGGGAGAATACGCGTGGCCGACGTCGATCAGCTCAAGAAGGATCTGTGGAAGCACATGGCCCGCAGCCCCTTCGTGATGGTGGGGCTGAATGGAGAGCATAGCGAGCCGCTGACGGCGCAATTGGATGAGGATCAGGTAGACACCCTCTGGTTCTTCGTCGCCAAGGACAACCGCCTGATCCGGGGCGGTGCAGCCATGGCCCATTTCGTCAGCAAAGGTCACGACTATTTCGCCTGCCTCGCCGGCGAGATCCGCGAGAGCGACGATCCTGCTATGATCGACAAGCTTTGGTCCAAACCCGTGGAGGCATGGTTCCCGGGCGGCAAGAATGATCCGAACCTGGCCCTGATCCGCTTCGACATCCGCGACGCAGAGCTATGGGAGACGGACATGTCGCTTCTTGGGGTGGCGAAGCTGCTGCTCGGACGCAAAATCGATCAGGGGGAGGAAGGCAGCCACGCTGTGACGTCAACGACCGCGACCTGAACGAGAACGCTGCAATCGAGGCTGAACCGGCGCACTGGCGTTGAGCTGACGCTATCCGGCAGTTGCGAACGTCACCCTCCGGCTTCAAAAGGCTCGAGGGGGGAGGCGTGCCGTGTCTGCTGCGATCGACTACACCTATCGATATGCATTTCCGTCTAGTGTGGCCGCCGCGGCGTCAGGCCGGCCGCAACTCTCGTTGGCAACCTGCGACGCCAACCAGCAGCGCCCACACTTCTTTGACGGTCGAGTACGGCAGCCGCGGATACTCGGGGAAATGCTCTATACGCTGAGCGATGTCGTACAGACGCACTTTTTCCTGCCGCGTCCCGTAATCCTGGATCCCGTACTCACCAGCAACGAAGAATTGCTGCGGCTGGAGGGCTTCAGCGGGTGTTGTGGTGTCTATGCCCGGGTTGATCTGCCCGCAGAGGCGTTCGACGGCGAATGCCGTGGTCGCGGCACTACCAATGTCGATTTCAATGAGCCGATGCGCAACGCGCTGCTCCGGCTGCGCGACGGCGAGGATGTGCGCTTCGCCGTCGGCGCGGACGAGGTGGTGCTGGCCAGCGGCGCCGGGGAGATAGTCGAAAAGAAAGTCAAACTCCCGCTACGCTGGATCAAAGGGTTCAGCGAAGTGCAGGCCTATCAGCCCAGGCTGGAGCTGAAGATTGAGGTCGATGCCGCAGAAGCGCTGCGCTTCGTGCGAGCGCTGCCGAGAGGGGCCGTCCCCAAAATGCCTAGCTATGCCGTGTCCGCAGGGCGATCCATCCGGCTAAGCCAAAGGCCGCAGAAGGGTGCGGTACCGATCCTAGGCACTCACCGGGTCAAGGTTATCGAGCCGCTTTTGCCTCGCGCGCGACGCCTGCGCATCTGGTGCGACGAAGAGAGCGGCGCCAGCGCCTGGGAAGTCCGCTATGCCGTCGCATCCTTCTTCCTGATGATCAGCCCGGACGTGTTCCGAGGTTTTTCGGGCGAGGGCCAGATCCTCGCCGCCCTGGCTAACCCGCCGGAAGATGGCGTCATCGCCAAGGTTCGCGCCGCTCTGAAGTGGCAATCGCAGATTCACGCAGAGGCGATCGCGCAAGACCTTGGGATTTCGCGATCTGAGGTGGAAGCTGCGCTGGCAGTGCTCGGTAGCCGCGGCCTGGCCGGATTCGATGCCGGAACGCAGCGCTATTTCCACCGCGAACTGCCATTCGACCTCGAGCGGGTCGAAGAGATGCAACCACGCCTCCGCAATGCGCGAAAGCTGGTGAGCGACGGACAGATCCGCCGTCTTCCCAATAGCGATCAGAATGCGGCTAGGTTCGAGGTGCAGGGCACCGGCACGATGCATCGGGTTCGCATCGCCGATGACCGGCAAAGCTGCACCTGCCCATGGTTCAGCAAATATCAGGGCCAACGCGGTCCCTGCAAACATATCCTGGCGGCGTCTCTGGTCCTCGACGATGCGGAAGCCCCCGCCCGATGACGTATGAAGAGTTGGAAAAGCTCGTCCTCGACAAGAAGGCGGGCGGGGCACTGCAGCGCGCCCTCGCGCCATTGGACGAGAAAGCACGAGCCAAGCTGTCCGCTCCTGCGCAAAAGCTCCATCGGCAACTGCGCGAGTGCAAACCCGCGCCAGACGCTTCGAACCGGCTCAAAACTCGCCTTGCTCGAGGCGGAGGCGGCTACCACGGGAAGGAGACATATCAGGCGCGTCTGGCGCTGTTCGCCCTTTGCCCCGCATCCGTCCTGAAAAAGCTGGACTACCATGTATGGCACGATCTGGCGCCGCTCTTCGATCAAATCATCCGCGACCGCCGACCAGACTGGCTGGACGATTGGGTTGCCAGTCCGGCTGGGGCCGCTCTTCCCTTCGACATGCTGCGCGGGTGGATACGCGATGGTGTCTGCGCGAAACCCGAGGTGGACCGCTATTATCAGAGCTTCGCATGGTTCCTGATGCAGGTATTACCCTATCAATTTGGCAAGGCCGTTCCCCCGATCACCAAGCAACTCTTGGCTGACCCGCCGCTACTGGCCGACATACCGGGTCTTTTCCGGACCGACAGCCGCGCATTCGCCTCCACCCCTTGGGTGAGACCGGACGGCCCACCGGATTACGAGACCTGGTCCGACGCCCTGCTGAAACTAACAGCGGATGGTCACCTGAACCGTGCCGAGTTGCTTCAGACTGCGGTTGAAGGGCTGAAGCTCGATTTGGGGAGTGGTCAGCTCGCGGGCATGCATGCGTTCTACAAGCGAATGGCGCCAGCCCAGGCCGAGATTTTGCTGCATCAGCCTTGCTACATCGATCTGCTCGGCCATCCGGTCGGCAACGTCGTGACCTTCGCGCTGGAGATGCTCGGGAAGATCCGGAACGACCAAGACCTGCAAGTCGACCGGATACTGCTCGAGCTCCCCGCCGCCCTATCCAAGGGCAGCAAAGTCCACGCGCTCCTCGCGCTAAGGCTGCTAAAGCGCATCATCAAACGGCAGATGGAGCTGACTCTCGGTAGCCTGACAGTCATCGGCGAGGCACTGCGACACGCCCATTCCGATGTGCAATCCGTGGCACTCGACATCCTTGAGGCAAATAGTGCGGCGATTGCTGGCGAGGATTTAGTGGTTCTGCGGGAGACAGAGCCCTTCGTGGCGGCCAGCCATCGTGCCCGCCTGGTGCGGCTGCTTTCGTCGGCTTTCGAAATCGACGGCAAGAGAACTGATGCTCCGCCGATAGCGGACACCATCCCACCTGAAGCGGTGAGGCCGCTGGACTATCACTCGATAGCAAGCGATCGGATCCAGTCGCCGATCCTGCGCCCGGAAGACGCCGTCACACCCATCGAGTCAGTCGAGGAGCTAATCGAGGCAGCCTTACACGCGACCGAAACCGTTGATTCTCCCGACGAAGTCGAGCGCATCATCGATGCGATCTCACGCCTGGGAACTAGTCGGCCGGCTGATTTCGACGCAGCCGTAGCCCCATTGGTGCACCGATTGAAGGCTGGTGGTGGCACCAACGGCATCGTTTTCGAGCCCGCGGGTATTCGCTTCGCTCTGAGCGACCTGCTTCACACCTGGCTCACCGGTCAGCGCCACCGGACCCCGGATTGGCTGTGGTCCTATCGTCGATGCAAGCACGGTTTCGTGCCGATCGGAAGGCATCTGCGTGCGATCGCCACCGATATTCAGCGCGGTCGAGCCAAGCCTCTTCTTTCGGCTCCGACCCATAGAGGCGGCTGGATCGATCCGGTCGTGTGGGTTGATCGATTGATACGATCGGGCGATGCGTCCGCGGTTTCCACCATGGACTTCCGCCTGTCGCTGCTCCGCCTGGCGCCCGACAACCGGGCTGCGGCACTCGAACGAGCCAGCACCTCGCCCGAACCGCTACGGCGGCTCGTACAGTTCGCTTTAGGTGGTGATGTTCGACCCGCGCCCCTCGATCGCCGGCATCATTCCGCCTGGATCACGGCCGCGCGATGCCGTGATCCGCTGAAAGACTGGAGCCAGGAACTCGCGCCTCTGAAGCTCGATGATGGACTGCCCGACGGGTTGCGGCCAGCCCGCCATTTCTGGCGCGCGTCACGCAGGACGGAAGTCCGCCACCGAGAACGCGTGGAGCTTCCGGAGCTTTCCGTCTCCGTCAGGCGCGTCGGAACCGGTCTGCCCACCCTCACAGATAAGGCCGACAGCCTCCTCGGTCGTATAGCTGATGCCTTCCGCGTTCCAATTGCGCCCGACTGGAGGGAGCTTCCCACTGCCGCCCTAAACCAGGGCACGAGCGAGGACTTTCTAGAGCCGCTAGAGCTGAGCCGACCTTGGGTGACGCAGTGGCTATGCTACGTCTGGCCCCAAAATCCGTCAGCTTCGTACATGCGCGGTGCCCAGAGACTGGCGGAGAGGATCGACAGCGCCAGCAGCACTTGGAACCCGAGCCGCGGTTACTTCCACGCCCTATTTCAACGCGGTCGCCCGTGGCGCGAACCCGGCCATTTGCTGCTCTGCCTGGGGCTGGTCGGCAAGGATGCCGACGCTCGTGGCCTTGCCATCGATGCTTTGATCGAAGGCATCGGATGGCGACTCTTCGATCCCGAAATATTTGCCTCAACGATCATCGGGCTGGTCGAGGGTGGGTGGATAAAGTTCAGCCGGCTTGCTGACGCACTGATGCTGGTTATCCAGGTTTCGCAGCTCCACGCGCTGGCCGTGGGCGAAACGCTTCAGCAGACAGTGACAAAGATCGATCTACAGCGGAAGAATGCGTTTCGATTGCTCGAGGTTCTCGTCGAGGCTCAAGCTATGACAGGTAAACCCCTGCCGTTTGCTACGCGGCAAATGTTGGCGGGCATGAGCGGCAGCGGGAAAGCGGCGAAAGTTGGGAAGCAGCTCGCTCGCTAACGCGGCGGCAAATAGGTGCGTCACTCGGTCGGCCAATCAGACCTGACCGCTTCTGTATCGGAAATGGCGCACCCGAAGGGATTCGAACCCCTGGCCTCTGCCTTCGGAGGGCAGAGAAATGGGCCTTTCTGGGATTTCGTGAGACATTAAAAACGGCAGAAATCCTTGACTTTTTGTCCAATCTCATCCAATGTTTTCTGACCATGTTTTCCGTACTTTTTCCGTACGGAATGTTTACGGGGAACGGCGATGGCGCTGGACTTGAGCAAGGTGAAGGAGCGGGATGCGCTCCCATCCCAGCGGGAGCCTCATTGGCAGCGCATTCGGCCTGGTTGCTTTTTGGGTTATCGACCATCGACACGCGAAGGCGCAGGGACGTGGATCGCGCGGGCCTATGATGAGGATCAGCGCGGCTATCGGTTAAAGTCGCTGGGTGACTTTGGCGAGCTGCCGGGAAGGGATCGCTTTGCCGCGGCAAAGAGAGAAGTCGAAGCCTTTGCCAGTCTGGTTGAGTCCGGCGGCCACACGGAGGAGAAGATCGAGACGGTCGAGGAGGCTTGCCGTCGGTACGCGATAGAGAACCCCGAGGCCAGTGGGCGCTTCAGACGGCACGTTTATTCCGACCCCATCGCTAGACTCAAATTGGCGAAGGTGAGGCGAAACCATTTGAAAGAGTGGCGACAGAGGCTGGCGGAAAAGCCGGCATTGGTAAGCCGGCGAAAAAAGGGCGATCAGGTTACCCGCCAACGCGCGCCGTCGTCGATCAATCGCGACATGGCGATGCTCCGGGCAGCGTTAAACAAGGTACTTGCGCCCGGTGCTCCTGATACGGAGTCGGCGTGGCAAGAAGCGTTGAAGCCGATCAGGAATGCTGATCGGCAACGGACCCTCTACCTCGATCGCGATCAGCGCCGCACGTTGCTTGCGAACCTTGCGGCCGAAGCCGAGCCGTTTGTCCGAGCACTCTGCTTACTTCCGCTGCGACCGGGTGCTACCGCTAATCTCAGGGTTGCCGACTTTGATAAGCGAACTTCCGAGCTGAGCATCGGCAAAGACAAGAGCGGAAAGGCTCGTCGTATCCTCATTCCGCGCGCTGCCGCCCAATTATTTGCGGAACAGGCGCGCAACAAGCTCCCAGCGGCCCCCTTGCTGATGCAAGCCAACGGCAAGGCGTGGAACAAGGAGGCATGGAAGAGGCCCATCGCCGACGCTGTAAGCAAAGCGATGTTGCCGGATGGCGTGACCGCCTACACATTGCGGCATAGCACGATCACCGATCTCGTGAATGGCGGGCTGCCCCTCTTAGCAGTAGCGCAGATCAGCGACACGAGTGCCGAAATGATTGAACGTCATTATGGCCACCTGAGCCGTCACGCCGCGGCCGAAGCGCTGGCGGGTTTAGCGCTATAAGCGCCCTTATGCGGCGATCATGCTCATCATGTGACGGGGCATTC
>Ga0207647_10003031_pt1 | contig 12635 bp, 10 predicted proteins | sample KBSCornC2_FD_184295 | JGI IMG/M metagenome (GOLD analysis project Ga0207647, IMG submission 184295) | Corn rhizosphere microbial communities from Kellogg Biological Station, Michigan, USA - C2 (SPAdes) (version 2) | ecosystem: Host-associated > Plants > Roots > Rhizosphere ...
TGGGAGTATTTGTCCAAGGTCGCCGTGAACCCGGTGAGGGACGTCTTGTTCGCGACGTACACGTTGACCGTCTGATACCCGCTGTACCTCAGGTACGTCCCGGTGCGCACCTGCACGTCGATCCGTCCGGTCCTCGGCACGGTCAGGCCTGCGGTGAAGCGGCCGTCGGAGCCCGTGACGGGCGCAGCGGCGGCGCCTGGACCTCCGTCCCCGCCGTCCCACACCTCGTCGACGACGGCTCCGACCAGCGGCTTCCACACCCCGCCGACGTACACCTCGGCCGTCCCGGAGACCGTGGCCGGCTGGCCGGCCTTCACGTACACGTCGGTGGAGTCCAGGGTCACGCGGGTCTGCGACTGCACGGCCCGGACTTCGACGCTCTCGTTGGCCCTGGACTGGTAGAAGGGATCGGCCAGCCGCAGCCAGGCGTTGACGGAGTCGATGGAGGGGTCGGTCACCTTGTAGGAGGCGGTGAAACGGCCGTCCGTCCCCGTCGTGGCCGTCGGCGCGGTCCCGTTGGAGATCTCCAGGTCCACCTCCTTGCCCGCGGCCGGAGTCGTCTCGCCGGTGCGCGGGTCGGTGACCGTGAAGCCGCCGGTGACCGTGACGTCCTGGTGCTCGTAGTCCGGGCTCTGCGGCGTGGCCTGCAGATCCGTCAGGTTCGCCTCCAGCTCGTACTGGTAGGTGCCCTGGGCCGAGGTGGTGTCCCCGTCGGCGTCGGTCAGGTCGACGACGACGCGGTAGGTGCCGAGGTCGGCCATGCGCAGCGGGGTGGTGGTGCGCCACAGGTTCGAGAAGCCGGTACTGGAGTCCGGCGTGAAGTCGCTGACCTCGGTGACCTCCTGGGCGTCGGCGGCGGAGCCCGGCGCGTACAGGTGCGCGGTGATCGAGGTGATGGCGGTGTCGGAGGAGGCCTGCACCCAGACCAGGCCGTCGGCCGGGTGGTCGCCGCTGCCGACGCCGTACAGCACGGGCGCCACCGCCGCATGCGCCGCCGGCACCGGGCCGAGCAGCAGGCCGGCCGCGACGGACGCGCAGGCCAGCACCAACCTTCTTCGCATGTGAAGTCCCCCCACGAGACCGAAAATCATCCAAGACTGACCGAAAGACAGTGCAAGAGTGAGCGCATCTTACGCAGGGGGACCGGCGCCCGGGGAGCTACCCCTCCAGGAACGCCACCAGGGCGTTGGCCAGCAGATACGGGTCGTCCGCGCCGCACAGCTCGCGGGCGCTGTGCATCGACAGGATCGCGACGCCGATGTCGACGGTCTTGATGCCGTGCCGGGCCGCGGTGATCGGGCCGATCGTCGTGCCGCAGGGCATGGAGTTGTTGGAGACGAAGGACTGGAAGGGGACGTTCGCCTTCTCGCAGGCGGCGGCGAAGACCGCGCGGCCCGAACCGTCGGTGGCGTAGCGGTTGTTGACGTTGACCTTGAGGATGGGGCCGCCGTTGACCCGGGGGTGGTGCGTCGGGTCGTGCCGCTCCGCGTAGTTGGGGTGCACCGCGTGACCGGTGTCCGACGACAGGCACACCGTGCCCGCGAAGGCTCTCGCCCGGTCCTCGAACGAGCCCCCGCGCGCGAACACCGAACGCTCCAGCACGCTGCCGAGCAGCGGCCCGTCCGCGCCCGTGTCCGACTGCGAGCCGTTCTCCTCGTGGTCGAAGGCGGCCAGTACGGGGATGTAGGGAAGGTTCCCGGAAGAAACCGCCGTCAGCGCGGCCACCGCCGCGTGCACGGACAGCAGGTTGTCCATGCGCGGTCCCGCGAGCAGCTCCTTGTCGCGGCCCAGGTAGGCCGACGGCTCCACGGAGTGCGTCATCAGGTCCCAGCCGGTGACCTCGCCCGCCGGCAGCCCCGCACTCTCCTCCAGGAAGGCGATCAGGTCCCCGTCACGCACATCGCTGCCCAGACCCCAGATGGGCGTCAGATGGCGCTGCTTGTCGAGCTTGAGGCCCTCCGCCGACACCGAACGGTCCAGGTGGATGGCGAGCTGGGGAACCCTGAGGAGCGGCCGGTCGACGTTCACCAGCCGCGTCGAGCCGTCCCGCAGGGTCAGCCGGCCGGCCAGGCCCAGGTCGCGGTCGAGCCAGGAGTTGAGCAGCGGCCCGCCGTAGATCTCCACCGCCACCTGGCGCCAGCCGTGCGCCCCGGTGTCGGGCAGCGGCTTGACCCGCAGGTTCGGGGAGTCGGTGTGTGCGCCGACGATACGGAACGGCGTGTGGGGCGCCGCGCCCTCGGGGACGTACCAGGCCACGATCGCGCCGCCGCGCAGCACGTACTTGCCGCCGCTCGTCCCGTCCCAGGCGTCCGTCTCCGCGACCTGCCTGAACCCTGCCTTCTCCAGCCGCTCGGCGGCGCTCGCCACCGCGTGGTACGGCGACGGGCTGGCCGTCAGGAAGGACATGAGGTCGTCGGTGTGGCCGCGGTCGAAGCGGGGGGGTTCGCTCATGGGGTTCACCTTAACGACGTACGAGGGCCCGCTCCTCGTGATGGGGAGCGGGCCCTCGTGAGGGCGATGTGGAATTCTGGCTACCCAGAACCGGAGAGGTTAGAACGCCGCCTCGTCCAGCTCCATCAGGTCCAGCTCGACGTTCTCGGCGAGCTTGCGGGCGCCGGTGACCCCCGGCAGGACGTTGGCCGCGAAGAACTTCGCCGCCGCGATCTTGCCCGTGTAGAACGCCTTGTCCTTCGCGGAGGCCGTCGGAAGCTTCTCGGCGGCGATCGCGGCACCCTTGAGCAGCAGGTATCCGACGACCACGTCACCGGAGGCCATGAGCAGGCGCGTGGTGTTCAGGCCCACCTTGTAGATGTTCTTGACGTCCTGCTCGGTGGCCGCGAGGTCGGTCAGCATCAGGCCGACGATGGCCTCCAGCTCGACGGCGGCCTTCGCGAGGTGCTCGCGGGCGCCGGCCAGCTCCTCGCCGCCCTCACCGAGCGCCAGGAACTTCTTGATGTCCTCGGCCAGCGAGTTCAGCGCCGCGCCCTGGTTGCGGACGATCTTCCGGAAGAAGTAGTCCTGGCCCTGGATCGCGGTGGTGCCCTCGTACAGGGTGTCGATCTTGGCGTCGCGGATGTACTGCTCGATCGGGTACTCCTGCAGGAAGCCGGAGCCGCCGAAGGTCTGCAGCGACTGGGCGAGCTGCTCGTAGCCCTTCTCGGAGCCGTAGCCCTTGACGATCGGCAGGAGCAGGTCGTTCAGGGCCTCGAGCGCCTTGGTGTCCTCGCCCGCCGCCTCCTTGACCTGGATCTCGTCCTGGAGGGCGGCCGTGTGGAGCACCAGGGCGCGCATGCCCTCCGCGTACGCCTTCTGCGTCATCAGCGAGCGGCGGACGTCCGGGTGGTGCGTGATGGTGACCTTGGGCGCGGTCTTGTCCATGAAGTTCGCGAGGTCCGGACCCTGGACGCGCTCCTTGGCGTACTCCAGCGCGTTCAGGTAGCCCGTCGACAGCGTGGAGATCGCCTTCGTGCCGACCATCATGCGGGCGAACTCGATGATGCGGAACATCTGGCGGATGCCGTCGTGCTTGTCGCCGATCAGCCAGCCCTTGGCGGGGTGCTGGTCGCCGAAGGTCATCTCGCAGGTGTTGGAGGCCTTGAGGCCCATCTTGTGTTCGACGTTCGTCGCGTACACGCCGTTGCGCTCGCCCAGCTCGCCGGTCTCGAAGTCGAAGAGGTACTTCGGGACGAGGAAGAGGGACAGGCCCTTGGTGCCGGGGCCGGCGCCCTCGGGGCGGGCGAGGACGTAGTGGAGGATGTTCTCCTCCATGTCGTGCTCACCGGACGTGATGAAGCGCTTCACGCCCTCGATGTGCCAGGAGCCGTCCTCCTGCTGGATCGCCTTGGTGCGGCCGGCGCCGACGTCCGAACCCGCGTCGGGCTCGGTGAGCACCATGGTGGAGCCCCAGGTCCGCTCCACGGCGATCTTCGCTATGTGCTTCTGGACCTCGTTGCCCTCGTCGAAGAGGATGCCGGCGAACGCCGGGCCGGAGGCGTACATCCACACGGCCGGGTTCGAGCCGAGCAGCAGCTCCGCGTACGACCAGATCAGGGAGCGCGGGGCGGTGGTGCCGCCGATCTCCTCGGGCAGGCCCAGACGCCAGTACTCCGAGTCCATGAAGGCCTTGTAGCTCTTCTTGAAGGACGCGGGGACCGGAGCGGTGTTCGTCTCCGGGTCGAAGACCGGCGGGTTGCGGTCGGCGTCCGCGAAGGACTCCGCCAGCTCGTTCTCAGCGAGGCGGGTCAGCTCCTCGAGGATGCTCCTGGCGGTGTCGACGTCCATCTCCTCGAACGGGCCGGTGCCGTACAGCTTGTCCCGACCGAGGACTTCGAAGAGGTTGAACTCGATGTCGCGCAGATTCGACTTGTAGTGCCCCATGGCGACGGCTCCGTTAGAGAAATCGGCGAGGCACCGGGTGTAGCTCCTCGCACTAGTTCACGTACCAACAAGTAGCTACGATGATGCTACCCGTCGGTAATAAGAAGCAACCCCGAATGGGTCATCTGTGACTCAGTACTCTTGCGCTCATGTACGGCTACGACCAGAACGTGGGTGCGGGTGCTCAGCAGCAGTACGCCCAGCCGCAGCAGGGCCCCGGCGGTTACGGGCAGCAGCAGCCGCTGTATCCGGAGCCGTCCCCGCCGTCCCTCGCGGACGCGGTACGGGCCTTCACCACCGGCCAGCTGTCCGCGGAGGACTTCCAGCAGGTCTTCGCGACCTCGAAGGTCTACTGTCCGCGCGGCGACAACCCGGGTTTCCTCGCCCTGCACAACACCCAGCAGCCGGTGATCCCCATGTTCACCTCGCTCAAGGAGCTGCGCCGGTACGCGGGCAAGGAGTCCAAGTACTTCGTGATCACGGGGGCCGAGGTCATCGATCTGCTCCCCACCGGCTACGGGTTCGTCCTCGACATGGAGGGCGAGCACCGCATGGTCTTCGACGCGAAGGCGGTGGAGCAGATGGTCGAGTTCGCGATGCGCAGAATGTACGGCTGACACCTGCTTGCCGGAGCCCGGAGGGAATGCCCTCCGGGCTTTCTCTGTTACGGGTGGCAGAAAGTTCAATGCTCAACTAAACTGGCCGCACAAGGAGGTACCGACATGCCTGCAGTGACCGTCGAGAACCCGCTGAGCCTGCCCCGGGTGGCCGCTCCGGCCGACGCCGTGGCACGTCCCGTGCTCGCCGTCACGACCGCGCCGAGCGGTTTCGAGGGCGAGGGCTTCCCGGTGCGCCGGGCGTTCGCCGGGATCAACTACAAGTACCTCGACCCGTTCATCATGATGGACCAGATGGGCGAGGTGGAGTACGCGCCGGGCGAGCCCAAGGGCACCCCCTGGCACCCGCACCGCGGCTTCGAGACCGTCACGTACATCATCGACGGGATCTTCGACCACCAGGACTCCAACGGCGGTGGCGGCACCATCACCAACGGTGACACCCAGTGGATGACCGCGGGCTCGGGCCTGCTGCACATCGAGGCCCCGCCGGAGTCCCTCGTCATGTCCGGCGGCCTCTTCCACGGTCTGCAGCTGTGGGTGAACCTCCCGGCCAGGGACAAGATGATGGCCCCGCGCTACCAGGACATCCGCGGCGGAAACGTTCAGCTGCTGACGACCCCGGACGGCGGCGCGCTGCTGCGGGTCATCGCCGGTGAGCTCGACGGCCACCAGGGCCCCGGCATCACGCACACGCCGATCACGATGATCCACGCGACGCTGGCGCCGGGCGCGGAGCTCACCCTGCCGTGGCGCGAGGACTTCAACGGCCTCGCGTACGTCCTCGCCGGCCGCGGCGCGGTCGGAGCCGAGCGCCGGCCGGTCGAGATGGGCCAGACCGCCGTGTTCGGTGCGGGCTCCGCGCTGACGGTCCGAGCGGACGAGAAGCAGGACTCGCACACCCCTGACCTGGAGGTCGTGCTGCTGGGCGGGCAGCCGATACGTGAGCCCATGGCCCACTACGGCCCCTTCGTCATGAACACCCGTGAGGAACTCCAGCAGGCCTTCGAGGACTTCCAGAAGGGCCGGCTGGGGACCGTCCCGGCCGTGCACGGGATGACCGAGGGCGGCCTGTAGGACTGCGTGCGGACGACCCACCCGGGATCTCACCCGGGTGGGCCGTCCGCGCAGGACAGGGCATCTTCACGCGTGATCCGCTGGGCGGGTGCAGCTTCTTCCCGATCCCGTCCGGCGGCTCGCTGCCTGGTGCGCCGTCATCCTGCTGGTGGCCGGGGTGGTCTATGTCGGGATCCTGCTGTGCTCGGCGTTCCGGACCGCCGTGGTCCCCGTGCTGCTCGCCCTGCTCGGGACCGCCCTGCTGGGGCCCCTGCACCGGCGGCTCGTCAGGGCCAGGGTCAACCGGTCCGTCGCCGCCGGGCTCACCTGTGTCGCGGTCGTGGCCGTGGTCGGCGGGGCCGTGTACATCGTCGTCGCCGCGCTCATCGACACCGGTGACCAGATCGTCGCCTCACTGAAGGACGCGGCTCAGGGCGTCGCCGATCATTTCGGGGCCGCGGGGACCTCCCTGGACGACCTCGCCACGAACGCCAAGGACCTGCTCACCAAGTTCGGGGGGACCGCCGCCTCCAACGTCATCAGCGGGGTCAGCGTCGTCGGCGAGACCATCGCCATGGCCGTCCTGGCGCTGTTCCTCGTCTTCTTCTTCCTGCGGGATTCCCACAAGGCCGCCGGCCTGATCAGGGGCATCGCTCCGGGGAAGAACGGCGACACGCTCGAGGCCATGGCCCGCCGGGCGTACGAGGCCGTCGAGGGATTCATGCGCGGCACCAGCTTCATCGCGCTCATCGACGCCGTCTGCATCACCCTGGGGCTGCTGGTGCTGGGTGTGCCCGGTGCCGTCGGGCTGGGCGCGCTCGTCTTCGTCGGGGCCTTCATCCCCTACCTCGGCGCCTTCATCTCCGGTGCCGTCGCCGTGCTGGTCGCGCTCGCCGACCGTGGGTTCGTGATCGCGCTGTGGGCGCTCGGGGTCGTCCTCGCCGTGCAGGTGCTGGAGGGGCATGTGCTCACGCCGATGATCCAGAGCCGGACCGTGCAGATGCACCCGGCGGTGGTGATGGTGGCCATCACGGCGGGAGCGTCCGTCGCCGGGGTGCTCGGCATGCTGCTCGCCGTGCCGCTCACCGCCGCCGTCTTCGGCGTCGTACACGAACTGCGGGCGCGGTATCAGGTACCCGAGCCGTCGGACTCGTAGAGCTCGAACCAGATGCTCTTGCCCTCGCCCTGCGGGTCCACCCCCCACGCGTCCGCGAGCAGCTCGATGAGCATCAACCCGCGCCCGGAGGAAGCCAGTTCGCCGGGGCGGCGCTTGTGCGGGAGGGCGTCGCTGGTGTCCGTGACCCCGATGCGCATCCGGCGGCTGCCGGACTCGCCCCGCACCTCCGCCAGCAGCAGCGCATCGGCGTCGGTGTGCACGAGGACGTTGGTGAGCATCTCGGAGACCAGCAGCACCGCCGAGTCGACCTGGTCCGGCGAGGGCCAGTCGTGCAGCAGCTCGCGCAGGTGCTGACGGGCCACCGCCACCCGCTCCGGTTCGGCCTGTGCGACGGACAGCATGGTGCGGCGCACCGTCGGCCGCACCACCATCGTCTCTCCGCAGCCCTCCTCCGGCCGGGACAGCAGCAGTACGGCTATGTCGTCCTCGCGCCGGTCCGCAAGGGGCCCGGTGGTGTGGTGGGAGGAGGGGCCGTGGACCCCCTGGACCAGGGCGTCGGCCAGTTCCTCCAGATCGCCTTTGTGCTCCTCGAGGATCGCGCGGATCCGCTGCCAGCCGCTCTCCAGGTCGTGGCCGCCGGTCTCGATCAGACCGTCGGTGCAGATCAGCATGGTCTCGCCGGGTTCGAGGATGATCCGGGTGGTCGGATAGTCGGCGTCCGGGTCGATGCCGAGCGGCAGACCGCCCGCCGTCGGACGGGCCAGCACCGTGCCGTCGGCCATCCGGATCGCCGGGTCCGGATGCCCGGCGCGCGCGATGTCGAGCGTCCCGGTCGCCGGGTCGGCCTCGACGTACAGACAGGTCGCGAAGCGCGGGTCCGCGAGGGCGTCCTCCTCGGGGGCCCCTGGCCGGGTGGCCCCGTCCGACAGGCCGTGCAGGAAGCGGGAGGCACGGGAGAGCACCGCGTCGGGCCGGTGGCCCTCGGAGGCGTACGCGCGCAGGGCGATACGGAGCTGGCCCATCAGGCCGGCCGCCCGCACGTCGTGGCCCTGGACGTCGCCGATGACCAGGGCGATCCGGCCTCCCCCAGAGGGTGGCCCCCCAGGCAGCGGGATCATGTCGTACCAGTCGCCGCCGACCTGGAGGCCGCCGCCGGTGGGGACGTAGCGGGCGGCGACGCTCATGCCCGGTATCTGCGGGCCGAGGGTCGGCAGCATCGAGCGCTGCAGGCCGTCGGTCAGCGCCCGCTCGGTCTCGGCGGTCCCGGCCCGGGACAGGGCCTGGGCGAGCATGCGGGCCACCGTCGTCAGCACCGACCGCTCGTCGGGGTTGAACGTGACCGGGTAGGCGAAGGCCGCCATCCAGGCGCCCATCGTGCGGCCCGCCACGGTCAGCGGCAGAAACGCCCAGGAATGGCGATTGAAGGACGCGGCGAGCGGCCAGGCGGCCGGGTAGCGCGACTTGTACTGCTCGGGGGTGGAGATATAGACGGCGCGGCCGGTGCGGACCACCTCGGCGGCGGGGTAGTCCGTGTCCAGGGCCATGTGCGAGAAGGGGCCGTCGTCGCCGGGCTGGTGCCCGTGATGGCCGATGATCGTCAGCCGGTCGCCCTCCACACCGAACACCGCGAGCCCGTCCGGGGTGAACCCCGGCATCGACAGGCCCGCCGCGACCCGCAGCACCTCCGCCGTGGACCGCGCCTCGGCCAACGCCCGGCCCGCGTCCAGCAGGAACGCCTCCCTGGAGCGCCGCCAGTCGCCGGTGACGGCGCTGCGTCCGGCCGGCGTGCCCGGGGTCGGCTCGGTGACCTCCTGAAGGGTGCCGATCAGCTGGAAGGACTTCTTCTCGGGGTCGAAGGACGGCTTGGAGCGGGAACGGACGACACGGATCACCCGCCCGTGCTCGTCCATGATCCGGATCCGCACCTCGGCCAGTGTGCCCTCGGTGACGGCGAGCCCGACGACGGCGATGATCTCGTTCCAGTCGACCGGATGGAGCCGGGCCCGGGCCTTGGCCTCCGTGAGGGTGGTCTGCTCGGCGGGCAGCCCCAGCAGCCGAGCCGCCTCGGCATCGACCGTGACGAGTTCGGTGGCGGTGTCCCAGTGCCACAGGCCGGTCGCGAGGGCGGCGAGAACCTCCCCCACGGCGGGCAGAGGCTCACCAGTGCGCATTGCCCCACTTTATGGAGAGGTGATCGAGGAGTGCCACCGATTGTCCACTCTTAATGGTGGGGAGCCGATCTTGGGGTGCCCGGTACCCTGGGGGTTGTTTCACGTGAAACACCATGAAACACAGCCCCCGATCCGCGAAGACTGGATGAACGACGATGCATCGGTACAGGTCCCACACCTGCGGCGAGCTCCGCTCCTCTGACGTCGGCACCGACGTCCGGCTGAGTGGCTGGCTGCACAATCGGCGCGACCTGGGCGGCATCCTCTTCATCGATCTGCGCGATCACTACGGCATCACGCAGCTCGTTGCCCGTCCGGGCACCCCGGCCTACGAGGCCCTCGACAAGCTGACCAAGGAGTCGACGGTCCGCGTCGACGGCAAGGTCGTCTCCCGGGGCACCGAGAACGTCAACCCGGACCTGCCGACCGGTGAGATCGAGGTCGAGGTCGGCGAGGTCGAGCTGCTCGGCGCGGCCGCCCCGCTCCCGTTCACGATCAACACCGAGGACGGGGTCAACGAGGAGCGGCGCCTGGAGTACCGCTTCCTCGACCTGCGCCGCGAGCGCATGCACAAGAACATCATGCTGCGTACGGCGGTCATCTCGGCCATCCGGCACAAGATGACGGCCCTGGGCTTCAACGAGATGGCGACCCCGATCCTGTCGGCGACCTCCCCCGAGGGCGCCCGCGACTTCGTGGTCCCCTCCCGCCTCAACCCGGGCAAGTTCTACGCCCTGCCGCAGGCCCCGCAGCAGTTCAAGCAGCTGCTGATGATCTCCGGCTTCGACCGCTACTTCCAGATCGCGCCCTGCTTCCGTGACGAGGACGCGCGCGCCGACCGTTCGCCGGGCGAGTTCTACCAGCTCGACGTCGAGATGAGCTTCGTCGAGCAGGAGGACGTCTTCCAGCCGATCGAGCAGCTCATGACCGAGCTGTTCGAGGAGTTCGGCAACGGCCGTCACGTCACTTCCCCCTTCCCGCGGATCCCGTTCCGCGAGGCGATGCTGAAGTACGGCTCCGACAAGCCGGACCTGCGGGCCCAGCTGGAGCTCACCGACATCACCGACATCTTCGAGGGCTCGGAGTTCAAGGCCTTCGCGGGCAAGCACGTGCGTGCGCTGCCGGTGCCGGACGTCTCCGCGCAGCCGCGGAAGTTCTTCGACCAGCTCGGTGACTTCGCGGTCTCGCAGGGCGCGAAGGGCCTGGCCTGGGTGCGGGTGGCCGAGGACGGTTCGCTGTCCGGCCCGATCGCGAAGTTCCTCACCGAGGAGAACGTCGCCGAGCTGACCAAGCGGCTGTCGCTGGCCGCCGGTCACGCCGTGTTCTTCGGCGCGGGCGAGTTCGACGAGGTCTCGAAGATCATGGGCGCGGTCCGCGTCGAGGCCGCCAAGCGTGCCGGCCACTTCGAGGAGGGCGTCTTCCGGTTCTGCTGGATCGTCGACTTCCCGATGTACGAGAAGGACGAGGAGACCGGCACGATCGACTTCTCGCACAACCCCTTCTCGATGCCGCAGGGCGGCCTGGAGGCCCTGGAGACCCAGGACCCGCTGGACATCCTGGGCTGGCAGTACGACATCGTCTGCAACGGCGTCGAGCTGTCCTCCGGCGCGATCCGGAACCACGAGCCCGAGATCATGCTGAAGGCCTTCGAGATCGCGGGCTACGACCGTGACACCGTCGAGGAGAAGTTCGCCGGCATGCTGCGCGCCTTCCGCTTCGGCGCCCCGCCGCACGGCGGCATCGCCCCCGGCGTCGACCGCATCGTCATGCTGCTGGCCGACGAGCCGAACATCCGCGAGACCATCGCCTTCCCGCTCAACGGCAACGCCCAGGACCTGATGATGGGCGCGCCGACGGAGCTGGAGGAGGCGCGGCTGAAGGAGCTGCACCTGTCGGTGCGCAAGCCGCAGCCGAAGTAGGCCACAGGCGCATACGAAGGGCTCGAAACCGGCGTCGGTTTCGAGCCCTTTCGCGTGCGCACCCTGATGCACAGGTCTTTCCGATGTTCCTGCCAGGCTCCCCGCGCCTACCGTCCCTGGCCATGACAGACACTCAGACACCTGAAGACAGGGAAGAAAGACGGGAGTTGGCCCGCCGTACGGTCCTCGCGGCCGGTGGTGTGGTGCACGTTCCTGGCGACGCTGGGCAACCCCTGGTGGGGCCTCGCCGCGATCACCCTCGCGGGCGTCGGCTCGAAGTGCGCGGCCACGCTGTTCTGGCCCATGGCCCAGACGGGCCTCGACCTGCGGATCGCGGCGCCGGGCCTGGCGCTCATCAACTCCCTCGGCAACCTGGGCGGTTTCGTCTCCCCCTTCCTCTTCGGCTATCTCAAGGACACGACGGGCAGCACGACCGGCGGCCTCTACACCCTGTCCGCGGCCTCGCTGCTCGCGGTGGCGGGGGCGCGGTTCATCCGCGGTGCGCAGGCCTTGGACACGAGCATGGAAACCTCACCGGAGGCCCACAGGAATCCCGAGGGAGGAGCACAGAAGCCTGTCGTGTCATAGGGAGTGACATCGCAGGTGCGGGCTGCTTCGGCCCGGCGGGCCGAGGAGGAAGCCATGGGGTACGCGATCGCGCTCTCCGCGCTGTTGATCGCCGGGACGGTGGGCGCGGTCGTCGCACTGCGCCGGAGGCAGGCGTCACCGGGCCCGACCGAGCTGGACGCGGAGGCCGAGGCCAACCGCTGGCTGATCCGGCTCGGGGGCAGCCTGATGCCGCCCGGTGCCAGCAACTGGGCGAGCAACGGGAAGACGGCGGGGCGGGCGCTGACCGACGCCGCGGAGTGCCATCGCGCCGCCCGCTCCCTGCTGGCCGAGGCCCGCACGGCGGCGGAGTACGAGCGGGTGACGCGGACGGCACAGGAGGGGCTGCGGCACGTCGACGCGGCCCGCGAGGCGCTGGGGCTTGCGACGGGCCGGGCTTCCGGCGTCCTTGAGCAGGTACCGCTGCTTCGCTGACCGTGACGGGAAGCAGACGGCCCAAGTGCCGAAACGAAAGAAGGACCTGACGCGCCGCAAGGTCGTCGTGGGCGTGGGCGCGGTGGCGGCAGTGGGCATCGGCGGCGGCCTGGTCCTGACCGCCTCCGCGGACGAGCCGGCCACGGAGGCGTCGGCGAGCGGGTCGAAGAACACCGCCGAGCGGTGCGCGCCCACCTGACCATGGGCGTCGTAGCAGGTCGACACGGGCGGGGACGGCCGGGAAAAAATCACTGCCGTCCCGGCAACCTCCCTGATTCCAGCGGCCACTTGGGGACATGAGCGCCTTCACCGGTGCTTCACGACCGTACGTGTCCCA
>Ga0207647_10003037_pt1 | contig 12616 bp, 10 predicted proteins | sample KBSCornC2_FD_184295 | JGI IMG/M metagenome (GOLD analysis project Ga0207647, IMG submission 184295) | Corn rhizosphere microbial communities from Kellogg Biological Station, Michigan, USA - C2 (SPAdes) (version 2) | ecosystem: Host-associated > Plants > Roots > Rhizosphere ...
CGCCGCCGGCCGGTCGCGCAGGAACGTGTGTACTCGGTCTATCGCGTCTAACGTCCACCATGGCAGATCGAGCTTGGTCATCTGATCGATCCGGTAGATGGCGAAAAGGCTCCGAATCCAGCGCGCGGTGCGGCTCCGGGGGCTTGCGCGTTCCAGCGCGCCCGCGATCCCAAGTCGTTCGGCAGCATCGCCGAGCGCATGCATAGAGGAAACGTAGGCTCGCTTCATAATTCCCATCGACCTTGCCTCATCTTGCTTTCGCGCAATAGCGTAATGGTTAATCGATTCGCCGGTTCTTGATACAGTGTTTGGAGGCCCGCAATATGAAGCCGATTAGTCCTTCCGTCAGCCGGGAAAGGCAACTCGGCCGATTTTCGGCTTACCTTCGGCACTTTTCGGCTTCCTTACATACGCGACTGTATGGCCGATCTGCTACGGCAAGGTGGCCGCGATGACGCGCCTTACGCTCCGGATCGGCGGCTGGATCGAGCACATCGGCGAAGGCCGGATTGTGGCATGTCTGCTTGTCCTGGCCTTTATGTTGCGGATGGCCGGCGCCGCGCATTACGGTCATTTCCAGCTTCAGCCGGTTGAGAATCGGGCGATCGCCGAAGCGCTAGCCAATAATCGTGGCTATGCCGATGCTTTCCGCCCCGGAAGCGGCCCTACCGCACATACCGGGCCGTTGGCCCCGCTGATCATGGCGGCAGTCTTCACGATATTCGGGACAGGCACGCTCATATCGGCGATCGTGCTCACCATGTTGGGGGCGGCCGCGGTCACCCTCTCTTTCTACCTTGTTTATCGATGTTTCGCGGTGATCGGCGTGCCGATAACCGTGCGCTTGCTCGCGCTGGCATTCGTGACCTTGGTGCCGTTCCAGCTGAGCCTCGAAACCACCGATCTGGTGGTATGGGAAGTGGCTTATGCCACCGCCTTCCTGGCGGCCATGTTGCTCGTCATATTGAAGCTGGATAGCGCCCCATCGGTTAGCTTTCCGGCTTTGCTTGGGCTGGCGGCCGCCACCGCCTTTCTCGAGTTGTTCAGCCCTGCATCGGGGCTCGCGGCCGCAGGCGCCGTCGGCCTTTTGCTGCTCCGCCGCACGCCGTGGCCGATGTGGCTGCTGGTCGGCGGCCTCACCCTGGCCTTCTTCCTGGCGATGACGACCCCCTGGAAATTACGAAACGAAAAGCTGCTCGGGGCACCAATACGGACGCGGTCGAGCTTCGGTCTTTCCTTCGCCATCGGCTTTCACGACGGGCAACTCACGGCGCCATCCCAGCGCGAGGCGAATATGGGCCGGCTGAAGTTGATCCACCCGCACCATGCAGGGGGGCCGGGCTACCGGCTGATGCGGGAAGCTGGAGGTGAAGTCGCCTATAACCGCAAGCTGGTGGCCGAAACCAAGGTCTGGATAGCGCGTCATCCGATCGGAGCGGCACGCATCGCGCTGCGCAACCTGTGGAACTATTATTGCCCGCCAACCTGGTTCTGGGATCGGTGGTTCTCCAGCGCGACCCCTCCACGCGCCGTCTCCATCATGCGATCGATCATGGTATCGATGCTGTCGTTGCTGGGCTTGGGAAGCCTGGCATGGCTGGTCTGGCAGAGGCGTTGGCGCTTCATCTATTTCATCCCTCCGGTAGCGCTGCCGGCCCTGCCTTATGTCATAACCTTCCCCCTCCTGCGCTATCGATACCCCACCTCGTCCATCCTCATTTTCCTCGCCTTTACCGGCGTTGGGATATTGGCCGCCAAGTGGAGAGGGTGGCCTGAGCTTCGGCCACAGCGTCTTTCCGAACAGCGCGCATGATGAAGGTTGAGTATTGGGCGGGCGGTGTCACTCGTTTGTCCGATCCGGCCGATATCTGCCGTGCGTACGGCGTACCGTGCGACTAGATCGTCGGGCTCCCGGGGCGCCGCTTGCTTTCAATTGCTGCAGCGCACAGAAAACAGATCGATCCGCATCCGAATCATAATCTACTCGGTACAGGTTTAAACGGGGGCGTCGGACATGAAGCTGATTGTGCAGATTCCTTGCTATAATGAAGAGCATACGCTTCCGCAGACGGTCGCTGATATTCCCCGGCAAATTCCGGGCATCGATACTGTCGAAGTGCTTATCATCGACGATGGTTCGCGTGATCGAACGGTGGAGGTCGCACGCGAGATCGGTGTCGATCATATCGTTCGCAATCGCCGCAACATGGGTCTCGCGCATTCCTTTCGGCGTGGACTGGATGCGTGCCTGGCCCATGGCGCGGACATCGTCGTCAACACCGATGGCGATAACCAATATTGCGGCGCCGATATCGCGCTTCTCGTGCAACCCATCCTGGAAGGGCGCGCCGACGTCGTCGTGGGAGATCGCCAGACCGCCGCCATCGACCATTTTTCCCCCAGCAAGAGGATGCTGCAGCGCTTCGGCAGCTGGGTGGTCCGGGCCTTTTCGGGCGTGAACGTGCCCGATGCCGTCAGCGGCTTTCGCGCAATCTCGCGCGAAGCGGCCTTCCGCCTGAACATCGTGTCGCCCTTCAGCTACACGATCGAGATGCTGATCCAGGTGGGCATGAAGGGCATGGCCTTCACCAGCGTACCGATCCGCACCAACCCCAAGACGCGCGATTCTCGCCTTTTCTCAAGCGTGTTCAAGTTCATCGAGCGCTCGGGCTCGACGCTCATGCGCATGTACACCATGTATCGGCCGCTCAAGGTCTTCACCATGATCGGCCTGGTGATCGCGCTGATTGGCGCCGTCCCGATGCTTCGCTTCCTGTATTTCTACCTCTTCGTGAACGGCACCGGAAAGGTACAGTCGCTGATCATTGGATCGGCTTTGCTCACCATCGGCGCGCTGACCTTTGTGTTGGGCATCATCGCGGATCTCCTCAGCCAGAATCGTAAGCTTATCGAGATCATGCTGGAGAAGGTTCGGCACATCGAAGAACGGCAAAGCGTCGCGGCCGAGGATTTGTGATGGCGATCGAGGAGGCCGAGCCGACGCTTCCCACCCGGACCGCTTTGGGTATCACCCAATTCATTAACCGGCTGGGCGAGCGCCGGCTGGTCGTCGTCTTGCTCCTGATTGCGGCACTGATGCGGTTTGGCGCCGCCTTCCATTATCTGCACCTGAAGCCGCAACGCGTCGAAAATCAGATGATTGCCGTCGCGCTGGTCCAAAACCAGGGCTATGCCGATGCCTTCCGGCCCGACAGCGGCCCGACCGCGCATTCCGGCCCCTTGGCGCCGCTCGTCATGGCCGGGGTTTACAAAATGTTCGGGGTGGAAACGCCGCTGGCCGAAGCGGTGTTGACCTTGCTCGGCATCGGCTCGGTCATACTGACCTTCTACCTGCTTTATCGATGTTTCGAACAACTGGGCGTCGGCCGGGGGCCACGACTGGCGGCGCTGATCTTCGTCTGCCTCGTTCCGATCCAGCTGAGCCTGGAGAGTACGGAGCTCGGCATCTGGGAGGTGGGCTACGGAACCGCGGCCATGTCCGCGATCCTACTCGCCGTCCTGCGGCTCGATGCGCGCCGATCGGTCGGGCTTGCCGCATTGTGCGCCCTGGCTGCAGCTACGGCGGTGCTGGAGGTGTTCAGCCCGTCAACCGGCCTTGCCGCCGCCGGGCTGCTGGGTTTGCTGCTGGTTCGGCGTACGCGATGGCCGATTTGGTTCCTGATCGGCGGACTCACGCTCGCGTTCTTCATCGCGATCACTACGCCATGGAAGTTGCGCAACGAACATGCGTTGGGTGAACCCGTGCGGACGCGCTCCAGCTTCGGCCTGTCCTTCGCTATCGGTTATTATGACGGGCAGCTGACCAATCCTTCCCCGCGTGCAGCCAATGTCGAGCGGCTCGAGGAGCTGCATCCGCATTATCGGCCGGGACCGGGCTATGAGAAGATGAAAGCCGCCGGTGGGGAAGTCGCCTATAACCGCCAGCTGGTGGCGGAAACGCGGCGCTGGATCTCCTCACACCCGTGGGATGCGCTGAAAATTGCGCTCCGCAATCTATGGAATTTCTACTGCCCGCCGGCCTGGTTCTGGGATCGGTGGTCGGACGCGCCGATCCGGCCGGTTTCGACCGCGCGTGCGATCCTCTTCGACGCGCTTTCGCTTGCCGGCCTTGCCACGCTCGCCTGGCTTCTGCTGCGCCGCCGCTGGCGTTTCCTGTATCTGGGGGTCGCGGTCCTGCTCCCGGCCATTCCCTACGTGATCACCTTCCCGCTGCTGCGCTATCGTTATCCTATCTCTTCGGTGCTGATCTTCCTGGCCTTCGCCGGCGCGATGATGCTCGCATCCCGCCGGCTGAGCGAACGGCAGCCCACCGGCCGTGCAGTGGAGACAATTGCATGAGCGCATTTTTCGGTCGGATCGACCGGCGCCAGCTTCCCGTTGCCGTCCTGGTTGTGCTCGGCGTGCTGATGCGGGTCGCGTGGAATACACTCCGGCCTACCTCGGGAGCAGCCGGGGAAGCCATGCGTGTCGCCGCCGCGATCGGTTCGGGCCATGGCTTTGCCGATGCCTATCGGATCGGTCAGGGGCCGACCGCCCACCTCATGCCCGTCAGCCCGTCGATTGCCGGGCTGGTCTATATGGTTTTCGGCGTTGGATCGCGCATCGCCGAGATCCTGCTGGCGAGCTGGTCGATCGGTCTCGCGATCGGAACCTATCTTCTGCTCTATCGCGCCTTCGGCCGCCTGGGTACGCCACGCTGGGCGCGGCTCGCCGGCCTGGCGTTCGGCTGCCTCGCGCCCGCCTACCTCAACTGCGAGGCGGTGGACTTCCGGGTGTGGGAAGGCGGTCTCGCTACCTTTCTCCTGGCCTTATTCTTCGACCGGCTGCTCGCTGCTGAGGGCATGGCGGTGGTCAGCGGGCGTATGATCCTCGCCATGGCGGGACTGACCGGCCTGCTGTTTTTCGTCAATCCACCGCTCGGCATCGCTGCCTATCTGTGCGCTGGAATATTCTGCCTGCGAAAACTCCCGCTTGCACGGACGATGCAGGCGATCGGCGCCTCGCTTGTCGTGCTGGCGATCCTGATCGTCCCTTGGACGCTTCGCAACATGAAGGAACTCGGCGCGCCGATCGTGCTGCGGAGCAATGCGGGTCTCGAGCTGGCGCTGGCGCAATATCCGGGCGCCGTAAACCCGACTTCCCGGCGCGAGGCGTTTCTCGCGCGATTGGATCAAATCCATCCGACCCTTAGCCTCGATGCTTATCACCGAATGCAGGCCGCGGGCGGGGAGGTGCCCTATGCCAAGGCATTGGGAGCGGAAGCCAAGGCATGGATGAAAGCGCATCCGGCCGAATCCGCCAAACTGATGTTGCTCCATCTGCGCCAGAGCCTCGTTCCGCAGCGTTGGCAGTTCGACGTATTCGGCCGAGCGCTTTCCCCGACGCTGCGAGCGGTGCTGACCGACATTGCCGGCCTCAGTGGACTTGTCAGCTTGTTCTGGGCCCTGCTCGCCCGCCGACGAAACTGGTGGTATCCGGCCGTGATCGTGGCCAGCTGGGCGTTGCTGACCGCACCGTTCCAGCCAGTGACGCGCTACACGTACCTGATTTATCCGCTGATGGTGTTCTGTGCCGCCGATCTGTTGGGCCGCCTGCGCAGGGCGCACGATCGATCGGAGCACACGATCCAGGCTTGAAAGCTTTTCCTGGCTCCGCCTGGCTATCGCGTCGGATTCGCCGGTTTCGCGGCGACCGGTTCAAGCTCGCAATCCTGGCGCATGCGCCGCAGTCGCAACCTCGCGACAAGGATGTGGCGGTGGCTGAGCGCGGGCGATTCGATATAGGTCCATGAAAGGAACGCCAGCAGCAGCGTCGGCGGGAAGCTCGCCAGCGCCAGCTGCCAAGGGGTCAGATGGTGGAACAGCGCCATCGTCATCTGCTCGACCGGGAAGGCGTAGATGTACATGCCGTAGGAATAGTCGCCCAAGCGATTGTAGCTCTTCAGGCCCGGAATATTGGCGAAGCCGAACCACAGGGAGGCATAGGCGACCGCAAAGGCATGCGTCATCGGATAGAAGATCGTGCCGAAGCTCAAGGCAGCGAGGCCGAGCAGCGCCGCGGCCAGTAGCGGGCTTACGGGTATCCAACGCCGATAGATATAGGTGGCAGCCCCAAGCGCGAAGGGCAGGCCCAGTGTTGCCGAGGAACGGAGCAAATTGCCCGCCTCGGCCTGCGGAATCAGGAAGGTGGCGCCAATCGCGATCGCCAGAATTATGAAGAAAAAGGCCGGACGGCTGAGGCCGAGCAAGCCGATCACGACCACCATGAAATAGCAGGATACCTCTGAAAAGAGGGTCCAGAGCGAGCCATTGATCGCTCCCCCATTGGGGCCGCCATAGGGATTGTCGGTGAAAACCCCGGGGAGGGTCCACATCATCTTCTTGAGCGTGAGATTGAAGGGCACATAGGCCCAGGTATGCAAATCTCCGAAATAGGCGGTCAGCGGCAATATCGTGAACAGCGGGCCCAGGACGAAGACTGTCAGCAGGAGCACGACGATCAGGCCCGGATAGATTCGCGCGACGCGCGCCAGCGCGAAGTCCGCCAGCGAAGCGCGGTTGAGGAAGCTCTTGGTAATGAAGAAGCCCGATACCGCGAAGAAGATCGATACCGCCGTGGTGCCGAGCTTGTAGCCCGTCTCCAGGAAGAGCGGTTCGATTGTATTCTTGCCCAGCGTCAGCGGCCAGGAATGCGATATCAGCACCGCCGTCGCGGCCAGCATGCGCAGCAGATTGAAATTGTTGTCGCGCCCGCTCGACCGCTGCTCGACGGTAACCATCCTCATGCCGTCCCCTTTTGTCGAAGATGGGGGCCGGCCGGCGGGCTTTTACCCGGTCGGCCGGCAAGGGTTCAGGCCGCTTGGGCTTCCTCGGCGGGAGCAGGACGCTTGTCGTACACTTCGTCGATAATGCCGAATGCCTTGGCCTCATCGGCCTCGAGGAATTTGTCGCGATCCATCGCCTTCTCGATCTCCTCGATCGGCTGGCCGGTATATTTGGCGTAGAGCGAATTCAGGCGATGGCGCATCCGCAGTATCTCACGCGCCTGGATTTCGATGTCGGCCGCCATGCCCTGGGCGCCGCCCGACGGCTGGTGGACCATGATACGGCTGTTGGTAAGCGCGATGCGCATGCCGGGTTCGCCGGCTGCGAGCAGGAAGCTCCCCATCGATGCCGCCTGACCGATGCAGACCGTGCCGATGCGCGGGCGGATATATTGCATCGTGTCGTGGATCGCGAGACCGGCGGTTACGACCCCGCCCGGGCTGTTGATGTACATGTAGATGTCCTTCTTCGGGTTCTCGGACTCGAGGAAGAGCAACTGGGCGACGATGAGGCTGGCCATATGGTCCTCGACCTGGCCGGTCACGAACACGATCCGCTCGCGCAGCAGGCGGCTGTAAATGTCGAAGCTGCGCTCGCCGCGGTTCGATTGCTCGATAACGATCGGCACGAGCCCAGCGATGATGTCGGCGTGGTCGGTCATGGGAATGTCAGGTCCTCTGGCTTGGTCGGCGCAACATCGGCCTTCGCGCGTGCCGGTTCAAGGGGAAGCTTGCCCGTAGCGGGCCAATGGCCGAATCGGAAACGCCTTGTGTTGCGCTGCAAAAGTTAAGATGGCCTAGGAAAGCAGGGCAGCCACGGAGACCAGCGATGACGGCCAACAGCGTGCGCGACGATAATTCCCGGACAGGAATGCTCGCCGCCGCGTTCGATCGGCGTCTGCCCGCCTGGGCGACGCCACGCAACCTGTTCCTCCTTCTGTTGCTGGTCAGCCTCTGCGTCGATCTCGCTTTTGGCTTCATCTACAAATTCCGACCGACCCCGGGTGACCTCGACGCGGACGAGCTCGAATATTTCAACATGGCGACGGGCCTGATGAATGGCACGCTGCAGCTCTCGGCGCGTCGGACGCTCGCCTTTCCGCTGCTGATCGCCGGGGTCCGCTCGATCGGCAGCAGTTTCCTCCTCCTCCAGGTGATCGCTGCGAGCCTGTTTTCTTTTTCGGCGCCCTTGCTGTTCCTGGTCGTGCGGCGCGTGACGGGCTCGATCGCCACTGGTGCCGCTGCCGGGCTGGCGCTCGCGCTTTGGCCGCCCGTCATTTATTATGGCGTCTCGCTCTACAGCGAAGCGATGGCCCTCCCGGTCTTCCTGCTCGCATTGCTGGCATTGCCGCCAGGGCCGTGCACGGGCCGCCCACGCGGCAGACGGGATTGGCTGGGGCTGGTGATCGCGGGCGTCGTCCTCGCCTGCGCGACGCAGGTGCGCCCCATGTATCTGCTCATGACGCCCTTCCTCGCGCTGATCGTCTTGATGGAGGAGCGCGATTGGTGGCGGGCAATCGGGAAGGTAGCGGTTGTGGCCGCTGCTTACACGCTGACGACGTTGCCCTGGTCGGCCTACATGACCGCGCGCTTTCACCATCCGATCCTCGTGACATCCAATGGCGGTGAAACGCTCGCCGGGGGGCTCAATCCGGTGTTGCTTGAGCCGTGGGCCCAGCGGCGCCTGCTGACCTTCGGCCGCAACGTCTGGGTGGGCCCAGGTAAATGGCTTCCGCCGTATCAGACGGGCTATCTCAGCAAGGCGGAGCTCAGCCTGCCCTACGACCAGCAGGACCGCATCCTGAAGGAGCGCACGACCGCATGGGCGAAGGCGCATCCGGATGACGCGTTCCAGCTCGAGCTGGCCAAGGCGGCCTATATGTGGGGAGTCTATCCGCTTACCAAGAACGGGATCGCGCAGCTTGCGTTCGGGAACGTGCCGACAATCCTGCTGATCGGTTTCAGCCTTTTCTGTCTGGTCCGGCTGCCCGATTCGCGCCGGTCGCTGGCCCGTTTCTGGATCCTGCCCCTTTTCGTCACGTCCGTCGCGCTGATCAGCTGGGGCAGCTGGCGCTTTCGGCAACCCGGCGATGCCGGCCTCGTCGCTTTCGCCACCGTCTGCGCACTGACGATGGTCGCAGGCCGGCGGGCACGCGGAAGCGTGGTTCCAGCCCGGGCGGAGGCTACCGCCGCCGCCAGGTGAAGAGCGACGACATCGCGTAATTCCAGACCACGCTGACAAGCACGCCTGCAATCGCAGACAAAATCCAGCCCGTGTTGCGCCCGAACAGCCAGTCGGCGACGCCGATATTGGCGGCTGCGCCCGTTGCGCAAACCAGATTGAAGCTCAGCCAACCCAGGAACAGGGCTCGCCCCTTCAGGCGCTGATCGCGATAGGTCAGGGCGTTGTTGAGGAAGAAGTTGTTGGAAATGGCGATGACGCTGGCCGCCGTTTGCGAGGCTTCGAACGAAGCGGCGAATCCCTTGAACATGATCGTCAGGATCGTGAAGTGGACGAACACGCCGAAACCGCCCACCAGGGCGAAGCTCATGAAGCGGACGGGCACGTAGCGGCCGAACGCCTTATCCATGATCAGCTGCAGATATTCCCACAGCACCAGGCTATCGAGCTTGCTCTCACCATGCTGGCGGGTGCGGAAAGTATAGGGGACCTCGGCCACGCGCAGGGGCTCGGGGGAACTGGCGGCAAGGTCGAGCAGGATCTTGAATCCGATCGACGACAGATTGGGCAGAGCCCCCAGGAAGGCGTCGCGCCGCACCATGAAGAAGCCGCTCATCGGATCGCTGATGGGCGTGCGGGTGAGCTTGGTCGCCAAGCGCGTGGCGAGCTTGCTCGCCATCACGCGCTTGCGGTCCCAATCGCCCAGGCCGCCACCCTCGGTGTAGCGACTGCCCACAACCAAATCGACATCGCCCTGCTTGATCCGCTCCAGCATCGCGCCGAGGATCTTTTCATCATGCTGCAGGTCGGCATCGATCACCGCCGCATAGGGCGCAGCACTGGAGAGGATGCCCTCGATGCAGGCGGTGGCGAGGCCACGGCGGTTATGACGATGGATACCGCGGATGCGGGGATCGACCAGTGCCATTTCACGGACACGCTCCGACGTGCCGTCCGGCGAATTGTCGTCGACGAAGATCATCTCCCAACGAACGCCTGGCAATGCCTTGGCGACCGCCTGGGCGAGTAGCGAAACGTTCTTCGACTCATTGAAGGTCGGAACGATGATCGACAACTCGGCAGGCAGGAGATGAGTGCGGCTTGCTTCGATATCGGCCATCGAATCTCTCGCGTCAGTCGGCATGCTTCGTCTCAACCCGCGCTTTTGTTGCAATGCAACAAGATTCGTGGCTGACACCTCATACCGGCGGCAAAGCGAGATAGGCCAGCCTACGCATTTCGCGTCGCCCGCGTACCACGGTATCCAGGATCAGCCCGGCGAAGAAGCACAAGCATGCGACGATGGCGAGACCGGTCGCCAGAATTGCGGTCGGAAAGCGCGGGACCAGGCCGGTTTGTGCATAGGTCACGATCAAAGGTATCGTAAGCACCACCGCGAGCAGCGCCAGAAGGCCGCCGATCGAGCCGAAATAAAGCACCGGCCGCTCGATGCGGAACAGCGTCAGGATCGTGCTGAGAATTCGCCAGCCGTCTCGATAGGTCGACAATTTCGAAGCCGACCCCTCGGGGCGTGCGCCATAGCGGGTCACTACCTCGGCCACGGGCATGCGCAGTTCCAGCGCATGGACGCTGATCTCGGTCTCGATCTCGAAACCCGCGGAAAGGATCGGGAAGCTCTTCACGAAACGGCGCGAGAAAACGCGATAGCCCGAAAGGATATCGCTGAAAGTGCGTCCGAACAGACGGGCCAGAATGCCGGTCAGCACCATGTTGCCCAGCCGGTGACCGCGCCGGTACGCCGCTTCCACCTCGCTTGCGCGCGCGCCGACGACCATGTCGAGATGTTCGTCGACAAGCCGCTGGATCATTTCGGGCGCCGCGGCCGCATCATAAGTCGCGTCGCCATCGGCCATCACATAGACATCCGCGTCGATGTCCGCGAACATCCGGCGCACCACGTTGCCCTTGCCCTGCATGGCCTCTTTCCGGACGATTGCACCGGCCGCGGTGGCGACCTCCACGGTGCGGTCGCGGCTATTATTGTCGAAGACATATATCTCGGCCCCAGGCAGGGCGGCGCGGAAACCGGCGACGGTCTGACCGATCGCCGCTTCCTCGTTATAGCAGGGGAGAATGACGGCGATGCGCAGGTTCATGCCTGGGCTTTAGCAATCCATTTACCATTATGGGAGAGGGCACGGACGCGTTTTGATCGAGCGAGCGAGAAGCGGCCCGACAATGAAATTCTCAATCGCGGAGCTAGGCGAATGCGAGCTGCGCAAATTGCCGCGCGCGATCGGCCAAAGGTCGCAGTTTGGCCGTGGTCCAGGGTTCGGCGAACCGCTGAATAAGCCAGGCGACGACCAGGACGCCGGCGATTGCTAGGACGGCGGACATCTCCTCCGGCAGGGGCGCGCAGAATGGTGCGGACTTGACGATCAGTGCGATGCCGATGTCGCTGTGAACGAGATAGAGAGGATAACTGATCGCGCCAACAAACCAGGCAGGGCGAATTGATAAGGCCCGCTGAAGCGGCTGCACGGTTTGAGCCAGCGCGAAGAAGATAACGATGGCGCCCAATTCCAGATGCTCCCGCATGGACGTTCCAAAGGGGCCTTCGAACAGGGCTGCGGCGGCAAATCCGATCAGGATGGCTGCGGCGAACAACCTTTTGTCTTTCTCTCGCGCCGCTTTGTAGAAGAGCGCGCCACTCGCGAACCAGCCGAAATAACGAAAGCCAAGCCATTCCGCAGGCTCGATGGCGCGATGCCAAGGGGAAGTGTGCACTTTCGGGATAAGGGCCTCTGCGCCCGTGGTGATCAGGAACAGCGCGAGCAGGCATCCGATTGCGGCCCGCCAGCCCAGGCGAAAATAGGCAGTGGCGAAGATCAGATAGAAGACGCATTCGACGTAGAGCGTCCAGAAGACCCCGCTAAGCGAATGAATCGGCACATTTAAAACCGCGTGCCAGAATGACGAGTGCACGAATGTGAGCCCGGGAAGGATATCGATAAGCTGGGCTGGCCCATCCGGCCCGGGCATCCCCGCAAAACGATCGATTGCAAAAAGGGTGATCGTCGCGATCAGCATGGCAGGAAAAAGCCGCAGCCATCGGCGCAACATGAAGTCTAGCAATCCCGAGCATCGCTCGAGCGTCATGAAAATGACGAAGCCGGAAATAAGGAAGAATAGCTCGACGCCCATCCATCCCGAAGAGAGGACAGGCACGCCGGCATAGCGGGCGCCGTAAGGCAAAAACTTCGCGTCAGTCGGCCCGGAGAAATGCCACAGCATGACAGCGGTGATCGCGACGCCACGCAAACCGTCGAGATAGCGCAGTCGTTGTCCTGCTTTTTGCATCGGCCGGCCCCTTAATGGCCGGGGTATAGCAGGGGATATTTGGCCGTCTGAGCGAGGGAATGCTCAGGAATGGTTCTTTTCCGGTGAGGAAAAAAGTCAGGCGTGCGTCTGCAGTCTGTCTCGCGGCGACGCCGATTCGTGAGCTTTGATGATGTGCCCGCAGCCTTCTAGCCTCTCCCTCAAAGGGGAGAGGCTGCGGCCGTTATTCCGCCTTGGCTTTCTTCGGGGCAGCCTTCTTGGCCGGAGCCTTGGCCGGCTTCTCTTCCGCC
>Ga0207647_10003038_pt1 | contig 12616 bp, 10 predicted proteins | sample KBSCornC2_FD_184295 | JGI IMG/M metagenome (GOLD analysis project Ga0207647, IMG submission 184295) | Corn rhizosphere microbial communities from Kellogg Biological Station, Michigan, USA - C2 (SPAdes) (version 2) | ecosystem: Host-associated > Plants > Roots > Rhizosphere ...
GTTGTTCGCTCCCTCGCAGGAGTCGATGACTGGAGCATAACCAATGTCACAGCCTTTTCTATTTTCCCGCCCAAGTTGCCCCGTTCCTTCTCCTGAGGTTTGAACCCGAAACATTCGCTGACGCTGTCACGAGAGGAGGATCGAGACGCAGGACTCTTCCTCAGTTCCGGGGCGAGGACCTCATTTTGATGATTCTATAGAAATCCAATTCTCTACCTGCTCCTCCAGAACGTTGAGCGGCAAAGCTCCGTTGCCGAGTACTTCATCGTGAAAGTTGCGGATGTCGAATTTGGCGCCGAGTTTCTGTCGTGCTTGCTCGCGCAGCTTAAGGATCTCGAGTTGTCCGAGCTTGTAGGCCAGGGCTTGTCCTGGCCAAGCGATGTAACGGTCGACTTCGGTCTGGATGTTGGGCTCATCCATGGCCGTGTATTTATGGAAATATTCGACCATCTGATCGCGCGACCAATGTTTCGCGTGAACACCTGTGTCGATCACCAGCCGAATGTCGCGCCACATCTCGTTTTCCAGGCGGCCGTAGTCGCTGTATGGATCCTGATAACACCCCATCTCATGTGCCAGCCGCTCGGAGTACAAGGCCCAACCTTCGACAAACGCTGTGTATCCTGCATGCTTGCGGAACTCGGGAAGTCCCGTAAGTTCCTGCGCGAGCGAAATCTGAAGGTGGTGTCCGGGAATTCCCTCGTGATACGCAATTGCTTCCACATTCAGTAACAAGCGGTGCTCGGGATCGTACTCATTGACATTGATGTGGCCAGGACGCGAGCCGTCGGCGGTTCCCGGAGTGTAGTCGGCGGGAACCGCATTCTTCTGCCGTACCGGTGCCATCGGTATCGCGGCGAGCCTCGCCCTGGGCAGATTACCGAAATACTGCGGCAATCGAGGCTCCATTTCCCGCACGTACTTGGCATACAGATCTAGCAACTGCTGACCGGAAGTCGCGTAGAGTTTGCGATCTCCTTTGATGTGTTCGTTGAAGCTGGCGAGATCGTTGAAGCCGAATTTCTTCGCCACCGCCAGCATCTCGGCTTCGGTCTGATGTAGTTCCTTCAATCCGATTTCGTGAATCTGATCAGGTGTTAAATCTGTCGTAGTCATTCGGCGGACGGCGTAGCGGTACCGCTTTTCGCCGTTGGGTAAGGCCCAAATACCAGGTTCGCCGCGGCCATGCGGCGCATAGTCTTTGCGCATGAAATCGGCAAAGCGCCTGTAGGCAGGAATGATCTGGTTGTTGATTGCAGCGAGCGCTTCTTTACGTAAGCGATCCTGATCAGCGGAAGAAATGCTACTTGGGAATTTCTGCAGGGGGTCGAAAAATGGGCTGTTCTCCCCCGTCTTACCGGCTACGTCTTCCGCTTGCGGTGCAACTTTCTCGAGCAGGAAGCGCGGCGGCATCAGACCGTCTTTCATGCCTTGCTCGAGGTTCGCAGTTACCTGCTCGAAGACGCCAGGAATTTGCTTTAGACGAGAAATGTAGTTCTCGTAATCGTTAGCGGTGTTGAAGGGTGTAATCGTAATCAGGTCAGGCAATTCGATCTGAGGCCCACCGTTCTGGCTGACCGACATTTCCCACGGCTTGAATTCTGCACCCTCGATCTGCTCGCGAAGATTGCGAATCATTAGTTCGCGGCTGAGGCGGTCTTGCTGGGAAAGCCCTGCGGTGGGAAGGGCTTCGAAACGGGCCAGGAATTTGCGGCTTTCTTCCAGGTCTTTCCGATAGAACTCAGCGGAATAGTCGCTGAGACGATCGTTGTATCGGTTATCCCCGAGAGCAGTGGCCGACTCGGGGCTGGTACGAAGTTCGTATTGCCATTTTTCATCAAACAGAGAATGTAGTTGCTCGGTCGGGCCGCGCGAATTCCCTTGGGTCTGCCGGACTTGGGCGGAAGTCTTAACCGTGGGCAAAAGCAGGGAGAGCAGAATTGAAACTGCCACTGACCGCAAGATCATGAAGAATTTCCCTTCGATACGGTGTCCGTAATCTCAGAAGTCCCTTCGTGTACTTCGTGGTTTTGAAACTTTGACCGCGAGAACAAGAAGAGGGAACAGAATGCCAGGCGATCGGGTACCCGCTATACGGATTTGCTTTTCACCTTCCAGTACACCGCGTAGCGATCATGAATGACCTGGTACAGCGGAACCAGGTTGATCGCCTGCGACTGGCCGACTGCCTTAAAGTTCAGTGGCTGCTTGCTGTCGACCTCGACCCAGGTCGTCGGCCGGTTCGTATCCGCCACGATTTCCGGAACCTTGTACTGATCGTTGGATTTCGGTTCGTAGTCGCCGTACTGCATGTCCTTCGTTATGGCCTCGAACTTACCGGCGAGTACCAGCGGACCATACATCATGGCTTGCATGCTTGGGTCGTCGGGCATCGTGTCGATATGCAGTGCCATGGGCAGGCTCAGCTCGATTCTGTCGCCGGTTTTCCAAACCCGGTTCAAGGTGAGATAGCTGCTGGGACTGGCAAACGCGGGCAATGGCTGCCCATTGATTTTCACACTGCCACCCTCCGCCCAGTACGGAACGCGAAGGTTCATACTGAGTTGGACGGGGGCCTTGGCGGAAACCGTGAGCGCGGTGCCTTGCTGCTCGGGGAAGCGCGTTTCCTGGGTTAATTTCAGACCTTTTTCCGGCCACTCCAGATTCGAATCAACGTAGAGGTTCACGTACACCGAATCATCATCGTGGAAGTAAATCGTGTCGGTGAGTTTGGCATATTCCTCGACGCCGGTACCGGTGCAGCACCACAGAGAGTCGAACGGCTTGCCAAAGGTCTTCCAATAGCCTGAAGCGAGAGGTAGGTAGTACATCATGGTGCCGTCTTCGGGATTGATGGTCCCCAACCGATGATTGAAGACCAACCGTTCGTAATAGTCCATGTAACGAGCCTCTGGCGACAAGCCAAAGAGATGGCGTGTGAGCTTCATCATGTTGTAGGCGCAACAATCTTCTGTTGTGGTGGTGCTGAGTTCGCCGGCAAGCTTGCCGGGATCTGTGTTCCAGGACTCGTGGTTGCTAGTGCCGCCGGTGCAGTAGCATCGCTCTCCGACAACTTCCTCCCAGAAGTAGTCGGCGACATTGCGATAGTAAGGTTCTCCGGTGAGCTCGTAATAGCGGGCGGCCGCGATCACCTGGGGGATATGCGTATTGACGTGCAAGCCTTTCAATTCATCCCGATGCGAGGCAAGCGGGTCAAAGAACCATTTCTTATCGAAGTGCTTGGCCATGTGCAGGTAGTACTCTTTCCCGGTTACGGCATAAAGATTCGACAGCACCTCACCCATGCCGCCGTACTCGGTTCCGAGAATGCGCTGCATGTGGTCATAACTGAGCGGACCGGTGTAGCCGCCGACCCAGTTCGCCATCTTCTCGACTACCTCGAGCGCCTGCTGGTTTCCGGTGTACACGAACATGTCCAGATTGCCGGCCATGATTTTGTGGATGGTGTAGAAGGGTGCCCACACCCGCTCGCGATTGCGCAGGCGGTCGAAGAACTCAACCGGAAACGCGCTTAGATATCCTCCGTCGTTCAGACCCTTTTGACATTTGGCGAGCTCTGCGACCACCGTGTCGCCATTCTTTTTAAGTTCTTCATCGCCGGCACTGGCATACATCAAGGCGACCGCGGAGAGATAGTGACCTCCGGCGAAGTGGCCGCGGAGTTCGCAGTCGGGGGCTTCCCACCCACCCAGGGGCGGAGCGGAGGAAGGCAGTCCGGCATTGACCCGAAAGGTGTGCAGCAAGCGATCGGGGGGAAGGGAGTGCAGGTAACTGCGATTGGCTTCCATTGCTGCCGTGCATGGACCTTTGCCGAGACGAACTTGTTTCATGGGGAAGGGACGAACTTTCCATGGAACCTGCTCGCGATGGACTCCCTTTCCATCCGTGTATGTGGTATTCACAACCGGATCTTGGGCGAGGGCCAACCGAGGAATCAAGGTTGAACCGGCCGCAGCGCCCACGGTCGCTATGAAATCTCTACGGGAAAATTTTGGAAATGGAGTCACTGGAAGCTCCTCATGTTTGCCATTGGAATGCCGCGATCCGTCGCGGATATTGTATACAATACTGCGAGCGGGCATTCTCCGACAATAGTCCAAAAGAACTGGACGCCCGCAGACGCGAAGTCGAACCTTGGTATTGCGGACAATGGCGGCGTCTTACGCCGTAGACTACTCGAAGTTATGCGGAGACCTCCCTGGCGGTGCTGCGTTGCGATCGGCTTTCTTTCGGCCTTGACGTTGGCAAATGCCCAACGGCCTTTCGGACGTGAGCCGTCAGCGACCGCGCAGACTTCTCCGACTCAGACGCAGTCGCAAGAACCCGAAAGTTCCATCGAACAGCAAGCAGAGAGCGAACTGAGGACGGGCACGGCGCTAACCAGTCGTGGGCAGTTCACCGAGGCCATCCCGCACCTGCTCGCGGCACGCGGTCGAGTGAAAAACGAGTACGCTGCTCGATTCAACCTCGCCATTTGCTACATCGCAATCGAGCAGCCGCGCCAGGCGATCCCAATTCTGATGGAACTCCAGAGGTCCGGACACGACAGTGGCGACGTCAATAATTTGCTTGCCCAAGCGTACGTCGGAGACGCCCAGGACGAGAAAGCGCTTGACGCTCTGCAACGTGCGATGTCATTCACCCCGACGAACGAAAAGTTATACACGTTCGTGGCCGATGCCTGCATGGGAAGGCAGTCTTACACATTGGGTTTGCAGGTCGTGGATCTCGGACTCAAAAACCTGCCTAACTCCGGCCGTCTTCATTTCGAGCGCGGCATGTTTCTTGCCCTGATGGACCGCTTTGACAGCGCCAAGAACGATTTCGAGCTTGCCCGAAAGCTCGCTCCAGACTCAGACATTGCCTACATTGCGAGCGCGCAGGAGGCGATGTACGCAGGGAACATTGAGGAAGCCGTCCGAGTCTCGCGGGAAGGTATGGCGAAAGGGATCCGCCACTTTTTGTTGCTGACGCTGTTTGGCGAGGCATCGCTGCGTTCGGGCATAACCCCGGGACAGAAGGAATTTCAAGAGGCTCGCGCCGCCCTCGAAGCAGCCGTTGCGAATAAGCCGAACTATCCGAGTTCACAACTTTCTCTGGGAAAGTTGTACTTGCTAGATGGTCAAACCGCAGAGGCCCTTACGTGCCTAGAGAAAGCCCTGGCACTCAATCCCAGGGATCCCGCGGTGTATGCTGCCTTGGCATCGGCCTACAGGAAAGCCGGGGACACCGAAAAGGCGCAAGCAACGCTTGCGAAGCTCGCGGAACTAAATCATGCGCAGGCGGAAAAAATCAGAACGGGGACGGGGGAGACCAAGGCGAGCTACGGTGGAACCGCCTCCCAGCACCCCTAGGTGATGGGACTTCGAGTTCCTGGTTAATCATAAGATTCTGCGGAGAGCGCGAACTCCCGCGGAAATTCCTGAATGGGTCCTATGAGGTTTGCGATTTGATTTTGGGAAATGGTCGTTCCACCAGTCCGGTGCCTTCTTTCACGGCAAGGATTTGATTGCACTCGATATTCGTCAGCTTGGTATCCATGCCGCTCGGCCAGAGGATTTCGATGGAATCGATCTTCGTTCGCTGGCCAAGACCGAAGTGCAGTCGGGGATCTTGTGCCGATTGGTAGCTCATTCCACCTTTCCGCTGATCGTACAGAGTCAAATCGCCAGATCGCACCCTGACCCGGGCGCCCACGCCATCGCGATTCGATTTTGCGCCTATCAACAGGATCTCCATCCAATGATTCCTATTCCCACCGTCATTGCGGAGCAGCTGCGGAGTTTGGCCGCAGTTGTTGACGAGAATGTCGAGATCCCCATCATTATCAAAGTCGCCAATGGCAGCACCACGGCTGACGCGGGGTGAGAGAAAGTCTGGCCCTAGCTGATCGCTGACATTCTGGAATATGCCATGGCCGGTATTTCGGAACATCAGTTTCGGTTCGGCGTACTTGGTATCCGCGTGGTAGCGCTCGATGTTGTCGAGCACGTGTCCGTTAGCCATGAACAAATCGATCGCGCCATCGTTGTCATAGTCAAAAAACCTTGTGCCGAACTCGCTCATGTGGAATGTCGCGTAAGAGAGTCGCGAGCGGAAGGTGGCATCTTCGAATGTTCCGTCTCCCATGTTCTGGTACAGTCGCGCGAGTTGCATGTCGAGATGGACAGCCACCAGGTCCATTCGCCCATTGCCGGTCGTGTCCGCGGCATCGGTGCCCATGCCGGCCTCGGCTTGTCCATCCCCGCTCACCGCGACGCCGGCAAAATAACCAACCTCGCTGAACGTTCCATTACGGTTGTTGTGGAACAGGGAATTTGGCATGTGGTCGTTCGCGATAAAAATATCCTGCCAGCCGTCGTTGTCGTAGTCGAAGGTAACAATGCCGAGTCCATTGGCCGGTTTGGCGGCGAGACCCGCAGATTTGCTTACGTCGGTGAAAGTGCCATCGCCATTGTTGTGAAAAAGCGTCGGCGGTTGCGGGTTGAAATCGTCCGGATGGCAATAGCTGCGCATGCCCGGCCCGCGGTCGCCGCAGTAGAAATTGCGCTCTGGGGACCAGTCGACGTAGTTCGCGATTACAAGATCCAGTCGCCCATCATTGTCGTAGTCGAACCATGCCGCGCTCGAAGCCCATAGGCCGGTGTTTGCGACTCCTGCTCGAGAAGTCACATCGGTGAAGGTACCGTCGCCATTGTTGTGATAAAGAACGCTGCGCCCATAACCGCAAACAAACAGGTCAGGGAACCCGTCGTTATCGTAATCGCCCACGGCGACGCCCATCCCAAACAGAGTGTTCGAACCGACACCGGCCTTGGCGGTCACGTCGGTGAACGTGCCGTTGCCGTTGTTGTGGTAAAGCGCGCTGCTCAATGGATGGCCAGGTGTATAGACCTTGGTCGCGGCGCCATTCACCAGGTAGAGATCGAGAAGCCCGTCCTGGTCATAATCGATCCAGGCGCAGCCCGAGCCCATGGTCTCGATGAGGAATTTCTCGGGCGTAGCGGCGTTGTCGTGCTGAAAAGTGATTCCGGAAGAGCGAGCGACGTCGGTAAAGGTAACCTGAGCTGTAGGGGTTGCCCAACCGGGGGGCCGCACTAGAAACGGGGTACCCGCCAGAGCTGCGGCTCTCAGGAACTCGCGTCTGGTAGTCGGTCTCAAGCCACAGTTTTCCTCAGCTCGCCAATATTCGATCCTAGGGTTTGGTCGCTCGGCGTGCGCCAACTGGGCTCTTTGCTGAAGGATGGAAGCCAGGGTAAGCGATCATGCGGTAAAGATCGCGCGAGTCGGCGAGGAAGCCTTTTTGCTCGCGCGCCTAGCCCGACTCCCTTCTCTGTTTCAACGCTTCTTTCAGAGATTGGCCGGCGTGCTCAATGTGGAGACGGAGTAACTTGCAGGCAGCCGGGATGTCGCGCTTGCGGCACAGCTCGAGGATCTCATGGTGCTCCTGATTGGCCCGCTGAATTCCGTGTGTCAAGTAGAGCTGGAGGCGCGTGTAGCGTTCCCCGCTGTTATTCACATTGCGGATTATGTTCATGAAGTGCGGCCGTTCAGCGCGTGAATAGAGCAGGGAGTGAAATTGCCAATTCAACCGGCCCCAGGAAAAAAGGTGATCTTCTTGCTCGAGCTCCGTTTCGTAGCGACGGAGAACAACCGCCGCTTCCTCGAGATCGTTTTCGCTCAGGCGGGGAATGGAATGCTTCAGAATTTCCGGTTCCAGTAAAGCCCGGATGGTGAACAATTCTTCAATGTCCGTTGGCGAAAGCGCGGGAACCACGGCACCACGATTGGGCACGATCGTGATTAGGCCCTCGGCATCCAGTTGACGCAGTGCCTCGCGGACAGGAATCCGACTTACCTGGTACTGCACGGCGATCGCGTCCTGACGGAGCTGCGCCCCTTCGGGAATGGTGCCGCGGATGATCTCTTCCCGCAGCTTGTCGGCAACCGCAGAGGTAAGGGATTGTCGGGGGATTGCGGATTCAGGTGTGGTTGAAAGATTCATGTGTCTTCAGGACGCGATGGCTCCCGCGGAAACCATTCTACTCGTGAACCATAAGACGCATGATATCTGCAGCCTTACCCGCGGCGCAATCATCGAGATCTGTCCCCCCTAACACAAGTGGGTCTTAACGTTATTCCAGGTCAAGACCCGGTTCGGGCTTCAGCCCTGGCTTTTCTTGTTACTAACCAGTAGACCGGTACCCCTGCTATTACGATTCCAAGTCCCGGCCAGGTGGTCGCGGGTCGGTAAGCGAAGAGCACCACCAGAATTGTGGCCGCAGTGATGATGTAAGCAGCGGGCACCACCGGATAGCCTCTCGTCTTATAGGGCCTAGGTGCATCCGGTCGCGTTTGGCGCAGCCGGAAGACCGCTGCCACCGTCAGGATATAAAAGATCAGCGCGGCTGAAATAACATACTCGAGCAAATCGCTGTACAGGTTCCCCCACCGGCCACTGGCTGGAACATAGACCCGTGGCAACACCAGCAGCATCGCCCACAGCCCTTGAATCCACAAAGCAAAGGCCGGCACCTTTGCGGTGTTCAATTGTCCGGCGAATCGAAAGAACAGCCGCTGACGCGCCATCGCATAGTAAGCGCGAGGTCCGGTGAAGATCAGCGCATTGATGGTCCCAAAGGTGGAGACCATGATGGCGGCTGCCATCAGAGCGGTTCCGAGGCCGGGGAAAATTGCCTGAAGGGTAGCCGTGCCTACGCGGTCAGAGGGCGCGTGCTGAATGGCTTCCAGAGGCAAGGTGAATAAGTAGGCAAGGTTTGCCAGCAGATACAACGAGATTACTACCACAGTGCCCAGCACCATCGCGCGGGTTACATTCTTCTGCGGCTCCCTGACTTCGCCGGCGGCGAATGCGATGTTGTGCCACGAATCGGCTGAGAAGAGCGAGCCGGTCTGACTCACACACAACGCGACAAACAGACCGAACGCGGTGGTTGCGTCGAGGGTTGAACCGAGCGGGATCACGCCGCGCGCGTGCCACATATCTCCGAAATTGGCGTGCAGCGCCGCCGCGTTTCTGCCTACAAAAATTCCCGCCCCAATCAGAGCCAGCAGGGCCGCGCTTTTCGCCACCGTGAAGACATTTTGCACGATCTTCCCGTAGCGCAGTCCGCGGGTGTTGGCAAAGGAAAGCAGAAGGATTACCACGAGGGCAAACAATTGTGCGGTTGAGACGGACACGGCGTAATGCTCGGAAATGCGAACCGGCGGGATCAGGTAGTGATCTTCAGAGATCGCGGGAGCCAGCACGCCGGTGAATCTGGCACAGGCCACCGCGACGGCAGCGATGGTTCCGGTCTGAATCACGGTAAATAGAGTCCAGCCGTACAGGAAGCCCCAGAGCGGGGAATATGCCTCACGCAGGTAAACGTACATGCCGCCGGCCTGAGGCATCATGGCCGACAGTTCGCCAAAGCAAAGCGCACCGGCCACGGTTAGCGCCCCGGCGATCCCCCAGGCGACCAACAGCCATCCCGGGCTGCCAATCTCCCGTCCCATCTCGGCGGAGACGATGAAGATTCCGGAGCCAATCATCACTCCGACGACCATCATCACCGAATCAAATAAGCCGAGTCCGCGCTGGAATTCGGAGGCGCCACGAGCGGTCGGGAGTTCTGATTCTGCAGCGCGAAATGTAGCCAAATTCGGACTCCGTTCGTTAGCTGATTGTAAATACGTCTTGACGTGTGGATATTGTATACATACTATGAGCTCGGGAGGAAGAACAACCTTCCTTTCTGCATGGCTTTGGAGTAAGTCTTTGTCATCCTTGCACTTTTCTCCACTTTTCTCGACACTATCCTCCCTGGAAACAAGCCCTGAGGAGGTAGGCGCGATGAACACAAGGCGGGCGGGCGGGGAACTGCGTCGGGTTCAAATTGTCGACTCCCACACGGGAGGCGAGCCGACCCGTCTCGTGGTGAGCGGTGGACCGGACTTGGGCAGAGGGCCGATGTCCGAACGGCTCGAGCGTTTTCGACAGGAGTATGACTTCTTCCGCTCGGCGGTGGTGAACGAACCCCGAGGTTCGGATGTGCTTGTGGGAGCGCTGCTTTGTGAGCCTTCGGATCCCGCCTGCGCGGCGGGAGTGATCTTTTTTAATAACGTCGGATACCTCAGTATGTGCGGCCACGGGACCATCGGGCTAGTGGCTTCGCTGGCGCACATGGAGCGGATCACCGCAGGTGACCATCGAATCGAGACGCCTGTCGGGGTGGTGACTGCGACCCTTCACGAAAGCGGAGACGTTAGCGTGAATAACGTGGCGAGTTATCGTCAGGCGGCCGGAGTTTCCTTGGAGGTTCCCGGCTTTGGTCCAGTTTGCGGAGATATTGCCTGGGGCGGAAACTGGTTTTTCCTGATTGAAAAGCACAATTTTGAGCTGACTCTACAGAATATCGAGCGGCTCACCGAATTCACCTGGGCAGTGCGGCAGGCACTCAACCGCGCCGGAGTTACTGGTTCGGATGGGCATGAAATCGACCACATCGAGTTGTTTAGCCCGTCGAAAATGCCTGGGGTCAACAGCAGAAATTTCGTTTTGTGTCCGGGCAAGGCCTACGACCGCTCACCGTGCGGCACGGGAACCAGCGCAAAGCTGGCTTGTCTCTACGAGGATGGCAAGTTGCGGGAAGGCGATGTGTGGCGGCAGGAGAGTATTGTCGGGAGCGTATTCGAGGGGAAAGTCACGGTTCGAGGTGGAAAGATCTACCCCACGATCACCGGATCTGCGTTTGTGAACGCGAAGGCGGAATTGTTGCTCGATCCGAGAGATCCCTTTTGTAACGGCATTCGAGCATGAATGCAGCAACCTACGACGTCGTAATTGTAGGCGCCGGCATTGTGGGCGCCGCGTGTGCATGGGAATGCGCCGCGCGTAAATTGCGCGTCGCGGTGGTAGATCTCTCGACCATCGGCGGGGGTGCGACCGCAGCCGGAATGGGCCACATCGTTGTGATGGACGACTCCGAAGCGCAGTTTGCTTTGACTCGGTACTCGCAACAGTTGTGGCGTGACTTGCGGTCTGAACTTCCCGACGACGTGGAGTACGTGGAGTGCGGAACGATTTGGGTCGCAGCCGATGATCAGGAGTTGCAGGAAGTAGACCGTAAGAAGGTCTTCTACTCCGAGCGCGGAGTGCCGGTCGAGGTGCTGAGCGGGAGAGACTTGGAAAACGTCGAGCCTCATTTGCGAAAGGGAATGGCTGGTGGCTTGCTCGTTCCCGAAGACGGAGTTCTCTATCCGCCCTGCGCTGCGCGCTTCCTGCTCGAAAGAGCGCAGGAGTACGGTACGACAGTGCATATGGGTGCGCCGGTGGTAGAACTCGGGCAAGGGAGGGTTCGACGCGGGGATGGAAGCGAGTTTTATGGAGGGGTCATCGTGAATGCCGCCGGGGCTTGGTCCCCGGAACTGACGCCTGGGATCAAGGTGAAGAAGCGTAAGGGGCATTTGGTCATTACGGACCGCTATCCGGGATTTGTCCATCACCAACTGGTCGAGCTCGGCTACCTAAAGAGTGCGCATTCGGTCAGCGCAGATTCGGTGGCGTTCAACGTGCAGCCGCGCCGCACAGGTCAGTTGCTCATAGGTTCTTCGCGTCAGTACGGGGCGGAGCATCGGGAAGTGGACCATGGCATCCTCGCGCGCATGGTGGAGCGTGCCGAGCACTACATGCCAGCCTTGGCGGAAACCTCTGCCATCCGAGTGTGGACAGGGTTCCGTGCAGCCACGCCGGACAAGTTACCGCTCATAGGTCCCTGGGCGGAAGACTCGACGGTTTTCCTTGCAACCGGACATGAGGGTTTGGGAATCACGACCTCCCTCGCCACGGCGCGGTTGTTGGCGGATCAGTTGGTGGGTGCAACCTCCGCTATTTCCCGGGAACCATACCTGCCTTCCCGCACTGGAAGCATGGAGCACGCCCATGCCTGAGCCCATTGCAGTTACGGTGAATGGATCCCCTGTCGCCGTGACTCGAGGAACCAGTGTTGCAGCGGCCATGATGATTGCCGGCGCAAGCTGTCGTACTTCCGTGAGTGGGGAATTGCGCGGCCCTTTATGCGGAATGGGAATTTGTTTTGAATGCCGCGCCGAGATCGACGGGGTCGCGCATAGCCGAAGCTGCCAGATCCTGTGCGTGTCGGGAATGAACATCAAGACCGATGGTTAGCTCGAAGCGAAAATTCGACGTGCTTGTGGTCGGAGGCGGACCTGCCGGGATTGCGGCTGCGGTTTCTGCAGCCCAGTCGGGCAAGCGCGTCGCCATTGTCGACGACAACCCGGCACTCGGAGGTCAAATCTGGCGTGGCGAAACAATTCATTCCGATGCGACTGCCGTGGCATGGATCGCCAAGCTGCGCGCCAGTTCGGTGGAATTGTTTCCCGGCACCCGCGTCTTTGATCAGCCTTCGCCGGGTGTATTGAAGGCCGAGACCGTGGATGGCATGTCGGTATTCGATTACGAAAAACTGATTCTTGCCACCGGTGCAAGAGAGCGGTTTGTCCCCTTCCCGGGATGGACGCTTCAGAATGTAATGGGAGCGGGTGCTTTACAAGCTCTGGTTAAGGCAGGTTT
>Ga0207647_10003042_pt1 | contig 12604 bp, 9 predicted proteins | sample KBSCornC2_FD_184295 | JGI IMG/M metagenome (GOLD analysis project Ga0207647, IMG submission 184295) | Corn rhizosphere microbial communities from Kellogg Biological Station, Michigan, USA - C2 (SPAdes) (version 2) | ecosystem: Host-associated > Plants > Roots > Rhizosphere ...
ATAAATTTAAATAAAGTTGAAGGGAAGATCCGTCTTCCCTTTTTTATTTAGGTTAAACAAATTAGTAATCATCCGCACTGCTACTATTAAACTTCAGCGGCCGCGCTGCATTCAACAGCAACAATTCTTACAATCATTTTGAATCTCGTAACTAATTAAAACCATCAAAACTGTTTGAGCAGTGTTGACCACAATTTTTTCTGCTCAAGGGCCCGGGGATAGATGCCATTCCCTCATCGCCCGGAGCAGCGAATAGGGCGGAGAAAACTTGATTTGACCACAGAAGGTTTACAGCCCCCAAATAAAAATCATTAAAACATACCTAAATCCGTCATTACTCGTTTAAAATAATATGAAAGGCTTAGAGCTTTCTCCTTTTTTTATTAGTTTTAGCCTTCATATTTTTTGCTTATTGCAAAATCCATGAATCCATTTACTATGAGAGCAAATCGACTAAATTTCATCACCGCAGTTCTTGCCTGTTTTATTTTTTGGAGTTGTACCCACACAACAGAAGAATATCAAACAGATCAATTATCACAATACGTTCCTTTACAGGTTGGCAAATACATTACTTACCAGTTAGATTCCACGGTGTTTCCAAATTTTGGTATCAAAGTAGAAGTGCATTCTTACCAGGAAAAACAAGTTGTTGATGCACAATTCCCTGACGGCCTGGGAAGACCCAGTTATCGCATACTTCGATTTATCAGGGACACGGCAGGCACACAACCATGGACTTCGGCAGGTACTTACTTCATCACGCCAACGACAAAAACGGTTGAGGTAATTGAAAACAATTTGCGTTTTGTAAAAATGGTTTTACCGATAAAACAAGATTATACATGGAAAGGAAATCAATATCTGCCTGATGATCCTTTCAGTCCTGTTTTCGATTTTAAAGTGAACACCGGTTTGGAATTGTGGGATTATACTTACACCTCGCTTGACGGAACTGAATCTATAAAAAATCAAACCTACAATAATGTTTTAACCATGGATGCAATAAATGATGCTGCAAACATGGACCCTTCCACTTCATCAGTTGCGGACCCTAACGGTTCCGGATACGTTTCAAGATTGGAAGACAAGTATGCAAAAGGTTTGGGTTTGATTTATGAAGAGTTCATCATGTGGGAATATCAGCCACCTAACGCAGCCAATCCATCAGGCGCAAAAATTGGCTTTGGAGTGAAACGTTCGATCATCGATCACAACTGAGTGAAATGAAAAAAATTTTGGTTTGCTTTGCAACGTTAGTAGCGTTTGCACAGTTCAGCGAGGCCCAAACGACGAGGTACATTGTAAAGTTTAAAGACAAAGGGTCTAATCCTTATTCATTAACCAATCCTGCCGCTTATTTATCCCAACGTTCCATCGATAGAAGAAACCGTTATTCCATTGGAATTGACAGTACGGATCTTCCAATAACTCCACGGTACATAGACAGTGTTATTTTATCCGGAAGCGTAACACTTCTGAATAAGTCTAAATGGCTCAACTCAATTTCTATCAAAACAAGCGATGCTGCTGCATTAGCCAAGATCAGCAGTTTTCCGTTTGTGCAGTCTGTAACGGGCATTGCGCCAAGAATTGCAGGATCATTTTCTCCCAATCATAAATTTGAAACCGACGAACAGCCTTCGGCTTTGAAGGAAGCGGGCCTCACTTCTGACTTTTATAATTACGGTTCTTCTTTTGCACAGGTTCATATTCATAATGGAGAGTTTTTGCACAACATAGGTCTTCGCGGGCAAAACATGATTCTGGGGATGCTTGACGGGGGCTTTAACAGTTATCTCACAGTAAGTGCATTTGACAGCGCAAGAAATAATGGGCAAATTTTAGGAGTGTATGACTTTGTTGCCAAAGACAGTAGCGTCAATGAAGACATTCCCCACGGCATGGAATGTTTTTCAACCATTGCTGCAAATATTCCCGGGCAATTTGTAGGCACAGCACCGAAAGCAAATTTCTACTTGTTCAGAACGGAAGATGCAGCAACGGAATATCCCATTGAAGAACACAATTGGGTTTGCGGGGCAGAGCGTATTGATAGTGCAGGTGGTGATGTCATTTCATCTTCGCTTGGTTACAACAATTTTGATGCACCTTTTACTGCCTATAGCCACACATATGCTGATATGAATGGCAACACAACAATGGCAGCAATCGGTGCTGACCTTGCAGCTAAAAAAGGAATGCTTGTAGTAATTGCAGCAGGCAATGAAGGCAACAGTGCGTGGCATTACATTACCACTCCCTCAGATGCAGACAGTGTGTTGGCTGTCGGTGCTGTGAACACTTCGGGAGCTGTTGGAAGCTTTTCAAGTTATGGTCCATCCTCAGATGGACAAATAAAACCCGACGTAGCAGCAGTTGGCGTTGCGGCAGTTGTTCAATTCCCGAACAACGCTATTGGAACCAGTAATGGGACTTCTTTCGCCTGTCCCAATATGGCCGGCCTTTCCACTTGCTTGTGGCAGGGCTTTCCTGAATTCAACAATATGAAGATTATCAATGCGCTCAGGCAGTCAGGAAGCATTGCTTCTTCAGCAGATAACCGCATCGGTTACGGGATTCCAGACATGAAAAAAGCAACTTTGATCCTGCTGCAGGATTTTGCAACATCATCTGTTTCCATATCCAATTGTACTGCAACACTAAATTGGACCAGCAAAGATGTAAGCAGCATGAAGTATGTAATTGAGCGAATGACATCGGCACAAAATTCATTTATAAAAATCGCTGAACAAAAAGGAACAGGAAATACATTTAGCACCCGATCCTATCAATTCCTGGACGATTTGCAAAACGTTCCAACAGGAACAATTACTTATCGGATTTTACAGGTGATTGATACAAGTGCAACAGGTCTCAATGCAGATTATATAGATACAGCATCCACTATTTTAAATTTTTCTTGCGCGGGTACCGAAAGCGTTGTTGTAATTCCTAATCCGGTTATCAATACACTGACATTGAAAGTCTCAACTTCTGAAAACGTTCCGAATCTTATAATCAATATTTATAACACGGCAGGCCAGTTAATTGCTTCATTGAAAAAAGATCAGCCGCAGGGAACAATATTTTATCCCATTGCGCTCCCATTGAAATTACCACCAGGAAAATATTATGCGAAGCTTTACAATGGAACCAAAGTTTTTGCCACAAAGGAATTTATCAAACTATAAAGTAAAAAGAGCAGCGAAAAGCGTATCCGCTTTTTGATCATACCCTTTCAAATACTGCATTTCTATAAGTTGCAGTGAATGATTGCTTTTAATAAATTCCACGACTTCTTCATTTTCTTTTTTAAAGACAGAACAGGTGATGTAAAGGAAGCAACCATTTTTCTTTAATGCCTTTACAGCATTGGAAACAATTTTTTTCTGCAGGCTCGCGTAATTGCCAATCTTTTCTTTTTTAAAAAAGTACAGTTGTTCCGGCGTCCGGCTCCATGTGCCTGAACCACTACAAGGAGCATCACAAATCACAAGGTCAAATTTTTTTTGGATTGAAAAATTTGGAGATGAAACATCCCCAACAAAACAATCGTAATTCTTAATGCCGGCCTTTGCAAAACGTTTGTGCAGGTTGATTAGTATTGACTCACGAACGTCGGAAACGGTTAAATGAACATTTGTGAAATGATCATGCAACAGAATTGATTTTCCTCCGCTTGCAGCGCAACAATCCCAACAGGTGAGTTTGGAGTTTTGAGTTTGAAGTCTTAATCTGTTTAAGAGATCAGTCGTTTTTTGAGAATTTAAATCTTGAATAACTACCTCTTCATCAAGGTCTAAGAATTCATCAACCTTAAGCTGGTTTGACAGTCGAATGCAATCTTCATTGATAAGAACAAAATCAACCGATGCAGTTTTTAGTTTGTTTAAAACAGTTTCCTTTTTATTTGGACGAATTCGCAAAAACAAATCAGGCTGAATCAAAAAAGATGAATTGAAGGCAGGTGCATCAATTTCGCAGCTCAACTCGCCGTCGAGTGGAAAAATGTTTTTAATAGCATTTTCTAAAGAGAGAAATTCTATTTTCTGATTTAGCGGTAAACCAATCAATGACTGCCATCCGGGTTTCATTTCTTCAATAATTTTATTGGATTGATTGGAACATAAAAACAAGGCTATCAAAATCTTTTCTTCAAAATTTAAATCAGGAAAAGATTTTCCTAACCGGTAAAAACAATAACAGGCATGGCTTATTTCTTTTCTGTCTTTAGATCCGTATTTTTTATCTGACCTGAAAAAATGTTTTAACCATGCAGCAAATGGAATGCTTCCATCGTAGGATCGAATAATTTTTTGAGCAGTATTAAGATGGGAGTGAGAACGCATTTTACAGCAGCAAAAATAAAGAGGCTATTTTGATAGCCTCCTTATTAAATAAAATGTTTCTGCTGATTGATCTTCTATTGATAATAATAAGTTCCTGTTGCAGTTGTATTTCCGGGTTGAATGGTTGAAATAGCTGTTGCAGGTTTATTGCCAGAGTTATAAGTGTAGGTCACAGTATAAGTTTGTGTGGCACCTAAAACTGTTTGGGAGCTTTTCAATGGATTGTTGTAAGAATTAAAGAGCGGAGATCCGAAGACAAAAGCGTCGTTGCCAAAATACATCGGAGATTGTTTATCATCATACTGATCGTAGGTATAGGTATCAACCAGTGTATAACTTGACGTGGAAGCATCATAAGAGTAAGTATTCATAGTGGAAATATTATTCCCGTTATAGGTATACTCGGTCTTTGACATTGTATCGGCACTGCCCAATGCAACAAAAAATGACTCTTCTTTAATTACTTTCCCACCGGCATCATAGCTTAGCGAAACACTATCTGCAGCTGATATTCCACCAAGGTCTATCGTTGTTACCTCCGTTGAATAATGGCCGGCCTGGTAAGTCACAGCCGTGATAACACTGTCAAGTCCGTATTGCTTGTATTGGTCTGATTTAATTATTACTTTTTGAATGATGCCCTGCGCATTTCTAACAGCTCTCATGCTGAAGCTCGAAGTGGTGCCACCCGTTACTGAAAAAGAATTTAAATCGGTTAACTTTTTAGATGAATTGTAACCAAAACTCATAGCAGAGGAATCCGAGCCGGACTTTGAAATAATTTTTACCAGCTGTGATCCCGAACTGCTGCCACTATTATTGAAAATATCAGTCACTTCTTTTTGGCAGGAAAACAATCCCAGACTGAGTAAGGCAAGGGAAGCAGTTAGCAAATTTTTCATTGACGGTGATTTGCCTACAAGATAAAATAAAATTATAATTCGAGTAAGGTCTTCACAGGATCTTTTCCGAAAAGTAATAGTTCAGGATTCTCCAGTAATTCCTTTACACGGACAAGGAAAGAAACAGATTCACGTCCATCAATAATTCTATGATCATAACTCAAAGCCAGATACATCATTGGGCGAATGACAATTTGCTTATCAACCACAACCGGACGCTCTTCAATTTTATGCATTCCCAGTATTGCCGATTGAGGAATGTTGATTATAGGAGTCGAAAGCAACGAACCAAACACACCTCCATTGGTGATGGTGAAAGTTCCGCCTTGCATTTCTTCAAGAGCCAGTTTATTATCCCGGGCCTTGGTTGCAAGTTCAACAACTTTCTTTTCAATTTCGGCCATGCTCAAACTTTCTGCGTTGCGGATAACCGGCACCACTAAACCTTTTGGTGCAGAAACCGCAATGGAGATATCGCAATAGTTATGATAAACTATGGAATCTCCATCAATGTATGCATTCACTGCAGGCCACTCCTGCAAAGCATAACAAACAGCTTTTGTAAAGAACGACATGAACCCTAGACCTACACTGTGCTTCTCTTTAAACTTGTCTTTGTACTGAGTACGCAAGGCCATTATCTTACTCATATCTACTTCGTTGAAAGTAGTGAGCATTGCGGTTGTATTCTTTGCCTCAACTAATCTTCTGGAAACTGTTTTACGAAGATTGCTCATCTTTTCTTTCTTCTCATCGCGGCTGAAAGCCTGTGTACCAGGTTTCGTTCCGGGGTGAGCCAATGCTTCCAACACATCTTCTTTTAAGATCTTTCCATTATATCCGCTCGGTTGAATATTTTTCGGATCAACTTTTTTATCTGCAATGATTGCCGAGGCAACAGGAGTTGCTTTAACATCGGCAGGGGCAGGAGCGGTTTGTGCCTGTTGTTTTGGCTGTTCTTTTGCAACTTCCGCCGCCACCATTTTTTTCGATTCTTGTGCAGGCGCTCCAGGCTTTGCACCTTCCGGCTTCGCTGCAGTTTCATCTATCTGGGCCAATGTGTCGCCAATATTCAAAGTATCACCTTCCTTGCCAACAGTTTTTAAAATGCCTGCTTTTTCGGCATTCACTTCAAAGGTTGCCTTTTCGCTTTCCAGTTCTGCTATCACTTCATCTCTTTCAACATAGTCGCCGTCACTCTTCAACCATTTAACAAGGGTTACTTCATTGATGCTTTCTCCAACTGTTGGGACTTTAATCTCGATCATGTTTTCGTTTATTTCTTTGTACTTAGCTAATTGCTACTATTAAGCTTTTGTGGTCTAACTCAGTATTCGTTCTATAATTCTGTTCTTAATCATTCGCTTATTGGCTTTTTGGCAAGTCGGCACATCGTCATATTGAAAACGCAGTATCCACAATTTCGCTTTGCTCCTGCGCATGCACCTTGCTATAGCCGCTTGCCGTTGCTGCACTTGGCTGACGGCTAATGATACCATAATTGATGCTCTTCAAATTCATTTGCAAAAATGAAGCAGCACCCATGTTCAACGGTTCTTCCTGGACCCAGAACCATGTTGCCCTGTTATATTTTGTATACAGGTCTTCCAGCTGCTTATAAGGCAAAGGATAGATTTGTTCCACACGAATTATAGCAACATCAGTTTTATTTTCTTTCTGCTGGCGCTCCAATAAGTCAAAATAAATTTTACCTGAGCAGAACAAGACTTTCTTTACTTGCCCAGGATTTGCAGTAGCATCATCAATCACTTCTCTAAAGCCATTTGAAGTAAATTCATTGATGTGCGAATAACTTCCTGTGTGGCGCAAATTTGCTTTTGGCGAAAAATTGATCAATGGTTTTCTGAACGGCCATGTCAATTGCCTGCGCAATGCATGAAACAGGTTTGCTGAAGTTGTAATATTTGTTACAACCATATTCAGCTCTGCACACATTTGCAAAAACCGCTCAAGTCTTGCGCTGCTATGTTCAGGGCCCTGACCTTCATAACCGTGAGGCAACAACATGACGACTCCATTCATGCGAAGCCATTTGGTTTCTGCAGAGGCAATGAACTGGTCGATGATGATCTGCGCACCATTTGCAAAATCTCCGAACTGTGCTTCCCACAAAACCAATGAATTTGGAGTAGCTGACGCATAACCATATTCAAAACCAAGAACTGCATATTCACTCAGCAAAGAATTATAAATCCGGAATTGTCCCTGCTGGTCCTGTAAACTATTTAAGCGATTGTATTCCTTGTTTGTTGCTTCATCATAGATCACAGCATGCCGGTGAGAGAATGTTCCTCTTTTCACATCCTGGCCGCTCATACGAACATCTTTTCCATCTACCAGCAAACTTGCATAAGCCAACAACTCGCCGGTTGCCCAATCCACTTTTTGTTCTGCTTCAAATAATTTGATTTTATCGTTCAATATTTTTTCAACCTTCCTCAATGGTTTGAAATCATTGGGCCATTTCATCAAAGCATCAAACAATTTTTTAAATTCCGTTTCACTAATTGCGGTAGCAGGCGATCGTTCAAAATCTTCTTCTGTTGCCTTCCGCAAACTCTTCCACCACAATTCAGGTTGCTGATATTTGTACGGCAAAGGATTTTGTTTCACTTCATCGAGTCGTTCCTGCAAATCGCTCCAGAATTTTTTCTCCATTTCCTTTGCCAATTCTTTGGCGTCGTTCTCGCCGTGATTCATCAAATAATCAACGTACACTTCACGGGGGTTTGCGTGCTTGTCGATCAATGCATACAACTGGGGTTGTGTAAATTTTGGATCGTCACCTTCGTTATGTCCATGTCGCCGGTAACAAACCATATCAACAAAAATATCTGCATTAAATTCATGACGGTATCTGGCTGCGATTTCGACACATTGGATCACTGCCTCCGGATCATCGCCGCTTACATGCAACACCGGTGCCTGAATAGCTGATGCAATTGAGGTAGAATAATCCGAACTCCTGGCATCATCAAAATCTGTTGTAAATCCAATTTGATTGTTGATCACAAAATGAATAGTTCCACCTGTGTAGTAACCATTCAACTTACTCATTTGCATGATCTCGTAAACAATTCCTTGCCCGGCAACAGAAGCATCACCATGAATTAATATGGGGAGTACTTTATCAAAATCTGAATTATATAGCACATCTGCTTTCGCTCTTGAATATCCTAACACCACGGGATTCACCGCTTCGAGATGTGAAGGGTTTGGTGTGAGCTTTACATGCATTTTTTTTCCATTGGCCGTATCCACTTCACTGCTAAAACCTAAATGGTATTTCACATCACCACTACCCATTGTTTGATCAGGAATTGCAGTTCCTTCAAACTCACTGAAAATTTGTTCGTAGGTTTTGCCTAAAATATTTGCAAGCACATTTAATCTTCCCCGGTGCGCCATTCCGATCACCGCTTCTTCTGTTCCAAGATCAGCAGCGACAGTTAACATCGCATCCAATGCAGGGATAGTTGTTTCACCGCCTTCAAGAGAAAATCTTTTCTGACCAATATATTTTGTGTGCAGGAATTTTTCGAAGATGACACCCTCATTCAGTTTTTCGAGAATTCTCTTCTTTTGATTTAATGCAAAAGGTGTGTGGAATTTTTCAATTTCATTTTGCAGCCAGTCAATTCTTTCTTTGCTGACGATGTACTCGTACTCAACTCCGATATGGCCGCAATAAATTTTCTTTAAGCGATCAACAATTTGTTGAAGCGAAGCATTTTCCAAGCCAATAAATTTCCCTGCTGAAAACGTTTGTTGAAGGTCAGCCTCACTCAAGCCAAAATAACTCAGATCGAGGTTGGCTCCCCTGTCCTTTCGTTTACGAATGGGATTGGTATTGGCAATGAGGTGCCCTTTCTTCCTGTAGGAAAGAATTAAATTATAGACAGCAAATTCTTTTGCCAGTCCACTTCCATCAACAACAACTCCTGTTGCAGGTTCTGTTGCCGCAACTGCATGACCGTTTACCCCAATGGAATATGCAAAATCAAAGCCTTCAAAAAATTTGCGTAATTCGGGATCAACACTTTCAGGATTTTGAACGAAATCTTTGTAAAGGCTCTCAATATAAGCCGGGTGCGACTGTGTGATATAAGAAAAGTCCTTCATGAAGGATGGGTGTATTTTGGGAAGGCAAATATCGTTTAAAAAATGTCAGTGCGTATCAATAAGTTAAGAAGGAATTTTATGAATCTTGGCTATTGCCCTTTTTGGGCTGAATTTGCCGGGTTTGTGTTATGGTTGGCAATTGTTAACCCTGGGGATCGGCGGAAATTTTTTCGAACTAATTTTAAGCTGCGGCAAAGCCGGAACAAAACAAAAAAGGGAAATGCGAACTAATCTGCCTTATCCAGGTTGTTTTTTGACAAAATTTTTCCTTTTTAATTTTCCATTTTAGCTCTCGAACCTTACCTTTGCCGTCCAAATTCAAAGAACACATGGCTAATCATAAGGCAACGAAAAAAGATGTACGTCAGGCTGCTAAACGCCGCGAAAGAAACCGCTACAATGGTAAAACCGCCCGTAATGCCATTCGTGACCTTAAAGCGGTTACTGATAAAGCAGCTGCCGGCAAAGAACTGCCTGAAGTTATTTCAATGATTGATAGACTGGCTAAAACCGGTGTTATCCACAAAAACAAAGCAAGCAATTTAAAAAGCAAGTTGACTAAAAAGGTAAATGCACTAGCATAAGCTACCATTCGTCTTTCAAAATATAAATCCTTCGTATAGCGAAGGGTTTTTTATTTTATACATCTACTAACTTAGCGCATGCGAAAAATTTGCCTGCTGCTGTTGATCAGCTTACCCTCAGTCGTATTTAGCCAACACATTACTACAAGATTTGAACAATCGGGCGGAACAGAATCTCCAACTTATTACGAGATCGTCGAGTGGTGGAAAAAGATTGATGCCGCTTCTCCCATTGTAAAAATGATGGAAATGGGACCAAGTGATGCAGGATTCCCTTTGCACTTAGTTTTGGTTTCTAGTGATAAAGACTTTGATATTAAATCCATCAAAGCAAAAAAGAAAGCAATCATTTTCATTAATAATGGAATCCATCCCGGGGAGCCAGACGGCATTGATGCAAGTATGCTTTTGGTAAGAGATATTGTTGAGAAAAAATACAAATTGCCTTCCAATGTTGTTCTTGCAATAATTCCGGTTTACAATATTGGCGGATGCTTGAACAGAAGTAAAAATTATAGAATCGATCAAAATGGTCCAAAAGAAAAAGGATTCCGCGGCAATGCAGAAAACCTGGATCTTAATAGAGATTTTATCAAGTGCGACTCTAAAAATGCAATTACGTTCACTAAAATATTTCACTACCTGGACCCCGAAGTTTTTGTAGACAATCACGTAAGCGATGGTGCTGACTATCAGCATGTGATGACATTACTGACATCCCAACATAACAAATTGGGCGGGCAAATGGGAGAATACCTGAATCAGCAGTTTGAGCCGGCATTATATTCTTTAATGAAAGGAAAGGGATACGATTTGGTTCCTTATGTTAATCATTTCGGAGAAACCCCCGAAAAAGGCTGGAGTGCTTATTGGGATAGCCCACGATATAGCAGCGGCTACACAACTTTATGGAGCACATTCTCATTTACACCTGAAACCCACATGTTGAAGCCATACAAACAGAGAGTAGAATCCACTAAAGCACTCGAACAAAGTTTTATTGAATTTGCTTCTCACCATTGTGCTGAAATGCTAGACCTCAGGCAGCAAACAAGAAAACAACAACTCGTTCAAGCAAGTTTTCCTTTGGCATGGAAATTAGATCGTTCGCAGTCAACGCAAATCACATACAAAGGTTTCGAAGCCGGTCACAAACCCAGTGAGGTTTCCGGACAACCGAGGTTGTATTATGACAGAAGCAAACCTTTCGAAGCAAAAGTGCCTTTTTATGATTTTTATAGAGATACTTTATCAGTTGATAGGCCGAAAGCCTATATTATTCCTCAAGGCTGGTGGAAAGTGATTGACCGGCTACAGGCAAACAATGTTCAAATGAGAAGATTCAGTAGAGACACAACAGTTGAAGTGCAATGGTATAAAATTGAAAACTTCCAGACTTCACCCCGTCCCTACGAAGGACATCACCCAAACAGCCAGGTAAAAATTTCGGTAAATACCAAAACAGTGACGTTCAGAAAAGGAGATTGGTATATTTCAATGAACCAAATTGCTAATCGCTTTTTAATTGAAACATTGGAACCCCAGGGAGAAGACAGCTATTTTGCCTGGAACTTCTTTGATCCTATTCTAGGGCAGAAAGAAGGTTATTCCGATTATTCTTTTGAAGATATAGCTGCGGAATATCTAAAAAACAACCCGGATGTAAAAGCAAAGCTGGATGAACGAAAAGCAACTGATTCTGCTTTTGCAAAAAATGGAAGGGCTCAATTGGATTTTGTTTTCCAAAACTCTCCCTATTTCGAACCGGCGTATTTACAATATCCAGTTTATAGAATAATGAAGTAGATCCTGAACTATACATTCTAGCGATAAGACAATTGAGCACTTTGAAACATTGGATTGTGCTTTGTTTTGGTTTTCGAAACTCGCTCTATCAACTATGAAAACTATTTCGATTTGTCACGGGATGGCCGAGCGGTAAGATTTTTAGTTTCAAGAAAAAAATCTTCATTCATCTCGAGAAGATCTATTGGTTTCAATACCAGAATTTAATGCGGGTAAGGAGCGTCTAAAAATGATGAAAGACTTCGGTCGAAACGTAAAAAAGGACTCAAAAATTACGTTAACAAAAACATAGGCTAAATAGTGAAAAAGGTCTAGGGAATTACCTTGGTTAGCAGGCGGCGAAGTTGACCCTGACTCCATTGGGGATATAAACAAAAAAGCCTCTCATTTCTGAAAGGCTTCTTTAATAAATATGGCAGCTACCTACTCTCCCGCATTTTGGTGCAGTACCATCGGCCATGAGGGGCTTAACTTCTCTGTTCGGTATGGGAAGAGGTGAACACCCTCGGCAAAACCACCATAATAACTTTGCAGATTATACTGCGAATAAGTTAACATATCGGAATCTAGTCGTTAGAAGAGAGTCTATTGAACCATGCATGAATGCATGATTGTAAAAAAAATTAAAGCGTACGAGCAATTAGTACTACTCGGCTTTGCTATTACTAGCTTTACACCTGTAGCCTATCAACGTAGTCGTCTACTACGGCTCTTAAAAGTAAACTCATCTTGTGGAAGGTTTCACGCTTAGATGCTTTCAGCGTTTATCCTGCCCGTACATAGCTACTCTGCACTGCACCTGGCGGCACAACAGATA
>Ga0207647_10003044_pt1 | contig 12600 bp, 9 predicted proteins | sample KBSCornC2_FD_184295 | JGI IMG/M metagenome (GOLD analysis project Ga0207647, IMG submission 184295) | Corn rhizosphere microbial communities from Kellogg Biological Station, Michigan, USA - C2 (SPAdes) (version 2) | ecosystem: Host-associated > Plants > Roots > Rhizosphere ...
GAGAGCGCAAGCCGGCGCCAAGTACATCGCTGCACCGGGATGCTCCGTTCCGAATAGCCCGACACCAGAGGAACTCGCGCGCTTTCCCCACTCGCTGGGGCTATAGATGCAGCCCACGAGCATCTCGATGTGGAGAGCCTGAGGGTTAACCTTGCGCAATCGGTTTGCCGCAGCCACAGAGCGGATGATCCTGTTGTACGCCGCGCAACCTTGAATCCAAAATTAAAGGGCCGGCTCAGGAAGGGAGCCGGCCCTTTACGCGGGTCTGGGGAATTACCAGCGATAATAGGTTGTCTTGTGAAAGTACGCGGTGACGTTCCCGCTCGTTTTGTTCCAGCCGTCAAACTGTACGTTCATGATCATCGAACCCTTCGCCCACCCCAGAGCCTTCGCCGACCCGGCAGCCGCGCCGGTGAAGTTGGTGTGAGTGCCGTCGAAATTTACCCAGTCGTGTGTCACATATCCGTTGTTATCGCGATGGAAGGCGACCTGAATGTGGTGCCAGGTGTTCGCCGTCCACTTCCGGGTGTCGCAGGGGATATTGGAGGCGTGCCAGTGAGGGCTTTTGCTGTCGTAGTAGCTCCATTCCCAGGTGTGTGAATACGTGGAGCACTGTGTGCCGTAGATAACCGTCCTGCCGTCTGACATGACCTGATTCAGATCCAGTTCAAGATTTGCCATCTGGTCGGGATTCACAACATAGACGTAGGTATCCATGATGAAGTGCGTGGAAGTCGTATCCTTGGCAAAGGAGTTATGCCAGCGGTGGCCCCCACGTGCTGTGTACGTCATGTAGAACTGGCGGGCGTCGTCATACAAAGGTGTAGTAGCGGGAAAGAGGGTTGACCCGCGTGAGGTTCCAGGAGTTCCTGCATCGTGCTCACCCGGCCAGTTAGTCAATGTGTCCAGATCAACCGATGCCAGAGCATTCGACGGGATGCTGTCGGAGCCACCGCCCGAGGAACCGCTGCCCGAACCTCCGCTGCCGCCCGTATCGCTAGATCCGCCTGAACCGTCCGGCGGCGGGGTGCCTGTGGTCACCTGGATGGTGCTGTCCACCTCGGGGCACATTCCGGCGCTCGTCCAGGACTTGAAGCGAATGATGTGTTTCCCGACCGAAACGGAGGTATTAGTTACCTCGATGTCGTAAGGCGTCGCGCCCCAGTGGGCAGTAGAGCTGCTGTCGATCATGAAGGCGAATGCTGTGGGAGTCAAACCTTTGCACCCAACGTTGTGGGCCTTTATTAGGAGAGGTGACTGGGTGGTTGTGCCGCTGATCGGGCTGCCTACAGTGATGTTCTGTGCAAGGGCTGCCTGCACGAAGACTGCCGTGGAAAGTACGGCGAAGGAGAGATGAAGGACGCGGCGCCACGGTACCCGGCAAAAAGGATGGTAGCTCTTCTGTATAAGCATGTACTTCTCCTGCATTGGGGGATTTTTGTTCTCACATTGTTTTGCTTCGGTCTTCCGATCCACGGGGATGGCAGCAATGCCGTTTCAGGCACACGTCGAGCACAGTCAGAACCGCCCTTCCGGTGCGGCTGACGAGAATGCGAGCAGACTGCCTGCAACTTAGGTGTTAGGCAGTTTCACTCTTCTGTACGCCCGTAACGTGACGTCTGCGGGCATCTCATAGGTGATTTGGTAAACGGATAATACAGATCTGCATGTGATCGGAAAGTCCCTATTTTGTGGTAGTTGCGGAAGAATCACTATGTAAATAGGGGCGTGTGGCATGGAGCAAAATGTCACTAGTACTGCGCGTTATTACGCGACTGCAGCGGTAACGGGGCAGGGGAATACGACATAGGCGTAGGAGCCGTAACACCTTTGGGGAGCGCTGGCAAAAGCTGACTGCATGGCCGCAGGCGCCATCGCCGAATCGTCTGTGATCGGCATCCATATAACTGTGGCGATCATTTCTTCGGGTCAGGCGATTCGGTTTTTATACCGGTCCGCTCTGTTTTTCGTCATCTCTGCCTGTGCCGGCTCCCTATCTCCAGCTTCTGGAACCACCCAGAATGCGCGTGTCTTCGTGCATGCAGTGGTTGCCAATGAACTGGCAGCCGATGCAAATGATCACAGTCGATGGATGTATCGGGACGACAACAAAACTCCCGAGCTGCATACGGTGAAGCTTGTCATTCAAACGTCGGAGGGCGACCTGTCGAAGACCGTGCAGAAGAATGGTCATCCCCTGACACCGGAAGAACAGAGAGAGGACGAGCAGAGGATCGATGCCTTTGTCCGGGATGCGAGTCTGCGTCAGAAGCAGAAGCAGGATCACGCACAGGATTCGCAGCGGGCCAGCTCGTTGACGAAAATGCTCCCCGACGCCTTTCTATGGACGATTACAGGCCAGAACGACTCCGAAACAACATTACGCTTTCAGCCAGATCCTCACTTCGATCCACCCACGCGTGAATCACGCGTCTTCGCCGCAATGGCGGGGACGATGGTTGTCGATACGAAGCAGAAGCGCATCAAGCAACTCAAGGGGGCGCTTACCCGGAACGTGAACTTCGGATACGGGTTGCTGGGAAAGTTGGAAAAGGGCGGCACGTTCGAGATAGAGCGCCAGCAGATCGCCCCTGGAGTGTGGGAAATTACAAGCACTCACATTCACATTCAAGGTCATGCGCTCATCTTCAAGAGCATTGGGGAGCAACAGGATGAGATGACGGCACAATATCACCCGACGCCGCCATCCCTGACCCTGGCTGCGGCGGCAAAGATGTTGAAGGATGGCTCGGCTGCGCAGAAATTGCAGTAGAAGCTGGGAAGGTCAAAGAATTGCTATTTCCTCCGTTCTCGGCGTTCGTGGTAGATCAAAAAACATTGTTTGTAATCTCCAGCGCTTCTTTACCCACTAATAGAATCAACAACCTGCTGGGGTAACTCTCCTAAGTCAGGCAACTGCTTTTAGCTTTGTTGCTTGCTTGAGGATGCGGCCGGTATCATTCGATTTCCCCCGAAAGATGCATTCGCCGCAATGAGCGCCCGGAAATGAGCCGGCTGTTTTATCGCGGATTGTTCAACTGTCCCTATTTAGGGCAACTTTCGAGGCCCACCACCCGTGAAGATCCTCTCCTGTCTCCTTGCGCTGCTGACAACTGCAGCACCGGCCTTCGCAACCGTCACCGTCACCAGCCCAGCCAGTGGGGCGACTGTCAACTCCCCAGTCCAGTATGTGGCAACCGCGACGACCAGCACCTGTGCCAAGGGCGTGGCCTCCATGGGCATTTACGTGAATAACAAACTCACGTATGTGGTGAATGGCGCCAGTCTCAATACCTCGCTGACTCTCAATCCGGGGCCATACAACACAGTTGTGGAGGAGTGGGACAAGTGCGGCGGCGCCAGCTACACCCCTGTAGCTATCACGGTCGCGAATCAGTCGACGCAGACCGCCGTCACGGTGACTTCGCCTGTTGCCAACAGTACCGTGAGTTCTCCCGTGAACTATGTGGCGAGCGCGACGACGGGCACCTGCGTGAAGGGCGTGGCTTCGATGGGCATTTACGTGAACAACAAGATTGTGTACACGGTGAATGCGCCGCAACTGAACACGCCGGTGAACCTGGCGCCGGGGGCCGAGCATACGGTCGTGCAGGAGTGGGACTTCTGCGGTGGCTCTGCTTTCACCACGATCAACCTGACTGTGCAGGGAGGCACGACAGTCAGCATGACCGCGACCCCCGCGTCCATCTCGTATGGAAGCTCATCCACCCTGAACGTGACAGCGACGAATGCGAGCCAGGTGACGATCTCCGGAACCGACGGCAGCAGCTACAGCTTGCCGGCCAATGGCGGAGCGCAAGTGGTCAGCCCGGGCGCGACGACAACATATACCGCGACTGCGACCGGAGCATCGGGGAGCGTGACGGCGACGGCGACCGTCTCAGTGGTGCCGGCGGGCAGCACGCAATCCATCAACCACGTGATCTTCATGCTGCAGGAGAACCACACATTCGACAATTATTTCGGGATGCTGAATCCATACCGGGTGTCGCATAGCTGGAATGTCGGCGACGATGGCAACGTCTACACGATCGATGGTATTGACGATAAGTTGAACCTTAGCAACGTGGATGACGAAAAAGTATCGTTCCCGCTCTTCAAGTTCAAAACCACCTGCATCGACGACGCAAGTTCATCGTGGCTGGAGAGCTACGGAGATGTGAATCGCTATAACTTCCTGACGAGCCGCCCGATCGTGATGGACGGCTACGTCCACAATGCGGAGGGCTACGCCAAAAGCTGCGCAAGCTCGGGCACATGCTCCGGTAATTTCACGGACACGACAGGCCAGCGCGCCATGGGCTACTACGATCAGGGTTTTCTGAACTACTACTACTACATGGCCTCGCAGTTCGCAGTGTCGGACCGCTGGTTCTCGCCTATCTCGAGCAAAAGCATTCCCAATCGTTTAGCGACCTTTACCGGGGGAACCACGCAGGGTCTCGTATTCGACCCGAGCGCTAATGATCATTTGAACCAGCTCAATATCCCGAATGTTTTCCAGAAACTGGACGCCGCCGGTGTGTCGTGGAAGATCTATTACACCGTCACCAACGGCCTGTGCCTGGACGAAGATGACTGCGGCTCCGGGTCCGCGCGGTTTCCGGCGACGACCTTCTCTTACCTGACTTACTCGTTTCAATACCTACAGGGAAATCCGACCGGTACTTGTCCTGCGCCGACACAGCCTTCCAGCGTAGTGGGCGATTCGTCGAACTCCTTCTGCATCGATCCAAAACACATCGCTCCGATATCCACCTACTTCAGCGATCTTACAAATGGAACTTTGCCAAGCTTCAGCTTCATTGAAGCCGGCTACGGTAACAATGACGAGCATCCCGGGTCGGGTCAATCGATCCTGAACGGGCAGGCGCAGGTGGCGAAGATCGTGAATGCGTTGATGACCAGCCCCTCCTGGAGTGATTCGGCCTTCTTCCTCAGCTACGACGAAGGCGGCGGACCATATGATCACGTCCCGCCGGTACCGGGACACTCGAACGATCAGACCAGCGCCGGACTGGGAACGATTCCAGACATTTCGACGATTGCGGTAAACCCGGACAGCTACGGACCCTGCGTGTCGAGCACCGGCAAGCCGACGCTGCATTGCGACCTTGGTTCGACGTCGCCCGGTGCCCACTCTGGGGATGCAGCTGCTGTGAACGGTTTTGCGGCGCAGCTTGGTTTCCGGTTACCGAACATCGTGATCTCGCCCTTCACCCGCCGGCATTACGTCTCCCACATCCCCATGGACCACACCGCAGTGATCAAGTTCGTCGAGAACCGCTTTATCGGCAGCTCGGCGCACCTGACTGCCCGTGACGCGGCGCAGCCCAATCTGCTGGATTTCTTCGATTTCAATAATGTTCCGTGGGCGACACCGCCGACGCCGCCGAGTCCGGTCACCAATGGATCGCTTGGCTACAATCCGTGCACGCCGACGAACATGGGTCCGTAGTCACACAACCGTAGTCGCGGAACACATAGAACAGAGACTTTCGTCCCGGTGATCCACAACGTTCTCGATATTAAAGCATTCAAGCGGCAGATCTGGTGTTTCTGCCGGCTGGATGCGAGGCCGAGACTTTGCGGATCAGGCGTTCGTAGCTGTTCCATTCAATGCGATAGGCGTCGATTTTCTCCTGGAGCGCGTCCGGGTCCAATACAACGGATTTGTCCAGGAACCACTCATGACGGCGGATGTGAAACTCCAGCTCAGCCTGGCGATTGCGCCAGCAGGCGACTGCATCGAAGTGATGCATGGGGGCACCTCAACTGGGATTGTGGAGACGCTCTATTGTTTAGAACAATCGTTGCGACTTATGCAACTAGTCGTTTGCCAGCTCTTTGCGATCTTGGTATCGCAATTATTTTCAATAACTTACGCGAATGGTGTGACATGACGCGACCTGCGTTTGGCTGCGGGTCGAGATTTGCGGCTCAGCCATGTTTCATGAGGGTAAGCACCAGACTGCTGACGCCATTCCAGGCAATCTGTACACCAATACAAAGCAGGAGGAAGGCGATGATTCGCACGATTCCATTGGCAGTCTGGGGCGAGATCTTCCGCGTGATCAACGGCGCATACGCGTAAGCGAAATACACCAGTACACAAAGCACGATGATGGCGATGAAAATGCCGAGGTGAGCGAAGAGATCCGAAATGAGCCGGTGTGTTGAAGCATGGGCAGACAGCGTGAGCATGATGACGATGCATCCGGGGCCGGCCGTGATAGGGAAGGTAAGCGGATAGAAGGTCTGCTGGAAGAGCTTGTCAATATCGCATGCCGGCGCCTGGTCCTCCTTCTCCTGTTGGTGCGCATCGGCGCCCTGCTGATTGAGCAATGACCACCCCATCGCGGCCAGCACGAGACCACCGGCCACCTCCATGATGGGGAGGGAGACGCCGAAGAAGGAGAGCAGGGCCGCTCCGATAAGTTCGATGACCAGCAGAAACAGGACGGTATTGATGGCGATTCTGCGAGCCAGACGGCGATAGACCTCCGGAGGAGCCGCACCGATAAGCCCGTAGAAGACCAAGGCCGAGCCGAGCGGATTGACAAGCGGCAGCAGCGCGCTGAATGCGATCCCGAGCTGGCTCCAGACCAGGCGAATCATAGGTGTTGAATGTAGCAAATCCCAGAGAAGATACGAGGAGAACCAGTCGGAGTGAACGGATCGAATACTTCGTTGTGCGCTCCCGAGGTCTGCGGCGGCAGGTGAAATGCTTTAGGCTTGCCACCAGGCGATGAGGCGATTCCGGAGTGCGAGGAGTATAGGAGTCTGGTGCGGGTCCCTGACGCTGCTGTCACTGGATCTGATGCTCGGGGGCTGCTCCCGCGGCCATCCGCATACGATAGCCGTGGTGCCGCAGACGACAGCGCAGGAGATCTGGGAGGCGGAGCATGCCGGCGTGGCCAAGGCTCTGCTCGGCACAAAGTGGAAGGAACGCTGGAACGGTCCAAGCAGCGAGACGGAGGTCGACCGGCAGATCGCGCTGGTGCAGCAGGCAATTCGCCAACGGGACGGCGGCCTGATACTGGCGCCCGATCATCCGCTCGCCCTGACAACAGCGGTGCGTCACGCTGCGGAGCAGGGGATGCCCGTCGTGGTGGTGGATGCGACATTGAACCTGCCGCCATCGCTGGACGTGGACTACCTGCTGAATGATGAACAGCAGACGGGCGAGCTCGCCGCGGATCGCATCGGCGCCATTCTGCATGGACGCGGGACGGTGGCGGTGCTGGGAGAGACGCCGGCGTTGATGGGAACGGTGGCGCGCGCGGAGGCATTTCGCCAGAGGATGGCGGCGCATTTCCCGAGCATTGCGGTGCTCGACCCGCTGCCGGGCCGGTTCCGCACCAATCTTGCGGAGCAGGATACGGAGGAGCTGCTGGCGAGCCATCCGCAGCTCAACGCGATCTTTACGCTGACCGTCGGAGCAACGCGCGGCGTCTATCGCGGACTCAAGCTGAAGCAACGTATTCAGCAGGTGCACCTGGTGGCGTGTGATCAGGATCTTGACCTGGTGTATTACCTGCGGCTGGGCGAGATCGACTCCCTGGTGGCGGAGAACACATTTGCGATGGGGTACCAGGCGACGCGGCTGATCACGGAACATCGCGCAGGCCGGAGGGTACGAGCGGCCGGTCTGAGCTCTGGTGAAACACAGGGACGAGTATTGCGCTTTGCGCCGCGACTGGTGACGCGTGACAACGTGGACACTCCGGAGATCCAGAAGATGCTGAATATGGACTGGAGGCCGACCGAGTGAGCGACAGCAGCCGACGATGGTGGATCGCCGCGCTGGCTGCGCTCGCGCTGCTGGCCGGCGCCATGGCGGCGTGGCGCTGGTTCGCGACGGGGCGGCCCTTCTACCGCGATGACTTTGCGCAGAACCGCGCGGATGAATGGCACGCCGTAGGCGGCGCATGGCGTCTGGCTGCGGGCGCCATGCACAACGATTCCGACGAACGCGGCGCCAAAATGCTTACCGGCTCATATCGCTGGAGGGACTATCGTCTGCAGGCGGATGTTCAGCTGCTAGGCGAAGGCGGCGACGCCGGCGTGGTGCTGAGGTCAAACGATGAAGAGCCGGGTGTGGACGCTTACGACGGCTACTACGTCGGCGTGCGGATGTACGACAGCTCGCTGCTGATCGGGCGCTCCGACCACGGCTGGCTGGAAGCCGCGCCCGTGCACTTGCCCGGTCTGCGTAGCCATGTCTGGTACCACCTGGATGTCGTAGCTGTGGGGTGCAGCATCGCCGCGAGGGCTAGCGAACCGGGATCGACCAGTGAGGCTCGCCTGTTCTTTCGAGAGCCGGACTGCGTGCGCAGCGGTCGCATCGGTTTGCGCTCGCTGGCGACGGGTGCGGCATGGCGCAACGTTCAAGTCAAGCCTGCCAGAGAGGCGGACCTGGTGGCGCTGGCCGGACCTGCGCCGACGGTGCTCCATCCGGACTTCCCGAAGAGCGAAGCGGCCTTCAATGCGTCGCACAGTTTTCCTACCTTCGACGACCTCGCACTGCAGCGGCGGTTCTTCGGTGACCAGGAACCGCAAACCGAGATTACTCCGATTGCAAGCGTACCGGAGCGCGTTCGCGGGAGGGAAGCACAATTAGTAACAGTGCGAGGTACGGTATCGCTGACCTCCCCGATGCTTTTTGTGCAGGACGACACCGGAGGGGTCGCGCTGCCCGATCCGATTGCGCCCGCGTTGAATCTGGGTGACGAGGTGGAAGCGACCGGTACGCCTTTGGCTCTTGCAGATGCAATTGGAGCCGGCGCGATGCTTCCTCATGCGCGGGTGCGGCTGCTGTGGGACCACACGCCGGCGGCGCCACTGTCCATTACTGCAGGACAGGCTGCCACGGGCAACTACGATGCGCGCCTGATCGAGCTACAGGGCGAGCTGACCGGCGTACACCAAGAGACAGGGAGCAAGATGCTGGTGCTCGAGCTTGCGAGCGGGGCGCAGGCATTTCGCGCATTCATCCCGGCCGGGCAGTCGGCGGCGTTCTATCGCCGCATGGTGCCGCGCAGCCTGCTGAACCTGCGCGGCGTATGCACGCTGGAACGTCGATATACGGAGGGCGTGACGTCGTTCGCGCTGCTGCTGCGCTCAAGCGAAGATGTCGACCGGCTGGCGGGACCGCCATGGTGGACTCCATTACGGCTGGCGGAGATCGGATCGGCGATTCTGTTGTTGTGCCTGCTGGCGCAGTATCTCTACAGCCGCGCGAAGCAGTGGCGCTGGCGCGCGATCGTTCAGGAGCGCGAGCGGCTTGCGCACGAGCTGCACGATACTTTGGCGCAGAGCTTCGCAGGCGTCGCGTTCCAATTGCAGGGCATCCGCAATGGGCTCGAACATGCAGACCCGGCCGGTATTGCGCGGGTGAACCAGCAGATCGAACTGGCATGTGATGTGGTGCGGCAGACACATGAGGAGGCCAGCCTGAGCATTGCGATGCTGCGGGAGGAGTGGCCCGCAGGCAAAGAGCTCGGGAGTGCGCTTGAAGACTGCGCGGCAAGTATCGTGGCGGGCGGGAATGTGCGGATCATCCGGAAAGGACGCGGGGATGGCCGGGGTGCTCCGGCGCACATTCCGGTTCGGGTAGCGGATGCGTTGTTTCACATCGGCAGGGAAGCGGTCGTGAATTCGGTTCGCCATGCCAATCCAACGCAGATCGTGTTGTCCGTCGAGTACGAGATGAAGCATGTCACGCTTACTGTGGAAGACGAAGGGCGAGGCTTCAATCCGAAGCAGCAGACGCGCGGCTTCGGGCTGCGAGGAATGGAAAAGCGCGCGCGCAGCATCGGCGCGAAGCTGACGATCGCAAGCGAGGTGGGCAAGGGCACGCGTGTCGAGGCGAGTGCGCCGCTGGAAGAGCACATGAGCACGCGTGGATTCTGGGGGACACTGCGGAGCCGGCTGCGGCAGAGGATGGCATGGTCGCGTAACGGGACACGCGTTCGCGTCCAGTGGGCGCAGGAGGCGGCTGTGCGGAGAAACCGCAGTCGCGCGGTTGACACATTGCGGCCGAGCCGCTAGCGTTAGTGCTACGGAATATGAACCTCCACCGCCATCATCGCCATGCCCATCATCACCACGTGGCGAACGTGTCGGCGGACTCCTCCGGAAGATAAGCAGCAAACCGAGAAAAGGTCCAGCAGCCCGCCGATGCCTAGCAACGGTGGGCTTTTTGCATTCAGGCGAACCATACGGAGAGACACGTGAGCAGCGAACCAACGATCAATTTCGAAAAGATGGACGGGCTGGTGCCCGCCATCGTGCAGGATGCCGCCAGCAAAGAGGTGCTGATGGTGGGATTTTTCAATGAAGAGAGCTACCGACGCACGCTCGAGACCGGCTTTGTCACCTTCTGGAGCCGCACGCGACAGAAGTTGTGGATGAAGGGCGAGACGAGCGGCAATCGCTTACGCGTGGTGAAGGCATTCACGGACTGCGACCATGACACGCTGCTGTTTGAAGTCGTCGTGGAAGGCGACGGGCTGGTGTGTCACGAGGGCACGGTGAGCTGTTTCACGCGGCCGATTGTGATGGAAGCGGCAGCCGAGGTGCGCGCGTGACCGCAACGGCGAAAAAGTTGAAGCTTGGCATACCGAAGGGCAGCCTGCAGGACGCGACGATTGCGCTGTTCGAGCGGGCTGGCTGGCGCATTTACGCAAACGGCCGGTCGTATTTTCCGCAGATCGACGATGCGGAGATTGAATGCATGCTGATCCGCGCGCAGGAGATGTCGCGTTATGTGGAGAAGGGCGTGCTGGACGCCGGCCTGACAGGCGTCGATTGGGTGGTGGAGAGCGGACTCGATGTGGAGAGCGTCGCCAGCCTAACGTATGCGAAGCAGAGCCGGAACAAGGTGCGCTGGGTGCTCGCGGTGCCTGAGGACTCGCCATACAACCGTGCGGAGGACCTGGACGGCAAGACGATTGCGACGGAGCTGGTCGAGGTGTCGAAGAGATATTTCGCAAGCAAGGGCGTGAACGTGCGGGTGGAGTTCAGCTGGGGTGCGACCGAAGTGAAGCCTCCCACGCTGGCCGATGCGATTGTGGAGGTGACGGAGACCGGCAGCTCGCTGCGCGCGAACCGGCTGCGCATCATTGATACGGTGATGGAAAGCGAAACACACCTGATTGCGAATCGCGAGGCGATGCAAAACGCGTGGAAGCGCGAAAAGGTGAATAACCTAGCGCTGATGCTGAACGGCGCGATTGCGGCCCAGGGGCAGGTTGGGCTGATGCTGAACGTGCGCAGGCAGAACCTGGATTCGGTGCTGCAGGTGCTGCCGGCGCTGAATTCACCGACGGTTTCGCCGCTGCGCGATCCAGAGTGGACCGCGGTGAACACCATTCTGGAAGAGGGCGTGGTGCGCGATGTGTTGCCGCGGCTGAAAGCGGCAGGCGCTACCGGCATTGTGGAGTATCCGCTGAATAAGGTCGTCATTTAACGCGAGCCTGTTTGTGGTCTAGGAGGGCACTTGGAACTACTGACAACCAGCGGTGGCGGGGCACGGAAGGTGGAGCGGCTGCTTCATTCGCTGGGACAGCGCGGGACGTCGAGCCTGGATCGTGTCGAGCGGCAGGTGCGGCCCATTGTGAACGATGTGCGTCGCGGCGGTGACCGTGCATTGCTGGCGGCTCGCGCGCACTTTGACGGCGTACCGCGAAAGCAGCCGCTGCGCATCGCTCCGGGCGAACTGCATCGCGCATGGGCGGAGACCACCCCGGAGCTGCATGCGGCGTTGAAGCTGGCTGCCCGCAACATTATGGAGTTTGCGAAGCGTCAGTTGCCACAGGAGTGGGATACGGAACCAGTGCCCGGAGTGAAAACGGGACAGCGCGTACGCCCGCTTGCAGCCGTCGGTTGCTATGTGCCGAGCGGAAGGCATCCGCTGCCGTCATCGCTCCTGATGACGGCGATTCCTGCACAAGTGGCCGGCGTCGGGCGCATTGTGGTGGTGTCGGCGCGGCCCGCGCGTGAGACGCTTGCGGCGGCGGCACTTCTGGGCATCGACGAGGTGTACCAGGTGGGCGGCGCGCAGGCGATCGCCGCGCTGGCCTACGGGACGCCGTCGCTGCCTCGGGTCGACAAGATCGTGGGGCCGGGAAACCTGTTTGTCACTGCGGCGAAGCGGCTGATCGCATCGGATTGTGGCATCGACATGCTGGCTGGCCCGACAGAGATTGTTGTTTGCAGCGAGCGGGGGCACCCCGAGGCGATTGGCGCCGATCTGGTGGCGCAGGCCGAGCACGATACCGAGACGCTGAGCGTTCTGGTAACGTCGCAGCCGGCATTGGCCAAAGAGGTGATTCGGGAGGTGAAGGAGCGGTCGCGGCGCAATCCCGTGGCCCGCGAGGCGTTGCGTAGTCACGGATACGTAATTATAACGGATACGAAAGAGCAGGCGCAGGAGATTGCGAATCGCCTGGCGCCGGAGCATCTCACAATAGACAGTGAAGAAGATCTGGAGTGGGTGCGGAATGCGGGCTCGGTGTTCATCGGCAACTGGGCATCGCAGCCGCTGGGCGACTATGTTTCCGGGCCGAACCATAC
>Ga0207647_10003046_pt1 | contig 12596 bp, 11 predicted proteins | sample KBSCornC2_FD_184295 | JGI IMG/M metagenome (GOLD analysis project Ga0207647, IMG submission 184295) | Corn rhizosphere microbial communities from Kellogg Biological Station, Michigan, USA - C2 (SPAdes) (version 2) | ecosystem: Host-associated > Plants > Roots > Rhizosphere ...
GGGATGGGGTGGATATGGTGCTGGGCGCCATACTGGGTTTTGCAGGCCTGTCATCGACACTGGCGGCAATAGATGCGGGTAAGCATATAGCCCTTGCCAATAAAGAAACCCTGGTAGTAGCGGGAGAACTGGTGATGGAACGTGCCAATAAGAAAGGTGTGCGCATAATACCTGTGGACAGCGAACACTCGGCCATATTCCAGTGCCTGATGGGTGAGGATGTAAACAATATAGAAAAAGTAATACTTACAGCATCAGGTGGGCCATTCCTGGGAAGGAAGACGAACTACCTGGTGAATGTGAAGGCCAGCCATGCCCTACAGCACCCTAACTGGACAATGGGCGCCAAAATAAGCATAGACAGCGCCACGCTAATGAACAAAGGGCTGGAACTGATAGAAGCCAAATGGCTCTTTGGGCTGCGCAATGACCAGATAGATGTTGTGGTGCACCCGCAAAGCATAGCACACTCGTTTGTACAGTTTATAGATGGCTCGATGAAAGCGCAGCTGGGACTGCCGGACATGAAACTGCCAATACAATATGCACTGGCATGGCCACTGCGTATAAGCAACAATTTTAAGCGACTTGACTTTAAGGATTTTCCTAAATTAAGCTTTGAACAACCTGATTATAAAACTTTCCGTAATCTTGTACTCGCGAAAGAGGCTATGGACAGGGCAGGAAATGCGCCTTGTGTGCTGAATGCGGCAAACGAGGTAGTAGTGCATGCCTTCCTGCAAAACAAGGTGGGCTTCCTGGAAATGAGTGAAATGATAGAGAAAACAATGGCCAGCGTGGCTTTTGTGGAGCATCCTACACTGGAAGACTATCAACACTCTGATACTGAGGCACGTAATTATGCTTCTGAGTTTGTTAAAAAAAGCCAACTTTCGATTTACTAAATTATTTTTAGCGCACCTATGCAATTAAATACTGTTCTATTATTATCCGGCGGCGCTGTACAAGCATTGCAATTACTCGCAGCCTTATCCTTACTTATACTACTACACGAATTCGGACATTTCTTCTTTGCACGCTTATTTGGCACAAGGGTAGAGAAATTTTACCTGTTCTTCGATTTTCTTTTCCCATTCTCCGGACTGCTAAACTTTTCCCTTTTCAAGAAAAAGAAAGGCGATACTGAATATGGTATAGGCTGGTTTCCGCTAGGCGGCTATGTGAAAATAGCCGGTATGGTGGATGAAAGCATGGACAAGGAAGCCCTTGCCAAGCCACCTGAACCATGGGAATACCGCTCTAAAAAAGCATGGCAGCGCCTGTTTATAATGCTGGGTGGTATAATAATGAACGTACTGGTAGCGATGGCTATATACAGTGTGATATTCAGCGTATGGGGTGAAGAATACCTGCCAAGCCAGAATGCCAAATACGGTATAATGGTAGACAGCATAGGTGAAAGCATAAAGCTGCGTAACGGCGATATAATAAAGAGCGTGGACGGCAAACCGGTCGAGCGCTTCAACAGGATACCACTGGAAATAATATTCAGCGAAACAGGTACTATACAAATAGACCGCGATGGTAAAGATATAAGCCTGAACATACCAAAGGGAACTGTAAGAAAAATACTAAAGAGCCAGAAGGGCAGCCTGATACAACCCCGCGTACCTGCTGTGATAGGCGGTATAGCACAGGGAAGTATGGCAGAGCGATTGAGATTTAAAGTAGATGACAGCATAATAGCAGTGAATGGCAAGCCTATCCATTTCTTTGATGAGTTTAACGCTGCCAAAAGAGAAAACTATGGCAAGCCTGTAACTATAGAAGTGGTGCGCAATGGCAGTCAACTGATGGTGGTGAACACTGTGATACCTAAAGACAGCCTGCTGGGTATAGCCCAGGAAGACCCTGCGAGGTATTTTGAGATGAAGAAGATAAAGTACAATCCTATACAGGCTGTGGGTAAGGGTGTGAGCTATACATGGGAGCAGTTTGGTTTTTACTGGAGACAGTTTAAAATGATACTGACCTCGAAAGAAGTGAAGCCAAGTGAGAGCCTGGGTGGTGTGGTGAGCTTTGGCAAGATGTTCTCGCCTGTGTTTAATATGCACGACTTCCTGACGCTTACAGCGTTTGTATCAATAATACTGGCCTTTATGAACCTGCTGCCAATACCAGGGCTGGATGGGGGCTATGTGATCTTCCTGCTGTTTGAAATGCTGACGGGTAAGAAGGTGAGTGAAAAAGTGATGGAGCGTGCTACTACTGTGGGCTTGGTGCTGCTGCTGGGATTGATGCTGTATGCGAATGGGCTGGATATATTCAGGTTGTTTAAAAAGTAATTGTTTTATCGTATTTGTTTAAGCCTTTATTTAAGCCGCAGGATTGGTTTCCTGTGGCTTTTTTGTGTTGTCTTCTCATGTTGTGTTCTTACTTTTCTTTTGCTTCCCCTAAAGAAAAGTAAGCAAAAGAAAAGGGGATTTTTTTGCTACTGCTCCGCCCGCAAAAAAAGTAGCTCTGCGCTGTTGACGTAGTTCTTTTATCGTCTGCATGGAGCTGAAATTATGCCGCTTTTGTGGGGCTATTGAGCTGATGTATGCGTGGCGGCTGGTTGGCTTTATTTAAGTATTATCGGTCGTGTCTCCGGCAAAATTAAGGCTCCATCATGGGCTGGGCTTTAGCGCTCTTATCATCTGTGACATTCATTGATTTATGATATAGATATTATGGTCGAGAAACGTTTTTTATGCAGTTCTCTTTAAGGCAATATGAGCTGGGCTTTAGCGCTCTTATGGGATAGACATTTGGTTGACTTAATAAATGGATTTAAGTTGATGCAATTTGGATTTATAAATTGATTGTAAAGGATTGGCGGCTTTATTTTTGTGTTAGATAGATAAATCCATTTTCATGATACAACAAGATATTAAGGTGGCTGCGGATAGCGTGGTGTTTGCCTATGTGAGTGCGCAGCTGAGCATACTGCTGATACAGCGAAAGAATGACCCCTTTAAGGGGATGTGGGCGCTGCCGGGGGGATTTGTGGAGGATGATGAGGACCTGGAGGCTGCTGCTATAAGAGAACTGGAGGAAGAAACAGGGGTAGTGGTGAAAACAATGCAGCAACTGAAAGCCTATGGGAAGCCTGGGAGGGACCCGAGGTTCAGGACTGTGTCGGTAGTATTCCAGGTGAATATAAATCCGGATGAGCAGAAAGTGGCTGCGGCTGATGATGCCGCTGCGGCGCAGTGGTTTGACATAAAAGAACTGCCACAACTGGCCTTTGACCATGCGGAGATAATAGACTATGCCATAGCCCACTTCAGGGAGGGGCTGAAATAAGTTGTTGATATTTAACGAAATGATGCTGTAATAATTTCGTAAATTTGCAATTGCTCTTTGAGAAACATTTAAACTTATTACCCGGGGCCGACTGGTTTTGACAGCATAGGGCGGGGTAAGTAAGCATGTCGTGCGTTGTGTGGTCAGCACGTAAATCTGAATGCTCAAAACTTCAAATGGCAATACACAGTATGCCATGGCTGCCTAATTAGATTAGCGCACCCATTTTGGCCGCAGAGCGCCGCTGCCTGTAGCAGCACTGCCGCCTAACTCGAAAAAAAACAGGATAGCAATGCAGTAGCCATGCCTGCAGCGTGAAACTAAAATGGTGTAGGTAAGCAGTAGGTTCGCCCGGCTCCGGCTGATTACCGAAATACAATTCCGGAATAAGCATGTAGAAAGCTTATCGAGCATATGTTTGGACGTGGGTTCGAATCCCACCGGTTCCACAAATAAAAGCCTGCAGATTTTCTGCAGGCTTTTTTGTTTTTTAGGCAGCTTTGGATAAGAGTTGTGTGGTGCTTGTGTGTTGCGCTATGGTTTTTGATCTGTGATAAGTGACATAAGACAGTATAAGAATGCCTAAGACGATAATGGGCATAACGCGATAGTTAAGCGGATCGCCGGAGGCGGTGTGAGCGATAAAGGCTGAGATAAATACTATGGTGAATGCTGCATAGGTCCATTCTTTTACTCTTACAGCTACCGGCGCAAGCAACATAATGGCGCCTAATAGCTTGGCTATTGCAAGCTCTACCCTGAAATAATCAGGATAGCCTAAATGGTGAAAACCGGTTGCTATTTCAGGTTTGGTAAGATATGAATAGGCTGAGAATGTCATCATAAGTGCAACTATAGAAGTGCTGATCCAGTAAGTAATCTTCGTACGTTTCATTTTAATTTTTTTCTTTTTGCAAACGTAGGTACCTTTGGTATCTAAAAGATACCGGTTTCCTTTATGATACCAGTATCCTACAGGATAGTAAGCTTATGGAACTAAAAGATAAAATAGCTAATAGCCATGAGGAATGTACCGCAAGTGCAGCGGCGGTGAGAGATGCACTATATGTGCTAAGTGGCAAGTGGAAGCTGCCGCTGATCATAACGCTGTCGGCTGGGCCTATGCGCTTTAAGGATATACAGCGCTCATTGGGTGATATAACACCTAAGATATTATCGAAAGAGCTACAGGACCTGGAGCTGAATGAGTTTGTGCTGCGAAAGGTATTGCCCACCAAGCCGGTAACTATTACTTATGAACTGACCCCATACAGTGGTTCGCTAGACAAAGTGCTGGACGAGCTAAGGAAGTGGGGACTACAGCACCGGAAGAAAATAAAGGCAAGCATGCGCAGGGCAAGTGCTAATGCGTAGCGTCTGTGTTTATAGGATTTCTGTACAGATTCTTTGACTTCAGGTGTGAAATGTAAACTAATTGTGAATGGCGGGGAATAGCTACAATATGCCACTCAAAATGTGCATTTTTATACCAATAAATCTTAATAGATGAGCAAGGCAAAGACCGAAAAGCCTAAGAAGTCGACCTATAAGCCGCCTGTGTTAAAGCACCTGGGTGCGTTGAATGGTAAATGGAAAGTAAATGGGAGCATAAAAGACGAACCTGATACTAAGATAAAGGGCTGGGAATCTTATGAATGGATGAAGGGTGGTTTCTTTATGATAATGCGCTGGAAAATAGTGACAAAGCAAAAGAAGCATAAAGATGTGGACAGAGGAATGATGGTGATAGGACTGGATGATAAAGCTAAAGGTTGTACAGGCCGTTCGTATGACAGTAGCGGAACTGTGACCGACTATAAGATAAATGTACAGAAGGGAAACTTTGGTATAAAAGGAACGGATTACGTGTTTGAAGGTACATTTAGTAAAGACAGGAAAAGTATAGAGGGTGCATGGAAACAAAAAGCTGAGAACGGGAAGTGGCAATACTGGTACGATAAGCGACTGAAGAAGGTGAAGAAATAGCCAGGCAAATCATCATTATCAATTTTGACAATAGCAATAGCGCTAAAAAATAATTTCCACTTAATATACCAGTTGGTATATTTGTGTCATGAAAGAGATGAGCAAATCTGAACGGACACGTGAATATATCATTGAATCTACAGCGAGTATATTTAATGTAAAGGGATATGCCGGCACATCACTCTCTGACCTGACAGCCGCTACCAAGCTGACGAAGGGTAGTATCTACGGGAACTTTGAAAATAAAGAAGAAGTAGCCCTGGCGGCATTTGACCATAACCTAGCGGCAATACAACAAATCATTAGGAGTGAAATAAGCAAGCAGAGCACTTATAAAGATAAGCTGCTGGTATATGCGTATGTATATGAGGATTTTTTGAAACACCCTTTTCCTGAAGGTGGCTGCCCGATACTGAATACAGCTATAGATGCAGATGATACCCAACCAAAGCTAAAGAAGAAAGCGAGTGATGCCATAATAAGCTGGAAGAACAGTATAGTGCAGCTAATAAAAAAAGGAATAGCGAATAAAGAATTCAGCACAAAAGAAGACCCTGAACAAATAGCACTAAGCATGATAGCGCTAATAGAAGGGGCCATCATGATAACGAAAGCTACAGGCAAGCTGCATTATAAGAAGATTATCCTCTCTACGGTTGAAAAATTGATAAAAGAACTTGAATAATTTTTTAAACAAACAAAATATACCGAACGGTATAAAATGAAAAACAAATGAAAACGAGCAACAACACTGTATTGATCATTGGCGGGAGCGCCGGTATAGGACTGGAAATGGCAAAACTATTTGCAGCCAAAGGCAACCATGTAATAATAACAGGAAGAAGTAAAGAACGACTGGAGCTGGCTGCAGCCCAGCTGGGAAATGTAAGCATCATTGTATCGGATGCTACAAAGGAAAATGATGTAAAGCAACTGGCTGAAAAGCTAAACAAAGAATTTCCTGCATTGAATATCCTGATAAATAATGCAGCAGTGGCGCATCTATATGAGCCCGGTAACAATGAGAGTGCTTTTGAGAAAGCAAGCGATGAGATGTTTGCCAACTATTTATCTATAGTGCGGCTGAATGAGTATTTGCTTCCATTGCTTAGAAAACAAGCAGATGCCGCTATAGTAAATGTGTCATCTATAGTGGCTTTTGTGCCCAGCAAGCGAATGCCCGGCTATGCGGCGAGTAAGGCAGCTCTGCATTCTTACAGCCAGTCATTAAGACTGAGCCTGCAAGGGAATGGGAATGTAAAAGTTTTTGAACTGATGCCACCACTGGTAAATACTGAATTTTCGAAAGAGATAGGTGGCAGCAATGGCATAGCACCATCTGTAGTAGCTGCGGATCTGCTTGATGCTATTGAAAATAATGTTTATGAAGTGCATGTGGGGAATACTGCAAACATGTATGAACTATTCCGCCAATCGCCTACTGATGCGCTGGCTGCAATGAATGCGCAGAGATAAGATAACTATATAGTGAATGAAGCTGCCGGATATATTTGTCCGGCGGCTTTTGAAAGATGGCCATATAGATACAGCACGACTCTTTTTTTTAGCTTATAAAATACCGATTGGTATATTTTATAAAAATGGAAGCCCGAAAAGTAATACTGATAATTACCGTGATAGTAGCTGCTATGATGGAGCTTATAGACACATCGATAGTGAATGTGGCCTTATCGCAAATGAGCGGTAACCTGGGTGCTACGCTTGAGGATACATCATGGGTCATTACTTCTTATGCTATAGCCAATGTAATTATTATACCACTTACCAGCTTTCTTGCTGTGAAGCTTGGGAGGCGGAATTATTATATTGGCTCCATTATAGTGTTTACTTTCTTCTCGTTTATGTGCGGACAGGCCAGCAATATATGGATGCTTATTGCCTGTCGCTTTATGCAGGGTATGGGTGGGGGTGCGTTGCTATCTGTATCGCAGGCAATAGTATTTGAGCTCTTCCCTAAAGAGAAGCAAAGCGTAGCGGGTGCACTTTTTGGTATTGGTGTTTTTATAGGTCCTACCATAGGACCAACATTGGGTGGCTTTATAACAGAATACTACAGCTGGCCATGGATATTTTATATAAACGTGCCGATAGGCATAGCAGTAGGTGCCCTTTGTTATATGCTGCTAAATGAACCGGCGATAAAGCAAAAAGCAGGTAAAATAGATTGGGGTGGCATACTGCTGCTGGCAGCTGGTGTAGGGTCGCTGCAAACAGTGCTGGAGCGAGGGGAGACAGAAGACTGGTTTGAAACAAAATATATAGTATGGCTAAGCGTGGTAGCAGTGTTCGGGATCTTCCTGTTTATATGGCGTGAACTAACGATAAAAGAGCCTGTAGTGAACCTGCGCGTACTGAAAAGTAAAAACCTGAGCATAGCAGCCGGGTTAACATTTATCTCAGGGGTGGGTATGTTCTCATCAGTGTTTCTTACACCTGTATTTGCGCAGCGACTATTGAATTTTACTCCATCGCAGACGGGACTTCTGTTGCTGCCGGGAGCTATACTGGCGATAATAGGTTTGATAATATCTGCAAGGCTATTGCAAAGAGGGCTATCGCCCATGGTAATGATATGTGCAGGATTATGCCTGTTTGCCTTATTCAGCTGGCAGATGTCGCGACTGAACTTGCAAGCGAGCAAGCCGGATATATCTATACCGCTGATATGGCGCGGGATGGGGCTGGCAATTATTACCGTGCCGCTTACTACGCTGGCAATCAGCTCTCTTGATGCAAAAGACATACCCCAGGGAGCAGCACTCAATAATATGATGCGACAACTTGGCGGATCTGTGGGCCTGGCGATGGTAAATACCTATTTAGCCAACAGGAATGCAACACACAGGAGCGACCTGGTAACGAGAATAAACGCAGATAACATACTGGCAACAGACAGGATAACCGGATACACAAGATACTTTGTAGGAAAAGGCAGTACTTTGACGGATGCCCATAACAAAGCTTTGCAATTGCTGGACGCAGGGGTAAACAAGCAGAGCACACTGCTTAGTTTTTCAGATGCTTACCTACTGATAGGTAGTATTTTTCTTCTGGCAATACCATTGCTATTATTTGCAAGACGGAAAAAGGGGAAAATGGTGGTGGTGCTGGCAGACCATTAAGAATATCAGGCTTTGCTGGTGATGTCGAGAGATACGTATTCCCAGGCAATAGCTGCGCCATCTTCATATTGTTTTCTAAACTTCACCACGTAACAATAATTGAGGTCGGGACTTGCAGCATTTCCTTTGACGGGATTGAGCTTCATTATAGAACACTTACGGTGTCCTTAGGATATGTCTTATAATCGGGTAAGAGTTTGATGGCTTTCTCTACAATATCTTTATGCATAATGATGGTTTACCCAATAAATTTTGCAAACACTATAAAAAAATAAAAAAACTTTATTGATGAAGTGTTTCGCTGTTTAACGAAATGAGATTGGCCGTAATACGAGGAGCAATAAAGTTAACTAATTTAAATTATTTATTTAGTTCTTTATTTGAATATGATGTAGGGTTTTTGAAAAAAGAGGCGCAGGACATTAGTCATCGATCCTCAAGGTACGGCCAAGCACCCCAACATCCAATTGACTAAGCCTGCGCTTTATCTGCAAGCGAAAGCCCATAATCCCCGATGTTGTGTATATAATGGCCGTTTTAGAGAACCGGGATAATTAGCTATAGCTAATTATAATATTAATAGCCTTTAAAGGCGAAGTTTTACTAAGCAATCATATTCAAATAATGCAATTGTATAGTATCATAAAACATAGGAACTAATAAAAATAATACCCTTGTTAAATAACCTATGCAAAGATAGCCTTATTTGGGTCATAAATAACTAAGTAAATATTTAAATAACTGTTTTGTAATGAGTTTATTGACCTAAAAAGAATACGCTTAATTTTTTTGTAAATTTGTGCTGCCAAGCACCCCTTTAGCCCTACAGCAGACATTATTCGGTCCTATTGCAGAATAATAATGACCGGATAATATTAAGTAAGGAATTCACCAACAGGATTCCTTACTGTTTGTATCTAATAGAAATCATTATCCCTCCTGGCAATATTTAGCCTGAATCCCCCATAGAAATAAGTAGTAGTCTGATCCGGGTACATACCGTTTTCGTATGCGAAACGGCGATGGGTGACGCCGAGATCAAGGAATAGATTAGGGCGAAGCTCGTAAGATGCATTTACATTGAGCAACGCACAATTTGTTTTTACCCCGTTTATAAGGCTGACACCGAAATCTGCAGGCCTGTTAGTGTAATTCATGAAGATATTGCTGCCGTAATCGGAAGAGCCTGTATCTGCGCCCTGAACATAATACATGCCCTTTACAGAAAGATACAGATGTTTGACAGGCTGGTATTTGGCCACCCCAATAACCTGTATGAAATCTGCACCGAGCGGATTGGCAAGTGGTTGATTGTAGTTGGTATAGTTGGCAATAGTATCGTTATGAGTATAAGTATAAGGGCGTGTAACATTGAGCTCTAACTGGAGATCGAGGTTTTTTACAGTAAAGGCATCGAAGTATTTGCCGCCTAACTGTAAGGCCCATTTATTGGCCCAATAACCATCGTGAGAGAAGAAGTATTTGGATGTAAACTCATCAAGCAGGAACTGGCCATAGAATTGTAAATGATGTGCGGCTATGGCCTTGAAATCTATACCAATGTGCTTTTTATCCGGGCTGCCCATAGATTGCTCCATAGAACCGAGGAATATGATAGGATTGAGATAGCGGAACTCGTAACGGTCGGGGCGGTCGAAAATAATGGACTCGAACACACCCACATTGAGCCAGCGTGTAGCATTGATGCTAAGGTGGTGCATAGTGGCATACTTGTGCGGTATGCGTGCATCAAGACCTGAGCCATGCTGAGGGGTTAGCTCAAGATAAAGATTTTCATAATTGAGCTTCCAGATACGTGTGGTGAGGCGCAGGAAAGGTGAGCTGGCAGAGAAGTCGCTAAGGAAAGTGCTATTGATGCCATCGCCGAGGAACTGCTTGTCGTAACCAAAGGTGACATTTAAGTGATCTTTAATAACTGCAAAATCGAAATAGCCTGTAGCGAGGAGATAATCATAATGGCCTGTTTCTTTACCCAGGAAATAATCGCCACCGGGAATAGCAGTGTGATTCTGTATCCAACTGTTGACAAATGAAACGTCGCGCTCCTGGTTGTCGGTAACGAAGGTGTAGAAGCCTATTCGTTTTGATATCCAGCCACGGGCCTCAAAACCGCGAGCGCTCCAGAATAGAAGATTGGAGTTGTTTTGTTCGCGGTATAGCTCAGCACTGATGATGGGATTTATAGCCAGGAAAAAGTTGTCGGTGTGGACATGAATGAAGTCAAACTTCTTTTTATAAAAAGTGTTGAACCAGGGATGTTTTGAGTCTTCAGCGCCATCTTCGTTTGCCGTCCATTCGCCGTTTTCTGATACCATACGGCTGATATTGCCGCGGTCTATGGCTGAGAGGCCTACGTAGCGTGCATTATCGCTTTGCTGCGAGAGGAAGTCAACGGCCCTGCTGCGCATTTCAGGTTTATTGAAAAGGAATAAACTATCGGATAATCTGCCACTGCGGGTTTCGAGCCTGTCCAGCAAATGATAATCTTCAGTATTGAGCGGCAGGTAAGTAGTTTGCGCGCGAAGAGCGAATGTAAATACTGTTAAAATTATGGAGAGTAGGACGGCTTTTTTCTGCATAGAATATCTTTTCTAAAGCGGTATGCGCTAAATTGCTGCAAAAATAGCGTTTATAGCTATCTATTTTATATGTCGCAGATATTAATAAGAAATTCGGCCGTAGTAAATGAAGGTGAAATAAAGTATAAAGATGTACTAATATCTAATGGCCTGATAGAAAGAATAGAAGACAGCATAAGCCCTAAAGGCAATGTGCGGGAAATAGATGCAACCGGACTGCACCTGCTGCCCGGTGTGATAGATGACCAGGTGCACTTTCGTGAACCGGGACTGACACACAAGGCTACCATAGGTACAGAGGCACGTGCTGCAGTGGCAGGTGGCACTACCACCTTTATGGAGATGCCTAATACGAACCCACCGGCACTGACGCAGGAAATACTGGAAGAAAAATATGCGATAGCTGCTGCAACATCGGTAGCAAACTATTCCTTCTTTATGGGAGTGGCAAATGATAATAGTGATGAAGTGCTGCGCACCAACGACCGGAAACGAGATGTGTGTGGTGTGAAAATATTTATGGGCTCGAGTACCGGGAATATGCTGGTGGATAACTACCTGACGCTAAACAAAATATTTTCTGAATCGGAACTGCTGATAGCGACACACTGTGAAGATGAACGCGTAATAAAAGCAAACAAAGAGAAGTATCCTGATGCAGACAATGCATCTTACCACCCGCTGATACGTGATGTGGAGGCTTGCTTTGAAAGTTCGTTCTCGGCTGTGCAACTGGCGAAGAAATATAATACACGCCTGCATATACTGCATATATCTACAGCGAAGGAGCTACAGTTATTCACCAATATGTTTCCGCTAAAAGATAAGCGTATAACATCAGAAGTATGTGTACATCATTTGCACTTTACTGCAGATGACTATGCCACCTATGGAAACCTGATAAAATGCAACCCGGCTATAAAAGCAGCAGAGAATAAGAAAGCCCTATGGGAAGGACTGCTGGACGACAGGCTGGATATAATAGCTACCGACCATGCACCACATACATGGGAAGAAAAGCAACAGCCCTACCAACAAGCACCAGCAGGCGTACCACTAGTACAGCATTCGCTACTGCTAATGCTGCAATATGTGCAGGACGGACATATAAGCATAGAGAAAGTAGTAGAGAAAATGAGCCATGCACCAGCACAATGCTTCCAGATAAATAACAGAGGTTATATACGTGAGGGATATTATGCAGACCTAGTGCTGGTGGATATGAAGAAAAGCTATACGGTGAGTAAACAGAATGTACTGTATAAATGCGGCTGGTCGCCATTTGAAGGGCATAGCTTCCCGGCATCTATAGCCTATACGCTGGTAAATGGGACTGTGGTATATGAAGATGGAAAGGTAAATGATACGGTGCGCGGGCAAAGACTTTCATTTGACAGGTAATGCATAATGACAAAACCACATTAAAGGACCTTTCGATATTCAGCGCTGAGCCAGGTGGCGGGGTGTTTGGCCTTATAGACCATACGCATACGCAGGCGGGCAGAGATGCACTGCGACAGCATATACAACACCCACCTGCAAGGCCGGAACAACTGCAGCA
>Ga0207647_10003052_pt1 | contig 12588 bp, 13 predicted proteins | sample KBSCornC2_FD_184295 | JGI IMG/M metagenome (GOLD analysis project Ga0207647, IMG submission 184295) | Corn rhizosphere microbial communities from Kellogg Biological Station, Michigan, USA - C2 (SPAdes) (version 2) | ecosystem: Host-associated > Plants > Roots > Rhizosphere ...
CAACATGGACATCCGGCTGGAGACCCGGCTGGAGTCCTGCGAGAAGGGTCACGTCGTACTCAGTGACGGCGACGAGTTCGACGCCGACACGATCGTCTGGACGGCGGGCGTGAAGGCCAACCCGGCGCTGGCCGCGACCGACTTCCCGCTGGACGAGAAGGGCCGGATCAAGACGCTCGCGAACCTGCGGGTCGAGGGTGTCGACGACGCCTGGACCGCCGGCGACAACGCGGCCGTGCCCGACCTGACCAGCGAGACCGGTGCGTACACCGCTCCGAACGCGCAGCACGCGGTCCGCCAGGCGCGCCAGCTCGCCGCGAACATCCTCCGGGTGATCGACGGGCAGCCGCCGCAGGACTACAAGCACAAGTACGTCGGCTCGGTCGCGAGTCTCGGCCTGCACAAGGGCGTCGCGCAACTGTACGGCGTGAAGGTCAAGGGCTGGCTGGCCTGGTTCCTGCACCGGACGTACCACGTGTCCCGCGTGCCTACCCTGAACCGGAAGGCCCGCGTCATCCTCGACTGGACCCTGGCGCTGTTCTTCCGCCGCGAGGTCACCAGCCTCGGCAGCCTGCAGACCCCGAACGAGGAGTTCCGCCGCGCGACCCAGTCGTAACACCACCTGATCGGCCGGGGCCTCCAACTCGCCGGAGGCCCCGGCCTTCTGTCACCCTGGACGCTACGAGTGTCTGGAGGGGACATGAGTACTTCGGAGCCGACGGCGTGGGTGCCACCGCACTGGGTGAAGTGGCTGGCCTGGAAGATCCATCGCGGGATCTACAACGCCAGCGGCGGCCGGCTCGGCCTGTCGCTGCCGAAGGACCGCGAGCACTACGGCACCCTGCGGCTCACCGTGCCCGGCCGGCGCACCGGTCAGCCGCGCAGCGTGATCCTCGGGTACTTCGAGGACGGGCCGAACCTGGTCACGATGGCAATGAACGGCTGGGAAGAACCGGAGCCCGCCTGGTGGCTCAACCTGCAGGCGCACCCGGACGCCGAGGTCGTGGTCGCCGATGGGACGCGGTCGGTGCGCGGCCGCGCCGCGCAGGGCGAGGAGCGGGACCGGTTGTGGGCACGCTGGCAGCAGATCGACAAGAAGCTGGACGCCTGGGCCGCGCGGCGGTCCAAACCGACCCAGGTGGTGGTGCTCGAACCGCGCTAGTCGTGCAGCAGGCCGGCGTCGTGGACCAGGAGGGCGATCTGGACGCGGTTGTTCAGGTCGAGTTTGGTGAGGATGCGGGAGACGTGCGTCTTCACGGTGGGCACGCTCAGGTAGAGCGTCGCGCTGATTTCGGCGTTCGACTTGCCCTCGCCGACGGCGACGGCGATCTCGCGTTCGCGGTCGTTCAGGTCCGCGAGCCGGGCGGCGGCCCTGGCCTTGCGGTCGTCCTGGCCGGCGTCGGCGACGCGGGTGATCAGGCGTTTCGTGACCGCCGGTGAGAGAACGGGCTGGCCGGCCGCGATCCGGCGTACCGATTCCACGATCTCCGCGGGCGGGGTGTCCTTCAGGATGAACCCGGCGGCGCCGGCCCGGAGGGCCCGCAGTACGTGCTCGTCGGCGTCGAAGGTGGTGAGGATGACGACCTCGGGCGCGCCCGGGCGCCGCCGTACCGTCTCGGTCGCGGTCAGGCCGTCGGTGCCGGGCATCCGGATGTCCATCAGGACCACGTCCGGCGCGAGCCGGTCGATCAGCCCCTGCACGCCGGACCCGTCACCGGCCTCACCGACCACCCGGAGGTCCTCGGCGCCGCCCAGCATCAACTTCAGTCCGGCCCGCAACAACGGATCGTCGTCGACGATCAGCACCCGAATACTCATCCACGTCCTCGCTTCGCTGCGGGCGCGGATGAGGCACAAGATGGGCTGTGCTTGATGGTGACCTCGCTTCGCTCGCTCACGGGGGCCACGGTAGCCAGGCGAGGAGGCGGAAGTCGCCTTCGGGGGTGCGGCCGTGTTCGACGCGGCCCTCGACCAGGGCGGCGCGTTCGCTCAATCCCTTCAGTCCCTGACCGTCGCCGCGCCGGCGGTTCGGCGCCGGGTTGCGCAGCTCGACGGACAATCCGTTGCCCGGAGCACCGGTCACGCTGATCGTCACGGGTTCGCCCGGTGCGTGCTTGACCGCGTTGGTGAGACCTTCCTGCACGATCCGGTACGCCGTACGCCCGACGTGCTCCGGCAGCGCACCGGGCGCATCGAGCGTCAGCTCGACCGGAATGCCCGCCGCCCGGGAGCCCTCCACCAGCGCGGGCAGATCGGCGAACGCGGGCTGCGGCAGCTCGCCGACAGGGGCCCGCAGCACGCCGATCACCTCCCGGAGGTCCTGCAGCGCCTGGTGCGCGCTCGCCCGGATGATCTCGGCCGCGCCGGCGACCTCCTCGGTCGACGCGTCCGGACGGTACGCCAGCGCGCCGGCGTGGACGCTCAGCAGTGACAGCCGATGCCCGAGTACGTCGTGCATCTCGCGGGCGATCTCCTCGCGGGCCCTGAGCTGGGCCTGCTCGGCCTGCAGCGTTGCCACGGTCTCCGCCCGATCGGCGCGGTCGCGCAGCGTCTGCAGGAGCTGTCGCCGCGACCGGATGTAGAAGCCCCAGCCGGCCATGGCGGCGTACAAGGTGATGCCGATGATGAGCTGCGTCTTCCAGTCGTCCTTGTGCCGCACCTGGAGGTAGCTGAGCGTGGCCATGCAGTTCACCGCGAAGACCCAGATCGAGGTCTGCCACGGCTTGTGGACGGCGACCGTCATGGTCAGCACCAGCACCGGCCCGGCCGCCGCGTCGGAGTACACCGAGACCGCAGCCGCGAGAAGCGCCAGCGGGACGGTCCAACGGCGCCGGAACCACAGGGCGAGGCACAGCACCATCCCCGACCAGAAGTCGACCGCGAGCAGCGTCCGCGACACCGGGTCGGACTCACCCTCGCTGTAGGCGAGCAGGGCGATCAGGACCGCCAGCACGAACGACACGCTGTCCACGACCCAGTTACGGGCGGTACGACGCGGCTCGCTCATGGCATGAATGTAGCGGTGGGTAAGCGATCTCCGGGGCGTTTGCGGGTGTCCGGATACCGAAGTCGGTGCGGTTCGGTACTTAGGTCGACGGTAGGTTGCCGGGCATGAGTCAGCTCGCCGTCACCGTCATCGGCCCGGACCGCCCGGGCATCATCGCGGACGTCACCGGGGCCCTGGTCGGCACCGGGGTCAACCTCGAGGACTCCACGATGACGCTGCTGCGCGGGCACTTCGCGATGATGATCGTCTGCGCCGGCCCGTACGACGAGGTGGAGGCGGCGCTCGAGCCGCTGCGCGGCGAGCTGGTCATCACGGTCCGGACGATGGGCCCCGAGCACGAACACGCGCCGATCGGCGCGCCGTACATGCTGAGCGTGCACGGCGCCGACCGGCCCGGGATCGTGGCGGCCGTGACCCGGATGATCGCGTCCGCCGGCGGCACCATCACCGACCTGACGACCCGGCTGAGCGGTGGCCTGTACGTGCTGACCGCCGAGGTCGAGCTGCCGCCGGCCGCCGAGCTGGAGATGCTGAACCGGGCGCTCGAGATCACCGCCGAGGAGCTCGGGGTGGGCGTCACGCTGCGCCCGGCCGAGAGCGACGAACTGTGATCACTGACTGGTCACCTGCCCGGCTGGACGTGGCGGGCAACATTCTGGAGGTCGTTCGGGCGCCGCACCCGGTGCTGGCGACGGAAGGCGCTCTCGTCGACCCGCTCGATCCGGAGATGATCCAGCTCGCCGCGGACCTCGTCGCGACCATGCGGGTCTCCCCCGGCTGCGTCGGCCTGGCCGCGCCGCAGGTCGGCGTCGCGGCGCAGATGTTCTCGCTCGACGTCACCGATCACCCGAAGACCCGCACCTGCCACGGCGTCTTCGTCCTGTGCAACGCGGTCGTCGTCGAAGCCTCCCGCAACGAGAAGGCCCGCGAAGGCTGCATGTCCGTCCCCGACTTCACCGGCGACGTCAAACGCGCCACCCGGCTCACCGTCACCGGAGTCCTCCCCGGTACGACGGAACAGCTCACCATCACCACCGACGCCTTCGAGGCCCGCGCCCTCCAGCACGAGATCGACCACTGCAACGGCAAACTCTTCCTCGACCGGGTAGCCGGCGCCCACGCCGTGTACCCCCGAAAGGTCTACCAGTAACGAGTACTCTCATCCCGAGCCTCCAGCCCGGGTGGCGGAACGGCAGACGCAGCGAGCTTAAACCTCGCGGCCCTCACAGGCATACGGGTTCGAATCCCGTCCCGGGCACAGGATTGACCCACGCGCCCTCCGCAGGCGCTTACTTCGTCGCTCCGCTCCTCACCGCACCCACTCCGGCCGCTCCCACCCCGGGCTCAGCGCCGTACTGCCCGCTGCTTGAGACGTAGCCGTCAAGCTGAGTCCTCCGCCAACTCCTTGCCCTTGTGGTACGGGGCTTCCGCCCTCACAGCAGTGCACAGAGCTTCGAAAGATGGGGAGGGCCGGGGGCGGACGAGAAGGCTGTGGCTGAACTGTCACGATCGCCTACACGTTCGTCGTCTGGCTGGTGCGCGGCCGGGGCTCGAGCAAGCAGCTGTTCGCCGACGTCATTCCCGGCGACACCAAGCCGATCCGCTGACCACGCCGGTGATCATGTTCGCCGTCGTACGGGCCGTAGCGGTCGCGATAGCCGTCGCGATCGCGTTCGGTCTCGACGTACCGAACGCGGACTGGATGCCGGTCGCGGCGCTCGTCGCGATGAGATCGAGTCTGGAACAGTCGCGAATGGTCGCAGGGCAGCGCCTGTTCGGCACGATCATCGGCGCACTCGTCGCGGCCCTCCTGCTGGTCGCGGTGGACGACAAGACCGCCCTCGAGGTGGTCGTCGTCCTCTTGGGTCCGTTCGCGGCGATGATCCGCGCTTCCAGCTACACCTGGTACTGCGCGACAGTGGCCGCGCTCGTCCTGATCGCGATGGACCTGCCGAACCCGAGCGACCTCACGGCCGAGGGACGGCGCGTCCTGTTCACCTTTGTCGGGGTCGGCATCGCGGTTGTCGTCATGTTCCTCGCCGGCCTGCTCGCCAAGCCGCAACCCCGCTCAGACCAAGAAGTAACGCGTCCACGGCCGATGCGGTAGCGAGCCCACGGACTACCAGATGGCCGACACGGCGCCTCAGGACCCGCGGTTGCAGTTCCGGTTGCAGTTCGGCGCGTTCAGTCGCGTTCGCGTAGTGTGCAGCGCCCAGGGACCGCAGCGATACGAACCCCCTGCGGATCGCCCCGAACATCGCCAGGTCGAACTAGACGTTGCTGCTGGGACGGCTGCTCGAGCGGATGACACCATCGCTTGTATGTGGCGTACCGGCGATTGGCGCGATAGCCCCTGGTACTTCGTGGTAGGTGGCGTTGCGATCGCGCTTGGCGGTCTTGGCGCAATCGCGGGCGACAGCTCTCGGCCAAGCTGGAGTCGCTGGCTCGCGGTGGCCGGCATGGTGATCGGCGTCGCGGTCCCCGTGTACGTCCTCTGGCGGCGGTACCTGCGCAGCGGCCGCGGGAGACACGGCAAGCAATGAGCGCTGAGGCCATCTCCTTGGACACGAAACACCAGCAATCGACGGCAACCAGCGGTAACTGCACCGCGTGATCCGCGGCTTGTGAATTCCAGCCCCACGAGGACCGCCAGCACCTGACCTGCACATTTGGGTGCCTCGGTTCCGCCAACGCCTACGCTCGGCGATCTCCCCGCGACGGCATGGCGTGCACGCGTCGTTGCCTGGACGGTGCTGATCGATGGTGGGATGCTGGTCGTGTCGTAAGCGGCTGCCTCGCCGCAGGCGGCCGGTTGTGGGGGGAGGCAAATCATGCACCTGCGTATTGCTCTAACCGCCGTGCTCGCAGCCCTCGGCTTGATGCTCGGCCCATCTGTCACGGCGTCGGCACAGACGTCGGGACCTGAGACTTTCGAGGGCTTCCTCATCGCCACTGGCGTGTCTGGCGACCGTGTGGTGCTGGCCAGTTCGATCCGCGCGGACGGTGTGTTCAAGGGCGTCGGCCGGATCGTCGAAGTGCCCAACCTGCCGACCGACCCCGACAACGTAAGTCGTGACGACCTTGTGTTTGCCGAGGGCGCGCTGCACATCGTCAGCACGTCCCTTGACTTCCAGATCAATAGCTTCGATCCGGTTTCGTGCAAGCTGTCGGTCACGATCTCGCAGTCGACGAGGTTTGAGGGCGGCACCGGGCTGTTCGTCAACGCAACGGGCAGCGGGCAAGGCCAAGTCGACGCAACCGGGTTCGCGCAACGAGCCGCAGACGGAAGCTGCTCCCTTGACCTTCCACCGCGGCACGAACGGGACCAGGTCTCAGGCGCCGGCACTCTGAGCTTCTGACTGCACCCACCCCGGCTTAGGCGTGTAATCCGCCAATAGATCCGCGATACATGTCTGCCAACTGATGTGCGACATGTGGGCTAGGAATTGAGGTTGCGATCCGCGGTCGCTGGGCGCCGATGCTACGCCGGCGAGGGAGTTGGCGATGGCCTGCGGGTTTGCGTGCCCGGTACCGTTGCCCGGTGTTGTCGGTCGAGGATCGGGTTGCCGCTGCCATGACGTCTCCGTTGGAGAAGATTCTCGTCGCGGGGCAGGCGGTGAGGCCTGCGGAGGGCTTGGTCCGGCAGTGGGACCTCCCCGAAGCCGATCGGCAAGCGTTACTGCGGTGGGGATTGCCAGACGACGATCTCGCGCGGCCGCGGTATCAGGCAGTGGTCGCTCCGGAGTTGGTGCCCAGCCTCGCTGGCGAACGGGAGCGGAAGGAAGCATCGCCCGGGCAGCGGCTCTACACCCTGGTTCACTGGGGCCGGGAAGAATTACAGCTGCGGATCGGGGCTGTGGCCGGGACGGGCCGTGTGCTGAAGATCCAGCCGAAGCCGACCACGGCCGATGACCTTCACCCCGCGCTGCGGGACGTCAACGCGGGCCTCTACCACCCGTCTGTCGAATTCTTCAGCTCGTCCGTGGCCCAGTTCGTCGAGGCCTCCTGGCGCTGGTCTGTGGCGATGGAGATCGCCGGCGAACTGTGGCAGGAGGAACCCGACAACGGCAGGCCCTGGGAAGAGTACGGGGCATGGTTCAGCCGTCTCCACGACTGTGAACGGATCATCTTGGAGCACATCGAGCGGATCGACAGTCATGTCCGTGCTGACGACACCGGCACCCTCTGGGCGACAGTCGTCACCGAGCTCACCCACGCGGGCAACTGAAGAACCAGGGCGTGCTGCTCGTCGAAGACCGCTGCACTCGGCATGCCCGGCAGTCCGCCGGTCCGAGTGGGAGACGAGGCCTACGAGTTGGGCGTCGCGGTGCGGGGTAGCTGGCCTCGTCCCGTTGTCCAGCGTCTGGCCGGTCAGAGGTGGAGTCGCTCTGCCAGGCCGGCGATGTTGACTGTGACGAGGAGGCGTCGGGTCAGTTCGCGGAATCCTGTGCGTGCGTTGACGGCTCGCATCCCGGTGTTGGCGACAGCGGTGGTGCTGGACAGGCGACGTACGTTCGGCAGTTCGTCCGCGAGCCGGAGGGCCATGGCGGCCTTCACCCAGGTCGCCAGTCCATGTCGTCGGTGCTCACCCACAACGACCGTGTCCTCCTGGCCTACGTCGACGGTCGAGCGGCCAACCTCCACCGCGGTGAATGCGGCCACCGTGGACGTGCCGGCGACGAGCGCGGCGGTGACCCACAGCTCGACACCGCGGTCGGCGCGTTCGCGCTCACTCCGGCGTACGAGATCGCGGTCCCACATGACGACCGCGGCCGGCGGCAGATGGTTGTTCGGCGCATCGGCGATCGCGCGCTTTGCCGCGGCATACGAGTCGACCAGGAGGTCCGGAGCGCGGCCGGTCCAGTGCACCAAGTGGTAACCGTCGTGGTCAGTAGCGACGCTCCGCTCGAGGGCAGCACGGTCGAGGGTCGCGAAGTCCAGCACATTGATGACGAGTTCGTCACCGACCGTGGCGCCGAGATCGAGGGCAAACTTCGCGCCGGGTGTATCCGCGAGGACTGTCGTGGCGAGAAGCTCCATACCCGCAGCCCGCTGGTAACGGACTACTTCAGTGAGAAGCGACCGGCCGACGCCGTGGCCACGCATCTCGGGCAGGACATAGATCCGCGTGAAGGCCGTCTTCGGCTCGCCGGCGGGACGAACCTCCGCGGCACCAATCACAGTCCCTTCGAGATCACCGGCCCACCGAGTAGTCCTCGGGTCGGTGAGTTGCTCGCGGAGACGCTGAGAGGACTGAGGAGGTGCGGGAGCATACTCCCCGCGCTCGATCGCACCCACCGTACGCATCACGTCGCTCCATTCCGCAAGCCGTGACTCATCAACCTCAGGCCGCAGAACGTCAACACCGATACCGGGAATTCGCACGGCCCCAGGCTAAACGCCCTCCAGACCACGGTCCGAACCAAACGTGCGGCGGACCGCGAAAGTCGGTGGGCCACCAGACCGTCTACTACAGTGCGAGGATTTTGTGAGCGAACCACCCCGGTAACCCCTTGTAAATAAAGGAACAGGCACCGTGCCGCCTGGGCGACCCGCGCTCATGGCATGGAAGTGGTCAGCGATCGGTGATTGCTGGCCCCAACTCTCCCACGTTGCATGATTGCGCCGTGAATACCTTCGAGCCGGAGTCCTGGACCATACGCCACTTTTCTCAAAGCAACCCCAGGGGCGCTGGCGAGGGGAACGTCCCAGCACTGCTGCGCAGGGTCGCCGACACACTGGAAGGCCTAGGTCCGGCAGAGGTCATGGACCTGGTGCGCAACCGCCGTGACCATGTGCGGCTCCTCGAACCACCCGGGACCGCCTCGTACACGAGGAGGGGGATCTCATCCGTGCCGGGTGAGGGAACCTGTCGGGCGTCTCGGAACGATGGGGGACGGCGCGGCTCTCCTTGTGGGTAAGAGTTGGGGTGGTTGTCGTGCAGGAACGTCACATCGTGGTGCAGAGGCACATGTCGGCGGCCGCGGGTTCGGTCTGGTCTGTTCTGGCCGACTTTCCGAATCTTGCGCGGCACTGGGACGGGCTTCGGGGGACGCAAGCCATTGGTGAGCAGACCAGTGGCGTGGGCGCCCGGCGGCATGTCGACCTGAAGCCGGTGGGCAGCATGGACGAGACCGTAACGGTCTGGGACGAGGGCCGGCGAATCGCCACCCGGAATCGTCCGAGTCGGTCGGTGCCGTTCAAGGCGGCCGAGTCGTCGCTGACGCTCGAGCCGGAGGCCGAAGGAACGCTGGCGACGTTCGACTATCGCTACGTGCCCAGGGGCGGTCCGATCGGGCGGCTCAGCGGTCCGTTGATCGACAAGATGCTGACGGCAACCTTCACTGACATGCTGGCCGCGACCGAGAAGGCCGCGCGGGCGAGCGAGTAGCGGGACCGCGTGCCGTCAGAGCTTGGCGATCACTCCGCCGATGATGACCCAGACGAACAAACCGATGTTCAGGAGGAGGGCCAGCCAGGCGATGGATTTGCCGCGTTGGCCGGACCATTGGATTTGGCGGAGGGCGGTGATGGCGAGGTAGATGGAGACCGGGGAGCAGAACGGGACCGTGAGAAGGGCGGCGACTGCCTGGCGGCTCACGCCTGGGCGTCGGGGCTGGTACGCCGGGGCGGTGAACGGGTCGTTGTACGGCGGGGCTGTGTACGAGTCCTGGCGCGGTGGTGGCGTGTAGGTGTCCCGGCGCGGTGCGGTGTACGAATCCCGGTAGGTGGTGCCGGGGCCGGAAGACCAGTCGAAGGGGTCCTCTTCGGGCTCGGGGCTGCGTGGTGCTTCTGACGGTGCGGCCGGCTTCTTGGGGTTGAGGAGGAGGGCGTAGTCGGCGCGGCGGGTTGGGTCGGAGAGGATCTCGTAGGCGCGGTTCAGCTTGGCCTGTTGGGTGGCGTTGCCGCCTACGTCGGTGTGGTGGCTGCGGGACAGGCGGCGGTAGCTGCGTTTGATCTCGTCGGGGCCGGCGTCGCGGGCTACGCCCAGCAGCTTCCAGGGGTCGGCTCCGTCGAGGTCCCGGAAGTCCCGGCGGGAGCTCATCGAGCGACGTCCGCCTGGTAGCAGGTCAGTCGCCAGGACGCTTGCTGCGGGTCGGCGCCGGTGGGCAGGGTGCGGTGGCCGGACGCGAACGTGACGGTCCGGTCGCCCGCGAGGTAGACCCACAGGTCGAGGTCTTCGTCGTTGCCGTAGTAGTAATACCGGTAGTGCTTGATGGCCTGCGACCCGAGGAACGGGGTCTGCAGCCGTTGCTGCGCTTCCAGCGGCAGGTTGCCGAGCGTGCCGCGCATGTCCTGCGTGAGCTCGAGCGCCGGCGGCGAGGGCTCGTCGCGGCCGCGGGACACGAGCGAACGCAGACCGCCGCGCGGCCTCGACGGTTGCTGCTGTACGACGGCGTGCTTGATACTCCCCGGCACGAACGCGTCGATCCGCACGCTCTGCGTCCGCTGTCCCTGGTTGTTGACGCGCGGCGTGGTCACGGCCAGGCCCTGAGGCCCGAACACGACGGCGTACGGCCGGTCGCGTTCACGCTCGTGCAGGTCGGCCCACCACTCGATGGAAGGTCCTACCTTGCGCTCGAGGTACGCCTTGACGTCGTCGTGGATCTCCGCCCACCAGTGGTACCGGTCCGGGCTCGGCACGAACCCCAGCGGTGCGGCCGCGTGCGCGGCAGGCATCCGCGGCGCGGCCGGTGCGCGCTCCACGCCGCCACCTGCGGGCCTCTGCTCGGCCGGGCGTCCCCGAGAGTGCTCGGGCAGGTTGTCACGCGTCATAAGGGCTGCGGCGTGGGGCGGCATGCATAGTCGGCAGCTTCCAATACGGCGCGTATCCAGGTCAACTCTTGTCAGCCGAGAGCTGAGAGGGTTTTCGCGCGGAGCAGGACGTTGTCGAGCATCTCTTCGGTGAGCTTGCCGGTGAACGTGTTCTGCTGGCTGGGGTGGAAGCAACCGAGAACGCTGACTTCGCCTTGTGGGGTTGGGATCCGGTACTCGACCGCGTGGCCGAACTTCGGCCGCGGCCGCGGTACGTCGGCGCCGAGCGCGACCAGTGCGGCGAGCAGGGCGTCGTACGCGAACTTGCCGAGGCAGACGATCGACCTGGTGCCCGGAAGGACCAGCTCGAGCTCGCGCCGGTACCACGGGGCGCAGGTGTCGCGCTCGCCCGGCGTGGGTTTGTTGGCGGGTGGGGCGCAGCGGACCGCCGCGATCATGCGCGTGTCGATGAGGTGCAGCCCGTCGCCGGCGTGTTCGCTCGTGGGCTGGTTGGCGAGGCCGACGCGATGCAGGCTGGCGAACAGCCAGTCGCCCGAGCGGTCGCCGGTGAAGACGCGGCCGGTCCGGTTCCCGCCGTTCGCCGCCGGCGCGAGACCGACGATCAGGATCCGCGGCTCGGCGACGCCCCAGCCCGCGATCGGCCGCCCCCAGTACGGCTGGTCCGCGAACGACTTCCGCTTGCCGACCGCAACGTCTTCGCGCCACTCGACGAGCCGCGGGCACGCCCGGCACACCGACACCCGCGCCTCGAGCTCGGCCAGGTCCCCCGTCTCCGCGAGCTTCTCGACCGCCGCGGCATCGCCGGCCACCGGCGTCCGCCGTACGGCGGGATCCTCGGGCCAGCCGGCCCCCGGCGGCACCGGACTGTCGAACAGCTGCCCGGTCAACGGATGCGGAAGCTTCATCCGCTCAGCCTAAGCGGCGAACTCGGGGAGGATCTGCTGGCCGACACGGCACAACGTCCTCCCCGAGTCCACGACGGTCACGCGACCAACTGCTCCTCGGACGGTTGGTTGACGGGGACCACCGGCGTACGGCGGTGGCTCGGGATGGCCAGGGCGAGTACGACGGCCGCGGCCGCGAAGGCGGACAAGAGGAGGAAGGTGTCGGTGAAGCCGGACTCGGCCGGGAGGCCGGACGGCTGGATGTGGCCGGTGATGATGGAGCTGGCCAGTGCCGTGCCGATCGAGCCGCCGATGGTGCGGATGTTCGCGTTCATGCCGGTGGCCACGCCGGTCTGCTCGCGAGGGACGTTCTGCACGATCAGGCTGGTCATGGCCGCGTAGGCGAGGCCGAGCCCGACGCCGAACAGGGCCGTCGAGACCGCCACCTGCCATTGCGCCGCGTGGAACTCGGCGAACATCAGCGCCGCGACCAGGCTCAGCGCCGACCCGGAGACGACCTGCGCCTTGGCGCTGAACCGCGCCGCGAGCGGGCCGCTCATCGACCCGGTGATCGCCATCGTCACCAGCATCGGCAGCATCAGCAGGCCGGCCTGCGTCACGCTCGCGCCGAAGCCGAAACCGGCCGCCTTGGGGATCTGCAGGAACTGCGGCACGAACGCGTACACCGCGAACATCGCCGCCCCGAACAGCAGCGCCACGAGATTCGTCGTCCAGACCGCCGGGCGGCGCATCATCCGCATGTCGATCAGCGGGTTCCGCGAGCGCAGTTCGACCATGATCCAGCCGGCGAACAGCACCACGGCCAGCCCGAAGAGCCCCGTCGTACGCAACGAGCCCCAGCCCCACGACCGGCCGGTGCTCAACGGCAGCAGCAGCGCGATCAGCCAGCCGGACAGGAAC
>Ga0207647_10003054_pt1 | contig 12587 bp, 13 predicted proteins | sample KBSCornC2_FD_184295 | JGI IMG/M metagenome (GOLD analysis project Ga0207647, IMG submission 184295) | Corn rhizosphere microbial communities from Kellogg Biological Station, Michigan, USA - C2 (SPAdes) (version 2) | ecosystem: Host-associated > Plants > Roots > Rhizosphere ...
CCAGGACGCGCAGGCAGTGATCCGCCTCGAACGCGTGCAGGTCGCCGACGGCCCGGGCGCGAACCGGCTGCAGGCCGACCTCGTCACGTCGATGTATCTCGGCGACCGCTGGGAATACCTGTTCCATTGCGGCGAGATGCGCCTGCGCGCATTCGGCCACGTGCCGCGCGCGGCCGGCACGCACTGGATCGAATTCCCGGCCAACGACTGCTGGGCGTTCGCGAAAGCGGGCTGACCCCGGGGCGCGACGGCCTGCACGCCGCCGCGCCAGCATTCCAGCGCGCATCCCGTTTCGACTCAGGTTCGGCGGACGCTTCGCGGCGTCCGCCGTGGCGTGCCGCGCGCTGCGTATCGCTGCAAATTCGTTTCACCCCAATCCGTTTCACCCAACCCACAACAAACAGGGAGACACCGTCAATGAAGTCACGCGCAGAACGTTCGATTCGCACTGCTATCGTTACCGGCTCGGCTGCCGTCGCCGGCCTCGCGGCAGGCGCCGCGCACGCGCAGTCGTCGGTCACGATGTACGGGATCATGGATGCCGGCATCGAATACGCGAACCATGCGGCGCCGGACGGCGGCAATTCGTTCAAGCTGAAATCCGGCAACAAGAACACGTCGCGCTGGGGCTTGCGCGGCACCGAGGATCTCGGCGGCGGGCTGAAGGCCGTGTTCCGCCTCGAAAGCGGAATCGATCTCGCGAACGGCGCGTCCGACGACGGCCCCGACTCGATCTTCGCGCGCCGCGCGACGGTCGGCCTGAAAGGCAAGTGGGGCGAAGTCTCGCTCGGCCGCAACTTCACCGTTACCTACGACTACATGCTGCCGTTCGACCCGATGGGCTACGCGCAGAACTACTCGTGGGCGACTTCGTCGATGGCGACCGGCGGCCGCAAGGACGGCCTCTTCACGCGTTCGTCGAACGCCGTGCGCTACGACGGCGAATTCGGCGGCTTCAAGTTCGGCGCGCTGTACGGCTTCGGCAACGTGCCGGGCAGCGTGAAGACCAGCTCGAAGTACGACTTCGCGCTCGGCTACGAGGCCGGCCCGTTCGCGGCGGTGGTCACGTTCGACCGGCAGAACGGCGCGGCCGACAGCGTCACGCCGGCCGATACCGTCAACTACATCCAGGGCATCCATGCGGGCCTGAGCTACGACTTCGGCGACCTGAAGACGATGGCCGGCTATCGCAACTATCGGCGTACGTATCACACGAGCGCCGCGAACCAGCTGAGCGACATGTATTGGGTCGGCGGGTCGTACCAGTTCACGCCGACGTTCTCGCTGATCGCGGCGGTCTATCATCAGAACATCAAGGGCGGCACGGATGCGGATCCGACGCTGGTGTCGGTGCGGGCGAACTACGCACTGTCGAAGCGCACGGTGCTGTACGCGGCCGGCGCGTTCGCGATCGCGCAGCATGGGCAGAAGGTCGGCGTGTCGCGCGATTTCGCCGGGTATGGCACCACGCAGGTGGGTGTGACGGCGGGGATTCAGCAGCGGTTCTGACGGCGCGGGCGGAGGCAGACATCGTCGCCCGCCTCCGCCCTGCGATGCGAGACGATGCGAGGCGATGCCGATCACGCACCGTCGCGCATCGTGAACACCGGGCGCACGAGACTGTTCGTATCGCTCCAGTGTTCGCCGACCGCCGACAGCGGCACCGCACGCGTGTCGATCGTCAACCGTGCCGGCCCGGCCGCGGCGAACACGCCGCGCACGGCGGCCAGCAACCCCGCCGGCGACACGCTGCCGAGACCGCTGCCCATCAGTTCGATCGCCTTCGCCCGCAGCACGGCCCCCGGCAACAGCACGTCCGCACCACCGATCGAGCCGATCTGCACGAAGCGCAGCCGCCGGCCATCGGGCGCCGACCGCGCCGCCGTGATCAGCAACGCGTGCGCACTGGTGCCCCACAGATAGTCGAGCACGACGTCCACGCCCGCGCGGAAATGCGGTTCGAGCGCACGCGCCAGATCCGTATCGTCCTGCTGAAGCGACACGACGGCGTCCGCGCCGGCACTCAGCAATGCCTCCAGCGCAACCGCGTTGCGGCCCGTCGCAATCACTTTCGCGGCGCCGAGATGCCTGGCGATGCGCACCGCGAGCCGGCCCGACGTTCCCGTCGCACCGTTGACGAGCACCGTCTCGCCCGCCGCGAAGCGCGCGCGTTCGATCAGCGCCGCCCACGACGACATCCCGGGAATCGCGATCGCCGCGGCCGTGATGTCGTCGAGCCCGTCCGGCAGCGGTACGCACTGGGCGTCGGGCACGATCGTGCGCTCGGCCATCGTGCCGAACGGCGCGGGGGCGCCGAAAATATAGACGCGCTGCCCGTCGTCGAGCCGGCCCACGCCGTCGACGCCGACGACGAACGGATAGCCGCTTCCCGACGAATAATGCGTGCCCGACGCGCGCCCCTGCGCGAGCCGGCTCAACGCGGATGCCGTCATGGCGACCGCACGGTGGCCCGGCATCGCGTGCGGTACTTCGAACTCCATATAGACCGGGCTTTCGCCCGCGCCCGTCACGACTGCTGCTTTCATGCTGTCTCCTTGAAACGGTGTGCTCGATCGACGGGTCGAGCGGGCATCATTGCGCGGCGAGCCACGCACGCAGCGCGGGATCGCGCACTTCCAGCACGTCGAACAGGCCGAGCGCGCGCAGCGCGGGCAACGCGTCGATCGTGTCGGCTTCCGCGCGCGAGCGGTCGGCGGGCGCCGCGTGCGGATCGGTCAGTACCCGCGCGTTCGCCAGGAACGCGCCGACGGTGCCCTTGCGGATCGTCGTTCCGCCGGCCTCGATTCGGTCGGCGTGGTCGGGGAGAAGGTGTTCGGCTCGCATCGTGCAGTCCTCCAGTGGTGGTCGATGGAGGCAGTGTAGGCGTGCAACACGGGCCGATCTCCGGTATAAAAGCCATTCGATACCGAAATCCCGCCATGTCCGATCCGTTGCTGCCTGCCCACCTCGTCACGTCCGACGACGGCCCGTTCGTCGTCGCCGCCGTGCTGACGCAGCGCGACCCGCGCGTGACCCCGCCGCACACGCATGCGCGCGGCCAGCTGGTCGGTGCGCAGAGCGGGCTGGTGACGATCGGCCTCGACGATCAGGAGTGGGTCGTGCCCGCGATCCACGCAATCTGGATTCCGCCGTATTGCCGGCATTCTCTGCACTCGTTCGGGCCCATTTCCGGCTGGTCGGCGTTCGTTGCCGAAGCGCGCTGCGCGGCATTGCCCGACACGCCGCGCGCGATCCGCACGACGCCGTTGCTACGCGAGGCCGTGCAGCGCGCGGCCAGCTGGGGCGATTCGAAACTGGATGCCGCGCAGACGCGAATCGCCGACGTGATCCTCGATGAAATCGTGTCGTCGAAGGCCGAAGCGCTGGGACTGGTTCGCCCGCAGGACCCGCGGCTGATGAAGATCACGGATGCGCTTGCCATGGATCTCGCGGACAACCGGCGGCTGGAGGAATGGGCCGACTGGGCCGGCATCGGCGCGCGGACGATGAGCCGGCGCTTCGTCGCCGAGACGGGGCTGACGTTCGCGCAATGGCGTCAGCAGGCAAGGCTGCTGCGGGCGCTGGAGAAAATCGCCGACGGCGTGCCGGTCACGACGATCGCGCTCGATCTCGGCTACGACAACGTGAGCGCGTTCATCGACATGTTCCGGCGGGCGATGGGGACGACGCCGGGAAAATATATGGAAGCGGGACGGCGAGCGGGTTAAAGGACTCTGTGCTCGAATGAAGCGCACCATGTGCGACATAGCTGACAGGCAGGTGTCCGTCACGCGACGACCTGCCGCTCTCGTGCGAGGCGGCGCGCGCCGCGCTCATTGCAAGTAACGCGCGGCGTCGAGCATCGCGTCGGTCAGCTCGCCGCTGCTTCGTCAATACGTCCCGTCGCCCGTCTTCACGGCCTCACCCTTCTCCTTGAACCGCGCCGCCAGCGCCTGCGCACTTCTCGCCAGCAGCGTCGTATCCACACCGACCGCGACGAACAGCGCCCCCGCCTCCAGATACCGCCGCGCCGCCGCCTCATCCGCGCTCAGAATGCCCGGCGCGTTGCCGGCCGCCTTGATCGTGCGGATCGCGCCGTCGATCGCGGCCTGCACGTCCGGGTGCCCCGGATTGCCGAGATGCCCGAGATCGGCCGCCAGGTCGGCCGGCCCGATGAACACGCCGTCCACGCCGTCGACCCGCGCAATCGCCTCGATCGCATCGAGCCCCGCGCGCGTCTCGACCTGCACGAGCACGGCCATCTCGTCGTTCGCGCGGTGCAGGTAATCGCCGACGCGATTCCACCGCGACGCGCGCGCGAGCGCACTGCCCACGCCGCGAATCCCGTGCGGCGGATAACGCGTCGCGGCCACCGCCGCGCGCGCTTCGTCCGCGCTCTGCACCATCGGCACGAGCAGCGTCTGCGCGCCGAGATCGAGCACCTGCTTGACGATCACCGGATCGTTCCACGGCACGCGCACGACCGGATGCGACGGATACGGCGCGATCGCCTGCAACTGCGCGAGGATCGTCGGCACCGTGTTCGGCGCATGTTCGCCGTCGATCAACAGCCAGTCGAAACCGGCGCCCGCGACGACTTCGGCGCTGTACGGATTCGCAAGGCCGAGCCACAGCCCGAGCTGCGCGTCGCCGCGCGCGAGCGCGGCCTTGAAGACATTGGACGGAATCTGCATCGCTCGCTCACCTCACTCGAAGTAGCACTGGATCGTTCCGAGCGGACCGTAGTCAACGCTGAACGTGTCGCCCTGGCGCGCCGCGCACGGCCGCGTGAACGAGCCGCCGAGCACGATCTGCCCCGGTTCCAGCGCGACGTCGAATCGCGACAGCCGATTGGCGAGCCACGCGACGCCATTGGCCGGATGGTTCAGCACGCCGGCCGCGACGCCCGTTTCCTCGACCACGCCGTTGCGCGACATGATCGCCGCGACCCAGCGCAGGTCGACGTCCTGCGGCCGCACGGGCCGCCCGCCGATCACGACGCCCGCGTTCGCCGCGTTGTCGGCGATCGTGTCGAACACCTTGCGCGGCCGCTTCGTATCGGGATCGATCGACTGGCTGCGTGCATCGATGATCTCGAGCGCCGGCACCACGTAATCGACCGCGTCATACACGTCGAAGATCGTGCAGTGCGGCCCCGTGAGCCGCTTGCCGAGCACGAACGCGAGTTCGACCTCGACGCGCGGCACGATGAAGCGCGCGGTCGGGATCGTGCCGCCGTCGTCGAAGAACATGTCGTCGAGCAGCGCGCCGTAATCGGGCTCGTCGATCTGCGACGTGTTCTGCATCGCCTTCGACGTGAGGCCGATCTTGTGCCCCTTGAGCGTGCGGCCTTCCGCGAGCTTCAGGGCCACCCACGCGCGCTGGATCGCATACGCGTCGTCGATCGTGATGTCGGGATGGTCGAGCGAGATCTGGCGGATCTGCGTGCGCTCGCGCTCCGCGTCGTTCAGACGCCGGGCGAGCTGGTCGATGAGGGCGGGTTCGAGCATGGTCGGATCGGGAATGGGTTCAGTCGGCCCGCTTGTAGCGGGCGTGAATGTTGTTGTGCTTGTACGAGCCGCTTTCGCTGAACTCGGTCAGCTCCATCGACAGCGCCAGATAGCGCTTCGCGTACAGCTCCGAGAAATGCACCTTGATCGCGTCGAACAGCGCGTCGCACGCGGCCTTCTTGGTCTCGTCGCTGCGGCCCGAGCCGATCTTGAGCGTCACGTGGACGAACGCGTCGTCCCCGGTGCCATCGGCGACGCAGTAATCCTGCAGCTCGATCGCGCGCGAGCGGATGCCGCCCGTCGGGAACACACCGCCCTGCGCGATCAGCGTTGCGTTGATCGTGCGCAGCAGCGTGGGGATGCGCGCGTCGTCGCGGATGTTCGCGGTGTATTCGACGACGATGTGTGGCATGGCAACGCTCCGGTCAGGTGATGCGGCGCTCAGGCGAGCGGGAAGATCGCGTTGATCTGCCCGGTGCCCGAGCTCGCGAAATAGTCGGTGACGATCTCGACGGGCTTGTCGTAGCGATCCCAGCCGAGCAGGCCGAGCAGCATCGCCGTGTCGTGCATGCCGCCTTCGCCGTGGCAATGCACGTTGTACTCGGGCAGCATCGCGCAGAAGGTCTTGAAGTCGCCCTGCTTCCACAGCTCGACCACCCGCAGGTCGACCTGCCGAAAGAATTCGCGGCTGATCTGGTGGATCGATTCCTCGGGGCTGCCGTTGTCGTTGAAGCGATGCGACAACGAGCCGCTCGCGAGGAACGCGACGTTCGAATCGCTCTTCTCGATCGCTTCGAGCAGCGCCTCGCCGAAGCGGCGGCTCTCGTCGAGCTGATGCCACATGCACCAGCCGGCGATCGACACGACCTTGAAGTGCTGGTCGGCGTTCATGTAGCGCATCGGCACGAGCGTGCCGTATTCGAGTTCGAGGCTGTCGATCTCGTGCGCGCGTGTCGCGATCCCGCGCGCGCTGGCCGTCTCGGCGATCAGGCGGCCGAGCGCCGGGTTGCCCGGATACGCGTACTGCATGTCGCGGATGAAATGCGGCAGCTCGTTGCTGGTATAGGTGCCGGCGAACCTCGCATTGCAGTTCACGTGGTAGCCGGCGTTGACGAGCCAGTGCACGTCGGACACGACGATCGTGTCGACGCCGAGCGCGCGGCAGCGCTCGCCGATCAGCCGATGACCGCGGATCGCCGCATCGCGGCAGCCGTGATGTTTGCCGGGCAGCTCCGACAGGTACATCGACGGCACGTGCGTGACCTTCGCGGCGAGGGACAGTTTGCCCATCGTTGAGTCTCCGTATCGTTCGTTCTAGCGGCGCAACGACCCGCGCCGTTACACGCCCCAGCGGGGAATGTGATGCGAACCCATCGAGATGCACACGTTCTTGATTTCGGCGAACACCTCGAAGCTGTACTCGCCGCCCTCGCGCCCGGTGCCTGACTCCTTCACGCCGCCGAATGGCTGGCGCAGGTCCCGCACGTTCTGGCTGTTCACGAATACCATCCCGGCCTCGATGCCGCGCGCGAGCCGATGCACCTTGCCGACGTCCTGGGTCCAGATGTACGACGCGAGCCCGTAGGCGGTATCGTTCGCGAGCCGCAGCCCTTCTTCCTCGTCGTCGAACGGGATCAGGCACGCGACCGGCCCGAAGATCTCTTCCTGCGCGATGCGCATCCGGTTGTCGACGTCCGCGAACACCGTCGGCCGCACGAAGTTGCCGTTGCGCAGATGGCTCGCGAGGCCGGCCGGCTTGTCCGCGCCGCCCGCGACCACGCGTGCGCCCTCCTGCTCGCCGATCCGGATATAGCCGGTCACCTTCTCCCAGTGCTGGCGCGTGATCATCGCGCCGAGCTGCGTAGCCGGATCGGACGGATCGCCGACCACCAGGTTGTTCGCGCGCCGCGCGAATTCCTGCACGAAACGATCGTAGATCGTTCGCTGTACGAAGATCCGCGAGCCGGCGGTACAACGCTCGCCGTTGATCGAGAAGATCGTGAACAGCGACGCGTCGAGCGCGCGGTCGAAATCGGCATCGTCGAAGATCAGCACCGGCGACTTGCCGCCGAGCTCCATCGAATACTTCTTCAGGCCCGCGCGTTCCATGATCCGCTTGCCGGTGACCGTGCCGCCCGTAAACGACACCGCACGCACGTCCGGATGGCGCACCAGCGCATCGCCGGCGGTCGCGCCGTAGCCCTGCACGACGTTCAGTACGCCCGGCGGAATGCCGGCTTCGAGCGCGAGCCGGCCGAGCTGGTCGGCCGTCAACGGCGACAGCTCCGACATCTTCAGCACGGCCGTGTTGCCGAGCGCGAGACACGGCGCCGTCTTCCACGTCGCGGTCATGAACGGCACGTTCCATGGCGACACCAGCGCGCACACGCCGACCGGCTGGTACAGCGTGTAGTTCAGCATCTGGTCGTCGACCGGATAGGTACGGCCGTTCATCTGCACGCACACTTCCGCGAAGAAGTTGAAGTTCTCGGACGCGCGCGGAATCAGCTGCTTGCTCGTCTGCGCGATCGGCAGGCCGGTGTCCTGCGTCTCGAGCGCGGCGAGCATCGGCACGTTCTTCTCGATCAGCTCGCCGAGCTTGCGCATCAGCTTCGCGCGCTCCTTCGCGGGCGTGTTCGCCCACTTGGGAAACGCGGCCTTCGCCGCGCGCACGGCCGCGTCGACTTCAGCCTCGCCGGCCGACGCGACGTCGGTGATCACGTCGCCCGTCGCGGGGTTCAGCGTCGTGAAGGTCTCGCGGCTCTCGACTTCGCGGCCGTCGATCCAGTGCTTGATGGTCATCTGCTCTCCTTGGGCGACGGGCTCACCCGGCGCGATAGTAGTCTGCTTCGCCGACGATCGTGTTCACGAGCCGGCCGATCCCTTCGATTTCGGTCACGACCTCGTCGCCCGGCTGCGTGTCCGCGAGCCCTTCCGGCGTGCCGGTCAGGATCAGGTCGCCCGGCGAGAGCGTCATGAAGCCGCTGATGTGCTCGATCAACGCGGGCACGTCGAAGATCATGTCGCGCGTGCTGCCGCGCTGCGTCTCCCGACCGTTGACCGTCGTGCGCAGCATCAGGTCGCCCGCATCGCCGATCTCGTCGCGGCTGACGAACCACGGCCCGAGCGGCGTGCAGGTGTCGCGGTTCTTCACGCGCAGGTTCGGGCGGTAGTAGTTCTCGAGATAGTCGCGGATCGCGTAGTCGTTCGCGACCGTGTAGCCGGCGACGTGGTCGATCGCCCGCGCACGGCTCACGTTGCGCGCCGGACGGCCGATCACGACGGCCAGCTCGCACTCGTAGTGCATGTGCGTCGCATCCGTCGGGCGCACGGTGCGCGACCGGTGGCCGATGAACGTGTTCGGCCCTTTCAGGAAGATCAACGGCTCGCTCGGCGCCTTGAACGCGAGTTCCTTCGCGTGGTCCGCGTAGTTCAGACCGAGCGCGAAGGTCGTGCGCGGCGCGACAGGCGGCAGCCACGTCACGTCGTGCTCGGCGAGCACGCGCCCCGTGTCGAGCCGGATCGCGCCGTCGCCGGCCGGCTCGGCCGCATGCAGTGCGCCGTTGTAGATCACGCGTGCCGTCTTCATCGTGCGTCCTCCGCAATCAGCGTATGCCGCAACGTGCCGATGCCGGCGGCCGTAATCTCGATCGTGCTGCCCGCGCGGGCGCGCGGTGCGCCGCCCGCGACGCCGAGCAGCAGCACGTCGCCCGCGTCGAACGACATGAAGGCCGTCACGTCGGCGATCAGTTCGCGCACCGGGCGAATCAGCGTGGCCGTCGAAGCGGACATAGCCGTGTCGCCGTCGATTCGCACGGTGAGGCCAATCGCGTCGACGTCGGCAAACGCCGCCGCCGGCACGATCGCGGGACCCAGCGGGCAAAAGCCGTCGCGGCACTTGAAGCGCACGGCGGGACGGTAGTAATCGGGATGCGGCACCGACACATCGCTCGCGAGCGTGAAACCGTGCACGTAGTCGAGCGCCTGCCCGGCCGGCACGCGCGTCGCGCGCCGCGAGAACACGACGGCCACCGACGCGCCGATCTCCAGCGCATCGACGCCGGCCGGCACCACGACGGCCGCGCCGTCCGCCGCGTGCGTGTTGGCCGGCTTGATATACAGGATCGGCGCCTGGGGCGGGCGGCCGTAGGGCGGCGCGTGCACGGCGTCGCCGAGCGCGTCGAATGCCGCGCGCTCGTTGAGCAGCGCGCCGTAGACGGTACCGATGGCGACCGGCAGCGGCGGCGCCGCGGCGGTCCTGCAAGACAGCTCCATGCGTCATTCCCCTGCCGCGCGTCGCGGCACATCGTCAATACTTAACATCTTAAGTAAACAATCGTGCGCTGACAACCTCGATTACCCTGATTCATGAAATTCGTCACCATCGGCTGTTAAGATTGATGCGTCCCCGTCCATTCCCCACCCCGATGAACCGTACGCTCGACCATCGCAACCTGGCCATGCTGCTGCTCGAGGCCCGCGAAACGCTGATGGGCCTGTTCCGCCCCATTCTCAAGGAATTCGCGCTGACCGAACAGCAATGGCGGATCATCCGCGTGCTCGACGGCGAGCCGGCGCATGCGCTCGAAGCGGGACAGATCGCCCGCCGCTGCTGCATCCTGAGCCCGAGTCTGACGGGTGTGCTGGAACGGATGGAACGCGACGGCCTGATTACGCGCACACGCGCGCAGGAGGATCAGCGCCGGCTGCTGGTGAGCCTGACGCCGCAAAGCAGGAAACTGGTCACCGAAATCGGTCCGCGCATCGACGAGCAGTACCGTCAGCTCGAAGCGCGTTTCGGCCAGGACGGCCTCGACGACGTCTACCGTGCGCTCGACCGGCTGATCGAGCTCGGCAACGCGTCGTAGCGCCTGCCGTCACCGGGCCGCCGCGAGCGGCGGCGAACCTGAACCGGCAGGCCCGGCGTCGCGCGGGCGGTCAGTGCAGCGCGCCGCGCATCAGCTCGGTCACCGCGACGCCGCGCGACGTGCGCATGCATTCCTCGACGTAATCGATGAACGGCAGCGGCTCGAAATCGATTTCGTCGCGCACGCGGCGGTTGTCGAATACGCGGTCGACCGTCGCGAATTCCGCGCAACGCTGCAACGCCCGGCCGATCACGCGCTCGAGCGCCGGATCGGATCGCCCGAGCACGTCACGCACCACGAGCGGCAGTTCGGCCGGCGCGCAAGCCGCGTAGCGCGGCGCGCCCGTCATGCCGGCCGCCTCGTCCATCGCGCGCACGATCTGCGCGACCTGCGGCGCGTCGTCGCCGGCCGACACGTGATACACGTCGTGCATCAGCGTCGGTTTCACGGCCAGCAGCATCGTCGCCCGCGCGACGTCGTCGACCGACACGATGTCGATGCGCGTCATCGGCCGCGCGGTGAAGCGGCGCGCCGCGTGCGCGACGCGGAACATCCAGAACGAATTCGGCGCGGGGCGCGTGCCCAGCACCGTGTGACCGACGACGTGCGACGGACGCACGACGACGAGCGGCAGCCCGAGTTCGCGCAGGCGCTGTTCCGTTTCCGCCTTCGCGTGCAGGTAGTCCGCCGCGAGCACCGCGCCGGGCAGCCCGTCGCCGCCCTGCACCGCACCGCTCGCCGCCACACCCGTCGCGTCCTCGTGCACGATGCCGCCGCGGCCCGCATGCGCATACGCGGTGCCGACATATACGAAACGCTGCAGCCGCGGCGTGTGCGCGAAGCGAGCGGCGAAGCCCAGCGAGTCGGCGATGTCTGCCTGCAGGTGCGCGCCGTCGGCCGGCGACGCATGGCCCGCGCAGTGGATCACGTGCGTCGCGCCGGCGAGACGCGGCGCGTCGGCGCCCTGCCAGACATCGCCGAGTGCGCCGACGACCACGTTCGCGTCACCCAGACGCGACGCCCAGTACGGCGCGAGCCCCGCGCGCAGCGCCGCTTCACGCAGACGCGCGACCGCATGGCCGCGATTCTCGGCGCGCACGACGCACACGATCCGTTCGAGCAATCCTGCGTTGACGAGCGCCGTGAGCACGGTGCTGCCGATGAAGCCGGTGGCGCCCGTGAGCACCAGGTGTCCGACGTTGGCCGCCGCGACCGGTGCGCTGGCCGGCGACACGAGGCTCGTGCGCCAGTTGAGCGACAACGCGGTTTTCCAGATCAGCACGATAGTCTCCTTCGAAGAATCGGCCGGACAGCGCGGCTGCCCCCGGATGGCGAGGTCACGCGCGGCGCTCGGCCGGGCCGGGGGCCGACGCTCGCCCCGGCAGTCCCGATCGCGCTGCGGCCCGCGATCGGGTCGATCGCGACGACTCGGCAGCTCGCCATGGACGGGCGTCGACGGCGCAGGATCGGGAAACTCGCAGTGTGGGGCCCGATCGCCCGCAAGTCTGTCCCGAAAGTTTCGTGAAAGTGTGCGGATTTGTACGCGAATGTCGGAGTGTGTCGTGCCGGCTGGCTGCCGGATCGTTCGAACGTCCGGTCGGTCGGCATTCGCGGCGCGGGCGCGACCGGTTGGCCAAGGCCGCCCGTCGGCCTTCTCTTCGGCGCGCGGCCTCGACCGGGACTTCCCCCGAGTCATCGCATGTCCGCGGTAGCCATCGTCCGGTCACGGCGCGCGGTTCACGCCGTGGCCTCCGTGTGCGCGCGACGTCGCATCCCGACGAATCGTCAGACGTCGTTCCATCTGCAAACGCCAATAAAATTAATCGGGATTTATTGAGGATTATCACTTGCGTTTCACCACAGTCTATCTAGACTGGTCAAACCCAAACGGTCAAATGTGTCTTTTTCTTCAGGAGACGATCCAATGCGCCTCACTATTCGCATTAATGGCAGCGAATCGGCAACCCGACACGCGTTCGCAGTGCTGTGGGTCGATACCGACGAGGGGCTGTGGTCGCGCGAGGCACACCAGGGCATCGATCTTCCGACCTGGGGCAAGGTTCGGGACGTGGAGGGTGCCATGGCCCTCTGCCCGGCGGACGGCGGGAAGGCCGTGTGCCAGTTGAAGGGCCTGTCCTCCAGTGCGACGCAGCGCGAGCAGGGGCCGGCGGTGCTGTTCGAGAACGTCACGGGTTATGACATGCCGATG
>Ga0207647_10003056_pt1 | contig 12586 bp, 14 predicted proteins | sample KBSCornC2_FD_184295 | JGI IMG/M metagenome (GOLD analysis project Ga0207647, IMG submission 184295) | Corn rhizosphere microbial communities from Kellogg Biological Station, Michigan, USA - C2 (SPAdes) (version 2) | ecosystem: Host-associated > Plants > Roots > Rhizosphere ...
GTGGGTGAGCGACGATGGGACGATCGTCAAGGACCGCGTGACACTCGATGGCTTCGTCGAACGAGGACGTTCTGTGCGGGCGAGCTACCAACCGGGTGGTCCAATGGGGGACGACGACAACGACGTCGTGCACACCGCCTCCTGGTCGAGGGCTGGACTCTGGTTTCCTTGGGTCGGCGCAGCGGTGTGCGCCGCCGCGATCTGGTACCAGCACCGACGGTGGCACCGTGACGCCACGGATCAATGAAGGCGTCTTGTGAAACGCTCAGCACCGCGACCTGACACCTATCAACATCGGGCCGGACGGTTGGCATCCGCGGCGCGATCGGTCCTCTAATCTGATCGAGCTCGAGGCAGTCTCGTTTTGAGGCGATGCAGTTGCCGACGCGAGCACGAGGGATGCGCGCGACGCCAATCCTCGTAGCTCACCACCCGCTCGGCACCGACGACGTCGGCAAGGACGTTCCGCTGGTCGTCGGTGAGCCAGATGGCGCAGGAGGTTCCTTCATCGCTGAGGCTGGCGACCTCTCCATAATCGCGCCGCCAGAACGTCGCGTCGTAGGCGTGTGGCGCCACGGTGATGAAGTCGTCCCGCACCTCGGAGTCACTGGTGGACTGGACACCTGTCTGCATGTAGTGATCGTTACGTTTCGAGTCGGGGACGAAGCGTTCGCACAGTCTGGACGCTGCCTCAACGACCTCCGGCGGCCAGTCGCTGCACATGGACCACGGTATGTCGGTCTCGGCACGGCCCATCTCGGCTGCAACAAGGGTCAGTGCCCCGTGGACGGCCACGCCTCGTCTCGCGAAATCCAGACCATCCGACAACAGCATGTATTCGACGCGCCCATCCTTCACCCGGCGAGTGTCTCAGGGAGTCAGTCAAGACTGCCGAGTCGCGCGCTGACGCGCCGATTGAGGACGTTGCTGCGTGCGGAGACTCGCCACTGGCGGCGCCGCCGCATCGACGTGGTCCATTGTCGCGTTGGACCTCGATGATTGGTCCCCGGCGTCCCGCGTTCGGGTTTCGCTGCCCATCTCACTGGTCAGGCCGTGTCGATGTGCCTAGAGTCGAGAGATGGCCGCACCCCCGCGACCCAGGCCGGTCCGTTGATCGAATTGGAGGCGGCGCATGAGCGAAGACCAGGTGGCACGCAACCTCAAGGGCATGGACGACCTTGACTTCACAGGATGGAACAACGCCGACTGGGACGGCGTGTTCGCCCATCATCACACAGCTGACGTGCTGGTCGACTGGAAGGGGACGCCGCCCACACACGGCATCCAAGAACACATCGGCGCGATGAAGGAGTACGTCGCGTCTGCAGGTGGAACGCCGCCGCAGATCATGTCCCATCCGATCGGGTTCGGATCGGGTGAGTGGACGTGCGTGATTGGGGAATTCGAGGACGGGAGCCGAATGGTCACCGTCGCCAAGTGGAAGGACGGCGCGATCGCTGAGGAATACATCTGGGCGTGAGCGACGGCGGACAGGGCTCGGATCCGATCACGACGGCGGACCCTCAAGGCCACGCGGTATACCGCCTCGCCCTCGGACCGATGACCACCGGAAGGTTGGCGCCCGACTCAACGAAGACGACGCTGTCATCGAGCGCTTCTGGGGTTCTTCTCTCTGACCTGGGCCGTCAGTCACGTTGGACCGTCCAGCGCAGGATGGCCCAGTCTGCCGCCTGGGTTCCTTGGAGCAGAAGGTCCGACGGATCGCGCTAAGCCGCCCGGGGTTGAGGGAAACGCCCTTCGCCGTGGGCCGCCCACCTGACCATGTCTCCAGGTGACGCCGAACTCTTCGACCACGCTGGTGCCGGAGTCCGGCTCGGATTCCCTTGCCCATGTCTTTCGCGCGATGCCAACGGCTGGCCATCCTTCCAAGGCTGCGGCTACGTCAACGAAGAGGACGTGCTCTGGCGGTTGCTCAGTCAGGGTGCTCACCTTGAGCTAGTACGTCCAGCCCTAGCCGCTGCCTACCCTGACTTCGATGTAGACGCCGAGGTCGACCAGGTAACGATGCCCTGATCGCGCGCGGCCCTGACGTGGGATCACGTGGACTTGAAGGGAGCGCCGTACGACGATCCGCCCCTGCCGCCGTCGATCGAGGTATGGCGGTCGGTTCGCCAGCGCAGCGACACCAAGGCGCGCAAGTCTCGCCGGACGCTCCGTCTGCCGGAACGAGGCGTTGATGCGCTGGCCGCGCACCTGCAACACCAGGAGACTGCAAGGGCCACCGCTGGCGATCGGAGGAGGCATCACAACTGGTCTTCCGTACATCGATCGGCACCGAACTGGACGCCGTTAACGTCCGGTGTGCATTCCGCCGCGTGGTCGACCTGACACGTGGACTGAGTGCTGCGGAGTGGACGCCTCGGGAGCTGCGGCACAGCTTCGCGTCGTTGCTCAGTGCCAAGGGCGTGAGCATCTCGCAGTTGGTTGGGCGGAAGAGCACCCAGGCGACGAGACGGTGTACCGGCACGAGTTGCGACCGGTGCTGACCGAGGGGTGCCGAGGCGATGGACGAGTTCCTGCCCCGAAACCGGTAGTCACTCAGGTCATGCAAGAGGCCGGTCTCCCACTCGGGAAACCGGCCTCCGACCTGCGGTGGAGCTTAGTGGATTCGAACTCCTGACCTCTTCCATGCGATGGGCGGGGGTCGCATTGATCGCCTACCAGGAACAACGCTCATTCCCTTGCCGGCATGGCGTTTTCGCCGTCCTGGTTGTTGCGGGTTTGGCGCGGTTCAAGGCCGTTATTACGCGCGGCTCGCTCCCAAAATCCTCCCACGCAGGTAGGCGGTCCTGCGGCCTGCCGGCCAACGCGAGCTACCGCATCCAGCTGGGCCGAGAGTTGTCGCGCAGGTGGAACCACGACGTCGGCCTGATGCCGTTTACAGTTGGCGCCATGCCGCCAATCAGGATCGGTCTGCCTCAAACGCTGCGGCGATGTGGTCGGCGCTGTGTGTCGCTTGCGATTGTCGGGGTCATCATGGTTGCCAGCACGGGAGTCTGGTTAGTGTCGCGCCGAGGGGCTGATTCGTCGGCTATCGACTTCTTGCCGAGCGATGCCGCCGCACGGACTGCCTGGCCGGGTTCGACCATTCGGCCGAGATCATCGGATCCAGTTCACCGGATGTATGAGCGCGAGTCCAGCACCTTGGACATCAAGCTGGCCGATGGCGGGTACCTTGGCATACAGGCCTTGGACTATTCGAACAGATCGGGCGCTTGGTTTGCGTCGAAGGTCTTCTCTCCGGGATGGAACGGCTACTATTGGGCCAAGTTTCCGCAGCGGCGTGAGCCGGAGGGTGAGCAGACGCGGTCGTTGCCGAATGGAAGTGTCCTGGTCGGTTTTGAGTGTCCGCCATCCCCGGGGGATCAACTGGAATGCAATCGGTGGATCCTGTGGTGGAAACGCGGCCACGGAATTTGGGTGGCCCATTGGGCCCCGATCAAGTTGGCGACCACTTCAGCTGCTATTGAGATCTTGTCTCCGCTGTGGGACAGCTGATGTCGACGTGAGGCGAGCAGTCTGCCATTTGAGGCGGCCGTCAAACGATGACGGTTACGTGTCAAGCGTACGGGCGGACCTCCCGCATCGCCCCGATAGCTGCCGACCTCAGGTTCGGTGCGGTGCGGGTCAAGGGGCGGAGCTCCCGTAGGGACGCCGTAGGCGCCCCTGACGCGTTCCGGGCCGGACGGTCCCTTCCATGATTGCAAGCGGCGCGATGCGGGAACCCCAGGCCAACTGAGCGGCATGGGCCAGCGGGCGACGGTGAGTGGCCGGCCCTTCCGGCGAGTAGCTGCCACCGACAGGGTGTCGAGCGTTGACGGCGAGTTCTCATGTCTTCGCCTCGGCGCCCTGTCGGCACATGCGCGCCAAGCCAAGGGACGCGCCCAGAGCGCAGCGAAGCGGTGGGCGGGCGGCCCGCCCTGTGGTGGCGGCGCGCTTTCGGCCCCAGGTGGGGCCCGTCTTGGTCACAAGCTGAAGGGCAGGACCGCTGGATCACGTCGGTACTCGCGATGGACGGCGACGAGCGGGAGAAGCTGCTCAGGTGGGTGCCCGTAATCAAGGCCACCATCGAGAAGGTCAGCGGGAGGCTGAGAGGCTTGCGGCCAAGTTGGTGGGAGGCGAGCGCTTCTCCCAAATCTCTCCCACCGGGGCCTCTAACGAAACAGGCCAGGGGCGAAGGTGCCTCCTGACCTGCCAACTCTTGCGGTGGAGCTTAGGGGATTCGAACCCCTCTTCCATGCCTTCACAGTTGCGCTTTGAGCGTCCTCGACGCGAGCCCACCTGGCGTCCATAGACCTCCAGCACCCTTCACGCCGAAGCGAGGCGGTTGTCACTCCGTCGATCCCTCAAGCCTTCAGAACCCCCGTGCCCGGGCGTTAGCGTGCGACACGGCAGCCGGCTGACCAAACGATTGCCTCGATCCCTTCAATCTCAAGAGGCCGAGGCAATCGCGTCGATCAAACAGAAGCTACGTCAGATGCCAGCACGCGGCGACCAATGCAGATCGAAAATGGTTAGCCGTTGATGAACAGATAGTCGGCTTGGTACGGGACACTGACGATCGGCGTGACGTGCGGGTCGCAGTTCCCGGCCGGGGCGACGCCGCCGACAGTGTTGAGGCGCAGCACCTCGACAGCGTTCGCCAGCAGGCCGGTCCGGTCGCCGATCTGAGTCGCGTCGAGGTCCAGTTCGGCGATGTTGCCCGCTCCGTTCCCGTTCCTTGTGACGACCTTGGTGCCGCTGACCGCGCTGCCGTCGGGTGCTTGCCACTGGGGCGGGCCGGCGACCGGCTGGACGAAGGTGTGGTGGATGCCGCCGGTGAGGTGCGCGTCGACATTGTTCTGCACAAAGGCGAACGAGCCGTCGAGTTGCGCAGAGCAGGCGTAGATCTGGCTGCCGAGGACCACCGACTCCTGCAGCGCGGCCACGCCGGTCGTGCTGACCGCGTGACTGAGCAGGTGCAGCTGGGCACGTACGGCACCGTTCGGGAAGTCAGTGTTGCGCAGGTCGGTGTAGAAGCCGCTCGGGTTTGAGCGCAACGCGTCAAGCACACTTGGGTCGGTGACCGTGACGCTGCCGGAGGCGAAGCTACCCCCTCCGCTCGGCTTGGTGAACAAAGGTACGACGATCGGCCCGTCCACTCCTCGACCGGCGGCGTGGATGGCTGCCTCGGTCGGGCTGCTGATGCCGCGCCAGGACACTGAGTAGCTGAGCGTGTTGCCCTCGATCCCGATGAGTTCCAGCGCTTGCCCGTCCGGATCACCGCCAGCTACTTCGTTCCGACCTTCCAGGCTCGCGACGAGGCCGGCGGGTGCTGCGGTCGGGTCGCCCGGCACCGTGATCCCCGCCGGCGGTGTCACCTGGGTGCTCGCTTCCGCCGCACCAACGGCAAGGGTGGCGGAAGCGGCCGTCGCGACGACGGCGGCGCCGATGCCGTGGGCGAGGCGGCGTTTGATGCTCTGAGACATGGTGATTGTCCTTCCGGATCTGCGGCCGACGCCGTGTGCCCGGCCCGCATCCAGTAGCACGTCGATCCGGCGCCCGGCGCCCAACCGGAAACGGGGAGAAAGGTCACAGCCTCCTGGATGAACCGAATCGGCACCGCGTGCGTGTCCGCGATTCCTACCGCGGATTCGTGTCCTCAGTGCAAGCGGGTGAAGATCGAGTAGGCCTCTCTGTTGGTCGGCCACAAGGACACTGAGGTGGCGGACCGTCTACGGTCACGAGCTCCGGCCGATCCCCACCCGAGGGAGCCCAAGCAATGAGCCAACTGCTGCCCCAGACGCGGTGGTCACTCAAGTCATGCAAAAGGCCGGTCTCCCGAGTGGGAAACCGGCCTCTGAGCTGCGGTGGAGCTTAGGGGATTCGAACCCCTGACCTCTTCCATGCCATGGAAGCGCGCTACCAACTGCGCCAAAGCCCCGCGGTGTCTTGCGACTCCGAAAGCTTAGCGGATGAGGGCCTGCAAAGAAAAATCGGTTCCCTCGTGGGGCTGGTGAGGTACGCGACACCCCTTCCAGGGTCCGCTGACGGGCGTGTCTAAGCTGCTCTACTGCGGGCCCACGGTATGTCGCAGCGCCGCCAGCAGCACGTGAACCAGGCCCTGGGGCAACGGTACCCAGGACCTCACCTGTGCGCGGTGGACTAGGCCCATTGGAGGCCGATCCGGCAACGCTCTACTCCAGCACGCACGCGGCGGCCCAGTCCGGCCCAGGACAGGCCAAGCCGCCGGCGACGCCGGCCAGAGACAGTCACGCGAAGCGATGTCCTTTCGGCGCGTCGCCACACGACAGCAGCCCGTACGCCGGGCGGTCGCCCGCGGACCGGATGTGCGCCGCCGGAGGCGGCCAGAAAGACAGTCGCCGCGGAGCGGTGTCCTTCGGGGCGTCGTCACCAGACAACAGCTTGTACGCCGGGGCGGTCGCCCGCGAGGCACGCCGACTGAGGCGGCCAACAGTCAGCCGCCGCGAAGCGATGTCCTTCCGGGCGTCGTCACACGACAACAGCTCGTACGCCGGGCGATCGCCCGCGGACCAGATACGCGCCGCCGGAGGCGGCCAGAAGAGCAGTCGCCGCGGAGCGGTGTCCGATGGGCGGTGTCCTGCAAGGCCTCTAGCGTTGGGGGTCGTCGCTCATGACCGGCTCGGGGAGGGAGCCGGCGTTCCATTCTTCGATTCGGTAGCCTTGGCGGCCGTTGAGGAGGGAGACCCAGTTGCAGTTGGCGAGGCCTCCGAAGGCGGGCCAGTTGGGCTGGGGGATGCCGAGGAACAGGCAGATGCCGACGCGGCCGGCGAGGCCGTGGGTGGCTATGACGATGGTGTCTTCGGAGGTGCCTTCCGCCGAGATGCGTTTGAGGGCGCCGCTGAAGCGGGCCGCGACTTCTTCGACGGTTTCGCCGTTGGTGCCGCGGCGTTGGGGTTCGCCGCTGCGGATGCGGGCGGCGGCTTCGGGGTTGATGGCGGCGAGTTCGGCCGAGGTGAGGCCGGCCCAGTCGTCGACGTCGATCTCGCGGAGCGCTTCGTCGTACTCGATCTTCAGGCCGGTCAGCAGCGAGAGCTCACCGGCGGTGGCCGCGGCGCGTTGCAGGTCGCTGGCGAAGAGCCGGGTGGGCGCGAGGGAGGCGAGCCGGGCGGCCGCGGCGCGGGCCTGCGTCAGGCCGACCGAGTCGAGCGGGATGTCGGCCTGGCCTTGGATCTTGTCTTGCAGGTTCCACTCGGTCCGGCCGTGCCGCCAGACGATCAGCCGTCCTGCGCTCATTCAGAGACGCCGGGGACGGGCGACGGCAGCGGGATGGCCGGGCAGTCGCGCCACAGGCGCTCCAGGGAGTAGAACGAGCGCTCCTCGTCGTGCTGGACGTGGATGACGATCTCGAGGTAGTCGAGCAGCACCCAGCGGCCTTCGCGGGCGCCCTCGCGGCGGACCGGCTTGGCGTCGAAGTCGACGCGCAGCTTCTCCTCGATCGCGTCCACGATCGCGCGGACCTGGCGGTCGTTCGAGGCGGACGCGACCAGGAAGGCGTCGGTGATGGCGAGCTGCTCGGAGACGTCGAAGGCGAGGACGTTCTCGGCCTTCTTGTCGTGGGCCGCTTCCGCGGCTGCGGTCAGCAGCTCGATGGCGCGTTCACTGGCAGACATAGACGTCCTAACGGTTGGTGTAGAGCTCACGCTTGGCGATGTACTGGACGATCCCGTCCGGCACCAGGTACCAGGTCGGGTTGCCCTTGGCGACCCGGGCGCGGCACTCGGTCGACGAGATCGCCAGTGCCGGCACCTCGAGCAGGGTGATCCGGTCCATCGGCAGCTGGTCCAGCGGCAGTTCGAGTCCCTCGGTTCCGGGCCGCGTACAGCCGACGAACTGGGCCAGCTTGAACATCTCGTCGACGTCCCGCCAGGTGAGGATCTGGGCGAGCGCGTCGGCGCCGGTGATGAAGAACAGCTCGGCGTCCGGGTACAGCCTGGACAGGTCGCGCAGGGTGTCGATCGTGTACGTCGGACCCGGCCGGTCGATGTCCACGCGGCTGACCGAGAACCGCGGGTTGGACGCGGTCGCGATGACGGTCATCAGGTACCGGTCCTCGGGCGGGGAGACCTTCCGGTCCGACTTCTGCCAGGGCTGACCGGTCGGGACGAAGATCACCTCGTCGAGGTCGAAGTAGGACTGCACCTCGCTGGCCGCGACCAGGTGCCCGTGATGGATCGGGTCGAACGTGCCGCCCATCACGCCGATGCGTCGTACCCGCTCCACCGCCGCCATGCCCATCGAGCCGCTCAGCTGTGCGGCCGGCCCTTGCCCATGATGACGGTGACGAGCAGCAGCAGGACGAGCACGAACAGCGCGAACCCGCCGAACCACCACTTCGAGATGTGCGAGGCCTCGACCGCGGCCTCTTCGACCGCCGCGATCTGCGGCACCAAGTACGTGAGCATGAGGCAGAGCCTATCTCGTGACCGCGGAGACGACAGCGACCGGTGGCCCTGGACACTCGCCCAGGCGCACCGGTCGCGATAGGAAGGTCAGCGGAGGCGGGCGGTACGGGTCAGCAGCCGGCGCCAGTTGGACGGCGCGGCGTGCGCGCGGCGGGCCTGCGCGGCGACACGGTGCATCTCGTCGATCCGGGCACGGGCAACATCGGGGGTGATCATGATTCCTTCACTGGGTTGGTACGGCGGAACCGGGGTGGACTGTCCCCGGTACCTCAAATTGTACGGTAGAAGCTACGCTCTCACAAACGAATTAAAGGCACAGAGCATTCCTGACCTTAGAATCTGTGGTGAACGGGAGGCGTCATGGACGCGATCGACCGGCAGCTGATCGAGGCGCTCCGGCTGAACGGCCGCTCCAGTTGGGCGGAGCTGGGCCGGGAGGTCGGCCTGTCCGGCCCGAGCGTGCAGGAGCGGGTACGGCGTCTCGAGGAGCGCGGCGTACTGCTCGGGTACCGCGCCGTGGTCGCCCCGGAACAGGTCGGCCTGGGCACGAGTGCGCTGATCGGGCTGTTCCAGCGCGACGACGTCGAGACCGACGACGTGGTGGAGCAGGTCCGTGAGATCCCCGCGGTCGAGGACTGCTGGTTCGTCGCCGGCGACCAGGAACTCGTGGTCAAGGTGCGGGTCGCCGACGTGACCCAACTGGAGGCGGTCGTGGGGTCGCTGCGCCGCGTGAACGGCGTGGTCAGGACGCGGACGACGGTTGTGCTGTCGACTCGCTGGGAAGGGCGTCCCGCGCCCCTGCCCGACTGAGCAGCAGCACGACGCCTGCCACGAGCGCGAGGCCCGCGGCGACGGGGTAGAGCAGCTCCGGGGCGTGCTGGTACGTCGTACCGCCGATCGCCGGCGCGAGGAACATGCCGCTGATCGAGGCGGCGGCGTACAGGCTGGAGTACCGCCCGACCATTCCGTCCGGCGCCGCGTCGGCGACATGCGCCGTGGCGGTCGGCTTGTAGAGCATCTCCCCCGCCGTCATCACGGCGATCGCCACCGCCGCGCCGCCGAGCGCCGGCCAGACGCCGAGCACGGCCAACCCGATACCGATGCACGCGAAGCCTGCCGCGATCACTCGGGTCGCGCGATGACCGCGCAGCCGTACTGCGAGCGGGGCCTCGCACAGAACGATCACGACCGAACTGGCGCCGAGCAGCACGCCGTACGCCACCGTCGGCGCGCCCGCGTCGCGTAGCAGCAACGGCATCGTCGCGAAGATCTGCCGGTAGACGGTGTCGACGACCACGATCGTCACCAGCACGACCAGGACCGCGCGATCCCTCAGGACCGTCTTCCACAATCCGGTTGTCGACAATCCTGTTGTCTGTCGGGCATTCGGGACCCAGCGCCAGATGATCGCGGCCATGACGAGGCTGGTGACGGCGTCGACGACAAACACCAGCGAGAAGTCGTACGCCGCGAGCAGGCCGCCGAGCGGCGGGCCGATGGTGAATCCGGCGTTCGAGGCGGTGCGGGACAGCGCGATGCCCTCACGCCGACGCTCGGCCGGGAGCGAGATGGCGACGAGGGCGCTGAGATTCGGGCGCCCGGCACCGCCGAAGAGGCCGGCCAGGGCCGCGACGACGGCGATCGACGGGCCGGGCACCCATGGCATGGCCAGACAGGAGATCGCCCACAGCAACTGGCTCGCGAGCGCCGCCGTACGCAGGCCGAAACGGTCGCCGAACCACCCGCCGCCCAGGTTGCCGCCGACCAGACCGACGCCGTACGCCGCCGCGGCGAAGCCGGCCTGTTGCGCCGACATGCCGCGGTCTTCGACGAGGTAGAGCGTGAGGTAGATCCAGGCGAGCGCCCCGGCGCCGTTGACGAGCTGGCCGACCATCACGGCCCGGAGCCAGACGGGCAGTTCCGCGATTCGGCGCCAGTACACGTCCGCCCCCTGAGCTAGAGTGAGTTTCTGTCGGGAACTTACTCGACGGGCCGTCGGGGCGGCAACTGGATTCGAAGGAGTGCGGACGTGCGGCGGAGCACCTTCTCGCCCGAGCCGGACTGTGCGATCGCGCAGTCCCTCGGCGTCATCGGCGACGGCTGGGAGCTGCTGATCGTCCGCGACCTGGCGCGCGGGTTGTCGCGGTTCGACGAGCTCGCGGGCTCGCTGCACATCTCGCGGAAGGTGCTGACCGAGCGGCTGAACAGCCTGGTCGACAGCCGGATTGTCAACAAAACTGCGTATCAGGACCGGCCGACGCGGTACGCGTACGAGCTGACGCCGCGCGGCCGCGCGCTGCTGCCCGTACTCGTCGCGCTGCAGGACTGGGGCGACCGCTGGCTGCTCGGGGACGGCTCGCTGACCGGAACGAACGCCGCGGACGAGCCGCCGGCACAGCGCCTGCACGAGCTCGTGGGTCAGCGGATCCCGTACGTCGCCCTACCGTCCACCCGCAGCACGACAGCCGACGCCCCGTCAGCCCACGGCACGACAGCCGACGACCCCTCGACCCGTGGCGCGGAGGCCGACGCCCGCTCTACCCGTGGCACGGCGGTTGACAGCGGCGGGCTGTCGGCGCGTGGCGCCACGGTTGACGTGGTTGATGTGGGCGCGCGGGCCACTGTGATCTTCGGGTATCCGGCGACGGGTCGGCCGACTCCGTTGCCGGACGGTTGGGGTGAGATCCCCGGGGCCGCCGGCTGCACCTTGGAGAACCGGCTGTTCGCGGCGCGGTACGACGAGTTTGCGGCGAAGGGGATCGCGGTGCGCGGGGTGAGTACGCAGCGGACCGACGAGCAGCAGGCGTTCGCACAAGCGGAGGAAATCCCACACCTGCTGCTGTCCGATCTCGATCTGGAACTGACGGCCGCGCTGCGGCTGCCGACGTTCCGCGCGGGCGGGTACGAGCGGCTGAAACGGTTCGTGCTGATCGTGGGCGCGGACCGGGTGGTGCGATCGGTCCGGTATCCCGTCACCGACATAGCCGACGCGGTCGACTGGGCGCTCACGACTGGGTGAAGAACGACTTCACCTCGGCGGCGATCCGGCGGACGGCCTCGGGCTTGCCGTTCGGGTTGACGCCGCCCGGGTCCGAGGACGAGCCGTGGTCGTAGCCGTCGAACTCGATCCGGCGGCAATGCGGCAGCACCTTCTCCAGCGTCGCGCGACCGGGCTCGAGGCCAGGCAGGCCCTTGCTACCGCCAAGGAGCAGCACCTCGGCGTCGACCGTACGGAACGCGTCGAAGGAACCGGCCAGTTCGGCGACGATCGTGCCCTCGGCGTGGATCGTGGGGGCGAGCTGTCGCATGGTGATCGCACCCGGCGCGGCCCGGCGCTCTTCCTTCGCCATCATCTTCTCGGTCATCCGGCGGAGCAGGCCGCGCGGCATCACCTTCAGGAACGGCGGCGCCATCTCGAAGCCGAACATGCTCGTCACCATCGCGCCGGCGACATCGCCGCGGGCGATCTCCTGGTCGAACCGCGCCAGCCACTCGCGGTGCGGAGCGCCGTCGGCGACGATCGCGGGCTCGTAGAGCGCGATCTGCTGCAGCGGCAATGTGCGGGCCGCTTCGAGGACGACCGCTCCCCCGGCGCTGACGCCGAACGCGCGGTCTGCGCCGGCCGCGGTCAGGACTGCTTCGAGATCCTCGACCTCGGTGCGGACCGTGTGGTCGGCGCGGTGCGGTCCCGAGAGGCCACGACCGCGGCGGTCCGGCAGGTAAACGGTGAAGTCTGACGCCAGCGCTTCCGCGAGGAGCGTGTGGCTGCGGGCGGACTCCATGCTGCCGTGCAGCACGACGACGGCGGGTCCTTGGCCGGTCTTGTAGTAACCGATCTCGGTGCCGTCGCGGGAGGTCACGGTGCCCTGAGTGAGTTCTGCGGTCTTCATGGATCGATAGTTACATGGAATCTAGTTACATTGCAACTAGTTTCTTTGCCCCCTATGCTGAGGACGTGACTTTTCGACGCTCACCGCTCGCACTCGCGATCCTCGGCCTGCTGGAGAACGGGCCGATGCATCCGTACGGGATCCAGCGGCTGATCAAGCAGTGGGGCAAGGACCAGGTGGTCAACGTCGGCCAGCGGACCAGCCTGTACCGGATGATCGTGCGCCTCGAGGAGGAAGGCATGATCACCG
>Ga0207647_10003058_pt1 | contig 12581 bp, 12 predicted proteins | sample KBSCornC2_FD_184295 | JGI IMG/M metagenome (GOLD analysis project Ga0207647, IMG submission 184295) | Corn rhizosphere microbial communities from Kellogg Biological Station, Michigan, USA - C2 (SPAdes) (version 2) | ecosystem: Host-associated > Plants > Roots > Rhizosphere ...
CGGACGTCAGCGCCTCGTAGAATTCGAACGACAGCGAATGCGACGTGCCCGACTCATCCTTGACGATGATCTGACTGATGAACGAAACCGTCGACGCAACGTCGGGAATGATGATCTGCGTGCCCGCGCCACTGATCTGCGCGCTGGCGTGAGCGACGAAAAACAGCGAGAAAAGGGCCGGCAGCAGGCCCGCGTAGTCGACGACGGCGTACGGCCAGGGCAGCAGTGGTGCGCGCGACCAGACCGAGATGAACGGCTTCACGGTGGTGCGCAGGACACGCGCCAGCAGGGCCGACCGAGCGCTTCCGCCGCCGAAGAGTGTCGGCCTCGCGCGGCGTTCCAGTGCCGCCTCGGCCGCCGGCGGCACCAGCGTGAGCTGCGACCGTGCCTCCGCTGCGGTCATCGCTTGCACCCTTCCCTGCGACCTGCGCCGCAACCTGGTGGTAGAACGCTGCCCTGCGTTTGCCGATTCCCTGACGTCGTCGTCACGGACCGTCCCGGACGCATACCCACGGAAGGATGAGCGCATGCGCGAAGCCTGAGCGCGGTTTGCCCGGGCTCGGCGCGGGTACGGCCTCGGCGACGGCTTCGTCCGACCGAGCACGAGGAGGACTCATGGCTGGTGTGCTGGTAGCGGTCCTGGTGGCGATCGCGGCCCTCGTCTGGGTCGTCGTCCACGTCGTCCGCGTGGAGACGGCCAAGCGGAAGGACGTGGCGCGCGCGGTCCACGAGGACCAGACCCCGACGCTGGAGTACTCCGTCCCCACCGGCCAGGATCCGGCGGTGATCCTCGCCGCGCTGCAGGGCGAGGGGTACGCCGCCACGGTGGACTCGCACCACACCCAGCAGGTGGTGCTGATCGCCTGCCCCGGTGGCCTCGACCGGCAGCGAGCACGGGTGCGCTCGATCATCGCCGCAGCGGACGTCACGACCATCGACGACGGCGGTCCCGTGGACGTCGACGTGCGGTTCCGCGACGAGAACTGAGCGACCGGCCTACTTCTGGCAGAGCCGGCAGCGGGTGAGATTCGGCGCGTCCGGGCCCGCCGGGCGCAGGTCGTCGCGGCCGGCCACCAGGTCACAGTCGGCCCGGTGCACGGTGGTGCCGTTGCCGGCCACGACGAGCACGGCTCCCGGGTCGCGCGGGCGCGCCGCCGGACGGACGGCACCGGGGACTGCGCCGTTGGCGACGGCGTTGTTGTGCGACACCGCGTCCGCCAGGAGCAGCAGGGTGTCGGACAGCTGCCGCTGGGCCTCCTTCTGGTCGGCCGCGACCCGCGCCAGCCAGGAGCCGAAGTAGAGGAACCCGCCGACGAAGGTGATCCCCAGGCCGAGGAGGCCGCCCGAGACGATGTAGGAGTTCTGGTTGTAGATGTAGGGCGTGTGCGCGACGCCGTACCAGCCGAGGCCGATCACGACCAGTCCTGCCGGGAGCAGCACAGCACCGGCCACGAACAGGACCAGGTGCAGCATCTGGGCCGGGTTGTTGCGCAGCGGCGCCACGCCTTCGCCGCGACTGGCGGCACGAGGGATCGCTCGCGGGGCCGGGGAGACCGGCTGGACCTGGGTGTCGGTGGTCATGTCATGCCTTTCTGAGGTCTGGGATGCCGGCCTTGAGGCCGTGGGCGCAGGTGGCGCCCGCGCCGAAGAGCAGCCCGCCGGCGCGACGCAGGTACCAGCCCGCTCCCGCGGCGAGCAGGATCCCGAGCATCATCAGCATCCCGGGGACGCTGCCGAGTGGCGGCAGACCCGGGACACCCGAGACCTGCTTGAGCGGCGTGGACACCGTCGAGGCGCCCGCGGCGGCCGGCGGCACCTCACCCGGAGCGCCGACCCCCGCGGCGCCTGCGGCGCCAGGGGCGGCCGCGCCGGCAGCCCCCGCGGTGCCGGCGCCGGCGGAGGGCGCGTCGCTCCCGCCCACGTCGAAGTTCGGCACCGTGGTCGCCGCGGCCGAGGCCTGCCCCAGGTGCAGCACCAGCGTGGGCGCGAAGGTGTTCAGCGAGAGCAGCAGGCCCTTGAGCACGTTGGCCTGGCCCATGTCCGGCAGCTGGCTGACGAGGTCGTCGAGCGGGAGGGACGGCAGGTTCGCGCGCAGCGGCTTGGTGTCGATGGTGATGCGGACCGCCTCGGCGTCCACCTTCCCGGTCCCGCCGTCGGCGGTGACGACCGGCTTGGGAACCTCGATCTGGACACCCAGCATCTTGAGCAGGTCGGACGCCTGGGAGGGCATTCCCGGCACCGGAGTCGTCGAACCCGCCGCGGTGAATCCGTCGGGGCCGTAGGAGAACTTCTGGCCGGCGATGGTCATGCCGCCCACGTCGACGACCTGGCTGGTCTTCGCGCCACCGTCGATGCTGCTGGTCACCTTGGTGACCACGTTGACCCCGGTCAGCTTGATCATCCCGAGCAGCAGCCGCAGCTCGCCGATCCGGCTGGTCGCCGTCGAGACCACCTGGTCGTCGTCGTAGGTCGTGCTGGAGACGCTGGTCATGCCGTCGAAGTCGATGAGCATGCTCAGCGCACCCATCGGGTTGGTCTGCGTCGGGTCCTCGTTGCTGCCCGACTTGGCGCCGGTCAGGGCGGACCCGAGACCGCTGAAATCGCCCTTGCTGAGGCCGTCGAGCGGGTTCGGCGCCGGGGTTGCACTGCCGTCACCCGAGTCGCCCTCGGCGAGGTCCCCGGACCCCGTGTAGCCCGCCTTCGCGGTCGTCTTCTTCTCGGTTGCGTTGACCCGCTGGACCATGCCCGGGAACGGCTCGGAGGCGGCCTGGGACGGGTCGCCGGGGAACTGCGAGTTCACCTGGACGGGGTAGCCGCCGCCGGTCAGCTGCGACGGGAGACCCAGCTGCTCACCGAAGGTCTTCAGACCCTCGCCGATCGCCGGCCCGGGCCACATGGCCGACGCGCGCGCGGAGGTCGACGGCCCCGAGTCGCCGAGCACGCGGGTGTAGGAGAAGTCCATCTCGAACTGCGGTTCCGTCGGGATCGGGATGCTCGGCTCGAACACCTCCAGCTTGAGCGGGGAGGCGGTGGCCGCGGTGCTGAAGCCGCCGTACGACGTCGCCGGCGCCATCGCCTGCGCAGGACCGAGCGCCACACCCGCCGAGCCGATCACCAGACCCAGGGCGAGCACGCCGACGGCCGTACGCCGCGAACGCCGGCTCGTCGCCCGCAATCGCCGCAGCAGCGTGCGGTCGTAGAGCGTCCGTTCGCCCGGCGTCCGGCCATCGCTCATCGTGTCGCTCCCTTGTCCACACTGCCTGCAGCTCATGCCGCTCCTCCCAGGATCACGTCGGCCATGATCGCCTCGACCTCGCTCGGCTCCCCAGTGGCCACGACCCGGCCGCCGGTCATCACCGCGGCGTAGTCGGCGATCTGCAGCGCGGTGCGGGCGAACTGCTCGACCACGAGGATCGAGACACCGTTGCGGGCGATCTGACCGACCGACTCGTAGAGCTCCTCCACGATCAGCGGCGCCAGCCCCATCGACAGCTCGTCGAGCAGCAGCAGCGCCGGGTCGGAGGTCAACGCTCGCGCGAGGGCGAGCATCTGCTGCTCGCCACCGGACATCGTGCCCGCGAGCTGGTGGCGCCGCTCGTGCAGACGCGGGAAGTAGGAGTACGCCGTGTCGAAGACCTGCTCGGGTCGCACGCCGGCGTACGACATCAGGAGGAGGTTCTCCTCCACGGTCAGGTTCGGGAAGACGCTGCGGCCCTCCGGGATCGTGGTCAGGCCGAGCTGCGCGAGGTCGTCGGGCTTGGCGTTCGTGACGTGGACCCCGGCCATGTGGATGTCGCCCGAGGTCTGCTGCATCTGGCCGCTGATCACCTTCAGCAGGGTGGACTTGCCGGCGCCGTTCGGGCCGAGCAGCGCCAGCACGGCACCCCTGGGCACCCGCAGGTCGACCCCGCGCAGCACCTCGATGCGACCGTAGGCGGCGTGCACGTCGACGACCTCGAGGATGGGGACGCTCATGGCGAGCCCACCACCGTCGGGAGGACCCGGGTCTCCTCCACGTCGTCGGTGCGGACGTGCGAGCCGACGGCCGGGTCCTCGGCGTAGCCCAGGTACGCCTGCTGTACCACCGGGTCGGTGCGGATCTGCGCCGGCGTGCCCTGGGCGATGATGGTGCCGAAGTCGAGCACGTGGATCGTGTCGCAGACGCTCATCACCAGGTCCATGTCGTGCTCCACCATCAAGACGGTGCGGCCGTTGCCGGCGAGCTGCGTGAGCAGGCGACCGAAGTCGAGCGTCTCCTGCTCGTCCAGGCCGGAGGACGGCTCGTCGAGCAGCAGCAGCCGCGGCTCGCAGGCCAGCGCCCGAGCGAGCTCGAGCAGCCGCGCGACCCCGGTGGGGACCGAGTCGGCGCGCTCGTCGGCGTACTCCTCGATCCCGACCAGCTCGAGCAGGCGCTCGACCTCGACCTCGGCCGAGCCGTCGACGGAGTTGAGCAGGCCGCGGACACCGGCATGGATGTCGAGCGCGGTCCGCACGTTGTCCCACACCGTGAGCGAGCCGAACGCCTCGAGGCGTTGGAAGGTGCGCCCGATGCCGCGACGGGCGCGGCGGTGGACGGGCATCCGGGTGATGTCACGACCCTCGAGCAGCACTCGGCCCGACGTCGGTGACTGCAGCCCGGTGATCACGTTGAAGCAGGTCGTCTTGCCTGCCCCGTTGGGCCCGATGAGGCCGGTCACGGTGCCCGGCTCGACCTCGAAGGACGCGTGGTTCACCGCGGTCACGCCACCGAACTGGACGACCACGTCGTCAACCTGCAACAACGACATCGCGTTCCACCCCCTCCTCCTGGACCTCGTCGAGCGCGCCGAGCGCGTCGTCGTCCTCACCTCGGCCGCGCAGGGCCATCCCCGGGTAGCGCTCGGCGAGCTTCGGGTAGAGCCGGTCCATGACCCACGAGTTGAAGCCGAAGAGCTTGTTGGCCAGGCCGTTCGGGTCGCGCCCGACCACGACCGCCCCCACGCCCAGCAGCACGAAGAGCAGGCCGGCGATCGACGGGTTGTTCGACTGTGCCACCGGCAGGTACATCAAGAAGACGCCACCGAGGACGGCACCGGTCACCGACGTCACGCCCCACACGACGGCCATCAGCAGGAGCAGCAGGCTGGAGAAGAACTGGAAGTCCGCCGAGACGGTCGTGCCCCGCAGACCCGCGAACAGCGCGCCGGCAAGTCCGGCGATGCCCGCGGAGCCCGCGAACAGGCCGACGCGCATCCAGCGGAGGTCGAGCCCGAGCGTGCCGCACGCTGCCTGGCTGTCGCGCATCGCGATCAGGATCCGGCCCAGGCGGCCTCGGCGCACGGCAATGACGAGCAGCGCCACCAGCACGAAGAAGACGGTCATCAAGACGGTGTAGGCCCCGGTGCCGCTGAACTTCAGGCCGAGGATCGACAACCGGTCGGCCGACAGCGGGTTGCCGATCTCGTAGGCGAACGACGCCTGGAACACCAGCTTGTCCATCAGCTGCGCGAACGCGAGGGTGGCCAACGCGAGGTAGAGCCCGGTCAGCCGGAGCACCGGGATGGCCACGAGCGCACCCACGGCCGCCGCGATCAGGACGGCGAGCAGCAGTCCGAGGAGGTTCGGCTGGTCCAGCTTGGAGTAGGCGACCGCTCCGACGCCGGCGAAGGTGAACTGCGCGAGCGAGACGTAGCCGCCGTAGCCGGTGAGCAGCACCAGGGAGAGCATCACGATGCCGTACGTCGCCGCGGTGCCGACGAGCAGCAGGTCGGAGTCGGCCAGGCCGAAGGCCAGCAGCATCACGAACAGGACGAGCGCACCTCCCCAGAGGCCGGCCTTGCCGAAGCCGGGGACCGGGGCGGACACGATGCCCTTGACCTGGCCGATCCGCAGCGGTGCTTGCGGGAGGAGCACCAGGATCGCGAACAGGAAGAGGGTCGGGATGACCGCGCGCAGTCCGGCGACGTCACCCGCGCTGGGCAGGTAGCCGACCGCGTAGGACTGCACGATGCCCAGCCCCATCGCGCCGACGTAGGTCATCGGCAGGTTGGTCAGCTTGCCCAGCATCGCCGCGGCGTACGCCGAGATGACCAGCAGCGTCAGGTCGTAGTACTGCAACCCGATCACCGGGGTGAGCAGGATCCCCGCCAGCGCCGCCAACGAGGTGCCGACCGCCCAGGCCAGCCCGGAGACCAGCTGCGGCTTCCCTCCGTAGAGCCGCAGCAGGTCGGGGTTGTCGACGCTCGCCCGCATGGCCGTGCCGACCCGCGTGCGGGCGAGCAGCAGGAAGAGCCCGACCGCGACCAGCCCGGACAGGAGCACGGTGATGATCTGGTGCCAGGTGATCACGATGTTGGCGCCGATGTGGATCAGCGAGCTCGCGAAGAACGGCGGGAGCGTGCGCGGGGCCGGCGGCCAGATCTGGGTGGCGACGCCGATCAGCCCCACCAGGATGCCCACCGTGACCACCAGCGACACCCCGACGGGGGCGTTGCCGAGGTTGCGCACGACCACCCGCTGCAGGAACACCCCGAACGCGGGGGCGAGCAGGAGCAGCACCACGGCGAGCGCGAGCCAGTCGGGCAGGCCCTGCTTCTGACTGAGGTCCCAGTAGACGAAGGCGAAGACCATTCCCACTGCCCCGTGGGCGATGTTGAACACCCGCGTGGTGCTGTAGGTCAGCACCAGGCCGCTGGCCGCGATCGCGTACGCCGCACCGGTGAAGACACCGATCAACGTGTAGGAGATGAACTCGTTCACCGGTCAGCCCGCCGAGGTGTATCCGCCGCAGGTGTACTTCGGGGTGAACGACGCGAACTGTCCGCCCTGGACCTGCATCCAGCGCACGCACACCGGGGGGTGCTTGGCCCCCACCGACATCGGAGCGTGCATGCCGCCGCCCGTCCAGCCGTTCGTGTTCCTGACCGCCGCACTCAGCGAGGAGCGGGTCAGCTGGCCGCCGAGCGCCAGCGACTTCTCGACGAAGAGCTTCGAGGCCGACCAGGCGAACAAGCCGAAGAAGGTCGGCTGGGCGCCGGGGCTGGTCTGTCCCAGCCACTTCTTGTAGAGGTCGAGCTCGGGCTGGCTCTCGTTGAGCGGGGTGAAGTTGACGAAGAACTTGGCGCCCTCGGCGGCGCTGCCGGCCTGCTTGAGGAAACCGGGCTCGTAGATCGAGGGGTCGTACATCAGCACGGTCGGCTTGAAGCCACCGGACTGCATCGCCTGGGCCAGCCGCGCCGACTGCTGGTAGGCGCCGAGGAACTGCACGAACTGCACGCCCTTGCTCTTCATCTGCTGGACGTAGGGGCCGTAGTTGAACTCCGCGACGTCGATGGGCGCGGTGTAGACCCAGTTCATCCCACGCTTGGTGCCCACGGCGATCTGCGTCTTGGCGTTCTCCGCGGCGGCGCCGGCGTTGAGGTAGAGATACGCGGCCTTCTGGGTGGCCGCCTTCTGCGTGCGGATCCAGTAGTCGTAGACCTCGTTCTGGTACTGCCCCTTGCCGGTGGCCTGGACGCCGAAGCAGGTCGTGCAGTCGTTGCGCGCGAGCGTGACAGCCGCCGTGCGGATGTCGGGGAGTCCGCAACCCTGGGCAGTGGCGGCGCCACCGGAGTCGAAGGCCGACATCGAGCCGACCGCCGCGAAGCTGCCCTCGCAGATCTTCTGGTAGCCCTGCTGGTCGGCGCCTGCGTCGGTGCGGGAGTCGTAGGTCTGCAGCTGGAGCTTGCGCCCACAGATGCCCGTGGGGTTGGTGGCGTTGAAGAACGCGACGTAGGCCTTGGTGGCCTGCTGCGCGGCGGTGAACAGCCCGGGAACCGGCCCGCTGATGTCGGAGGAGTTGCCGATCGTGATCGTGCTGTCGGTGATGCCGGTCTGGTTCTTGAAGCCGGCGCACGAGCCGGCCTTCACGCCGCCACCCGCGGCGGTCCCCCCGCCCCCCTTGGCGGCACCTGCTCCCCCTGCAGCAGCGCCGGGAGCGGCCGCGGTGCCGGCTGCGGCACCCGTGGCGCCGGCGCCGGGGTCACCTGTGGTGGTGGCGGGGTCTCCGGTCGTGGCGGTGGTGTCGCCCGTCGTACCGGTGGAGTCGCCGGCGGTCCCCGCCCCGGAGGTGCCGAGGATGGCCTGGTTCGCGGCGAGAGCTTCCTTCGGACTGACCTCGGACCCACCACAGGCCGTGGGGACGAGCATGGCCAACCCGACGAGACATGCACCGACCAACTTGCTGCGCACAGCCGATCTCCTGACTCCGGTTCGTGACCCGCGAGCGGGACCCACATCACATAACGGACGGATGTGGCGGAGGTTACACGCAGACTGGAACAAGTTCTAGATTCTGCCCGGCCGCCTGCGAACTCGACCGGGCAGACTGGGAGCCGTGCTCCTCGACGTGCAGCTCGATGCCCGCCCGGACCGGGCGGCGCACCGCGCCCGCGAGCTGGTCGCCGCGGGTGTCGACGGGCTGTTCACGTTCGAGGGTCCGCACGACGTCTTCCTGCCACTCGTCGCGGCGGCAGGGGCTGTCGAGACCGATCTGATGACCAACGTGGCGATCGCGCTGCCACGCAGTCCGATGCACCTCGCGCACGCGGCGTACGACCTGCAGCTGCTCAGCCGGGGTCGCTTCCGCCTCGGGCTGGGCTCGCAGGTCAAGCCGCACATCGAGCACCGGTACGGCGTGACCTGGGACCGGCCCGTCGCCCGGATGCGCGAGCTGGTGCTGGCGGTGAAGGCCATCTTGACCGCGTGGCAGGACGACGCCCACCTGGACTTCCGTGGGGAGTTCACCCGCCACACGCTGATGCCGCCGACGTTCGTCCCCGGACCGAACCCGTACGGCGCGCCCCCGGTCCTGCTCGGCGCACTCGGGCCGTACATGACGCGCACCGCCGCCGAGGTCGCCGACGGCCTGCTGGTGATGCCGTTCCACAGTCACCGGCACTTCCGCGAGCGCACGTTGCCGGCCGTGGCCGAGGGCCTGGGGCGCGGAGGCCGGGAGGCACTGCCGATCTATCCGCAGGCGATCGTCGCGATGGGCCGCACCGACGACGAGCAGGTGGTGGCACTGCGCGGGGCACGCGCGCTGCTCGCGTTCTACGGCTCCACGCCGGCGTACCGGCCGGTCCTGGAGGTGGAGGGCTGGGGCGAGCTCCAACCGGAGCTGAACGCGCTGTCGAAGACCGGGAACCTCTCGGCCATGGTCGGCCTCGTCGACGACACGATGGCCCGGACGCTGGCCGTGGTCGGCACCCCGGAGGAGTGCGCCACCGAGATCAACCGGCGCTTCGGCGACGTGGCCGATCGCGTGTGCGCCTACTTCCCGGGGTACGACGTGCCACTGGACCAGGTCACCGCGCTGGCGACGGCACTGCACTCCTAGACGGACTCCGGCACAGGCGGAACGTGTTCACGCCTTGTCGTCGAGGGTCGCGCGGACCGATGTCGCGCCCATCCACGCCATGACGTCGACGGCGGTTTCTTGGTCGACCTGGTCGATGTCGGCGCTCCACACCACGGCGTCGGCTCCGAACAGGGGGCCAAGGCGACGGCGAGGCGTTCCCGAGCGGCCTGAGGACGGTTGGCCGGTTGCCGTCGCCCAGGGCGAACTCGTACGACGCGCGCACCAGCTGCAGGATGACCACGCGGTCGGTGTCATCACGTGGCGCGTACAGCATCATCACGGTGGGCGGAGTCTGTCCGGCGTGGACCAGGTAATGAGGCTCGGCCCAGCCGCCTCGCTGCGCTGCCTCCGCCCACGGGAGCGAGAGCGTTGCGTGCAGGCTGAAATCGCCGCCCGCATGTCCGTGGCAGAACTCCCGGCCCACCAGAACGCCTCTTGGGGCCCGGCGACGACGTCGGGCGTCAAGACCAGACCACGCGATCCCTTCGCGACGGTGCCGCGCATCGGTTGGTCGCGGGTTCGACCGTCCTGGACTTGGTGACGAACGGCTCTCGGAATCCGGGCAGCGGGCGCGAACAATGGCAGGAGGGCGTCGTACAGCGTGCGCCGTGAAACAGGAGGGTTTGAGCCATGTTCGCAGCGGTTGGAGATCGCCTGGTCATCCACGGCCACCGTGTCGGAGACCATGAACGCTACGCCGAGATTCTCGATGTACGTCACGAGGACGGGAGCCCGCCGTACCTCGTCCGCTGGTCGGACTCCGGTCAGGAGGGTCTGGTGTTCCCTGGCCCGGACGCATTCATCGAGCACTTCGAGCACGGCAAGACCAGCGACTGAGGTCCACGCCCCGCGCATTCCGGCTGTCCGCGATGTCGGGGCCAGACCGCGGGGAACTGGGGCCCGCGTCGGACACACAGGCTGCGGCGGCGAATCTGAATGGCGATTGACCGATCGCACTCGTTTGCTGCGCGCAGCGACAGCGACAGCGACAGCGATCGTGACGGGGCATACGCGCCCGGCTCGTACGCGCCCTGGTCGGACAGGCACCTGTTGACGGTCGTCAGGCGGCGGTGTGACGCACTGCGCAGGCCGTCCGGCGAGGTCAGGCTCTCCACACGGCGTGGGTGCTATGTCCGCTGACCGGTCCGTCACCTTTCGCGGGTCAACCAGACGCGAAGGCGTTAGGCGCCGCCGTACGGCACGGTGATCATCTCGAGCTTGTGTCCGTCGGGGCCGCTCCAGTAGAGCCCGCGGCCGTCGTCGTCGTGGTTGATCTCCCCGGGTTCGCGCTCGAAGGGGTCGGCCCACCAGGTCGCACCACGGTCGCGAAGGCGTTGGTGGATGGCGTCGAAGGACTCGTCGTCGACCAGGAACGCGTAGTGCATCGCCGGGAAGTCGTCTTCGGCGTTCATGAAGTCGAGGCGTGCTCCGTTGTCCAGCTCCACCTCGGCGAATGGTCCGAAGCTGCGTGGCTCTTCCAGGCCGAGGATCTCCGCGACCTCTCCTGCAGCTGCGAACCGGTCACGGGCGGGGACGATGGTGTGGTTGAACTCGACCCTCATGTCTGCTCCTGGTCAGGTCGTGGCGAACCAGCCGGAGGGACCGATCTCGGTGCCCATCCGGGGGACGTACTGGTCGAAGTAGATGCGTGCGATCAGTTCGCGTCGACTGCGGACACCGGCTTTGTCGAAGACTGACTTGAGATGGTCCTGGACCGTGTAGCTGGAGACATGCAGCCTGGTCGCGATCTCCCGGGTGTCGACGCCCTGGAGAACGAGCAGCGTGACGTCCCGTTCGCGCGGGGTCAGGTCGAAGGCCGCGACGACGAGCGGGACGATCTCGGGCGGGCGGGCTTCATCGATCGTGACGACAACGTCACCGACCGCCCCGTCCCTCGCGCTGAGCGTGGTGGCATGCAGGACGAGCCACAGGCCGTTGTTCGCGCGCAACCGGCATCGTGCGGGCTGGTCGGTGGTGCCCGAGGCGTAACGGCGAGCTGCGCCCACGAGCGCCGCCACCACACCGGTGGGCAGCTCACTGCTGGTGGTCAGCTCCCAGAGACGTTCCTCGGCGCCCGCGCTCATCTGCTTGATCGAGTCGCCGGCGTCGACCACGAGCACAGCCGGCCCGGTGGCCGCCACCGGTTCCCCCGACGTCAGGCGCGCCAGCAAGCCAGTGCGCATACCGACGGCGAAGCTCTCCGCCAGCGACGAGGCAAGCTCGACGTCCGCGTCCTCGAAGGGCTCGTCGGAGACGCCGCGGAACAGCGACATCCCGCCCCAGACCTCGGTCCCGGCCCTGAAGACCACGCGCAGCTCGTCGCCGTACCCGAAGTTGGGGCGCATGAAGTCCGCCAGCCGTGAGGTCGGCACCGCTTCGGTCTGGTTCCAGCGCTGGATGGCCACAGCGGGCCGCGGTCGAGCGATCAGCTCGGTCATCGCAACCGGGTTGTCGGTGCTGAACTCCAGGACGCCCCACTGCGCGTCATGGGCGTCCTTGCCGATCAGGTCACCGAACTTGTGTGCACCGGTGTTCAACCGGGTGCTCGGGTCGAGGTGCGCGACACAGGCCCCCACGTGCGGGATCGCCCGGGCGACGGTCGCGATCGCCTCAGCCAGGAATGCCTCGGTGTCCAAGCCGGCGCGCGCGACGACCTCCAGGTCGCGCTGCACCCGTTGGGCGGTCAGGGGCGTCGTCACCCGATCAGTGTGCGGTGTCCTGCTGCACTGCGCCATCCCAGACATGTGGGAGGTAGGACTACCTGCGCGACTGGGATGGTCCGGCGAGGCTCAGGGGTCGAAGACTCCTCGCATCACCTGACGAGGAAGGACTGCCATGACCACCACCGACGAGTCCCAGGTCGACCTGGACGTGCCGAGCCTGGCCGCACGGCGGCTTCGCGCACTGTGCGGCGACCGGGTGGCGCTGCCGGGCGAACCGGCGTACCACGCCGCACGGACCGCGTGGAACGTCGCCGTCTCCCAGCTCCCGGCAGCGACCGCCGTCCCGAGCAGCGCCGCTGAAGTCCAGGCGACTGTGCGCGCAGCGGTCGCCTCCGGGCTGCGGGTAGCACCGCAAGGTTCCGGACACGGCGCTCAAGCGCTGGCCCACGAACGCCTGGACGACGTCCTCCTGCTGCGCACGACGGCGCTCACCGAGATCAGCATCGACCCGGTGCGAAGGGTCGCGCGGGTCGGGGCCGGGG
>Ga0207647_10003059_pt1 | contig 12577 bp, 10 predicted proteins | sample KBSCornC2_FD_184295 | JGI IMG/M metagenome (GOLD analysis project Ga0207647, IMG submission 184295) | Corn rhizosphere microbial communities from Kellogg Biological Station, Michigan, USA - C2 (SPAdes) (version 2) | ecosystem: Host-associated > Plants > Roots > Rhizosphere ...
CATCTCGGTCCGCCCGGTCGCAGCCATGGACATAGGCCTCGATGACCTCGCGTATGTCGAACTGATCCTTCAACTTCTCCAGCTCGGCTAACCGCACCAAAATGTCATCCAGGCTTCCGCTTTTATCAGCGACGCTCATCTTGATGCCCTTCTTTTCAGATCACGCCAGCGTGTTGACGCGGCCGCCATCGCAGAAAATCACTTGTCCCGTGGTAAAGCTGGACGCGGGCGACGCGAGCAACAGCGCCGCGCCGACCACTTCCTCCGCACGCCCGGGGCGGCGGATGGCGTTTTTTTCGATATGTTGCGCGAAACGATGGTCGTTCGAGCCATTGGGACTGATCCCGCCAGGACACAAGCAGTTGGCCCGGATGGTCTCCCCACCCGCCCTCGCCAGATAACGGGTAAGCATGTGCAGGCCAGCTTTGGTGGAACCATAGGCCAGTTGCGGCAGCGTGGGGGTAAACGCCGCGCAGCTCAGCACGGTAATGATTGATCCATAGCCGGCCGCGTGCATACCGGGGGCAAGCAGCCGGGCAAGGCGGTAGGGCGCCAGCATGTTGACCTCGAAAGATCGCTGCCAGTGGGCGTCGTCCGCGAAAAAGGCGTCCTGATCGGCTGCATGCGGGCCTTCGTAAAAAAAGGCATTGTAGAACAGGATATGGATCGGGCCGAAAGCGCGGTTCGCCCGCTCCACCAACCGCGATGCGTCCGCTGCATCCGCGACGTCCGCTACCACCGGCAGCGCCCGCCCGCCCTCGCTCTCGATCCTAGCGGCCACGCCTTCCATCTTTTCGGCCGACCGTGATGCAAGCACCACCGCCGCCCCGGCACGGGCAAACGCCAACGCGACATGCGCGCCGATGCCTGGACCAACCCCGGCGATCAGGGCGGTCCTGCCTTCCAGCGAAAACCGGTCGAAGGTCACGGCATCCTCCTTTTCCGGACCGCGCGCGCCGGGTGTTCACGGCGTGCCGAGGAAGGAAAGGGCGGCTTGCCGGATCCTGCAGACCGAGCTCCGCGGTGCGCGTTTAGTCTGTTCGGAGGGGGCGATACCATCGCAACCCCAAGATAAGGGCAGCCCTCAGCAAGGAAACGGGCCGTCCGATGAAACCGGAGATCATCAACCTTATCAGTGATGTTGATCGAGACCAGAAATCCGCCCGATCCGTCAAGTCGACCCTGCGCGCCATGCAGGTGCTCGACATACTGCATAGCACAAGAACCGGACTGCGCCTTCGCGACATTGCCTCGCTGATGAACGCGCCCACGTCCAGTGTAGACTACATCCTCAAGACCATGACGCTGACGGGCCATCTCGTCTACAATCCGTATGACAGGCTTTACAAGCTGAGCCACAGGATCGGCCTGATCGGCAACTGGCTCAGTCCAGTGCTCGTGAGCAATGGACCTCTGATCGACGCCATGCGCGAGATATGCGAGATGACCGGCCACAATGTCAGTCTGGCCGCGCGCAACGGCAATCAAGCCGGGTGCATCCATGTGGAATCGCGTAGCGACAGTGGGCGCTACGCAGTGGTGGGGCGTAGCCGTGCTTTGCCAGATTGCGCATCGGGCCTGTGCCTGATGAGCCTGCTGCCGGACGCCGAGATCGCTATCATCGTCCGGCGCCATAATGCCAGCCGGCCTGACGATCGCTCGCCGGTGCAGGTGCGCGATATCATGGCGCGCATCACCGAAATCCGGAATCGTGGCTACATGTTCCACGAAGACGCCGAAGGTTGGACAATGGCAACCCCGCTGCCGGGCATCGTCGAACCGGGGCTGGCGATTGCGACCGGAGCGTTGGCGGCGGCCCACGATATCGACATCGCTCACCTGCATGCCATCCAGAAGGATATGCTTACGCGTCACCTTGGATCGGCGGGCAACCATGCCGCCAGATGAGAGCGGCATCTCAGTCGAACGAACGACGCGCATAGGCAACGGAATTCGCGAGTTGCAGGGCCGCTCGTTCCGCGGGATCGACATAGATCAGGCCAGGCCTTTTCCGCAATGTCTCAAACGACAGGATTTCAAAGCCGACGACTGCCTGGTCTGGAGAGAAATCTGAAGGCGTGCCCTGCCAGCGCAGGATGCCGTAACCCTCATGCATGCCCGCGGTGTCGACCCAATTGGCCACGCCGGGATCACATGGAGCCATCACGAAGTTGTACGTGCCGTCCGGGTTGGGCCGCGACTGCGCATTGTTGAGCGTCACCTGATGGTGTCGCGAGTCCGCAGTGATCTGCCAGGGATCCGTCGCATGAACGCCGAAATAGCGCGCTCCACCCGCTCGCAACGTCAAGAGCACCGCCTCATTCTCCTTTAAGGAGAAGCGGAGGTGCCCAGCATAGCCGAACCCGCCGTCCCGCGCGACTGGCGGCTTGATCTGGTTAGGGTCTAAGCCTTCACGGCTCATCTTGTGCCAACTGCCCCAGAAGGCGACATAGGCGGGCAGGCCTTCAAGGACCGACGCCTTTTCTTCCGCGAAGGACGCGGCGACTGGAGCCGGACCGGCGATCTGACGAATGTCGAGGCGGGCCGGCTTCTGCCCCCAGTCGCTCAAGACTTCCCGCACCATGAGAGTGTTTTCTCCAGGCGCCAGAGGCATATAGTCGCCATCACCGCCCCCTCCGCCGACGAGAATGCGGAAATGGCCGTCCGGGCCGATCGCCATCCTATCATCGGTCAAGCAGGCGACGAAATTGCCCATATCGGCCGACACGTCTTGATTGGTGAGGTCTATGGGACCAATCCGGCCTCGCATCACTTCGAACACCAACAAGGCCGGGCGGTTGCTAAGGTCAATCTGTCCTGTGATTTCATAACGACGGCTGCCATCTACCCCGATGCGGCGATAGATATGATCCGGATTGTCGCCCGCGATGCCATTGCTCGCCGACTGATGCCCGCCAGCTACATGGGGCGCATTCTCCCACCAGAAAAAATGAAGGGGGTCGGGATCAAGAGAGATCACGCTGCTGATGAACGACGCGGTGTAGAACGAAACGGCCCGCCCCAGCGTCATCGCTCCATCGCAGGAGCGCGCCGTGTCGAGCTGGCCCAGTTCGGCCTCGACCGCACGGCGAAGATTCATAACGTCGGGATCTCGCCAAAGGTCAAGCAGCCGCACCTCCATCGCGATCTGCGCGGGGGTCATTAAGACAGGGCGCTGGATCGCAACGCCCGCCTTCTGCGCGTTGATCGCGCTCTCGATCCCGTTCGCCACATGCGCTCTCCTCGAAGTCCATTGCTCGGGGCCCTCTGCAAAGCCCTCCTGGCGGCCGATTGGATGTAAGCGATGCCGATCCGTCCCGCCCCTATATGATCGCGGCGATGAGACGCTGGTCAACAGCTGAAAAAACAATCCGCATATCCGGAATTCCGAGAGTCCGGACGATTTCAGTTCGCAGCGCCGGAACAAACGCCTCTATAGGGGCCACGCATCAAATAACGCGTTCTTAAAACGGGGAGGATATATGAACGCCGCGCATCGGGTCCTTGCGAGCACCGCCATATTGGTTTGCACCACTGGCACGGCCATGGCGCAGGAAACGTCATCGGCCGGCGTCGGACTCGAGGATATTGTGGTCACCGCTCGGCGCGTCGAGGAGAATCTTCAGCGCGTTCCCGTCGTGGTCACGACCCTTAACGCTGGCGCGATCGAAAGGCGGAACATCACGGCGGTCAACGACATCCAGTTCAGCGTTCCCAACCTTCAGATCCGGCCAAGCACAATCAATCCGTCACGACCTGAAATCGTCATCCGCGGTCAGCGCCAAATCAACCAGACAGACGAGAATGTCGTTACATATGTCAATGGCGTGCCGCAGAGCACACGCGCGCTGACCCTCTATGATCTTGAGAGCGTTCAAGCCCTCAAGGGTCCACAGGGCACGCTGTTCGGCAAAAACTCGATGGGCGGAGCTCTGGTCGTCACGACCGCGCGCCCCAAGTTCGATCCTGAAGCGAAGATGACGCTGGATATCGGGAACTATAACCGTGTCCAGGGGACGGTTATGGCGAACGTCCCAGTCATCGCCGACAAGGTAGCTTTGCGTTTTGCAGGACGAATCGAACGGCAGAACGGCTTCTTCAAAAATTTCAATCCTGGGCAGAAGGATTTGAACAACCGCAACAATGAGAGCTTCCGCGTCTCCTTGCTGACTCAGCCGAGCGCCCAATTCGAGAATTTGCTGACGATCGACTATCTTCACCGCGACGAAATACCCACACCGTCGATCATCGAGGCGGCGCCGCTGGCGAACAATTTCTTCCGCAGCGTCACGCAACAGGCTGTTCGGCAGCAAAGCGCACTGGGCGGCGGATCCGCTATCGAGAATTTATCGCGCGGTGTACTGCAACGGACGGGCAACCCGTTCCGCTCCACGGCGTTCACCGGCATCGGTAATACTTTGCCCGGCTATTATTTCGTGGGTGGAGTGCAGGTCCCCGGTTCGCCCAAGGCGATCAGCACTTTTGGCGCCCGGTCGGAAGTCTACGGCTTGTCGAATACGACGACCTACGAAGCAAGCGAAACGATCACGCTCAAGAATATTATCGGTGTTCGACGCGAGAAGGCGATCGATCATCAGGATCCCTCGGGGATCAGCGGCATGATCCTCGATTTTTCCACGTTGTTCGGTTTGCCCAATCCAGGTTCTGTCACGGGTTACGCGACCAACAACGATACCTATTATCAGAATGAGTATAAATTATTCTCCAATGAATTTCAGATCATCGGAAAGTTCGATAACTTCAATTTCATCGCTGGCGGATTTTTCCAACATCAAAAGCATCTTTACGCCGTAAATTCCTCTTTCGTCGTCGGTCCGACCTCGTTCTACGGTCCTAACTTCACACGCCATGGACAGATGAATGACAGCGTGACCTCGCTCGCAGCTTTCGCGCAGGGCACGTATGATTTCAGCGGTATCGGCCTGGAAGGCCTTCGTCTCACCGCCGGCCTACGCTATACGCACGACAAGAAGAAAGGAACGAATGAGAATTTCTTCACGACAAGCACCGATCAATTGCAGGCGTGGAACGCCACTCGCCCGCAGGCTGCATGTCAGCTGCTGAACGGTAGCGGAGAATTCGCAACCTCGGTCAATAATGGAGCCGAATGCGAAATCTCGGCCAACCGGACCTTCAAGGCGCTCACCTGGACGGGATCGTTGGAATATCAGGCCGCGCGAAACACCCTTGTCTATTTCGCCTCCCGCCGCGGCTATAAGGCGGGTGGCCTCAATCCCACCACCCGTGTGCTCAGTTTTTTCACCTTTGGTCCTGAAAAGATCACAGACTTTGAACTGGGCCTGAAGCATCAGGGCCTATTGGGAAGCATCCCCTATCGTCTGAATGTCGCTGGATTCATTGGCAAGTATAAGAACATCCAGACTACGGATATCCTCCAATTTTGCACGAACGATAATCCTGGCTGCGCGGGCGGCGGCGTCTTTACCGATGCACCGATCCTCAACGTGGGCAAGGCGACGATCAAGGGCGTAGAAGTCGAAGCGTCGATCAAGCCTGTCCCGCAACTCACGCTGGACGTTGGTTATGCCTACCAGGTCGGCCGCTATGGCAAGGGATCGATTGTTCCACGGGCGACCGACCCTGCTAACCCCATCAACGCGGCTAATCCTATCAACTTTGCCTCTGGGGTGGATCTGGCAAGTGTCGAGTTTGCTGGGGTACCACGCACAACATTCAACGCGTCCGCGACGCTGGAACTCAGCTTCATTCCCGAGACCTTCGCAAAGGCCGGGCTCAGCGCCAACTACAGCTATCGCAGCAGTACGAAAGGACTGGCGATCCAGGGTATCTATGAAACGCCCAGTTTCGGAACATATGGCGGTCGCCTGACCCTTGATGAACTGTTCGACTCCCAGTTTTCACTGGCCTTCTGGGCAGCAAATTTGGGGAACAAGCATTATAAGCTCTATTGCGGGGACAATCTCAACAGCATTGGCTATGCAGCCTGCAAATGGGGCGACCCACGCACCTACGGGATGACAGCGTCCGTCAAGTTCTAACGCATATCCTCCACGTCGCGGCGGGCCGCGACGCACATCGCGGCCGGTCAAGCATGCCGCAATGGAAGCGGCCGCGGCCGCGCGGCCCGCGCTGATCGTGCGGTTCGAACGATCCGAACAGCGTTGGGCGTCCTGAGGCTGGCGGTCTGCCACCTTCCGCTCCAGTTGGCTCGGGAAAGGCGCTCCTATTGAGAGTGGATTTGGAGCGCCTTGCCCCCGAGGAGCTGACTTCCAAATGGGGGCGGCCGCAGCCCTGTCCTCAAGTTGTCAATTCGGGTTCGGGAAGACCAAAGTATCCGGGGCGGAATGCAAAAACGCCGCCGTCCTGCGGCGAAGGAGGGGCGCCCCTAGTGATCCGGGATGTCGTGATGTACATCGTGCCCAGGTCATCGCCACCGAACGTCATCTTGGTCGGACTGACGACCGGTAGGTCGATTTCCAGGTCGAGATCGCCATTTGGGAAATAACGTCGCAGGCGCCCCGAAAACACGAGCGCCAGCCAGTAACCGCCTTCCGAATCTACTGTTGCGCCATCGATGAACCCATTCTCGCCCGCGACCTGGCAAAACGGGCGCCGATCGCTGATCGCGCCGGTGGCTGGATCCATGGACCAAGCCGATACGATGCCGGTCGGAGCGTCGGAATGATAGAGGATCCGGCCGTCCGGGGAGAAGGCCAGACTGTTGGAACAGCTGATACCCGCATCCATTTGCACAAGCCTATTCCCGTCTAGCCGGAACAAGGCGGCTCCACCCGGGTGCAGATTGTCCGGGCCGATCCGATGATCGATCCCGCCGACCCACATCCGCCCCTGCCGATCAACGGCGGATTCGTGCAGCGCGGCCTGCGTCATGTGCGACGCCGCGCGCAAGGACCGTGCGCCGCTTGCACAATCGAAGTCAAATATTCCGCTGGCCAGGACGATCACCGCGCCACCACCTTGCTTAAGCGCCATTCCTCCGACCCGCTCCGGCATTGGCCAGACGTCATGTGCGTCAGTCTCCGGATACCAGCGGTGAATTTCCGGGGGGTTCTCGCAATTCACCCAATACAGCGCCCGTTCGGCGCCCGACCAGATGGGCGTCTCACCTAGATGATTGTTGGCATCGACGACGAGCTCAGGCGTAACTGCGATCCGTTTCATGCGTCCATCTCCATACAGTTTAAAGCCGCCGATCAACAGTCACGAGCCAGCGGGTGCTTTAGCCGTCGCCCCCGGCGCACGCTTCGAACAGCGCCATTACGGATTCAGCCCCGCCGCCTGCGGGACAGTTTCGAAGGTGCGCGGATCGAGACCGAAGGAGCTGCGGCCCTGTTCGAGTGCGTCGAGGCTGGCAAGGTCATCGGCGGAAAGGTCGAACCCGACGGCGGCGAGGTTCTCGGCCATGCGGCCCGGGTTGCGCGACTTGACCACCGGCATCACGCCGCGCTGGGTCAGCCACCGCAGCGCAATCTGCGCGGGCGTCTTGTCATGGCGCTGGGCGATGCGGGTCAGCACCGGATCGCCCAGCACCGTTCCATGGCCGAGCGGGCTCCACGCCTGGGTGACGATTCCCAAACGGTCATTGGTCTCGCGCAGGTCCGCCTGGGCAAAGCCGATATGCATTTCCACCTGGTTCACCGCGGGAACGACCCCGGTTGCATCGATGATCCGCTCGAGGTGCTCGGGAAGGAAATTGGACACGCCAATCGCCTTCACCCGGCCTTCCTCACGCAGCCGCACGAGTGCGCGCCAGGTGTCGACGAACCGGTCCCGGATCGGCACTGGCCAGTGAATGAGATAGAGATCCACCTGGTCCAGTCCGAGGCGGGCGTGGGTGCGATCGAATGCCGCCAGCGCTTCGTCGTAGCCGTGGCACGTGTTCCACAGCTTGGTTGTCACGAACAGCTCGTCGCGAGGCAGCGGCGCCGTGCGCAGCGCTTCGCCCACGAGTGCCTCGTTCTCATAGAGTGGGGCGGTGTCGAAGGCGCGATAGCCGAGTTCCATGGCCGAGTGGATCGCCGCGACCGTTTCGTCCTCGGGGACGAGCATGACACCCAGAACCAGGTCCGGATACGAGGGAAGATCGGCAAGCTTGGACATCGGTTCCCCTCGCTATGCCGATCCGCCAGGCGTTGCATCGACAGTGCCCTCGACCGTCGGCGCGCTCTTTCCGTAGTGCGCGAAGCGAGCGGCCGCGAGGCGCGTCGGCGCGGGGATCTGTTCCGGGATATTGGGAATGGTTTGCCCGCGCCGAGCCACTTCCACCTCGAGCCGCGCCATCAGCTTCGCCCTGATCTCCGGGCTGGGCTGAAGTACCTCGCGGGGGTTGCGCATGAGCGGCGATTCCGGCAGCGCCCGCTCCACGGCAAGCCAGTGAACGCCGTCCTCGACGGCCACGTCGCCCACGAAGGTCTCCAGACCAATGAAGCTCAAGGTTGCCTTCTTGCCGGCAGCCTCCCACGGCAGGTGCCGAGGCATTTCCATCCGGAAGCGATCGCCGATCAGTTCGCAGCTGCGGTTGCGGATCGGCAACGGATACCCATCGTCGTCACAGACCGTCAGATGCGGGGCGATGCCCCGGGCGAAGCCATCCTTGGCGATCTCTTGCCAGGGCCGCTGATGCCACTGGGTCGGGGCGCTGGGCTTGCCAGGGGGCGGCGGATCCGATGCCGGGTAGGCAGAGTTCGCCGGCGCCTGCCATACCGACGGCGGTTGATCCATTTCGGCGGGGCTGTCCCACCAAGAAATCCGTTCGGGCGTGACCTCGACGATGATGCGCGTCCAATACCAGACGGCCTTCGCTGCCTCGCTCCACGGCAGACCATAGCTGATGCCCTCGAAACCTGTCTCCGAGAGGTAGCGCACGGCATTAGCGGCAAAGTTTGCATCGCGAACCGCGGCCCTTCCTCTCACTAGGATCACTGGCCCATCGGCTCCGGCCTCGACCAGCATGCCCACCTTGGGATTGCGTCGCGCACGCTCGGCCTTGGCCGGATAGGCGAGACCCGTGGCGACATCGAGCGAGGACAGGTCATCGCTCGGAAAGTAGTAGGTAGGGGTATCGATCGGGACGCCGGCCGCGCTTACCGTTGCAAACTCGGCCATCGCGCCAAGTTCGATGGCGCGCTTAATGTGCTCGGGTAGCTGGGAAATTCCGTTCACAGTGCCTCCCGTCGTCGCTGCCTGCAGCGAGCCATGATTCGTTGCCGGGATAGTTGCAGGCCTGACAAGCAGCTTGCGTCGTCTTGTCGGACGAGATGGCTGATGCGACCGCTCAGCGCGGGCGGGTCTCGACCTGCAGCCGGCGCAATTCGACGCTGCGGAACTTCCACGTGCCGTCGATCCGCACGTAGCGCTCGTGATAATGGCCGTAGCCGTGAAGGTAGGCGATCGGCGATGCCGCCGGCGGACGACCATTGGGCGGTCACAGGCTTCGTCCGCAACCTGACCGATAAGCCGGTTCCCCTTTTCACCCCGTTCGTCGCTCCGGCCGGCGGGGTAATTTCTTCCGTATACGCGCCACCCAGGACCTATGGCTTGCGCGTCCGATACATATTCTGACGGAGCCGGAGAGAGTGCGATGTTGAAACTGATTATTGGCGGGCGGCGCCGCGCTGGGATGACGCACCGGGACTATTTGAACTATGCCCAGCATGTCCATGGCGGGACGGTAGCGCATAATCCCGGTTTCATGCGGAGCTATATCCAGAACCATGTTCTCGACGCTGTATACGGCAGCCGTGGCGAAGGCTGGACACCAGGACCTGATTTCGACTCTTTCAGTGAAATCACCTTCCCGGATGGAGCCGCATTCGCGCGCTCTATCGCTGACCCCTATTATCGCGAGACTATCCAGCCCGACGAGCTGAACTTCGTCTGCCACAGCGCGATCATTCTCCTCGCCACACGGGTCGAGGAGGTAACAGTGACCGCGCCGGGAGAGGCGCCGGTCAAGGTGATGCGCTTTCTGGCAAGCAACGGTGCGGCGTCCGCCGAGACATTCGATGCCGCCTGGTCACAGGAGATGGCACGCATTGCCGATCATCCGACCCTGGGTTCATTGATCCGCCGCATGACCCGCAGCATCAGCATCGCTGGCGAGCCGGACGCGGACCTGCCCGCCAATTTCGTCGCCAACGCGCCGCTCAGCCCTTATGCCGGCGTCGAAAGCCTCTGGTTCGACGGCAATGCAGGATGCAGCGCCATTGAAGCATATCGCACCATCATCGAAGAACCTGGATCGCACCTTGCCAGGATGTCGGACCGCCGGAACGAGGCGCTTTTCATTGTCGAGGAACGCACCATCGTCGCCGATCGCACGACGACAGACGCATTCGGCACGCGCGGCGCATTGGCGATGTTATAATGACCGAATTTCTTGAAAACCGATGGTATCAGCTGGCCTGGGCCGAGGAACTTGCGGATGGCGTGGTACTCAGTCGGAAGGTCGTTGGTATACCCATGGTTGCGTTTCGTACCGCATCTGGCGAAATCGCTGTGCTTGACCACCGCTGCCCCCACCGCTTCGCGCCCCTCAATGAAGGCAAGCGAGAGGGAGATACGATCGCCTGTCCTTATCATGGGCTGGTCTTCAACGCCGCAGGGCTTTGCGTTCGCAATCCGCATGGCGCTGCGACCAGTTCACTTAGCGTGGCCAGCTATCCTGCGCTGGAGCGATACAAGGCAGTCTGGATCTGGGTGGGGAAGAACACGCCGGATGAAGGCATGCTGCCCGACCTGTCCTTCATCGACGCCACAGCCGAGACTGCTCAGCTGCGGTTATATACTTCCGTAGCGGCGAATTACGAACTGCTTTCGGACAATATCCTGGACTTGAGCCATGCAGATTATCTTCATGCGAACAGTCTGGGCAGCGGGTTCAACACGCGCGCCAAATCGACTGTGCAAGAATATGCAGATCATCTTTCTATAGCTTGGCGGTCTGACAGCGATGAGCCGCCGCCGGTCTTCAACATGGAGTCTCCGGCAAAGCTGTGGACAGAGGTGGATTGGTATCCGCCGGCGCTGATGATCCTGCGTGCAGGTGGGCATCCCGTGGGCAAGCCCGAACAGGGCATAGACAGCCTCAATCTCCACAACATGACGCCCGAGACGGCGACAACGACGCATTATTTTACCTGTAACACGCGCAACTTCCTGGTTGATGACGCGAATTTCAACGCAGTATTGCGCGATCAGCTCATCCATGCCTTCCAGTTTGAGGACAAGCCGATGATCGAAAGGATCCAGCGCCAGATGGGCACGCCGGACCTATGGTCATTGGAACCGAAGATGCTGCCGATCGACAAGGGCGCAGTACAGGCGCGACGTCGGCTCGCCAAGCTGATCGAGGCCGCGAAATAGGATTGAGGAACAGGTTCGGTCCGCTGTTCGCCGGAGATTCATCGCTCATCCGGCTGCTCAAGAGCATCCGCCTTCATGTGATGGTTTGCGGTGACGGCATCGCTGCCACGATCGACTTGACCCGTCTGATGCGTGAGCTTCGTATCGAGCCGCAAGCATCGGACGAACCTGCCATGCCTCTGTTCAACTAAATCCTTGAAAAATAAGGAAGAAGGCGGCTGACGTTGCAGTCTGGAGCGAACTGGTCTGGGTGGCGAAAATCCCCGTAAGAAAATCCCTGTAAGCAGGGAATCTACAGGGAATTCTCGCGATTTAGCGCAAATTTTGCGTACTGCGGCCCTCATTGCGCGGTAGATTTCCGCCATTGTCGGGACAAATTCCCTGGGTGCCGGAGCAGGGAATTGTTGACAGGCGAGCAGGGAACTTTCGCAGTTAGTGCAGCGAAGGCCGGAAGAGCTTCATTCGCCAAGGCTAGGTAGTTCCCCCGAGTTCGGACACACCGTGCGGCGTATATGCTTAACGCAACCTAACAGGGATGAAGCCAATGCGAGTCGGGATTGCCTTGCTGGTGGCTGCGATGCTCGGTGCCGCGCCGGCCAATGCCGCGGTGCTTTATTCGATCAAGGATCTCGGCACGTTGGGGGGAGTACCAGTCTTGCCGGCGGCATCAACGCTTCGGGGTGGGTTGCGGGAGCCAGCAGTCTTGCCGGCGATACGGCGCAGCACGCCTTCCTGTATGACGGCTCCAGCATGTTCGACCTCAACAGCCTGATCGATCCGCGCTCGAACTGGTCCATAACCGACGCGACAGGCATCAACGATGCGGGGCAAATCGCTGGATGGTCGGGAGATCTCTATAGTGGCGTCGGGCACGCCTTGTTCCTCACCCCGCTCTCGACGAGCGCCGTACCCGAGCCCGCCGCCTGGGCGATGATGATCGTCGGGTTCGGGATGATCGGAGGACTCGCGCGGCGGAAGCCGATTTCGGGGGCACCCTCAAACACGTGAAGCTGCCTGCCGGTGGCGTTGGAGCGCGACGAAGCCGTGGCCGCGTTGCGGACTAAACACCTAAGGACGCGTTTCTCGGAAAGGTCGCGATGGCCCAGTGTCTCCGAAGCTAAAGTTCGCGCCCTCTCGTCGCCCGAGCGAAGGCTGGGGCCCATGTCTCTTTCGACATTCGGTTTCATCG
>Ga0207647_10003060_pt1 | contig 12574 bp, 9 predicted proteins | sample KBSCornC2_FD_184295 | JGI IMG/M metagenome (GOLD analysis project Ga0207647, IMG submission 184295) | Corn rhizosphere microbial communities from Kellogg Biological Station, Michigan, USA - C2 (SPAdes) (version 2) | ecosystem: Host-associated > Plants > Roots > Rhizosphere ...
TTGGCGGGTTCGTGGAAATGGCGGCGGGCACGCGCGACGACGGCGAGGACGCTTTCGCGACCCCGCTGTTGGGCACCGGCGCATGGCCGCTCAAGGTCGTGGTCGCGATCACCACTCGGAAAAGGAAGGCCATCAGTTCGAGCGCGGGCATGGACCACACGCGGGATACGTCGCCCTTCTATCGCGACTGGATTGCGGCCGTGCCAGGTGATCTGGACGCGGCGCGCAGTGCCGTATCGACGCGCGACTTCGAAAAGCTGGCGCAGGTTGGCGAGGCGAGCTGCCTTGCGATGCACGCGGTGATGATGTCCGCCCGGCCCGGCCTGATCTACTGGAACACGGCGACCGTCGCCTGCATCCAGTGCATCCGGTCCTTGCAAGCCGACGGCACCGGCGTGTTTTTCACCATCGATGCGGGCCCGCAGGTGAAAGCCGTCTGCCTGCCCGACGACGCGGCGCGCGTGGCCGATGCCTTGCGCACGGTCACCGGCGTGGAGGACGTGCTGGTCAGCGGCCTGGGCGAAGGCGCGCGAATCGTCGAGGACGCCCACGCATGCGCGTGATCGCCAGCGCGCCCGGCAAGCTGGTGCTGCTGGGCGAATACGCGGTGCTGGAAGGCGCACCGGCGCTGGTGCTGGCGGTGGACCGTCGCGCGAGCGTGGCGCTTGAATCCCGGGAATCTCCGCACAACCCCGCCACACGTCATCTCGGCGATATCCGGGACGACGCGCGAAATCAGCGCTTCCCGGGCGGCGATGGGCTTTGGGAAATCGTCTCGCCCACCCTGCAACTGCAGGCGCAGTTGCGGCTGCAGGATGGCCGTGCACGCTGGGTCGATGCAGCGCCTCCGCACCTCGAATGGATCGCCACCCTGCTCGCGCGCCTTCCCCAAGCACGAGACCTGCCTCCGTGCCGTATCGAACTCGACAGCGACGCGTTTTACGTGGATCACGCTGGCACGCGCGAGAAACTGGGGCTCGGTTCCAGCGCCGCGCTCACTGTGGCGCTGCTCGGTGCCTTGCGCGCACACGCCCACGCTGCTGCGCCCACGATCTACCAGGCCATCGAAGCACACCGCGCGATCCAGCATGGTCATGGCAGCGGCATCGACATCGCGGCCTCGTTGATGGGCGGACTCTCGCGCTTCCGCCTGGACGGTGATGCCACCTGGGTGGCTCCCATCGCGTTGCCGAAAGATCTGCGTTGGGTTTGCGTCTACAGCGGCCACCCGGCATCCACCAGCACGATGCTCGCCACAGTCGCCGCATGGCGTGAACGTGAGCCGATCGCGTTCACGCAATACATGCATGAACTCGCTACAATTTCTTCACGCGGTATCGACGCCTTGACCGCCAGCGATGCCGCCCCCTTCCTGTCCTCCCTCCACGATTACGCAACAGCCCTGGCGCGCTTCGGCACGGCCGCGGGCGTTGACATCGCCAGCCGTGAGCATCGGGCGATCGCCGCGATCGCCGCGGACTGCGGATGCGTCTACAAAAGCTGCGGCGCGGGCGGCGGTGACATCGGCATCACGTTCGCCGTGGAAGATTCGCGGTTGCGGGAATTCTCGAAGCGCGCATCGCGCGCCGGGTTTCCCGTAATCGGACTGGAAGCGGACCCCAAGGGTCTGGAGGTCGTTTCGAACGTTTGAGGCTTTGCAAGGAATCAGAATGGATCAGTCGAGGTTGCCGGGTTTCTACAAGTTGTCGGTGCCGGAACGCGTGAACCTGGTGCGCGAGCGCGGCCTGCTTTCGCGCGAGGATTTTCAAGTCCTGTCGAGCGGCGCGCACACGCTTACCGTCGCGCGCGCCGACAAGATGATCGAGAACGTGATCGGCGTGATGGGCTTGCCGCTCGGCCTCGGTCTCAACTTCCTGGTCAATGGCAAGGATCACGTGGTACCGCTGGTGGTGGAGGAACCCTCCATCGTGGCGGCGCTGTCATCCGCCGCGAAGCTGGTGCGGGCTGCCGGCGGCTTCACCACGCGCAGCACCGAGCCGATCCTGATCGGCCAGGTGCAGATCGTCGATATCGACAACTCGGCCACTGCGCAAGCGGCGCTGCTGCAACGCAAGCAGGAAATCCTGAATCTCGCCAACAGCCTGCACCCGAAGATGGTCGCACGCGGTGGCGGCGCCAAGGACATCGAGGTCCGCATCCACCCGGCAGCCGACGGCCGCCGCGACATGGTGGTGTTGCATCTTCTCGTGAACACCTGCGACGCGATGGGCGCCAACATGGTCAACACCATGTGCGAAGGCGTGGCGCCGCTGGTGGAAGGCATCACCGGCGGCAAGGTGTTCCTGCGCATCCTTTCCAATCTCACCGACCGCGCGCTGGTCTGGGCCAAGACGGTGATTCCGGCCGAACTGCTGGCCGGCAAGGGCTACGACGGCGAACAGGTGCGCGACGGCATCATCCTCGCCAATGACCTGGCGGTGTGCGACCCGTATCGCGCCGCCACCCACAACAAGGGCATCATGAATGGTGTCGACGCGGCTGCGATCGCAACCGGCAACGACTGGCGTGCGCTGGAAGCCGCCGCGCATGCCTACGCGGCGCGCGGCGAGCACTACACGTCGCTGACGCGCTGGTACAAGGACGACCAGGGAAACCTGGTCGGCACGATCGAGATGCCGATGAAGGTCGGCACCGTCGGCGGCAACCTGCAATCCAACGCCACCGTCGCGTTGAATTTGCGCCTCGCGAACGTAGCGACGGCGCGCGAACTCGCGGAAATCATGGGCGCCGTCGGCCTGGCGCAGAACTTCTCCGCGTTGCGCGCGCTCGTGACCGACGGCATCCAGCAGGGCCACATGACCTTGCACGCGCGCAGCGTCGCCGTCAGTGCCGGCGCCACGCCCGAGATCTTCGAAACCGTGGTCGAACGCCTAGTCGACTCGGGCGAGATCAAGGTGTGGAAGGCCCGCGAGATCATCGCCGAGGTCAAGAACCAGGTGCAGCCCGAAGCCAAGACCGTCGCACACGGCTTCGAGCCGGTCGAGGAAAGCGAGTACGCGACCGGCTACGGCAAGGCGATCCTTCTGGGTGAACACGCGGTGGTGTACGGCCGCCACGCGATCGCGGTGCCGGTTCCGATGGCGATCCGGGCGCGCGCCGAAGAATCGAACGACGGCACCCAACTCATCATTCCGCGCTGGGGCGTCGAACAACGGTTGCATCCCGGTACCAAACACCCGGGCTCGTTCCTGCAATCGCTGGAATTGATCCTGCAAAAGCTGGAACTTGCCGATCGTCCGCTGCGCATCCAGGTTTATCCCAACCTGCCGCGCGCAAACGGGCTGGGCGGCTCGGCCGCACTCGCGGTCGCGGTGATCCGAGCGCTCGATCGCCACTGCGCGCTCGGCCTGACCGACCAGCAGGTGTGCGCGCTTTCCTACGAATGCGAACGCGTCGCGCACGGGACGCCATCGGGCATCGACAACACCGTCGCAACCTATGGCCAGCCGCTGCTGTTCCAGCGCGGCGAACCGCCGGTCGTCGAACCGCTGCAATTCGCCAAGCCGCTGCCGATGGTGATCGGGCTGTCGGGCGTGGAAAGCCTGACCGCGCGCACGGTCGGCCGCGTGCGCGCAGCGTGGCAACGCAACAAGCAGTTGTACGAGCGCATCTTCGATGAAATCGATGCGCTGGCGATGCAGGGCATCAAGGCGCTGCAAGCCTGGGATCTGCAACAATTCGGCGAACTGATGAACATCTGCCAGGGTCAGTTGAACGCGCTGCAGGTGTCGAGCTGGGAACTGGAAGAAATGATCCAGGTCGCGCGCGCCAATGGCGCGGCCGGCGCCAAACTCACCGGCGGCGGCGGCGGCGGCGCGATGATCGCACTGTGTCCTGACGATCCGGGCCGCGTCGCGCGCGCGCTGCAGCAGGCGGGTTACCAGGCGATGGAGAGCAGCATTGGTTGAGCACGAAGACAACCGGGTGGTGTCGTTCGACTCCGAACGCCTGATCCTGGTCGATGAAGCCGACCGCGAGATCGGGCACGCGTCCAAGGCCGACGCGCACGCCGGCCGTGGCATCCTGCATCGCGCGTTTTCGCTGTTCGTGTTCAATCCGGCCGGCGAACTGCTTCTGCAACAACGCGCCGCATCGAAACCGCTGTGGCCCGGCTACTGGGCCAACAGTTGCTGCAGCCATCCGCGCGGCGGCGAAGACATGGAGACCGCGACGCAACGCCGGCTGCGTGAAGAACTGGGCTTCACCTGCCCGCTCGACTTCGTCTACAAATTCCAGTACCACGCCGAGTACTTTGACGCAGGATCCGAGTCCGAACTGTGTTGGGTGTACGTCGGCGTCTCCGATGCACCAGTGCGCGTCAACGACACCGAAATCGCGGCGTGGCGTTACGTTGCGCCCGCGGCGCTGGATCGCGAAATCGCCGAATCGCCAGAGCACTTCACGCCGTGGCTCAAGATGGAATGGCAACGCCTGCGCGGCGAGTTCGCCAAGCGCCTGCCAGGCAGCGGCGAAGCGCCGCGACTGCAATACGAAGTCTGATCGCCTGCGACGTCCGCCGCGCTCGACCCCTGCAGCGAAATGCCCTGAAACCGTGGTGAACCGCGCCTCGCGTACCTAAACGCCGCGTTGACACGCAACGGTTCACCATGCACGGCAGACCTGCGTCGCGTACGCGCGGCCGGTCCATGCGCCGCAGGAGATCCGCGATGTCGATTCCCGTTCGCCAGCAGTTGAAGGTCGCCAGCTACATCATCGGACGCCGATTGCGTGGCGTGCGGCGTTATCCGCTCACGCTGATGCTGGAACCGTTGTTCCAGTGCAACCTCGCCTGCCCCGGCTGTGGCAAGATCGACTACGACTCGCACATCCTCAAGCAGCGGCTGTCGGTCGAGGAATGCCTGGCGGCGGTGGACGAATGCGGCGCGCCGATGGTTTCGATCCCGGGTGGCGAGCCGCTGATCCACAAGGACATCAAGCAGATCGTCGAAGGCATCATCGCGCGCGGCAAGTACGTGTACCTGTGCACCAACGCGATCCTGCTGGAAAAGAAACTCGACCTGTTCGCGCCGTCCGAGCACCTGACGTTTTCGGTGCACCTCGATGGAATGCGTGAGCGCCACGACGAGAGCGTGGGTCGCGAAGGCATCTTCGATACGGCCGTGTCCGCGATCCGTGCCGCCAAGAAGCGGGGCTTCCGGGTCAACATCAATACCACGCTGTTCACCACCGCCAGGCCCGACGAGGTGGCCGAGTTCTTCGACTTCGCGACCAATGACCTGAAAGTGGATGGCATCACCGTGTCGCCGGGCTATCACTACGAACACGCGCCGCGCCAGGACGTGTTCATGGGCCGTCGCCAATCGAAGGAACTGTTCCGCAACATCTTCAAGCGCGGGAAGGCGAGCCGCGCGAAATGGCCGCTGTCGCATTCCAGCCTGTTCCTCGATTTCGTGTGCGGCAACCAGGGCTACCAATGCACCGCGTGGAGCATGCCGTGCCGCAACGTGTTCGGTTGGCAGAAGCCCTGCTACCTGTTGGTCGACGAGGGCTACGCGCCGACCTTCAGCGACCTGATGGAAAAGACCGACTGGGACAACTACGGCGTCGGCCGCAATCCCAAGTGCGCGAACTGCATGGCGCATTGCGGCTTCGAAGGCACCGCGGCCGCCGACTCGTTCGCGCATCCCTTGAAGGCGCTATGGGCGAGCGTGCGCGGACCGAAACTCACCGGCCCGTTCGCGGCTGATCCGCCGATCCTGTACGACACGCCGGAACCGAACCAGCGCCGTCCGCACAGCGACGTTCCCATCGCGCACTTCGGCGGCATCCAGCACTGACGGTCGTTCAACCGGCGGCCATGGCCATCCTGATCCTCGCCGCCCTCGCACTGGCATGCTGGGCCGGCGTGATGCTGGCCCCGTGGGCGCCTTGGCTTTGTCGCGAGCATCTCGAAGCCGACTCGAATCCACCTGCATCACCTGCCGATTTCACAGTGTTGATCCCCGCCCGCAACGAGGCGCAGGTGATCGGCGACACATTGCGTGCGCTGGCGATCGCGGCGCCGGCGGCGCGCGTCATCGTGATCGACGACCAATCCACCGACGCCACCGCGTCCATCGCACGCGCCAGCGGATTGCCTCACATCACCGTGGTCGCCGGCACCGCACCGCCGCAAGGCTGGACCGGCAAGCTGTGGGCGCTGCAGCAAGGACTCGGTCGCGTCGACACACCGCGGGTGTTGTTGCTGGACGCCGACATCCGTCTCGCGCCCGGCATGCTCGCCTCACTGCAGCGCAAAGCCGATGAAGGATACGCGCTGGTGTCGCTGTGTGCGGAACCCTGCTGGCGTGGCCTCGCCGCGCGCTGGCTGCTGCCCGCGTTCGTGTATTTTTTCAAGCTGCTTTATCCGTTCGCGCTGGCCAACAACAAGGATTCGCGCATCGCCGCGGCGGCGGGCGGCGTGGTCCTTGTCGATCGCGAGGCGTTGCTCGACGCCGGTGGGTTCGGCACATGGCGCGACGCCATCATCGATGACTGCACGCTCGCCACGCGCGTGAAGCGCAAGGGCTACCGCTGCTGGATCGGTCTGACGCACGGCGCAACCAGCCAGCGTCACGCGAACTTCCACGACATTGCACACATGATTGCGCGCACCGCATTCGTGCAGCTGCGCGAATCGCTGACGTTGACGCTGGCGGTTTCCGCGCTGTTGATCGTGGCATTCTGGATGCCCGTGCTCGCGCTCGCGTTCGACCCGACGCACGCCGCACGCGCGATCGGACTGCTGGCCCTGCTCGCGATGCTCGCGTGTTACCTGCCGACGCTGATGTACTACCGCCGCAATCCGCTTGCCGCGCTGCTGTTGCCGCTGGCTGCGACGTTCTTTCTTGCGGCCACCTGGTATTCGGCGTGGCGCGCGTTCACCGGCACGCGTTCGGTCTGGAAGGGCCGGCGCTATCAACGCGGAGCCACCTGAATGCAGCAGCGCGCGACGCCAGCGATGACCACGCGCGGATCGTGGACGCGCTTGCCCGATGCGGCAATCGGCGCGCATCCGGTCGGCAACTGGCTGCTGCAGATGGGCTTCGACCTGTGGATCCGCATGGGCTACGATCGCGAGATCGTTGCGCCCCGGAATTTCGAACTTGCGCCGGGTTCGCTGATCGCTTCCAACCACCAGCGTGACGTGGACGGACCGATGCTGGGCAACGTGCTGGGGCGGCGACGCGGGCTGCATTTCGAAGGTACGCCGCCGTTCTATGCCACGCGCGAGGACCTGTTCCGTCCCGGCATCCTGTCGCGCCTGACCGTGCACTGGCCGGCGCCGCTGTCGGCGTTGGTGGGGCGCATTTCGCTGGCATGGTTTTTCCCGCTGGGGCGCACCGAACCGATGCGGCGGGTGCGCGAATTCACGCTCGGCGAAACCCTCCTCGCGCTGTGCGACGAAGGCTGCGGCGACGACGACTGCTGCACGCTGCTGAATGCGCGCGGCCGCCGCGAAACCGCGCTCGCCGCCGGCAGTTGCTCGGTGCAGGCGGCGCTCGCGCGTCGCGACCTGCCGCTGGAATCGTGTTGGGGCCTGCGGCGACTCTCGCTTCCCGCGTTCCGGAAGCTGCTGCCGGCATTCCGCGCGGTGGTGGATGCGCAGCTCGCGCACTTCGCGAACCGGATAGATCGCGGCTGCTGCGTGTACTTTTCGCCGGAGGGAACCATCTCGACGGACGGCCACTTCGGACGTATCCGTGAGGGCTTTTTCCGGCTCGTCCGCACCACCCGCGCGCCGCCCTGGATCCAACCGATGGCGATCGGCTACGACACGCTGGCGTCAGGGCGATCACGCGTGGTGATCCGCATCGGCGAACGGTTTCGCGCCGACACTTCGCTGGATCGACGCGCCTTCGATATGTCGTTGCGACGCGCGATCCTGGACAACGTGCCGATCACGCCGAGCCACCTGCTTGCGCGCTTCCTGTCGCACGGCCCGCAGGTTTTCACCGCGCGCGACCTGGGGCACTGGTTGAACCATGGCGTCTCGAAACTGTACGAACGCGGTGCCTCGCCGGACCCGCTGTTTGCGCGCGCCGACATCCATCAACTCGCGTCCGAACGCTTGCACTGGCTCCAGCGCAAACGGCTGGTGGCATGCACCCGCCGAGGCCGATTCCGCAACACCGTCCCGCAAGACGCGGAGCCCGGCTGGCGCACCCCGGCGGGCGTCGTGCGCTACCTCGACAACAGCCTCGCCGATCTTGTGCCCGACGTCGATCAGATGTTGCCATGCTGAAGATCTTCACGCATGCGCGTGCCGTCCTGAAACCGCAAGTGGTCCTGCCGGTGCTGTTGGCCGCGGCGTTGCTGGTGTTCGCGTTCAACCTCGGCGATCTCGGCAAGGTGGTGGCGCGGCTGCGCGATCTGCCGCTTCGCGTGCTGGGCATCTCGGTGGGGGGCGCGGCGATCTACCTGGGGTGCAAGGCCGTGCAACTGCGCTTGATGCTGCGGAGGATCGACGTGTGCATTCCGCCACGGCCGTTCTGGCTTGCTTTTGCGGTCGGCGAGCTTACCGTGACGCTGCCGCTGGGGCTCTTTTCGCAGAACTGGGTGCTGTCCGCATCGCGGCGCGTGCACGTCGGCCGCAGTTCGGCCGCGACGGTCATGATGTTGCTGGTCGAGATCGCGACGGTGTTCCTGTTTCTCGCCGTCATCGCGATACCCGGCTTGAGCGAAGTGCGGTGGATTTCGGTGGCGCTGCTGGTGATGTTCATCGCGGCGGTGGCGACCGCACTGCTGTTCGAGGACAAGGCGCGCAAGTTGCCGCAGCGCTTCCACCGGGAATGGCTGAAGAAGATCGCGAACGGCGGCATCGAATTGCTGGAGGGGCTGCGCAAACTGTGCACGCCGTCCACCATCGCGGTGAGCCTGGTGCTGGCGGCCATCTACCTCGGCGCACTCGGTACCGCGTTCTGGCAAGTCGGGCGCGGCATGCACGTGCAGCATCTCGGTTATCTCGATGCCACCACCATCTACATGTTTTCGCTGGCGGTGATCCTGATCGGCGCCGGGTTGATCAGCCAGATCGGCACGGTCGATCTGCTCGGCATGGTGATCGCGCGCGCCTGGGGCATCGGCTACACCGACGGGTTGGCGATGATGCTGGGGTTCCGGATCGTGTGGACCGGCTCGATCTGGCTGCTGTGCCTGCCGATCGTCGGCACCACCTGGCGCGAAATGCCGACCGAATCCAAGCGCAAGGACAAGGAAGGATCAGGCGATCGCGGCAAGGAACCGCCCGACTGACGCCGCCGCGTCCATGCGCGGTATGCCCGTCGCCGCGCTCGCGCGCTGCAGGTCCCGCGGCAGGTCCAAGTGCTTCTGCTCCTCCGACCACACGTATCCCTTGGCACGATGAAAGCGCGCGAGGTACTCCTGCTCGCTTTGCCCCGGTGTCGCGACGAACAGGGCCTTGCGTCCCAACGCCGCCAGTTCCATCAGCGTGGTGTAGCCCGAGCGCGTCATCACCAGCTTCGCGCGATTGAGCATTTCGGCCTGTCGTTCGCGGTTGAGGTAGTCGTACACGGTGGCGCCGTCGATCTCGCGGACGCCGTCGTCGTTGCCCGGTTTGCCCAGCGTCACCACGATGCGGCCCGACAACTTCGGCAACGCCTCAAGCACCAGATCTTCCAGCAGGCCGCGTTGCGGTTCGATGCCGGACACGGAAAAGAACACGTCGACGTCCTGCGCCACGCCCATGGGTTGGGCGGTGGACAACGGCCCGATGTATACCAGCCGGCCGTCACCCCAGTCGAATACCGGATCGTGACCCAGCCAACCCGACAAGCCACCGTTTTCAGCGACGTCCGGTATCAATATCCGGGTGAAGCCACGCAACAGGCGGCGCTGGCCCCATTCCGCGACCCATTGGGTGAACCCGCTCAGGAACGGAACCACTTGATGGATCGAATGGAGGATGCAGTAGCTCGGCACCGTGCGCGACCATACCCCGAAGCGGCTGTCGGAAATCACGCAGTCGAGATGCCGTTGCGCCACCAGCGCCTCGGTCATGCGGTGTTCGCGGCGGAAGCCCGCCAGCACCCACGGCATCGACGCGGTCATGCGCAGATAGAACACGGCCGGGTAGCGGCTGAATGGCGCAGGCGTGTCGCGGAAAGGGAAATACTCGCAGGCGTCGCCGAGTTCCGACTGCAGCAATCGCATGCCGGGACCGGGCTGGATCATCACGATCACGTGATCGCCGCGGTCCAGCAGCGCACGGATCAATCCAAGGCTGCGCGTCGCGTGCCCGAGGCCCCAGTGGTAGACGCCATACAGGATTCGTCGCCCCATCCAGACTTCCTTTGCCGTGCCGGCGAAACCACGATCCCGCATGCTGGCATGCAAAACGTGTATGCGGCGCGAACGCGGCAATCATGCGAAAATCGCGCAGTTGCGGCCCCGTAGCTCAGCTGGATAGAGCGTCCCCCTCCTAAGGGGAAGGTCGCCCGTTCGAATCGGGCCGGGGTCGCCAATTTTGCACGCTGCAAACTTCGGTCGCCCGCTACTCGCGCCTTCCCTGGCGCCCGCGCTTCACGCGCGTTCGCTTCGCTCCACTCCACCTTCGGGCCGCCTTCGGCGTTCGGGCGCGCTCTTGCGCGCCTCGTCGAATCGGGCCGGTTCGCCATTCCCATGCGGGGATCCACTCGCCCTCTCGACGTCCGCCGCGCGCGAACCCGTGTTTTCCCGCGCTGCTACAATGTCCGATTGATTTCACGCGCTGCACGTGCAGTGGACACAGGAGCTTGCATGACCCACCCCATCCTTTCCGCCCTCGGCCTCGCCGACACCAATTCCGGCACTTTCCTCGGCAACGACGAGTGGTCGAAAACCACCGATGCGGGCGTGCTGGAGCCGCTGAATCCGGCCACCAACGAGCCGCTGGCGAAAGTGTACGCGACCAGCGACGCGGATTACGAAACCATCGTGCGCAACGCGCAGAAGGCGTTTGCCGAATGGCGCAACGTTCCGGCGCCCAAGCGCGGTGAAGCGGTGCGCCTGTGCGCGCGCGCGCTGCGCGAACACAAGGACGCGCTCGGTTCGCTGGTCGCACTGGAAATGGGCAAGATCAAGCCCGAGGGCGACGGTGAAGTGCAGGAGATGATCGACATCGCCGACTTCGCGGTCGGCCAGTCGCGCATGCTGTACGGCCTGTCGATGCACTCCGAGCGCCCCGGCCACCGGATGTACGAGCAATGGCACCCACTCGGCCTCGTTGGAATCATCAGCGCCTTCAACTTCCCGGTGGCGGTGTGGAGCTGGAACGCGTTCATCGCCGCGGTGTGCGGCAACGTGTGCATCTGGAAGCCCTCGCCGAAGACGCCGTTGTCGGCGATCGCCGCTGTCCGCATCTGCAACGAAGCGCTGAAGGCCGGCGGCTTCCCGGAAATCTTCTACCTCTTCAATGACGCCGGCAGCGAGCTTGCGCAGAAGTTCGTGGACGACAAGCGCATCCCGCTGATCAGCTTCACCGGTTCCACCAAGGTCGGCCGCATGGTCGGCGAACGCGTGGCCGCGCGCATGGGCCGCTCACTGCTGGAGCTGGGCGGCAACAACGCGATCATCCTCGATCGTTCGGCGGACCTCGGCCTCGCGATCCCGGCGATCGTTTTCGGCGCGGTCGGCACCGCCGGCCAACGCTGCACCTCGACGCGCCGCCTGTTCGTGCACGAGTCGATCATCGACGACGTGCTGGGCAAGCTGCGCCACGCTTACCAGCAGGTCGAGAAGAAGATCGGTGACCCGACCAAACCGGAAACGCTGATGGGACCGCTGAACAGCAAGGCCGCAGTCGACCAGTTCGCGAATGCGGTGAAGACCGCGAAAGCCAGCGGCGCGCGCGTCGTCAGCGGCGGTTCGGTGCTGGATCGCAAGGGCAACTTCGTGGAGCCGACCATCATCAGCGGGGTGCAGTCTTCCGACGAAATCGTGCAGACCGAAACCTTCGCGCCGATCCTCTACGTGATGCCGTTCAAGAGCCTGGATGACGCGATCCGGATGCAGAATGACGTGCCGCAGGGCTTGTCTTCGGCGATCTTCACGCAGAACCTGAAAGCGGCCGAACAGTACCTTTCCGCATTGGGTTCCGACTGCGGCATCGCCAACGTCAACATCGGCACGTCGGGTGCAGAAATCGGTGGCGCGTTCGGCGGCGAGAAGGAAACCGGCGGCGGGCGCGAATCGGGTTCCGATGCATGGAAGGCCTACATGCGCCGCCAGACCAATACCATCAACTGGTCGGATGCGTTGCCATTGGCGCAGGGGATCAAGTTCGATTTGTGACGGGACCAGGGACAGCGCAACCAGTCACCTCGTCATTCCGGGGCCGTTCGCGGCTTCATCGCGAACGGAACCCGGAATCTCCTCTTGCAGACAACGGCGGAAGCAGATGCCGGATCGCGGCTTCATCGCGTCCGGGATGACGACAGGCAGGGATGTGGCGGCCTCGCGCCGTCCGGAATGACGACAGGTCGAGATGTCGCGACCTCACCACATCCGAATTGACGGCAAAGGGCTGTATCACCGCTGGTTGAAAACCAGCAAG
>Ga0207647_10003063_pt1 | contig 12562 bp, 8 predicted proteins | sample KBSCornC2_FD_184295 | JGI IMG/M metagenome (GOLD analysis project Ga0207647, IMG submission 184295) | Corn rhizosphere microbial communities from Kellogg Biological Station, Michigan, USA - C2 (SPAdes) (version 2) | ecosystem: Host-associated > Plants > Roots > Rhizosphere ...
CTGTCGGCGGTCATCACCGGCGGCAATCGCCATGCCGTTCCGTATACGGCAACGACGACGAATCTACCTGTGCCTTATCTCGCCACCACGAAATCGACGGTCGCGGGACACTGGGTCGACCTCTCCCATACCTTCATCTTTACCCCCAATCTCATCAACCAGTTCAAGTATGGGTTTATGAACTTCGGCGGACCTCCGGTGCAGAACATTACACAAGGCACCCCGGAGTATGCCGCGACCGCGTCGGGCATCGCGGGGCTTCCGGATGGTCAGGCTTCGGAGAACTTCCCGAACACCAGCTTCGGCGGAAGCAACGCGCAGAGCGCCTGGGTTGGCAATACCCCCACCACGACCAATGTCTCCGAGACCTATACGCTCAAGGACAACGTGCAGTATCTTCGGGGCAAGCACTCCCTCAATATCGGCTTCCAGTACCAGTGGCTTGAAAACAACGCGAGCGTTGCCGATGGCCCGTCGCTGCCCCTGACGCTCGGCTGGACCACGAATAATACCGCCAACCTCAGCGGCAGTTCGTATGCCGCCAACACCGGTTATTCCTATGCCAGCTTCCTACTGGGAGCGGTCGGCAACAGCAGCGTCACGCAGCAGCCCTTCAGCCTGGTCGGCGGTCGCTTTCATCCCTTCGCCGTGTATGTCCAGGACGACTACAAGATTCTGCCGAATCTGACGTTAAACTTGGGACTCCGCTGGGACTACATCCCCACCTATACCGAGTCCCAGGATCGCTGGTCCTTCCTCAATCCAAACATCACGAATCCAATCACGGGTAATCCCGGCGCTCTGCAGTTTGCCGGCAATCGTGGAGGAACAGGCGTCAGCTGCAACTGCCGCACCCCGGTCAACAGCTACTATAAGAACTTCGGTCCCCGCCTGGGGCTGGCCTACTCTGTCGATGAAAAGACGGTCATCCGCGCTGGATTCGGCATTCTCTACTCCCATGCGGGCGGCACCGGCGGAGCGGGTGGAGCCGGAACCGGAACCGGGCAGGCAGGCTTCAACAGCACGGCGTCCTTCACGGACAGCGTTGCCGGTCCTGCGTTCTATCTCAATTCAAATCCCGCCTTCTCCGCTCCCAACGCCAACTGGGGTGGCCCCGGCTACACGCTTCCGGCTGTTACTCCCATCGATGCCATTAGCCAAACGCTGGGCACCGGCTACTATGTCTGCTCCGGGCAGACCTTCGCCCCATGCAACGGCAAGACCGGCACCTCGGCGGGAAATGGAACAGGCATTGCCTTTCCGGATCCCTATCTGGGCGGTCGTGCTCCAACCTTCAATTTCTGGAACGTCGGCATGCAGCGTGAGGTTACAAAGGCCATTACCGTCACGGTGAACTATGTCGGCAGCCAGAGCCACTTTATTGCAGGCGCGGGTAATATCCGCGGTCTCCAATCTGGGCAGCTTGATCCCCGGTGGCTCGCGCTGGGTTCCTACCTGTCAAGTCAGGCTACTCCGGCCAACATCGCGGCGGCTCAGACTGCAACGGGCTTGACCCTTCCCGTTCCCTATGCCGGTTATACGGATGCAGCGGCGATTAATAAGAGTGCCACCATCGCCCACATGCTCACCTGGATGCCGCAGTACTCCGGCACCAGCGATCCCTGGGGCAACGTCGCCAATGCCAACTACAACGCCTTTCAGCTCTCAGTCAGTCATCGGTCCGCCCATGGCCTGACTCTGAATATCAACTACACCTACTCGAAGAACATCGACGACGCGGGAACTCAGCGCAGCGGCTATGCGCTTCCTGCTTCCGTGGTTGCAGGCGGACGGGCATGGGCGGCGAATCGCATCGATCGTTCGCTCAGCGTCAACAGCCAGCCGCAGAACGTGAGCGCCTACGGCGTCTATGAGCTTCCCTTCGGCAAAGGCAAGATCGGCAACGACCACTTTGTCGTCCGCGCTCTTCTCGGCGGATGGGAGTTCTCGAGCATCTTCCAATACTCCTCCGGACTCCCGCTAGCGATCGTCGCGAGCTGCAATAGCACGCAGAACGTTGGGGCAGGCACTTGCATGCCGGACGCGAATCCGAACTTCCAGGGCGCGGTGCGGCAGAACGGCGGTTGGGGCGATGGCGTGACTGCCGCTACTCTGGGCAAGAGAACTTATCTGACCGGCGTGATCCCGAGCAACGCGTCGGGAATCGGAACCGGCGGCGAACCCTGCGCCTCCACGAACGGACCCTACTGCAACTCGGGGAACTACATGATCGGCAACCTCACGCGCATCGCTCCCTACGGCCTGCGTGGGCCCAGCGTGTACCGTCTCACCAGCGCTCTTCGTCGCACGTTCGACATCTCCGATCGTACGAAGTTCATCTTCGGGGTCGATTGCCAGAATGTAACGAATACCGTTACCTTCGGTAACAACTCCTCGAACAACCAGATCGGCGTCAACGTTGACAGCAGCACCTTCGGTGCGGTCAACTTTGCCAGCGCTGACGCCCGTGCCTTCCAGTTCTCCGGACGGTTCACCTTCTAAGCACCATTGCTTCACGATTTGACGAAGCCGGATGCGCGTAGAAGGCGCATCCGGCTTCGTTTTGCATTGTGTTCTGAAATCGAGGCTGCTCCATCTACGTCGCAAGCCGGATACATCCCAGGGGGAACGAAACGAAAAGAAGTTTACTGCTTCCCGATTCCCGATCGATACGGTGCAGTGAAACTCTGAGCGGCAAGAGATTACAATTCGCTTTATTCGTTACCCGAGGGGTCTTCGGGATGTTGCCGTCAGGACATGCAAATTCGATAAGCGAATGACAGGTGCAAACGATGTTTTTTGGTGCTAACAGCTTTATCTGGACAGAGACGTTCGGAACGGATCAATTCAACCTCCTGCGCAAAATCAAGGACGCCGGTCTGGATGGAATCGAATTCGGAATACTTAATCCACAACAGTTTCAAGCGGCATCGATCCGCAGAGAGCTGGAGAAGTTGGAACTTCTCAGCACGTCTTGTTGTGTCGTCCCTTCCAATGGGTCATTGTGTTCCCCTGACATCGATGACCGCAGACGCGGCAAGGCTCATATCAAAGCATGCCTGGAGGCAACCGCGGAGACCGGGAGCCGGTTGCTGTGCGGCCCCTTGTACGCTCCTTTAGGCCACTTCACCGGCGCACGCAGGACCACCGACGAATGGAAGCGGATCGTCGAGAGTTGGCAAGAACTGGCGCAGTTAGCGAATATTATTCACGTCGAAGTAGCTCTGGAACCTCTCAATCGCTTCGAGACATACGTTCTGAACACGGTCAGGGATGCCGCTCGACTTTGTTCCGAGATCAACAACGATGGAGTGGGTGTATTAGTCGATACTTTCCATGCCAATATCGAAGAAAAGAGTATTGGACAGGCATTAGAAGAAGCGGGCAAGCATCTGAAGCATATTCACACGAGCGAAAATGATCGCGGAACTCCAGGAACAGGCAACGTCGATTGGCAGGGGCTTTTCAAAAAGATAAAGGAAATTCATTACGATCGCTGGATGGTCGTCGAGAGCTTTGGATTCAGTCTGGGCAGTCTGTCTGCCGCCGCTTCCATCTGGAGAGACCTGGCGCCTTCGCTGGAAGAAATTCCGTTCGAGGGCGTTAAGTTTCTGAAAGAGATGGTGTGAGTTCCATGCTGGGAGCGAGTTGGTGCGCTCCTCTCTTGAATTTGGACGGCGATGCGAGACGTGAAATAGCGCGAGGTGCAATCGCGAAGCCTCGGAACAGGACCGCCCCGGCATGATGTCACTGCTCTTCGCGCCATGTATCGTTGTCTGTGATCCGCTCAAGCAATTCAGCAAGGGGCACATCTGCCGCTTCGGGGTGGGCCTGGACGGCGAAGGGCAGGCTGCCGCAGTTTTCCCGAGTGGGATGTGAAACAGCTATTCCGACGCTCACGGTTGAACCTCCGCATGCGACTCGGAGTGAGAAGGGTTTTGATGGAATGAAAGCTGAGACAGTGCTCGGCAATCAATCAGCTCGAATGGGCCAGAAATCTATAAGGGCTGCCATAAGGGTGTCAACGCATTTCGGCTTATTGAACAAAGCGAAATAACCTGTGCTCAGCGTTAGCGCTTCTTTATCAATGGGATACCGGCAGGATGACTCGGAAATCCGATTTGAGGCCGGTGAACCAAACTTTGAAGATTAATCTATGAAAGTACGACGAGTGACGGCTTCCACGCTGCAGTGGCATCTCCGCGCTCTCAGTGCGCAATTGTGGGCTGTTTCAGGCTGAAGTCGACGTACACCGTGGTGGCGACTTCGACCGGCCTGCCGTCGACGGAGTACGGCTTATATCGCCAGTCGCGGACGGCATCGATTGCGGCGCTGCGCAAAAGCCGGGGCCCCTTGATTGCATGCAGGGTCTTAACCGATCCGCTTCTGGAGATGGTGGCTTCCAGGGTTACCGTGCCTTCGATGTGAGCAGTCCGGGCTGATGCCGGATACTCAGGCCTAGGCGCCGAGAGCAGATTGCCTTCCATTACGCTGGACTGGACATACCTGGCTTTGGGGCTGGAGGGAGCGGATTGTGTGTCCGGCGGTGTATCGGAGACGGCGTTGTCGGCTTCTGCCGAATGCCTGGGAGTGGCTTGCGCTGTGGTTTTGTCTGGGGCGGGAGTTGCAGGCACTGTGGTGGTGGGTGTCGACGGAGGAGGCGGCGCAGGCGGAGTTGCGGCGGAGTTGTTGTGAAAGAGAGCGCGGACGTTCTCGAGACGCGACAGGAGGCCCTGTCCCTTGTCGGTATGGGCGAACAAGAAGAGTGCGGCGACGATTGCCAGAAGGACGAGGAAGACCGCGACGGGGATGATGTTCCTCCTTCCTTCGCCGGCAAAGGTAAATGTCGGAGACGCGAATCCGTCGTCTTCAGGCTCATGGGAGAATACGGCGCGGCCGCGGGATGGCAAGGGCGCGTCAAAGATGGGGGCATCTTCGACGAGTGGTTGAGCGATAGGCTGGGCAGCGACGACAGGCGGGGAGGTGAGTAACGAGGGTGCGATCACGGGCGCTGCCGCGACGGTGGGTTGAGCGTTAGCAGCGGGGTCGACAGCGCGAGGTTCCGGGGGCAAAATGGGCTCTGCGGAATGAGCGTCTGGTGAAGCGTCTATTTTTCTGATTCGCTGCTCGATTGCCTCCAGATGGAGCTTGACCTCCAGAGTATTGATCTCAAGGCGGGTGAGCTTCTGGCGAAGTTCACTGGAGGCGTCGAGCAGGCTGTCTTTCGTATCGGGGGCATGGTTGACTCTGGATATGGCAGAAGGGGGAGCGGGGAGACGATCAGGACGCGGCTCCTGGGCGCGAATCGGCGGCTTTGCGGAGATCGGCGGTGAAGGTGCGCCGAACCGTCTCCAGCAGCTTGTGCCCAACAGGAACTCCATGATCGTATCCGTAGGCTGTGTGATGTCGACCTGCGTCTCCTCGAGCGACGGACCGCCGACGGCGGCAGCGAGAATGCTCATCATATCGGTGAGGAGGAGGCCGTCGCTCTCCCGCTTCACAATGGATTTGATCAGCGCCGACAGGTCGTTCCGTAGCTGATTGTTGTTTCCCAGCGCTCGTGCGAATGCAAAGAAGTCATCGGGAGAGCCGTGCCGGACGTAGTTCGCGTCGAAGAACGAGTGCAATTCGGTGATCCGGGTGTCGAAACGTTCAACTGTCTCCTGCATGTCAAGGAAGAAAAGCATCGACAGTTAGATGCCGGTTCTGCATGGATTGTGGGCCAGGCGGCGGATTTACCCGCCCTCTGCTACTGCCATGTACCCCTCATGGAGGAGATCCCGGGACAGCTTTGGGCGGCCCATTCTCAACTAACGTTTGAAAGGATTGAAGTTACAGCTTATGGGCCGTTTCGCGTATGCTTTGATACTGCGGTATATGGATGCGTTCGACCCCAAGCGGAAGCCTCAGGCGTCGAATCGCCAGGTCGATACGACCCCCGACCTTCGAACGTGTTGACATGGCAATCGATGGGATATAGGGTTGCTTCAACGTAACCGCTTACTCTTGATGGTATTGGAATAAGATGGAAGGGTTTTCAAATGGATTTCCTTCGCGGCGTGAAGACGATCGTAACCGACAGTCATTTTCTGGTGCCATTTTTTGTATTGATCGCCGGGATCGCCCTCCTGGTCGTCCTGCATTGATTTGTAGAAATATAGGCGATACGCGGAGATATCTGTGGCAAGTCCAGTTTCCAAGGTAAAAAATGAGGGGATGTCGCTCCACGGCCTGGGTGTCATCTGCGGCCTGACCGCCGGTGTCTGGCTGGGGGCCGCGGAGGCACCGACGAAGCTGGTCAATGCCGGTTTCTCGCCATTCGCGGTCTCGCTGTGCATGGTTGCGGGGGTCTTTACCGCTCGATGGACCTTCCCGACGCTGTTGAAAGGAACCTCCTACGTCTTTACCGACCTGATGGAGAAGAAGCACCTGATCATATGGGCGCTGCTGGCCGGGGCGCTTTGGGCGGTGGCGAATACGCTGACGGTCTTTGCGATTCGGGACGTTGGCCTGGCGGTCGCCTTTCCGCTTTGGAATACGAATGCCCTGATCGGGCTGTTGTGGGGCCGCCTGCTGTTCCGCGAACTGGAGGGTGCCAGCGCGAAGAACATCGGCAAGGTGGTGCTGGGCACGCTCGCCATTGTGGCTGCGGCGGTGATGCTGGGGTTCAGCACGATTCACGGCGGGACGGTGACGACTCATCACGCGGTGAACGGGATTCTGGCAGCGGCGGGAGCGAGCCTGATGTGGGGGACGATGTATGTTCCTTATCGCAAGGCTTATTTGAGCGGCATGAATCCGCTGTCGTTTGTGACTGCCTTTACGGTGGGGGAGCTGGGCACGGTATTCGCGCTGACCCTGGCGCTCGATGGCGGGCTGCATTCACCTTCGTTCCAGCTCTTTCATCTGCGCGGCATGGTGTTCTGGCTCTTCCTGGGCGGGTTCGTCTGGGTGATCGGCGACCTGTTCCAGCAGTTTGCGACGAAGTACGTGGGGATCGGCAGAGGCATTCCGCTCTCGAACACCAACCAGCTCTGGGGACTGGCTTGGGGCGCGCTGGTGTTTGGCGAGCTGGCCGCGGCGGACCACCGCCATAAGCTGCTGGTGGTCACCGGGTCGATCGTGATGATTCTGGGCGCGCTGGCGATCAGCACCGCGGTTGCGTCGTCGAAGGAGCAGACCTCGACCAACGAGGCAGTGCTGCGGGAGTGCGAGCGCTATGGGCTCGACTACAACCGGACGATGCTGACCATGGCCGGCGATGAGTTTGGAGCGCGCAACGAGAAGCGGCGCTGGTGGGACTATGCGATCATCGCCGCCGCTACGGGCGTGTTTGTATGGCTTGGGGTGCGGGCGGTCATCCCCCCTCTGGCGATGGATGGCCGCTGGATTGCGGCCCTGGGCGGGGTTCTGTTGCTCAGCCTGGTAGCGGGGACGTGGAGCCTGTGGAAGAGGACGCGGTTTTCCTGAGTTTGCCTGGATTGTCGGCCGAAGCTGAACAAAGTTATAGGATTATCTCTCAGGAGCTATGCATGGCTGTAAGGCTGAAAGATATTGCACGCGAGCTTGGCGTGTCTGTGGTTACGGTATCGAAGGTTCTGCGCGGAAATGCAGATATCGGCGAAGAGACGCGGCGGCGCGTGCTGAAGCGCATGAAGGAGCTGAACTATCAGCCCAATATGATGGCCCGCGGATTGGCCAGCGGACGTACCTACACGGTCGGGCTGGTAGTCCCGGACCTGGTTCACCCGTTCTTTGCCGAATTTGCCAAATCGCTCAGCGGAGTTCTGCGAACGAGCAAGCGGGCATTGATCCTGGCGTCTTCGGAGGAAGATCCAGAGGTGGAGCAGGAGGAGATTCGGACGCTGTTGAGCCGGGGGATCGACGTTCTGCTGATCGCATCGTGCCAGGCGAGCTTGCGAAACTTCTACGAGCTGGGTGACGTACGGACGCCTTATCTCCTGTTCGACCGGAACTTTCCTCATCTTGCCGCGCACTTTGTCGGCACCGACGATGTAAGGGTTGGCGAGATGGCCACCGAACACCTGGTCGAGATTGGCCGGAAGCGGATTGCCCACATCGGCGGCAAGGATACGAGCCCGTCGTTCGACCGGTTGCGCGGCTACCGGAATGTGATGACGGAACACCGCATCACCGTTCCCGAGAGCTATGTGCTGGTGCGGGAGAGGGTGGAAGAGGCGGGAGACCGGGCTGGCTTTCAGGCAATGCAGGAACTTCTTCGGCTGAAGCCAAGGCCGGACGCTGTCTTCTGCTACAACGACCTGACGGCGGTAGGCGCAATCGAGGCGACGTTGCAGGCAGGACTTCGCGTTCCGGAGGATATTGCTTTTATCGGTTGCGGAAACCTTCGCTACGCCGATTATCTCCGCGTTCCGCTGAGTTCGATCGACCATGGAACGTCGGAGTTAGGAAGGATCGCCGGGGAGTTTGCCCTTGACCTCTCGGCTAATCCGGAGCAGTCACCACGCAGTGTCTTGGTGAATTCCACGCTGGTAGTGCGGCAATCGACCGTGGGTTCCGCGGCAACAAAAAAGAAGTAATTTTTTCCACTTGCCAGAACAGGTTTTCAGGTCTATTGTAGTTAGCGGTAACGTAGATGCGGATATTCGCGCCGAAGGGAAATCAAAAATGGCAACGACAGCAATTTCCGGGAACGCTCCCCTCAAGGACATGGACGAGTGGGATGAATTTTTAACCGGGCGATATCAGGAAGGCAAGACCGAGGAGCAGTTCCGCCAGTATGATGCGGAGGCGAATCCCGGTGTGGCGGAGTTCTATCGCCTCAATCACCAGTATCAGACGTTCGACTATGTGATGGCGAAGGAGAAAGAGTACTTTGGCCTCAATAGGGGTGAGAAGAGCATCTGGGAGGCCGCAGAGTTTCTGAACACGCTGGTCGACGACAGCGACCCGGATACCGACCTGACTCAGATCGAGCATCTGCTGCAGACCTCGGAGGCTATCCGTAAGGACGGCCACCCACGCTGGTTTGTGCTGACCGGGTTCATCCACGACCTGGGCAAAGTGTTGTGCCTTTGGGGCGAGCCGCAGTGGGGCGTGGTGGGTGATACCTTCCCGGTCGGTTGCGCGTATTCCGACCAGATCGTATTTCCCGAATACTTCAAGGCGAATCCGGACATCAATAACCCGGTGTACCAGACGAAGTATGGCATCTACGAGCCGAACTGCGGTCTGGAGAAGGTGCATATGTCATTCGGGCACGACGGCTATATCGGCGAAGTGATGAAGAATTACATGCCGGAAGAGTCGATGTACATGTTGCGGTATCACTCGTTTTACTCCGCGCATCGGCATGGCGCGTACCGCCACCTGATGAGTAAGCACGATTTGGAGATGTTCGAGTGGGTGAACAAGTTCAACGTGTATGACCTCTACTCCAAGGGACACACCAAGCCGAATTTGAAGGTGTTGAAGCCGTACTATGACGATCTGTTCGCCGAGTTCTTCCCGGCGAAGATCGCATGGTAACAGGCGGCGTCTCCACAGAAGTCTTACTGAGCGGCCCTGAGGTGGCGAGAGCTATTTCGGGGCCATTTTTTTGATGCCGGCAGGCGCAAGCCGGAGAGGGATAGAGCAATGTCGAAGCGTTTGATCGGTGGCACCGCGAGTTTAGAAGGCCGCAACATCTTTATTCATCCCGGCAATAGCTCTATGGTGGAGATGAGTTACGGGCGCATCCGGCTGGGCAAAGGCGAGCGCCGCGTGGACTTCGCGAATGCAGGACAGGAGACAGGGCTGGTATGTCTGAGCGGCACGGCTACCGTCACGGTGGGGCAACAGAGCTTCGAGATGCAGGCCAGAGACGCGCTGTATATCTCGAAGGGGCTGCCCGTGGCAGTTGCGACCGCCTCGGAGGTCGATCTTGTGGAGTGCTCAGCGAAGGTAGATGGAGAGTATCCCATACAGTTTGTCCCGTATTCCAGCGTGCAGGCAGATGAGAAGCTGCACTTCATTGCGGGATCGGAGAGTTCGAAGCGCGAGATCGACATCATGCTTGGAACCAATGTGAAGGCGGGAAGGCTGGTTGTCGGGGTGACGAGTTCGCTACCGGGAAACTGGACGAGTTGGCCTCCGCATGAACATGCGGCGATGCTGGAGGAGATCTACGTGTTCTTCGATATGCCGGAGCCCGCGTTTGGTCTACAGCTTGTCTATACGGAGGGGATCACGGCGGCTGAGGTGGAGGTCGTTCGCGATGGCGATGCTGTGCTGTTGCCGGAGGGATATCATCCCAACGTCGCGATTCCCGGCAGCGCGTTGAATTTCGTGTGGATGATGGCGGCGCATCGCGAAATTGTAGACCGTCAATGGGGTGTCGTTACAGTCGATCCTCGATACGTTCGGAACTAGCCGGTGGGACATGCACCGAGCCGAAGATCGGCCTTTTGCATTATTTTCCCCAGATTTCCGGGGATGTTCATCTGTATTTCATATGGAACGGGCATGATTGAAGCCATGCCCCCGTCAAAGACAGATAGATAATGTTGGCCCGTGGGTTACGGGCATGATACAGTTTTCGATAAAATGATAGATATGGATAATCTATCTATAAGATATAAAACATTTTATATGTATAAATCATATTTTTCACGTTATCGGTTCCGTTATCGGATTTAGATTGACAGGTTCATTCTCGATTGCGTAAGGTTTTCGGTATTGCAGAAAGTTGAAGAAGTTGTGAAGCTTTTAGTTCCAAATAGAAAACTGCCATTACAAGTACGAAGTCGATTCAAGGAGACAGGACAGATGACGCACAACTCACCCCCGGAAAGTGTTGTTCAACCCCGAAGATCAATCGCTGGAGTGAGGCTGGCCTCGTTGGCTTCCAAATGGCTGCCGCTGGCGCTGACGATTCTATTGCTACTGCCGGCTCTCCGTTGCTATGCGCAGTTCGAATCGGCTTCCGTGCTCGGCTACGTGAGCGACAGCACCCATGCCGCGGTTCCAAACAGCACCGTAACTCTGACCAACCTTTCGACGAGTATCAAGCAGACAGCGACTACAGACGCAGAGGGCCGTTATGAGTTTTCGAGCGTGCCCATCGGAAGGTACCAGGTTGCCGCGGAGGCCTCCGGCTTTCAGCGAACCGAGACGCAGCCGTTCGTGGTTACGACCAATGCGCGCCAGAGAGTCGATGTGGCGGTGAAGCTGGGATCGGTGAACGAGACGGTGACGGTTAGCTCGGCGCCCACGCTCCTCGAGACGGAGACCAGTTCGCATTCAACCGTGATCGGTACTCGTCAGGTTGAGGATCTTCCGTTGAATGGCCGATCGTATGCGGACTTGGTGCTGCTGGTTCCGGGCGCACGCAAGTCGAGCATCGAGAACGCCACCACGTCGAGCCGCGAAGGCTCGTTCAACATCAATGGACAGCGCTCGGCGTTTAACAACTACCTGCTGGACGGCCTGGACAATAACAACTACGGCACTTCAAATCAGGGTTTTGCGAACGAAAATATTCCTCCCTCGCCGGATGCGATCAGCGAATTCCGCGTGGAGACCAACAACTATTCCGCGGAGTACGGACGGACAACGGGCGCTGTGATCAACGCTTCTATTCGTCGCGGCTCGAATCAGTTCCATGGAAGGGCGTGGGACTATGTGCGCAACACCTCGTTTAACGCGATCGGGCCGTTCCTGGCTCCAGGGGCAACAAAGCCAAAGTTCATCCGCAACCAGTTTGGCGGAACTTTTGGCGGGCCGATCTGGAAGGACCATACCTTCTTCTTCGGCGATTACGAGGGCGTCCGTCAGATATTCAATAACCCGAGTGCAAGCTCGACCCTGCCGACGGTGGACCAACGGGCTGGAAGTTTCGGTATACCGTTGCGCAATCCTGTGACCGGGGAGGACTACCCAACAGGCCAGGTTCCGGCAAGTGCGATAACGCCATTTGCGCGCGCTGTGCTGGATGCGCTGCCATTGCCGAACCAGAGCGGCATCTCCAGTAATTTTGCAATCACGCCGCGCGGCATCATCAACGATGACAAGGGTGATGGTCGTGTCGACCACACTTTTAACGACCACTTGAGCATCTTTGGCCGGTATAGCGAACATCGCGGCTACATCTTCGATCCTCCCAGTATCCCGGGACGAGCGGGCGGTAACTCTAACGGGAATGTAAGTATTCAGAATCGCAATATCGCTGGCGGCGCGACGTGGACGATCTCGGCCAACAAGTTGCTCGACATCCGCTTCGGATGGTCGCGCAATAAAGGCGGTAAGTTCCCCATCGGACAGGGCCAGCCTTCGATGCTCGTCGAGAATGGTATTACCGATGGCTTGCCCGTCGATCCGCTCGTGGTGCGATCGCTGAATGCACAATCCGTGACCGGCTTCTCGCAGTTTGGAGCCCAACCTTCAAACCCTCAGTTCCAGAACCCGACGGTCTACAACCCCAAGGCAAACTTTACCTGGATCAAGGGTAAGCACAGCATGAAGTTCGGCTATGAATATCAGGCTGTGGATACCGAGGTGAACGATTTCAATCCGAGCTACGGCCAGGACAACTACGCCGGAC
>Ga0207647_10003064_pt1 | contig 12561 bp, 10 predicted proteins | sample KBSCornC2_FD_184295 | JGI IMG/M metagenome (GOLD analysis project Ga0207647, IMG submission 184295) | Corn rhizosphere microbial communities from Kellogg Biological Station, Michigan, USA - C2 (SPAdes) (version 2) | ecosystem: Host-associated > Plants > Roots > Rhizosphere ...
CCCCTGCCGCTGCCGCCGAAGAGAATGGGGCGGAGAGCGACGTCCTGCTCGGGAGCGCCGAAGTGGTCGTCACCGCACGCCACCAGGTTGAGCGCGCGCAGGATGTGCCGGTCGCGCTTTCGGTGGTCTCGGGCAGCAACCTGGAGCGGACGGGTGCTTATACGATCGCTGACCTGCAGCAGCAGACGCCCAGCCTGACCGCTTATAATAGCAACCCGCGCAACAGCTCGACCGCGATCCGCGGGATCGGCGTCTCCAGCGCGTCCGACGGGCTCGACACCTCCGTCGGCATCTATGTCGACAATGTCTATCTCGGCCGGCCCGGCATGGCGCTCGCCGACCTGGTCGATGTCGATCGGGTCGAGGTGCTGCGCGGGCCACAGGGCACCTTGTTCGGGCGCAACAGCTCGGCGGGCGTGGTCAACATCACCACGCGGGCACCCAGCTTCGACTTCGGCCTCTATGCCGAGGCGTCGGGCGGCAACTATAATTTCAATCAGGAGCGGCTGGCGATCACCGGCCCTATCGTCGACGGGCTGCTGGCGTTTCGCGTGACGGGCTTCAATACGCACCGCGACGGCACGCTGCCGAACCTCAAGACGGGATCGCCCGGCAACAGCATCGGCCGCAGCGGCGGGCGGGCGCAATTGCTCCTGACGCCGAGCAGCAATCTCAAGATCCGGCTGATCGGCGATTATTCGCAAGAAGACGACACCTGCTGCGTCAGCTCGACCAAACTGGTCCTGCCTGCCAGCCTGAGCGCCACCACCGCGCGCACGCTGCAGGCGCTTGCGGCGCTGGGCTATGTGCCGACACCCGGCCGCTTCACACGCAACAACGCGCCGCAGCAGATGCGCACGCATCAATGGGGTACCTCATTGCAGGCGGACTGGGACCTGGGTTTCGCCACCGCGACCTCGATCACGGCCTATCGCCATTGGTATTTCAACCCATTGCAGGACAGCGACAACACGCCGCTCGACGTGATTCAGGTCAATGTCGCGACCACGCGCTACAATCAGGTTTCTCAGGAGTTCCGGTTGGCGTCAGGCCCGGGTCGCTTCAACTGGCAAGCGGGCGCTTACTATTTCCATCAGCACCTGCGCGACCATTATATCCTCAACCAGTTCGGCTATGACGCCTCGGCATTCTATACGACCTATGCGCGGCTCGCGAACCCGAGCGCGGCGGCAGTCACGATTGCGCCGGGCTCGCAATATCTCGACGATGTCGACACCCACACCAACAGCGTCGCCTTCTTCGGGCAGGCGAATTTCGAGATCACGCCCCGGCTGATCGCGACCGGGGGCATACGCTACACCCACGACAAGCGGGTCGGCCTATCCGATACCTCGACAGTGGGGACGCCCAATCCGGCAACCTCGCTACCCTTCCATTATGACGTGTCGGTCAGGAACAACAATGTGTCCTGGCTCGGCAGCCTGTCATGGAAGCCGATCGACACTATCCTCGCCTATGTCTCCTATTCGACTGGTTATAAGGGGGCGGGGCTCAACCTGAATTCCGCCGTTTCCACCGGCACCCCCCTCGTGCTCGAGCCGGAAAAGGTCCGCGCCTGGGAGGCGGGGTTGAAGCAGCAATGGTTCGACAATCGGCTGGTGCTGAACGTCGACATCTATCGCACCAGTCTGTCGGGCCTTCAGGCGAACATCGTGCCGAGCAACGGCAACCGTTCCTACCTCGCCAATGTCGGCGACGTGATTGCGAAGGGCGTGGAAGCGGATGCAACCTGGCGCGTGAATCCGGTGCTCACGCTGACCGCCAATGGCGCCTACAATAGCGCCAAATACAGCTCCTATCCCAATGCGCCATGCCCGGTGGGCGTGACCGGCATATGCGACCTGACCGGCGCGCGCGTGTTCCAGTCGCCCAAATGGACCGCCAACGCGATCGCCGACGTGCATTTCGAAACGTCGAGCGGCGTGCGGCCTTATGCGATCGGTCGCTATTCCTATCGCTCAAGCATGTACGGCACCGCCGACGACGGCCCCTATAGCGTCATTCCCGGTTATGGGCTGGCCGAGTTCCGCATCGGCGCGGCGTTCAAGCAGGGGAAATATGATCTGTCGGCCTGGGTCGAAAATGCGTTCGACAAGAAATATTATCTGAACCTGTCGACCAACGCGATTGTCGGTGCGTCGCCCTTCGCCTTTGGCGGTCAGCTCGGCGCGCCACGGACCTATGGGCTGACGCTGCGGGTCGTGCTTTGAGGGGTGCTCAAAGCGGCTTGCGATAGACGATGAAGCCGGATCGTTCGGCGACGGTTTCGTAAAGCCGTTGCGCGGTCAGGTTGGTTTCGTGGGTCTGCCAATACACACGCGGCGAGCCGGCGGTGCGGGCGCGGTCATAGACGGCTTCGATCAGCGCCCGCCCGACGCCCCTGCCGCGCGCGTCGATGCTCGTGAACAGATCCTGCAGGTAGCAAATCGGCTGTATGGCGGTCGTGCTGCGGTGGAATAGGTAGTGGGTCAGGCCGATCAGTTGTGCGGACTGCTCCGCGACGAGGCAATGAACGGGTTCGCTTTCGTCGAAAAAGCGCTCCCATGTCGCTGCGGTGATCTCTTCCGCCAGCGCGGTCGCGCCGCTCCTGCCGTAGAATGCATTGTAGCCGTCCCACAGGCGGCGCCATTGATCATAGTCGGCCGGAGCGGCTGCGCGAACGAGAACCGCATTGCTATCGGTCATGGCTTGGCTCCGGTCCGCGGGCAATGAGGGTCAGTTGAGCTCGGGCAGGCGCCAGTCGATCGGCTTCTGCCCGCGCGCCTTCAGAAAATTATTCGCCTTGGAGAAATGACCGCAGCCAAAGAAACCGTTGTGCGCCGATAGCGGGGAGGGGTGCGGGGCTTTCAGGACAAGGTGACGTCCTCCCTTGTCTATGCTGTCCACGAACGCCGCCTTCTTCTGCGCGTAGCTGCCCCACAGCATGAATACCACCGGCTCGGCTCGTTCGTTGATCAGGCGGATGATCGCATCGGTGAAGCGCTCCCAGCCACGGCCCTGATGCGATGCGGCCATGCCCATCTGCACGGTCAGCACCGCGTTCAGCAACAGCACGCCTTGGCTGGCCCAATGCTCGAGAAAGCCGTGCCGCGCGGGCGGAATGCCGAGGTCCTGCTCCATCTCCTTGTAGATGTTGACCAGGCTGGGCGGAATGCGCACCCCGGGCTGGACGGAGAAACACAGGCCATGCGCCTGGCCCTCGCCGTGATAGGGATCCTGGCCCAGGATCACCACGCGGACATTTTCCAGCGGCGTCAGGTCGAGCGCGCGGAACCATTCATTCCCCTTGGGGAAGATGCGCTTGCCCGCCTGCTTCTCGGTTACCAGGAACTGCCGCAGCGTTTGCATATAGGCGCTCTCGAACTCGCCCTTGAGCGGTTCCAGCCAGCTAGGGTGCAGCTTGACGTCGCTCAATCGATCCCTCCCGCGCTCGCATCGGGCCTATTCATTTCAGCCCCCGCGGTGAAGACCTGAGGGACCTCTTAGCTTTCGCACAGTTACGCCCATAGTGGAGCATGTGCAGGCACTATGAAGCTGTTTAGCAGGCCATAACAAGAACTTAGCCTTAGTTGGCGTGCGTCGTGGCCATGTCGAAACCCCTTTGCTCGCGTGTCACCCGTTCTTCGCCATCCGGTGGCCTGAGGATTAGGTCGGCAAAATCGTCGACCTGACCGCGCGCTGAGGCGAACGAGAGGCGGCATGTCGAACTCGGGCGTTGGCGTCTTGTCGCTTAATCGCCTGCTTTGCGTTTCTTAAGCTGGTGCCAGACGAACCAGACGAAGCCGATCACCAAAACCCCTACCACCGCAGCATCGGCCTTGTGCAGAATGTGGGAGAGGCGTGGGTCGGTGTGCCAGGCCACGCCCAGTTTCATTCCGACCCACGCCAGCGCGAAGCACCAGGGCCAGGAGCCCACGAAGGTGTAGATGTGAAAGCGCACGAGCGGCATGCGCGCCACGCCTGCGGGAAAGGCGATGAAGGATCGCACCAGCGGCAGCAGGCGGCAGACCAGCACGGTGATGCTGCCCCAGCGCGCGAAGAAGGCCTCGGCACGGTCCAGATCATGCATGTTGAGCAGGACATATTTGCCCCAGCGCTCGACGAAGGGGCGCCCGCCGCGCTTGCCCGCTTCATAAGCGGCGATCGAGCCGACATTACATCCGATCGCGCCCGCGGTTGCGACCATCCAAAGATCGAAGCGCCCGGTCGAGACCAGATAGCCAGAGAAAGGCATGATGATTTCGGACGGCAGCGGGATGCAGGCGCTTTCGATCGCCATCAGGAAGACGATGCCGAGATAGCCGCCGGCAGAGATGACGGCGATGATCCAGGCGGCGATGGGGGCGAGGATTCGTTCGGTGAGCGACATGATCCCCGCTTGCCGGGATCGGTCGCGCCTGTCGAGCGACTTACTTGGCCGGTTCCGCTGTTTCGGTCGCTACGTCGGCTGGAGCGGGCTCTTTGAGCAGCGGCACGACGATACGCTCCAGCTCATCCAGCGTGAATGCGCCGGCCTTGGCGTAACGGACAATGCCGGCCCGATCGATCACATAGTTGGTCGGAACGCCGTTATCGATGATCGGATAGGCATCCGCGCGTGCCTGATCATCTAGCGCTACCGGGAAATGGACCAGGCCCGCCAGCTTGCGCATCGCGCTACCGCTCGCCTCACCGCCGGACTCTATCGCGACGACGGTGAAGCCAAATTTCGCGCGGAAGGGCATATACTTCTCGAACAGCAGAAACTCCTCGCGGCATGGCACGCACCAGGTCGCCCAGCGATTGATCACCACCACTTCACCCCGCAGCGAGGCGAGATCGATTTTTTGTTTGGTCAAGGTAGTGACGCGAAAGCTCGGCGCCGGTTGATCTACCTTGGCCCGCGCGGCCCCTGCCGGCGAGGCGGCGAGGGCGAGCATCGCCAGCACCGCGCAGATCTTCGATGTCATGAACCGTCCCCCCGTTCGTACGGTCGTGCCGGCTGACAGCCAAGTCAATGCCAGCTCGACGATAATCGCCCGTTTGAGGATAGCGGCCTCAGCGCAGGTCGAGCAGGCCGATAATATCTTCGGTTGTTCCCGTCTCACCCAGACGCGGGAAAATATGCCGCACGCTGTTCTCGTGCGTCTCGGCCTTGAGATCGGTCATGGCGTCGATCGGCAGCGCGACATTGAAGCCCGCCTCATAAGCCTGTCGGGCGGTGGATTCGACGCCGATCGCGGTCGCTATTCCCGCCACCACGACCTGCGTCACACCCTGCGCCCGCAGATGCTCCTCCAGCCCGGTGTGCGCGAAGGCGCCCCATGTTTTCTTGGTAACGACATGGTCGTCGGGCTGACGGTCGAGCTCGGGCACGAGTTCGGCAGCGTCGGGCGCCGGCATATCTTGTTTGGGTTGTTCGTTGCGGCCGGGCGCACCGCCGGTCACGTGCACGAGCACCACCGGCAGCCTGTGCGCCCGGAACGCCTTGGCCAGTTCCGCCGCCTTGGCGACGACGTGCGACGAGGAGAAGGGCCTCGTGTCCTTGGCCACGATGCCCTTCTGCAGGTCGACCAGTATAAGCGCCGTGTTCGGATCCAGCCTCGTCACCGCCATCGCGCGTCCTCGCCTTTGTCCCGGCCTACAGGACGTATTTGCTAAGGTCCGTGTTCCGCGCAATGTCGGCGAGCTGTGTGTCGACATAGGCCGCATCGACCTTCAGCGTCGTGCCCGTCCGCTCTTCGGCATGGAAGCTCACATCCTCGAGCAGTTTCTCCATCACGGTCTGCAGGCGGCGGGCGCCGATATTCTCGACGGTGTCGTTCACCTGCGCGGCGGTGCGCGCGATCGCGGCAATGCCTTCCTCGGTGAATTCGAGACCCACTTTCTCGGTGGCGATCAGCGCGCGATATTGTTCCGTGAGCGAGGCGCGCGTGTCGGAAAGAATGCGCACGAAGTCATTCTCGGTTAGCGGCCTGAGCTCGACCCGGATCGGCAGGCGCCCCTGCAGCTCGGGCAACAGATCGCTCGGCTTGGCGACGTGGAAGGCGCCGCTGGCGATGAACAGGATATGGTCTGTTTTCATCGGACCATATTTGGTCGCGACGGTCGTGCCCTCGATCAGCGGCAGCAAGTCGCGCTGCACGCCCTCACGGCTGACCGATCCGCCGCGGACATCGCTGACCGCGATCTTGTCGATCTCGTCGAGGAAGACGATGCCGTTGGCTTCGGCATCGGCCAGCGCTGCGCGTGCCACATCTTCCTGATCGAGGCGTTTATCGGCTTCCTCCTCCACCAGCTTGTTCCAGGCGCCGCGCACCGAAAGCTTGCGCTTTTTCATGCGCTGGCCGCTCAGCTTGCCCATGATGTCGCCGAGGTTGATCATGCTGACCTGGCCGCCGGCGCCGGGGATTTCCATCGGCATCCCGCCCGTATCCTCGACGTCGATCTCGACTTCCTTGTCGTCGAGATGCCCGTCCTGGAAACGCTGGCGAAAGGCGGTGCGAGTCGCTTCCGAGGCATCCTTGCCGACCAGCGCGTCGAGCAGGCGAGCCATCGCCGCCTCCTCGGCCTTGTCCTTGACCGCCGCGCGGCGGCGCTCCTTCTCCAGCCGGATCGCTTCTTCAAGCAGGTCGCGCGCGATCTGCTCGACGTCGCGGCCGACATAGCCGACCTCGGTGAACTTGGTCGCTTCGACTTTCACGAATGGCGCGTCCGCCAGCTTGGCGAGGCGGCGGCTGATCTCAGTCTTGCCGCAACCAGTCGGCCCGATCATCAATATATTCTTGGGGCTGACTTCGTCGCGCAGCTCGGGCGCGAGCCTCTGTCGGCGCCAGCGGTTGCGGAGTGCCACCGCAACCGCGCGCTTGGCGTCATCCTGGCCAATGATGTGCTCGTCGAGTGCCGCGACGATGGCTTTGGGGGTAAGTGCGTCGTTCATTTTTATACTTTCGTCACCCCGGCGACCGGGGTCTCGGGAGGGATAGGGTCAGGCTAGCTTTCTCCCGGCCTGCGCCGGGACGATAATCAGGAAGCCGAATCCATTATCTCGACGGTCAGATTGTCGTTGGTGAAAACGCAGACCTCGCTCGCGATCTGCATCGCCTTGCGCGCGATCGTCTCGGCATCCTGCTCGTAGGCCACCAGGGCTTTCGCGGCCGAGAGCGCGTAATTGCCGCCCGACCCGATCGCCGCAATGCCGGCCTCGGGCTCCAGCACGTCGCCGTTACCCGTGAGGATAAGCGTAACGTCCTTGTCGGCGACGATCATCATCGCTTCCAGATTGCGTAAGTATTTGTCGGTCCGCCAATCCTTGGCCAATTCAACCGCCGCGCGCAGCAACTGGCCGCGATACTGCTCCAGCTTGCGCTCCAATCGCTCGAATAAGGTGAAGGCGTCCGCGGTGGCACCGGCGAAGCCGCCGATCACCGATCCGTCGCCCAGCCGCCGCACCTTGCGCGCATTGGGCTTGATGACGGTGTTACCCAGGCTGACCTGGCCGTCGCCGGCCACGATCACCTTACCATTCTTGCGGACTGACAGGATGGTCGTTCCGTGCCAGCCGATCTTGTCTTCGCTCATTATGTTTGTCTCCGCTCGGCGGCGGATATGGGAAAGCGACGCGACTTTGCAACGCGTGCCGTTGCTCGAAACGCATCGGTCCGATTAGTCGCTGCATTCGTCGCGAAAAATTAGAGTTAAGGCCGCAGAACGGCTGGCAAAGAAACGAAACCATTCTATATGCCGCCGTCCCCCAAGGAGTATTAACGTGGCGAACGACAATCAGGAATTGATTACCCTCACCGCAGACATTGTTGCGGCGCATGTGAGCAACAACAGTGTTCCGACTGCCGAAGTCGGCTCGCTGATCCAAAGCGTCTACACTGCGCTGTCGCAGGTCGGTACCGCCGCCGCCGAGCCGCAGGCTGAGAAGCCTAAGGGTGCCGTGTCAGTGCGCGCCTCGATCAAGCCCGATTTCCTGGTCAGCATGATCGACGGCAAGCCGTACAAGATGCTGCGTCGTCATATTTCACAGCATGGCTACACGCCGGAAAGCTATCGCGAGGCATTCAGCCTGCCGCGCGATTATCCAATGGTTGCAGCCAATTACGCTGAGCAGCGCCGCGCGCTCGCGCACAAGATCGGTCTCGGTCGCAAGCCGCGCACCGGTGGCGCCAAGCCTGGTCGCAAGCCCAAGGCAACCGCATAATCAGATTTCCTCCCGAACTGTTCGGGATGAGATTCGAACAACGGCCGCGCGTCGAAAGATGCGCGGCCGTTTTTCTTTGCCTGTGACTTGTCCCAGCGCATCCGAGGCGGCATAGGCGGGCCATGCCCGACGACAACGCATCTCCCCCTGCGCCGGGTGGCGCCGGGCCAGGACTGCGCTTCGGCCTGTTCGTCACGCTGATCGCCGCATTGATGGCGGTCACTCCGCTCGGCATCGATTCGATGCTGCCCGCCTTGCCCCATATCGGCCACTCGCTGGGCGTCTCGAACGAGAACCATCAGCAATGGGTGATCGCTGTCTATGTCTTCGGCTTTGGCCTGGCGCAGATTGTCTATGGGCCCTTGTCCGATCGCTTCGGCCGCAAGAAGATCCTGGTGCCGAGCCTGATCCTGTTCGCCAGCCTCAGCATTCTCGCCGGACTTTCGCGAAGCTTTCCGATCCTGCTCGTGGCGCGCCTGCTGCAAGGTATTGCCGGCGCCTCGAGCCGCGTGCTCACCGTTTCGATGGTGCGCGATTGCTATTCGGGGCGGCAGATGGCGCGCGTCATGTCGATGTCGTTCATGGTCTTTCTGATGGTACCCATCCTGGCGCCCAGCATCGGACAGTTGATCATGCTGTTTGGCAGCTGGCGTCTGATCTTCTTCTTCCTCGCCGCCTTCGCGCTGACCGTGGCGACGGTTCTCGGCCTGGTAATGGGCGAAACATTGCATCCCGAATATCGCCGGCCCTTGTCGCCGCGCGTGATCGGGCAGGCCGTTCGCCGCACGCTGACCGAACGGAGCGCGCTCGGTTACACGCTGGCGATCACCCTGGTGTTCGGATCGCTGATGGGCTTCATCAACTCGATCCAGCAGATCTTCCAGGACGTGTTCCACGCGCCCAACCGCTTTCCCTTGGTCTTCGCCGGCATCGGCCTGTCGATGGCGGTCGCGGCCTTCGTCAATTCGCGGATCGTGGAACGCCTTGGTACGCGCCAGGTCTCCCACACCGCCTTGCTCGGCATGATTGCAATGGCCGGCATCCACAGCATCATCGCGGCGACCGGACATGAGACGATCTTGAGCTTCGCGCTGATGCAATTCGCGACGATGTTCTGCTTCGGCCTGATCGGCTCGAACTTCGGGTCGATGGCGATGGAAAATGTGGGCGAGATTGCGGGCACGGCGTCGTCAGTCCAGGGTTTTATTTCAACCTGCCTGGGCGTTCTGCTCGGGCTGGTGATCGGCCAGTCCTTCGACGGCACGGTCTTGCCGCTGACACTCGGCTATTTCGTGCTCGGCTCGGCTGCATTGCTGGTGGTATTCGTGACCGAGGGTGGCAAGCTGTTCCGCGCGCATCACAGCCCGATTACGGATTCTACGGTAGGGCACTGATAGGATCGCGACGCGGACCTGCGTTACTCCATAATGTTGAGGGCAGGGCAGCTCGCGACAGCGCTGATCCCTTGCCGGAACTGTAACTCAGCATCCGAAATCGAGCAGCGCTTCACGTCCCAGTAGATCGCTTATTTGGCCGCGCGGGCCGTTGCGCGATCGTCATAGCCATAGCGATCCATCAGCGCCGCCGTGACGCCGTTGGTCCAGCCGAAGCCGTCCTGCACGCCATATTCGCCGCCGCCACCAGCGGCGCGCTCCTCGATATCGTATTTCTCGATCATGCGACCCGTGTCCTTATAGAAGGAGGCCACCGTTCCCAGCCAGCGCTCCGCTATCTCGCGCGCCAGCTTTTTCTCGCCATATCGCTCAAGCCCGTCGATCGCGATCCACTGCAACGGCGCCCAGCCATTCGGCGCGTCCCATTGCAATCCTGTGCGAGCCGGCGAGGTACGCAGACCGCCCGGTGCAAGCAACCGCGCCTCGGTCAGCTGCGCGGTAGCGCGCGCTTGCTCGGGCGTGGCCAGCCCGACGAAAAGCGGCGAGAGCAAAGCCGCCGAGATAACCGGCGTAGGGGCATTTGCCTTGCGGTCATAATCGGCGAAGCGCTGCTCGCGCGCTGCCCAGAGATATTTGAAGATGGCGGCACGGCGCGCGTCGGCGCGGCGGCCGAAATCGCGCGCGCAAGCCTGATCGCCCAATGCCGCGCATCGGTGCGCGATCGATCGCTCCATGTTCCACATGAGGCTGTTGAGGTCGACCGGCACGATATCGGTCGTGTGGATCGTCGATAGCCTGCGGCCATCCGCCAGCCAGCGGGAGCCGAAGTCCCAGCCGCTTTCGGCAGCGGCGCGCAGATCGCGATCGACCGCACCTGCGGGCCGCGGCGCGGCGGCGGCCGACGTGGCGCGATCCTCGGCATAGGATTCATCACGCGGGGTGTCGCGCGCATCCCAGTAACGATTAAGCAGGCTGCCATCGGGCATGCGGACAACATGTTGGCAGGAGCCGTCGCCGTTCAGGCAGGAGGCGCCCGCCATCCAATAAGCATGTTCGGCCTTGAGCGCAGCGAGGCGACGGCGGGCGAGCGCGGGATCACGATCCTCCGACAAGTCGAGCATCAGGGCGAAGAAAGGCGGCTGCGAACGCGACAGGAAATAGGTCCGCGTGCCGTTCGGGATATGGCCGTAACGCTCGATCAGCCCGACGAAGTTCGCCAGCATGGATTCGATCATCGGCTGCTGGCGGTCGGCCTTCAGCCCCAGCATCGTGAAATATGTGTCCCAGTAGAAGAATTCCTGGAAGCGGCCGCCCGGCACGATGAAGGCGGCGGGCAGCGCCAGCGCAGAAGAACCTTGCGGCGGGACGATCGGTGGGCGGGCGAGCAGAGGCCACAGCGCGCGGATATGCTCCCGCATCGTCGGGTTGGGATGCGCCTCGGTCGGTGCCGCGAAGTGGCGGGAAACGAAGGCGGCGAGTGCGGCACGACCGGTCGGCTTCTCGCTGCGATAGGCCGCCATGATCGCGGCGGGAGAGTCGCGCGGGATTAGATCGACGAAGGTCTTGCCGTCGGCAAAGACGCGCTCGAGCTGCACCGCCTGGAACAAGGGGCCGTACAGATCCTCGGGCGAGCTGTTAAATTCTGCCGAGACGGCGGGCTGCGGGGCCAGAGCCGGCGCGGCCGCGATTGGCGCGGTGGCAACCGCCAGCGCGAGAAGGGGCTTCGTCAGCGTCTTTCCAAGCATGGTCATGTCTCGGCAAAAGGGACCGGCCGACGCATAGCGCCGGCCGGCAGGGGGAGTATCAGAACTTGTAAGCGGCGGTGATCGTCGCATGCCGCCCAAAGATTGGCCGGCCGAGGAAATAGCCATTGGCGTTGGCCGAACCCACCGTCCGGATATTGCCCTCGGTTAGCGCCAGCGTGTTGGTGACATTCTCGACCGTCGCCTGGATCGAGAAGCGATCGTTCAGGTCGAGCGCCGCGCCAAGATCCAGCGTGTCGTAGCTGCCGAGCGCCTGCTTATTCTCGATATCGGCATAACGGTTGCCGACATGCGTGTAGGTGCCGAACAGCCGGGCTTCACCCACGGGGGTGCGGAAGCTGTAGGACGGGATCACGGCCGCCAGGAAGCGCGGCTGGCGCGCGACCTTGTTGCCCGTATTGGCCCCGAAATCCTTGAGCTTGCCATCCTGGATCACGCCCCGCGTGGCGATCTGCAATCCGGCGAACGGCCGCACCGCGCCCTCGAATTCCAGGCCATAAGCCCGCGATCCGCCGAACAGGACGCGATTGGTGGTCGTGCCGTCCGGATTCTGGATGATGTCTTGGAAGAGGAGGTTGTGGAAGCGATTGTAGAAGCCGGTCAGGAACAGATCGTAGAAGTGCGTCGAGGTCTTGAGCCCGATCTCATACTGCTTGGCCTTCTGCGGCTTGATCAGATCGGGGTTGGTCGCATTGCCGCGCAGATCGTCGAACTGCGGCAGCAGCGCTCCGCTGTTCGCGCGCAGGAAGCCGTTCAGATGTGGGTTGAAGGCATAATCCACGCCGGCGGTCCAGCTGACCTGGGTCTTGCTGTAGCTGACGCTCGAGAAGGTGCCGTTCAGATAGGTGGCGTTGTTGTTGTAGGCAGTCAGCGGATTGTTATCGAGGTCGCCGCTGCTGCTATTCTCATAAGTGTCGTGCAGCTTCACATGCTCGACGCGAAGGCCGCCGTCGATCCTGAGATCGCCGATCTTCCATTCATCGCTGATATAACCGGCCACATTGTCGCTGCGGTAACGCGCATTGACGTCGTAGCTGTTGGCGCTGGTGAGGCCGTCGCGCGTCAGGACGGTGCCATTGGCGAGGCTGGCGTTCAGGACACGCGCCTGCGGCTCGAGCGCGAGCAGCACGTTGTTGCCCAGATACCAGGTGTCGTGATCCTTGACGTGCGAATAATAGCCGCCGACCGTCAGCGT